>Ga0153997_1000002_pt1 | contig 173857 bp, 148 predicted proteins | sample TSNC081MetaG_FD_104750 | JGI IMG/M metagenome (GOLD analysis project Ga0153997, IMG submission 104750) | Attine ant fungus gardens microbial communities from North Carolina, USA - TSNC081 MetaG | ecosystem: Host-associated > Fungi > Mycelium > Unclassified | place: USA: North Carolina, Lumber...
CCATGGCGGCTGGGACGGCGCCAGCCTGACCAAGGCAGGCGAAGGCACGCTGGTGCTGTCGGGGGACACCGTCACCGGGACCGGCAACAGCTACAGCGGTGCGACGACGGTGAATGGCGGCACATTACAGGCCGGTGCGGCCAATGCCTTCAGCGCTGCCTCGACACATATCGTCGCCTCCGGCGGCAGGATCGATCTCGCCGGTTACGATCAGCGGATTGACAATCTGAGCAATGCCGGTGTGGTGGCGCTGCATGACGGTAGTCTGACACGCAGCCTGCCGGTTCCCGGCACGGTGCTGAGCGTCGACAATTATGTCGGCAATGGCGGTACCCTGGTGTTCAACACTTACCTGGGCAATGAGCATTCCGCCACAGACAGACTAGTGATCGGCGACAGCGCGACCGGTGATAGCCGTCTGATGGTTCGCAATGCCGGTGGCACGGGCGAGCGGACCTATGGCGAGGGCATTCTGTTGATCGAGGCGTCCAGTGGCGCTAGCACCGCCAATGCCGAATTCAGCCTCAGCAACCGGGTTGCCGCCGGCGCCTATGAGTATACGCTGCAACGCGGCACCGCCAACAGTGACAACTGGTATCTGTCGACCCTCATCGATGACGGGACCGATTCCGGCTCCGGCGGCTCCGGAGGAGGGGGCGGAACACCGAACTACCGGGTCGAGGTGCCGCTGGTGGCGTCGATCTCGCCGGTGGCGCTGGAATATGGTTATGCCATGCTCGGCACCCTGCATGAGCGCGGTGGCGGCGCAACGATGGCGGCACCTTTCGTACCGGCCTCGCAGGAGGAGATCGTCCGTACCGGGAACGGTCGGCAAGACATCGTGCGGATGCCGGTCAGCCGGACGGCTGAGAACCAGTGGTTCTCCGGTGCCTGGGGCCGGCTGATCGGTGATCGTGGTTTCCAGCGCAACCACAATTTCGAGCGCCGGGGAGCGGATTACGATTACACCTTCAGCGGTATCCAGGCGGGTTTCGATGTCTTCGCCCACGAACACGCCGACGGCAGTCTCGACAAGGTCGGTGTCTATGTTGGCTATGGCCAGGTGGATAGTAATGTCAAAGGGGCGCATGCCGGCAGGGCCGGGACGGTCCAGATGGATGCTTATACCGTGGTGCCTACTGGACGCATTATGCGTCGCTGGGCTGGTACACGGATGCGGTGGTGCAGGGCACCTGGTACGCAGCGGACGCAAGGTCGGTCTCGGGCCAGAAGCTGAAACCGGATGGCTTTGGCCTTCTCGCCTCGTTTGAGGGTGGTTACACCTTCGATCTCGGCAATGGCTTCACGCTGGAGCCGCAAGCGCAGATCGTGTACCAGCGTGTTTCGTTCGACGAGGTCGCCGACGGCTATGGCCACTTCAATCTCGCTGACAGCGAGAGTTTGCGCGGTCGTCTCGGTCTGCGCCTTGTCAAGGAGTGGAACGTCGGCGATGGCAGCAAGCCGCGGTTGATCCAGACCTGGATAAGGGCCAATGTTTGGCACGAGTTCATGGGCGGCCAGTCGCAGACAGTATCGTCGCTGAATGGAGATAACCCGCTGAGGCTCAACTCATCGCTTGGGGGCACCTGGGGTGAGATAGGGGTTGGTATCTCTGGTCAGCTCTCCGACAATGTCAGCCTGTTCGCCACCGGTGGCTACAACCGCTCCCTCGACAACAGGGGCCGCGAGACATGGAACGGCAGGGTCGGACTTAATGTCAGGTGGTGACAACCGCCTGACAGCCTGACAACCCGTAGATAAGCCAACGCTGCCCGCAATGTCGGGCGGCGTTTTTTTATAACGCCACGCTCAACCGGACTCCTGTTAAGCGCTCTATCCGGGTTCGCGTAACCAGTAAGTGGGACAGGCGTAATAGTGGCTGGACCTTATCTGTCTCGGCTCCACGTCGCTTTTCTTTTCCGTAACCACAGTGTCGGACGCGCGAAGGGAAGGGAAATGGTGTATTGAAATAAAAAAGCCGTTGAAAACCAACGGCCTGTCAAAAAAATACCGGATAATTCCAAATACCCTTTCTGGGTAATTGGTGCGGCCAAGAGGACTCGAACCTCCACCCCTCTCGGGACTAGCACCTCAAGCTAGCGCGTCTACCACTTCCGCCATGGCCGCACGGTAGAAATCGCCGGAAAAAACCAGCGAGGCCGAGCGTGTACCAGATAGATCTGAGTGCCACAAGCCCACAGAGTATCGTTTCGTTGTTTCTTCCCCCTGATTTCGGGGGAAAAACTTATTTCCTCAGTAGTCTCCTGATGAAATGATGCTTTGTATTTAATTTAACATATTGAAAAAATAGAAGAATTCTTACATGAAAAATTATGTCCCATCCTGATTGCCGCACCTTTCCGATTAAGGACATGTGGTTTGGGGAAAGGAATGCTAATAAGCACCACAGGGCTGCTATTCCTAGGAGTATCGCTTGGGTAACGGTCTGCAAAATGGCTGCCAGTTTATAAGCAAGGTTACAGATGTGACTGTCAATCGAGACGATCTTGAGAGGCTGCGCTCTTGCAGCTTCGTGTCCTTGAAAACCGAGCCCGTAGAATGGGTTGTTGCGGAAGGGCTGACCAGATACCCGGAAGCCGTCGATGAAATGGAGCGGATTGCCGCAGAAATCGCGGCAGGCAATGCCCGCGAAAGGGTCTGGCTGGTGGAGCATCCGCCACTCTATACTGCGGGGACCTCCTCTCACGATGGAGACTTGGTCGAGACCGCACGCTTTCCCGTTTACCATAGTGGAAGAGGCGGCCAATATACCTACCACGGGCCAGGACAGAGAGTTGCCTATGTCATGCTGGACCTCAACCGCAGAACCCCGGACCTGCGCCTTTACGTGGCTGCGCTCGAAAGCTGGCTGATCGCAACCCTCGCAGAATTCAATATTCGCGGGGAGCGTCGTGAGGATCGTGTTGGAGTCTGGGTTCGAAGACCGGATAAAGGGCCGTCAACTGAGGACAAAATCGCTGCTATCGGCATACGGGTACGGCGGTGGGTCACCTTTCACGGAATCAGTCTGAATGTGGAGCCTGACTTGTCTCATTATTCCGGCATTATTCCCTGCGGTGTTCGTCAGCATGGTGTCACGAGTCTGGTTGATCTCGGCATTCCTGTGACAATGCCTGAGGTCGATGCAGTGATGCACAAGAGTTTTTCCGCAATATTCGGAACCGCCATCAAGCTGTGATAGTTTATTTCATTCCGGCAACAATGTTTTCTCATAAACCCATTTTGGAGATCATGAAACGATGAAACGTCTTTCTGTTGTCATTGCAACCTGTCTCGTCACTGCCGGCTGCGCCTATCGCCCTGATGCGGTCGATATGGTGCGTATCGTCGATACCCCCGCCGACCTGCGTATCTGTAAGCGCCTGGAAGACGTATCCGGTCCTGTTGCAACCACTCGAAGCTTTGGCGGATTTACCCGGGCAATGCTTGCGCAGACGGTGGCCGTCGGTGGCACAGATCTGTTGCTGGAACCGCTCAACGCCGACTGGTCGGTTGTGCGAGGCGTTGCATATAGCTGCCCGATCAACGACAGAGATGGCTGGTAGATTTTTCTCGTACTGCGGTTTGGATTGTTCCCATTCTGATGTGGCTCCATTGCAACATGAAGCGCTCATCGACAAGGTGCCCGAGCTTTGCATTTCTTCTGCCGCGATACCGCCACAAACCGGGAGCATTTTTTTGTGAGTTGTTATTATTTTTACCGGATATCTTAGGTCGCTTTTACCATGTTCACTCGCACTCTTCAAAAGTCATTGCAAGGAGAGTGCGTCCGTGACAAAGCATCAATGGCTAAGCTCGGTAAAGAGGTGCAGCCGGTGACTGTTGTGAGATGACAGCGGGAAAAGCGAGTAGCTTTGGAATGAGCATCTGGTTGACGGAAAGCGATAGAAGCAAGATTATTGGCGTTGATGCCATTCACGTTTCTGTCCAGCAGGTTCGGCCTCAGACTTTTCGTCAGGCTGTTGTGGTTACCGCTGTCGCATTCTTCTGTTCTTCCTCCGCATATGCCCTCGACGTCAAGCGCTCCACCACGACTGACCTTCCTGTCTATTCTTCCGCCAGGGAAGCTTTGAGAGCCGGTGTGCGGGATTATAATTCCGGCGATAAGGCGGGGGCAGCGCAGGCATTGCAATATGCCGCAACCCAGGGCCACTCTCTGGCTCTGTGGAAGCTGGGGCGCATGTATGCCGATGGCGATGGTGTTCCGCGTGATGATCTGAAGGCATTCGAGTTTTTCTCGAAGCTGGCGGATGAGAACGCCGAAGAAAACCCCAACTCTCCCAATGCTTCCGTTGTTGCCAGCGCGTTCGTTGCTCTGGGAAGCTATTTCCTTGATGGAATCAGCGGGACATACGTCAAAAGCAATCCGCACCGTGCCTATGACATGTTCCACTATGCCGCTTCTTATTTCAGCGATCCCAATGCCCAATATAACTTGGCGCGTCTCTATATAGATGGTTCCGGCTGTACGGCGGACCCCCGGCAGGCGGCGCGCTGGTTGAATCTCGCTGCGGAGAAGAACCACTATCCTTCGCAGGCTCTGCTCGGGCACCTGCTCGTCAACGGAATCGGTGTGCCGAAACAGCGTGCCAAAGGCCTGATGTGGTTGGCCCTTGCTCATGAAGCTGCGGACCCGACTCGCGATAAGTGGATTATTGAGCTTTACGAGAAAGCCTTCAGCAGTGCGGGCCAGGCTGAACAGCAGACAGCCCTGATGCAGGCGGAAGAATATCGCGCCCAAAGATAACCTATTGGTTTAATTTTTTCTTTTATCTAACTGAAATTATTTATTGTTTTAGCCGCGCAATAACAGGCACGTGGTCGGAAGGTTTATCCCACGACCTCAACTCCTTGGCAATCGATACGCTCTGTAAAAGGTCGGCCGCCTGAGGCGACAACAGCAGATGATCTATGCGAATACCGTTGTTCCGCTGCCATGACCCAGCCTGATAATCCCAGAAAGTGTAGAGACTGGCTTCGTCGGTACAGGAGCGCAGGGCATCAATCAGCCCCAGATTGAGCAACGCCTGAAAGCGCTCTTTGCTTTCAGGCCGAAACAGGGCGTCCCCGACCCATTCCTGAGGATTGGCTGCATCCTTTGCATTCGGAATCACGTTATAATCTCCCGCAAGGACAAAAGCCTCTTCGAGAGCCAGCAGGGAGCGGGTGTGTTGAATTAGGCGATCCATCCACGAAAGCTTGTAATCGAATTTCGGAGTGTCGACCGGATTGCCGTTAGGGAGATAAATCGATGCTACTCGAATAGCGGCACCGCCGACGGGAGCAACCACAGCTTCCAGATAACGTGCCTGCTCGTCGGTTGCGTCGCCCGGTAGTCCTATGCGGATATCTTCAAGTGGATGCTTGGACAGAATGGCAACGCCATTGAAACTCTTTTGCCCGAGATGGGCGATGTTATAGCCCGCACCTTCAATTTCGAGCGCAGGAAATGCCTCGTTCTGGCATTTCAACTCCTGCAGGCAAATCACGTCGGGTTGCTCGGTGCTGGCAAAGGCGAGCAGATGCTCCAGACGCTGTTTGATGGAGTTCACGTTCCAGGTGGCAATTTGCATGAGGTCATCCGTTAGAGTAAGGCGCGTTTAAGCGGATACCGGTTAAACGCAAGAAAGCCTTACGGCATGAGAAATTTAGAGTGCTTCATGATTCATATTGAATATAAAACACTCTGAAGAGAGCAAATGCTCTGGAAGAGGTTTCTCTGAAAAAGGAAAGCGGGAGCATATTCCGATTCTTGGTGATAGCAACCCGCTCACCCTGTTAGTGTTTCTGGTTATCCCGCAAGTGCCGGATAATCCGTGTAACCTTTGGCCCCACCGCCATAGAGCGTTGCCCGGTTGAGCTCATTCAGCGGCGAATTACGGCGCAGACGCTCAACGAGATCAGGGTTCGAGATGAAATCGCGCCCGAAAGCTATCAGATCCGCCTGTTTTTCCTTCAAGGCGTTGATGGCTGTCTGTCGGTTGTATCCGTTATTGGCAATATAGGTGCCCTTGAAACGTCGGCGCAGGGCGGCGTAGTCAAACGGGGCAACGTCCCGGGCCCCGCCGGTGGCGCCTTCCACAACGTGAATGAAAGCAAGGTTGCGCTTGTCGAGTTCGCTAACGAGGTGATTGAAAAGCGGTTGCGGATCAGGCTCGCTGATACCATTCGATGGTGTGACAGGCGACAGGCGTATGCCAACCCTTCCAGGTTCCCATTCGCTGGCAATGACATCAACGACATTAAGAGCGAAATGCGCCCGGCCCTCAATGCTCCCCCCGTAGGAATCATCCCGCTTGTTGGCGCCGCTTTTTAGGAATTGATCGATCAGGTAGCCGTTGGCACCATGGATTTCTATGCCGTCGAAACCCGCTTCGCGTGCGTTGCGTGTCGCTTGCCGGTAATCTGACAGAATCTGTCCGATTTCTTCAAGACTGAGAGCATGAGGTTCGGAGGTTTCGGCAAAGCCACCTTCGATGAAAGTCTTGGCTTCCGCACGGATAGCCGAGGGCGCTACCGGCGCTTTTCCTTCTGATTGAAGCGATGTGTGTGAAACACGGCCGACATGCCACAATTGAATGACGATCTTTCCACCAGCCTTATGAACGGCATCTGTCACCTTCCGCCATCCGTCGATCTGCTGTGGCGTGTAAATTCCAGGCGTCCAGATGTAGCCTTGTGCCTGCCGGGATATCTGCGAGCCCTCAGTGACTATCAGGCCTGCAGAGGCGCGTTGACGGTAATAATCAATGGCCAGTGTGCTAGGCGCGTCCGTGCCGGGAGTTGCGCGGTTGCGGGTGAGGGGAGCCATGACAATACGATTCTTCAATTCGATATCGCCGAGCTTGTACGGCTCGAAAAGCACTTGTGCATCAATTGGCATGATTGGCCTCATTACATGTGTGGAATAAGCAGGATAACAATAACAACATGCATATAATCATAGCGAGTTACGTTACCGACCACCATGCGACGCGATGTATGCGCATGCGCACACGGGCAGGGGCTGCCTTGTCATGGTTTCCTGTTTCGGAATATGAGAGCGGTGAAAAACAACGGGAGAGGCCCGATGAGTCTGACTATCCGCACTGCTTCCCAGAATGATATCGGGCTTGTTCTTTCGCTCATTCGTGAGTTGGCTGATTACGAAAAACTGCTTCACGAAGTTGATGCCACTGAGGAAACCTTGGCTTCAGCTCTGTTGTCTGAAAATCCGCGGGTCTTTTGTGATATTGCCGAGTGGAATGGGGAAGCGGCAGGTTTCGCGCTCTGGTTCTACAATTTCTCGACATTTCGCGGCAGGCACGGAATCTATCTGGAAGATCTGTTTGTTCGGCCCGCCTTTCGCAGCTGCGGCATAGGCAAAGGCTTGCTGCAAAGTCTCGCCAGACGGTGCATTGTAGAAAAGCTGCCACGCCTGGAATGGTGGGTGCTCGACTGGAATGAAACGGCGCTCCATTTTTACCGTTCCATCGGGGCCGAACCGATGGTGGAATGGACTGTACAGAGGGTAACGGGGGAGGCGCTGGAGCGGTTGGCTTCCGTTTGATCTACGCCGATGCCGACTTTGCCTTTACGATCTCCAAACCCACCTTGTATCCAATACCGCCGCCGCGAGGTCCGGTAACTCTTGATTTAAAAAGAAACGACCGAGGTTTTCCCCGGTCGGGAAGTAATTGCGCGATATGACAGGGTCTTTATGAGCACCCTGTCGTCGAGCCACAGGTGTCGCATTTCAGGCAGGTACCATTGCGAACCAGGGTGAAGTTGGCGCATTCGGGGCATGCTTCTCCAACATAACCTTTCATACGGGCCTCAGCGCGGCGATCATCGACCGAGGGGCCTTGTGCTGTTGCGGGAGCTAAAAAACCAAGTTTGGACATGACCGCATCGGCCTCTGCTTCAGCCCTTTCCGCTTCCTGCTCCTCCTTGAGAGCAGTCGCTCCGACAGTGGAAAGGGAGGTTGGGGAGGAGAAGTTTCGCGCCGTCATGGCACCGCCGGAAACCAACATCAGGCGGTCGACGCTCCCGCGGGTGAAGCCGCGGGAAACCATCTGAGTTGCCGGAGCAGCCGCCGGAGCCTTGGCCTGATCGACACCGGAACCGAGCACGTCATGACCGATCTCGGACGGATCGACATGGGCGAGATCATTGCGGCCGATATAGGAAACCGCCAGTTCGCGGAAGATATAATCGAGGATCGACGTTGCATTCTTGATGCGTTCGTTGCCCTGGACAAAGCCTGCCGGTTCGAAGCGGGTGAAAGTGAACGCCTCGACATATTCTTCCAGCGGCACGCCGTATTGCAGGCCAAGCGAGATCGCGATGGCGAAGTTGTTCATCATGGCGCGGAAGGCGGCGCCTTCCTTATGCATGTCGATGAAAATTTCGCCCAGACGGCCATCGTCATATTCGCCGGTGCGCAGATAAACCTTGTGACCTCCGACGACTGCCTTCTGGGTGTAACCCTTGCGGCGTCCGGGCATCTTTTCACGCTCACGAACGCGCTCGACACGTTCAACAATCCGCTCGACGATCTTTTCGGCCAGATGGGCCGCCTTGGCCGTTGCCGGCTGGGCGACCAACTGCTCGACAACCTCTTCCGCTTCATCTTCATCGTCGCTGATCAGAGCTGAATTGAGCGGCTGGGAGAGTTTGGAACCGTCACGGTAGAGCGCGTTGGCCTTAAGGGCGAGCTGCCATGACAGCATATAGGCATTCTTGCAATCCTCAACCGTCGCATCATTGGGCATGTTGATGGTTTTGGAAATAGCGCCGGAAATGAACGGCTGCGCTGCCGCCATCATACGGATATGGCTCTCGACCGAAAGATAACGCTTGCCGATGCGGCCGCACGGATTGGCGCAGTCGAATACGGAATAGTGTTCGGTCTTCAGGTGCGGTGCGCCCTCAAGGGTCATCGCGCCACACACATGGATATTGGCCGCATCGATATCGGCTTTCGAGAAACCGAGGAACGACAATATCTCAAAAGATGGATCATCGAGCTTCTCCGCCGGAACCTTGAGAGTCCCGGTCAGGAAGTCCGCGCCGAGGGTCCACTTGTTGAAGACGAACTTGATGTCGAAAGCTGATTTTAAGCCTTTCTCGATGGCTTCAAGCTTCTCTTCGGTAAAGCCCTTGGCGGAAAGCGTGGCGTGATTGATTGCCGGAGCCTGACGTAGCGAGCCATGGCCGACCGCATAGACCTCCATCTCGGCAATATCCGCCTCGCCATAGCCCAGGGTGCGCAGGGCATCTGGAACGGCGCGGTTGATGATCTTGAAATAACCGCCACCGGCGAGCTTCTTGAACTTCACCAATGCGAAATCGGGTTCGATGCCGGTGGTGTCGCAATCCATGACAAGGCCGATGGTGCCCGTCGGGGCGATGACCGTAGACTGGGCGTTGCGGTAGCCGTATTGCTTGCCAAGCTCAAGCGCCTTGTCCCAGGCTGCCATGGCGTGTTGAACCAGGTTCTGGTCCGGGCAGGAATGATGATCCAGCGGAACCGGATTGATGAACAGCTTCTCGTAGCCTTCCGTTCTGCCATGAGCTGCATTGCGGTGGTTGCGAATGACGCGCAGCATGTGCTGGGCGTTCTTGCCGTATTGCGGGAAGGGACCAAGCTCCTTGGCCATTTCCGCCGAGGTCGCGTAGCTGACGCCTGTCATGATTGCAGTCAGTGCGCCGCCGAGTGCGCGACCGGCATCGGAATCATAAGACAGGCCCATTGTCATCAGCAGGCCGCCGATATTGGCATAGCCAAGGCCAAGTGTCCGGTATTCATAGGAGAGTTCGGCAATTCGCTTTGATGGAAACTGAGCCATCATCACCGAGATTTCGAGGACGACAGTCCACAAACGACAGGCATGCTCGAAGCTTTCGGCATTAACCGTTCTTGTCTCACGGTCAAAGAAGGTGAGCAGATTGGCCGAGGCGAGATTGCAGGCGGTGTCGTCCAGGAACATGTATTCCGAGCACGGATTCGATGCGCGGATGCGGCCACCGGTCGGGCAGGTGTGCCAATCGTTCATCGTCGTGTTGAAATGCAACCCCGGGTCAGCCGAGGCCCATGCCGAGAAGCCGATCTGCTCCCACAGGTCGCGGGCCTTGACGGTCTTGGAAACCTTGCCGTCGGTGCGGCGGATCAGGTCCCAATCACCATTGGCATCGACTGCGCGCAGGAAGTCATCGGTCAGGCTGACAGAATTGTTGGAGTTCTGGCCGGCAACAGTCAGATAGGCTTCCGAATCCCAGTCGGTGTCGTAGATCGGAAAATCGATCTCGGTGTAGCCCTGTCGTGCAAACTGTATGATGCGCTTGATGTAGTTGTCAGGAATATAGGCCCTGCGCGCCAGTTTGATCTCGCGCTTGAGGACCGGATTCTTTTCCGGATCAAAGCAGGCCTCACCTTCGCCTTCGCAGTTCACGCAGGCCTTCATGATGGCTTTAAGGTGCTTGTTGGCAAGTTTTGAGCCGGTGACCAGCGCGGCGACCTTCTGCTCTTCCTTGACCTTCCAGTCGATGTATTCCTCGATATCCGGATGATCGATATCGACTACTACCATTTTGGCCGCACGCCGGGTTGTGCCGCCGGATTTGATGGCGCCTGCCGCACGATCACCGATTTTGAGGAAGCTCATCAATCCGGACGAACGACCACCGCCAGCCAGCTTTTCACCAACGCCGCGCAGGTCCGAGAAATTGGAGCCGGTGCCCGAGCCGTATTTGAACAGACGCGCCTCGCGGACCCACAGATCCATGATGCCACCGTCATTGACGAGATCGTCAGCAACTGACTGGATGAAGCATGCGTGTGGCTGAGGATGCTCATATGACGTCTTGGAACGTGTCAGTTTACCGGTCTTGTAATCGACATAGAAGTGTCCCTGGCTCGGGCCATCAATGCCATATGCCCAGTGCAGACCGGTATTGAACCATTGAGGGGAGTTCGGGGCCACCATCTGGTTGGCGAGCATGTAACGCAGTTCATCGAAGAACGCCTGCGCATCCTGTTCAGATGAGAAATACCCACCTTTCCAGCCCCAATAGGTCCAGCAGCCGGAGAGGCGGTCGAAAACCTGCTGTGATGAGATTTCCGAACCGTATTGCTGTTCCTTCGGCAATTCAGCCAAAGCTTCCTCATCAGCGACGGAGCGCCACAGGAACGAGGGAACATCGTTTTCCTCAACGCGTTTGAGACGCGAAGGAACCCCGGCTTTGCGGAAATATTTCTGCGCCAGCACGTCGCAGGCGACCTGACTCCAGGATTCAGGAACCTCGATATTGTCGAGCTTGAAGACAATCGAGCCATCCGGATTGCGGATTTCACTCGTCGCAGACCGGAAGGCCATGGAGGCGTAAGGAGACGTTCCTTCGATCGTATATCGCCGTTCGATCCGCATGACTTGAATACCCTCAATCAAAAACCAGAAGCATCCTGCCTTCGCCCTGAGCGAACCCGCAGCAGCTTCGTTAGAAAACTTGAACATGGACGGCATTACGCATGCCGCCGCCTTTGTTGCTCGACCAGCCCCCGGCATCCGCCGTTGCACGGCCATAGCAAGCGTATGCTGTTGCTACGCTGCTGGTACACGGTACATGGGGGACAAAACGCTGCCGACAATCGCCAACAAGCAGTTCGGCTGATACGAAACCTAGTCCCGGAGGTGGTCGTGCGTCAAGAACTTGTGTCATGTTGTGATTGTACCCCATACATATTGTGGTAGGGGTAAGCATTGTGGATATTTCTTAATTGCCCGTTAATGAACGAAACTCTCGGTTTTTGATCATAATTCATGGCACGTATGCATTTTTTGCAATGCTATTTAATTTATTGATAATAAAGATATATTTTTAGAATTGCCTATATTTTGCCACAAATTACATACTTTAAGCACCTTGTATTGGTTTCGAATCGTACATGGGGATACCCAATGGAAACATACTCCCTTGTTCCTGTCCTGAACTTGTCGAAGTTGCTGGACTTCGTCGCCCGACCCGGCCATATTCCCGCGGAGCCAACCAATATGCGGCGTGTGACATGAAACAGTTTTGGGTACAGTTTTTCACGTGGTGGAATGGCCAGACGCTGGGCACACGATTCTATACGTGGCGGCGAGGTCAGTTTGTCGGGACCGATGATTTCGGTAACAAATACTATCGAGCTACAGGTCCCCTGATCGATCCTTCCGTCGGGCAAGAGAGGCGTTGGGTGGTCTATAACGGTGAAGCAGATGCCAGTCGCGTTCCCCCCGGCTGGAGAGCGTGGTTGTCCCACAACGAGGACGTTGCTCCCTCCGAAGACGATTATCAACCGCATGAGTGGGAACTGGCGCATGTTGCCAATTTAACCGGCACTGCGGGGGCATATCGGCCGAAGGGATCGCAGTTGTCTGATTCCTCCTCTTCCTACCCCCTTCCGGATTATGCTCCCTGGACGCCGCCGCAATCTTGATTCGTGGAATCGTGGTGCCGCCGAAACGACGGGAATATGTGATTTAGTCCCGACGGGATGAGATTCCCGCTTTTATGGGCGTATGGTGCGTGTTAACGCCAATATTACTCTTTGAAAGAATTACGGGTAGTCCCGTATCGGACGGATTTATATGTTTCGGTGCCTGATGCGTTTATTGAGAAGCCCGGCTATTGCACGGACCGGAATTCTTCCGGTTGCAGTGACGGCTGTGCTGGTGGCATCGCTGGTGGCAACCGATGCGAAAGCCGACAAAATCGCGAACCCGGTTGCAGTATTTTCCGGGCTGGACAAGATCACGGGGCGCATCATCACTTTTGAAGTCGGTCTTGACGAGACTGTTCAGTTTGGCGCTCTCCAGATAACTCCCCGTGTTTGTTACAGCCGCCCGGCAACGGAGAGCCCTAATACGACTTCGTTTGTTGAGGTCGATGAGGTGACGCTGGACAATAAGATCAGCCGGATTTTCTCTGGCTGGATGTTTGCATCCAGTCCAGGGCTGCATGGGGTAGAGCATCCTGTTTTCGACGTCTGGTTACTTGAATGCAAGGGCGGAACCAGGATTATTCCGGATGCGAAACCCGAAATGACACCACCGCAGGGGGTGCCTGCGCCTGCAGTGCCGCAAGGCCAGCAACCACTACGGCCGGACAGACGGGTGCCCGCTCGCTAGTTTGAAATCCCGGTTCGGAAAAACGCAACCAGACCTCCCGTTTGTAATCGTACCCTCACATTTTAGAAAATGTCGTCTCTTTTGCAGGGTCGATTTTGCGAGTTAGCGAGGTTCAGCCCCGGCCCACCATCGGCATTTTTGTTGCCATGACGGTGACGAACATGGCGTTGGCTTCCAAAGGAAGCTCTGCCATATAGCAGATCGTTTCTGCGACGTTACTGACATCCATCATAGCTTCGGGGCGAACCGTTCCGTCCGGCTGGTGGACACCTTTTTTCATACGGCTTGAAAGAGCGGTCTCAGCGTTCCCGACGTTGATCTGGCAGCAGGCGATATCGAACTCGCGGCAATCCAGGGCGATCGATTTCGTCAAACCGGTGATCGCGTGTTTGGTCGAGGTATAAGGTGCGGAGTAAAGGCGCGGGGTCGTTGCCGACACGGAACCATTATTGATGATACGTCCACCGCGGGGTGTCTGCTTCTTCATCAAGCGAACGGCTGCCTGAGCGCACAGGAACGAACCTGTCAGATTGGTGTCTACAACGGACTTCCATATTTCGAAGGGAGTTTCTTCCATCGGAACAGCGGGAGCGCCTCGTCCAGCGTTATTGAACAGAACATCCAGCCTGCCGAACCGTTGCTCTACTTCGCGAAAAAGCTGCTCGACCGATTCCGGTTGTGTGACATCGCAAGGGAAAGCGAACGCCTTGCCCTCCGGCATTCCTGCAATTGCTTCTGCAAGTGCCTCCTGCCTGCGACCGGTTATGACGACGATAAATCCCTTTTCAATCAATGCTTTCGCAGATGCCAGACCGATGCCGGTGCCTCCACCGGTGATCAGGGCTATCTTGCTTCCGGATGTTTGGGACGTCGTCATCATGAATTCCTTAATCACTGCCATGCAGGCAATTCTTCCTGTCAACACAGATACGCCGCGTGCCCAGAGCAGGAGATTCTGGAACAGCTGGCACCGGTTTTTGCCGGAGCCAGCCGGATACTAGGTTTTACAGAGCTTTCTTGTAAAGCTCCAATATCTGGGATTCCGTTGCGTTGCGCGGATTGCCCGGGGCGCAAACATCAACGAACGCCGAGGCCGAGAGAGCCTTCAGGTCGGCTTCCCTGACTCCGATATCCGCCAGACGCTGAGGAATGCCGAGATCTATGGAAAGCTGACGTACGGCATCGCACGCCGCTTCCTGGTATTCGGTAGAGCTCATCATTTCGGTGCCGAAAACGCCCATGGCGCGGGCGATGTTACGATATTTCTCTCCTGTCGCAGGCGCATTGAACTCCATCACAGTAGGCAGCAGAACCGCATTTGCGATGCCGTGCGGCGTATCATAGAAGGCGCCCAACGGGTGAGCCATGGCGTGAACGACGCCAAGACCGACATTGGAAAAGCCCATACCGGCTATATACTGCGCGAGAGCCATATTCTCGATGGCAACCGGGCAGCTTGCCAGAACAGCGCGACGCAGGTTCTGAGCGATCAGTTCAATTGATTTGAGGGCGAACATGTCGCTCATTTCCCAGGCACCGCGGCAAATATAGCCTTCAATGGCGTGGGTGAGGGCGTCCATGCCGGTGGCGGCAGCCAGGGAAGCCGGCATGGATGCCATCAGGTCTCCATCCACAACTGCCAGAATCGGGATGTCATGGGGATCGACGCAAACGAACTTGCGGCGATTTTCCTCGTCGGTAATGACGTAATTGATCGTGACTTCTGCGGCTGTACCGGCGGTTGTAGGTACGGCGATCAGGGGGAGGCACGGATTTTTAGTCGGAGCCACACCTTCAAGCGAGCGCACATCGGCATATTCAGGGTTAGTGACGATGATACCGATGCCCTTGGCCGTGTCGATTGCTGATCCGCCGCCCACGGCAACGATGACATCCGCACCGGCTTTCTTGCAGGCGGCCACGCCGTCCTGAACGTTTCTGATGCTGGGATTGGCTTTGATTTCACTGAAAATCGTGAAGTCGATTTGTGCCTCTCGCAGGAGGCCCTCAACCTTTTCGACAGGTCCGATGCCGATAAGGGCCTTGTCGGAAACCAGCAGAACTTTTTTGTATCCACGCCGTTTGATTTCCTCGGCGATGACGGAGCTGCTCCCTCGGCCGAAATACGACATTTCATTAAGAACGATACGATTAGCCATTTTGTGCTCCTTGGCGCTTTAGTCTAGGCGCAGATATTCCCTTGCCGACAGCCATGCGAGAGAGGATGCCGTTATGGGGGCGTGAAGAGTGATGATTGGAAAGGTCAGAGACACACGGAATTGATACGGGCAGGTCAAAAACCGTGTCGAGCTGCGGACGGGCTTCAGAAGGAATTGATATGAACAACGCCCGCTCCTTTTCCGGATGTGTTTTCTCCGCTCGGGCGGGAAAACAATATCTTAGGATATTTTTATGAGGAGCAGTCCTGTACGTCAGTGTGGCAAAAGTTCGCTTTTGGCTGACGCTTATAGTGAATAACGGTTTTTCCGACCATTCAAATGAGTATAGAAAGAATATCAGTTCCGCTTATTGAACAATTCCCCGGCCATTCATCCCAATCAGCAGACTGGCAGATCGCTTGTTGCAGGAGATCTTTGTAGCGTCGTCTTGGAATTTCAATGGCGCCGAAGCCTGCCAGGTGGTCGGTTACGAATTGGGTGTCGATCAGAGTAAAGTTATTACGCTTTAGCCGTGCAACTAAATGGACCAGTGCAACTTTTGATGCATCGCGTTCAATATGGAACATGCTTTCACCGAAGAAAGCTGACCCCAATGTAATCCCGTAAAGTCCGCCAACCAGTTGCTCTTCGTTGTAAACCTCTATGGTGTGGCAATATCCCAGCTCGAACAGAGAGCTGTAAAGGCTTCTGATACGCTCGTTGATCCAGGTTTTTTCGCCGTTCATGCGGCTTTGGGCGCATCCGGATATGACGCCTTCAAAACTCTGATCCGAGCGCACGTTGAAACGGTCGGACTTTACAGTTCTGGCAAGGCGTCTGCTGATGCGGAAATCATCGATAGGGATGATGCCTCGAAATTGCGGATCCACCCAGAACAACCCCGGATCATCAGCGTCTTCCGCCATGGGGAATATACCCGCAGCATAAGCTTTCAGGACAATTTCCGGTGTTATTTCGAAATCAAGTTCGGGCATTAAACGCTAGGTAGCACTATTCTGCTGCAACTCAAGGGACCTTGGAGTTTTTGAATGCGGGCAGGCCATCGGTAATAAGTAATAAAAAAGGGGCACTGTTCGCGCCCCTTGTCCCTATCCATGTTCAACAGAGCATCAGCCCTTATCGAGGCCACCTGTCTTGAGGAAGTTTTCAAGCCAGTGAATGTCGTAAGCACCATTCTGGACATCCTGGTTGCGAACCAGAATGCGGAACAGCGGCAAGGTTGTCTCTATGCCGTCGATCACGAATTCATCGAGCGCCCTGCGAAGCCTCATCAGGCATTCGTTTCGTGTCCGTCCATGGACGATCAGCTTACCGACGAGAGAGTCGTAATAGGGGGGAATCTTGTATCCCTGATAGACCGCTGAATCGACACGCACTCCCAAACCGCCCGGCGGATGGAAATAGGTGATCTGCCCCGGTGAAGGACGGAAGGTTACCGGATGCTCGGCATTAATCCGGCATTCAATGGCATGCCCCTGGAAGACGACATCTTCCTGACGCATCGATAGCGGTGCTCCAGTCGCGACACGAATCTGCTCGTTGATCAGATCGATGCCGGTGATCATTTCTGTGACCGGGTGTTCTACCTGAATGCGGGTGTTCATTTCGATAAAGTAGAACTGCCCGTCTTCGTACAGAAACTCCACCGTTCCGACGCCCGCGTATTTCAGTTCCTGCATCGCCTTGGCGACGATGGCGCCGATGGTGGAGCGTTCGGAGGCGTTCAGCGCGGGAGAGGGGCCTTCTTCCCAGACCTTCTGGTGACGGCGTTGCAGTGAGCAGTCACGCTCGCCGAGATGGATAGCGTTGCCCTTGCCATCGCCGATGACCTGAATTTCGATGTGCCGCGGCTTTTCCAAATACTTTTCGAGGTAAACCGCATCATCGTTGAAAGCTGCTTTGGCTTCGATCTTGGCAGTTTGCAAAGCGTGAGACAGATCCTTCTCACTCCGGGCCACCTTCATGCCACGTCCGCCGCCGCCTGCCGCAGCTTTGATCAGAACAGGATAGCCGATTTCAGCCGCAACGCGCTTTGCTTCGTCATCGTCCGTAATTCCACCTTCCGAACCGGGAACGCAGGGGATGCCCAGGCGCTTGGCAGTGCGCTTCGCCTCGATCTTGTCACCCATCGTATGGATGTGTTCGGCTTTCGGGCCGATGAAGGCAATCTTGTGCTCTGCCAGAACCTCTGCAAACCTGGCGCTTTCCGAAAGGAAACCATAACCGGGATGGATCGCGTCCGCGCCGCTGATCTCGCAGGCTGCGATCAGTGCCGGAATATTCAGGTAACTGTCGCGAGATGTGGGAGGACCGATGCAGACGCTTTCGTCGGCAAGGCGAACATGCATGGCATCTGCATCTGCCGTTGAATGGACCGCAACGGTTGCGATACCAAGCTCCTTGCAGGCACGCAGGATGCGCAGGGCGATCTCGCCACGGTTGGCAATTAGAATCTTGTCGAACATCGGCACATCCATCCGTTATTCGATAAGCATGAGCGGTTCGCCGAATTCGACGGGTTGTCCGTCTTCGACGTAAATCGCCGTGATCGTTCCTGCCCGTGGAGCAAGAATTTCATTGAATGTCTTCATGGCCTCGACAAGAAGCAGCTTGTCGCCTTCCGCAACCCGTGCGCCGACTTCTGCGAAGGCAGTCGCCTCAGGGGAGGGACGACGATAGGCAGTACCAACCATCGGAGACGATACCGTTCCGGGATGGTTCGCAACGGATTTGCTGGCCGGTGGCAGACTGTTGCCGAAAGGCAGGGTCTCTTGCGGAACGCCCGGAGTTTCCGGAGCGGGGGAATGAGCAGGAGCGACATTCGTTACCGGAACGGCAATTGAGGCACTAAGCGTACGAGCGACACGAATGTGCAGATCACCCTTGGAAACCTCAATTTCACTGAGATTTGTTTCACCGATCAGATTCGCGAGTTCACGTACGAGTTCCGGATCGAATGGGCTTGATTTGGTCATTTAATGATAACCTCTTGTCTGAGGATTCACGGTTTCGCGGTATGGCCAATGCATGGTGAGCTCTGCATATCGCCAAACGTTGCCCTGCCGTCGATATCAGCGGCGCAACGACCGAAGGAATTCAGAGTGGAGCCACTCGGAACGATAAAGAAGACCATGAAAGATAAAACTCGTTTCGCGGCTTTTACATTTCGTAAAAACCCTTCCTGTCCTCTTAACCAAAAGAGAGGCGGGGGAAAAGCGAAAAAGATGGCTTGTGGATGCCGCACACCTCTTCGCTCCAGCCAGCCCGGCGGTTATGCAGGTTCAGCAACTGGCTTTGCCGCATTTACGCGTGTTCTCAACCAGAGTTTGCAGCGGCTTTTGTCCAACCGCCCCCGGGATGATTGCTCCACCGACGATAAAGGCCGGCGTGCCACTCAGACCGAGCTTGTCTCCGAGCATGAAGTTTTCCTGCAATGCGGATTTGATATCCGGGGAATCCATATCCCGTTTCAGGCGGTTCATATCCAGCCCCATCTCTTCGGCAAGCGCCAGCGCCTGGGCACTTCCAATGCGGCCCTTCGAGAGCATCAGCTTGGTGTGATAGTCGAACAACTTGTCGCCACTGATCTGTTGCTTCACAGCGAGGGATACATGGCTGGCATCGATGGATTCCTGTCCCAGCACGGGCATATCCTTGAGAACAACGCGAAGGTTGGGATCTTGCTTGATCATGTTGCCGATGTCGGCGACCGCGCGTTTGCAATAGCCACAATTATAGTCAAAGAATTCAACCAGAGTGACATCGCCTTTGGGGTTTCCAATGACACTGCCATGGCTGGAATCCATCAAAGTATCGCGCATTTCATTGAGTGCTGCCGCTTGCGACTTGCTTTGCTCTTCCTGCTGGCGACGTTCCAGCTCAGTCATGACTTCTTGCAGAATTTCCGGATTCTTCAGAAGGTAATCTTTGACAATCTCACCTATCTCCTGGCGCTGCTTGTCATCGAAAGACGCAGCCGAGACAGCCTTGATTGGCGTTGCCGCCATCAGGCCAATCATGGCGGTAGCGCAGGCAAGACGACGTAGCGAAAGAGACATAGAGTTATCCTTGAGTTTGAGTGTCTGGCGCTCATGCGCCCTCAGTAAGTTAAAAATGCGGCAAAAGCCTTTCAAAAGCGTTATTTAGAGGCATTCGGCGGTCGATAACTTATAATATCCTGGGCCTTTCGGAACGCAGCCGAATTCGGAGGCAGAATACTGGCTGCCCGGGTCGCTCTGGCCAGGGCATTTTTGTAATCGCCTGAGTTCAGATAGGAGCGGGCGGTCGATAGCTCTGCCATGCCGATATCACCCTTTCTGCCATATGCCATCGCCAGATGGAGAAAAGCATCTGCTGAATCAGGTTCCTTATTCGTGGAAAATGTGAGATTGCGGATTGCTTCGTTGATCAATTTCTTATCCCCGGTAGCCACTTGCGCCTGTCCGAGGAGAGTGCGGATAGGAACGGCTTCCGGTTGAAGTGCCGCGGCACGGCTAAGGTGTTCGATTGCCTCTTTCGGCTTTCCGGACTCAAAATACGCCTGTCCTTTCAATTCGTGAAAATAGGCATTGTCCGGCGATTCCCTGATCAGGGAATCGATATTGGTCATGGCGTCACTCAACTTTCCCCTCCGATATGACACCACCGCGCGGGCATAACGCGCGGGTGCCGACATATCGGAAGGCGGATAGCGGCGCAGAATGGTTTCCGGTCGCTCGACGTACCCGAACAACTTGGCCCGGACCATGTCGTGACGCGCCTGAAGTTCGGGGGCGTCCTTGACCTTGCTATAGGGGCTCTGCTGCACGAGGTGCTCCAACTGGGCAATCCGATCCTGTGGCAGAGGATGGCTGATCCGGTAGGGGTCCAGAGCACCTGACCGGAACATGCTTGAATCTGCGAAACGCTTGAAAGTTACAAGCATGCCATTGGCTGATTGACCGGTCTTCGTCAGAAAGCGGACAGCGGCCTGATCGGCAGCTCGTTCTTCGCCGCGCTGGTAGGACATAAGATTACGCTGAACGAGGTCTTGGCTTCCAGCCAGGACTCCTGCGGCACCCAGGCCGCTTCCCCCGACACGGTCGCCTGAGGTCGCAGCGCCAGCGATGGCAGCGCCTCCGGCAAGCATTCCGATGACAGAGAGAATTTTGGCATTTGAAACCTGCTCATGCAGGCGAGCCAGATGTCCTCCTGCGATATGGCCGCTCTCATGCGCTATGACACCGATGATTTCATTGGGTGTTTCAGCGTCCATGATCGCGCCGACATTGATGAAGATTTTCTGGCCGTTGGCAACAAAGGCGTTAAATAAACGATCATTGACCAGAATGATCTCGGCGGCTCGCGTATTGATGTTGGCCGCTTTGAAAATCGGTGTCGCGTAATCCCGGAGCAACTCCTCGGTTTCCGCGTCACGCACAATAGACAAGCCTTTGGATTGAGCTTTTGCTTGCAGGGGCTGGGTGGTAGCGAACGCAATCACAAGCACCGCGGCGCAAAAGCGCCGGATAGGCGACATGACATCGTTCTTCGAGAATGCGTAAATCGTCATCATGGCGATAGCAGTTAGCTTTTTTATCGAAGCGACGTCAATTCACGCCTTCGTCAGGTATAAAGGATCATCGATGAATGAGAGAATATTGCGACCTTAAAGCAATGAAATAGAGAGCTGTTTTTGCTAAAAGTCTTTCCATCCGTACAATGATCACGAGAGAGCCATGACAGATTTATCCCCGCAACGCGAACCACCTACCATTGCGAGACGTATCGAGCGGGTATCTCCGTTTCTGGCCATGGATGTTCTTGCTGCCGCCGGTGTGAAGGAGCGACGAGGGGAGAGCGTCATTCACATGGAGCTCGGGCAACCGTCGGCCCCGGCACCTGTCGCTGCGCGGGAGGCCGCGAGGGCGGCGCTTGATCTGGGGAAAATCGGTTACACCGAAGCACTTGGCATTTCTCCGCTGCGGGAGCGGATTTCACGGCATTACAAGGAAGCCTACGGGGTTTCCATTGCTCCTGAAAGAGTTGTTGTGACAACTGGTTCTTCAGCCGGTTTTGTGCTTGGCTTCCTTTCGCTTTTCAACCCGGGGGCGCGGGTCGCCATTTCGGCGCCGGGATATCCCGCCTATCGCAACATTCTGGAGGCCCTGGACATTGAGCCGGTTCCACTCACCTTGAACAAGGCCGACGGGTGGGTGATGACGGCATCCGCTATAGAACGTGCGCATTCAGAGAAAGCGTTACAGGGCGTGCTGGCTATGAGCCCGGCAAACCCATCCGGATCCATGATCAATGGTGCCGGGTTGAAAGCGATAGCGGGTTTCTGTCGCACGAACGGAATGTGGTTCGTATCAGATGAAATCTATCATGGTCTGACATATGGCTCGGCCGCGGAAACAGCGTTGCAATTCGACCAGGATGCTATCGTAGTCAACTCGTTTTCTAAATATTACTGCATGACGGGCTGGCGCATCGGCTGGATCGTTATCCCCCGGCGTCTGGTGCGTGCGGCTGAGATGCTGGCCCAGAACCTTTACATCTCGCCGCCTTACCTGTCGCAGGTTGCCGCTCTCGCGGCATTCAACGCGACGGAAGAACTGGAGGAGGTGCGTAAAGGCTATGCCGCCAATCGCGTCATGCTTCTTCAGGAGCTTCCGAGAATCGGGATTGACGAGATGCACCCGGTTGACGGGGCATTTTATATTTACGCCGATATCGCGCGGTTCACGAATGATTCCTCCGCGTTCTGCAAACGGGCGTTACAGGAGGCAGGTGTTGCGATGACCCCCGGACTGGATTTTGATCCGGTGGAGGGGCATCACTATATGCGCTTGTCGTTTGCCGGCTCTGAAAATGATTGTAGCGAGGCTATCAAGCGCCTCGCTACATGGCTGAAATAGAAAATGCCTGAGCAATGAAGCGCCTTTTTAGCCAAGGCGCTTCATTACTATTGTTATTTTGCGCCGCGTGACCACCAGCCAGCGCGCTTCGGCCGGTCCGGATCCGCGGGGGTCAGGACGACTGAAACAGGCTCCATAGCAGACATGGGCGCCGGGATGACAATTTCCGGTTTATTCTCGGTGTCTTGTTTCTTTTCAACAGAAACCGTTTCCTTCGCACTTTCGTTAGCCTTGGCAGCTTTCGATGCAGCTGGCTTCCTTGTTGTGCGTTTCGGCGCCTTTTCCTTCACTGCCTCCGCAGCTATGGAAACACCGTCGTTACCTTCACTGCTTTTTGTGCTTTTGCGGCGACGCTTGGGCTTCTCGGTTTCGGAGGCTTCATCCGAAGCGGAAACTTCGATTTCCTCAACCTTTTCAGTCTTTACCGGCTTGCGACTCCTGCTCCGGCCTTTCTTGGGCTGCTCTTCGACTGCTTCTGAGCTCTCAACCGTTGGTTCCAAGTCGGACACTGAAATCTCACTGATCACAGAATCAATGGAAGCCTGATCGGTCATTGCATCGGCCTGCAATGGCTCATTGCGCCCGCGACCGCGCCCTCCACGCCGTGACCGGCGCTGACGGCTGGCTCTTTCTTCGTGAGAATTATCGATATCAGCCGCAGTTTCCTCATCGGCTACTTCGATCATTACCTCATCAGAAGAAACCGGATCCTCAGAAGGCTGCTCCGAATGATGGTGGACACGTTCGCCGGACGTGCCTTCACGCTCGCCGTTACGACCACGGCCACGCCGTCTGCGCCGTCTGCGTTTACGCCCATTTTCATGTCCATCGTCGCTGCTGTCGTGGGAGTGACCACCATCACGTGCTTCCTGCACATTCTCCTGAACGACTTCTTCCTCGGATTCCTCTTCCTCGACAACATCCTCGGTCTCGACGACCGGAGCGACAACCTCCTCAGCCTGGAAGGCGGAGGGGGCGGGGATGTACAGGCCGCCGTTCGGTGCCGGCTCTCCGCGCTCGATTGCGAAGTTGACTGCTGCCGAGAGGCTGTCATCCACAATGACGAGAATCTCAACGCCGAACTTCACCTCGAACTCGCGCAGATGAGCACGCTTCTGGTTCAGAATGTAGAGAGCGACTTCTGAGCGCGTTCTGATCACCACGTTATGCGAAGCACTCTTGATCAGGGTTTCTTCGACCGACCGCAGGATATGAAGCGCAACGGACGGTGTCGCTCGAATGAACCCGGTGCCTGCACAATGGGGGCAGGAAATCGAGGAGCTTTCAAGAACGCCCGTGCGGATACGCTGGCGCGACATCTCGAGGAGACCGAACAACGAGATGCGTCCGACCTGGATACGGGCCCGATCATTCTTGAGACATTCATTCAGGCGTTTCTCGACAGCCCTGTTGTTGCGTTTCTCTTCCATATCGATGAAATCGATAACCACGAGACCCGCGAGATCACGCAGCCGCAACTGGCGTGAAATTTCCTCCGCCGCTTCAAGATTGGTCTTGAGCGCCGTATCTTCGATGTTGTGTTCGCGCGTTGCTCTGCCAGAATTCACGTCGATGGAAACGAGGGCTTCCGTCGGGTTGATGACCAGATAGCCGCCAGACCGCAATGTCACGTGGTTGGAGAACATGGCATCGAGCTGTGCTTCCACCCCATGTTTGGAAAAGAGGGGCAGGGGGTCCCTGAAGGGCTTTACCGCCTTGGCGTGGCTCGGCATGAGCATGCGCATGAAGTCCTTTGCTTCACGGTAGCCTTCATCTCCGGAAACCAGAACCTCATCGATATCCTTGTTGTAAAGATCACGAATGGCGCGCTTGATAAGCGATCCCTCCTCGTAAACCAGAGCGGGAGCGCTTGAGCCGATTGTGAGTTCGCGAACACTTTCCCACATGCGCATCAGGTATTCGTAGTCGCGCTTGATTTCTGCGCGTGTGCGCGATGCGCCGGCTGTGCGCAGGATTATCCCCATTCCGTCCGGAACTTCGAGATCCTGTGCTATCTCTTTCAGACGTTTCCTGTCCTGGGCATTTGTGATCTTGCGGGAAATGCCGCCTCCGCGACCCGTATTCGGCATCAGAACCGAATAACGTCCGGCAAGCGACAGGTAGGTGGTGAGGGCAGCTCCCTTGTTGCCGCGCTCTTCCTTGACGACCTGAACCAGCAGAATTTGACGACGTTTGATGACTTCCTGAATTTTGTATTGCCGCCGGGAGTGCCGGGGCCGCTCAGGTATTTCCTCCAGAGCATCTCCACCGAGTTGCTCGACAATCTCTTCGGGCTCGTCATCACCATCTGCATCTTCAATGTCCGCAGATGTCGCCTCACCGTCATCGGAACTCTTTGAACGGGAATGTTTGCGGTTGCCTCTCAGCTCTTCATCGCGATCCTGTTCGACGCGGATGTCTTCAGCGAGCAGAGCCTGACGATCAGCGACCGGAATCTGGTAGTAGTCGGGGTGAATTTCGCTGAACGCGAGGAAACCATGACGATTTCCGCCATACTCGACGAAAGCGGCCTGAAGGGACGGCTCTACACGCGTGACCTTCGCGAGATAGATGTTGCCACGTAACTGTCTGCGATTGGCTGATTCGAAATCGAACTCTTCAACCTTTTGTCCGCGTACCACCACAACCCGGGTTTCTTCCGGATGCGATGAATCTATAAGCATCTTGTTTGCCATGATGAACTCTCAACATGGCGATACGGCGCCCAATCGTAGGCAGTGGCCGCGCAAGGCGCGGAGAGACGTTCGGCTTTTCACACCGGAGCGTCTGGTTTGCGTTCGAATTGGTACCGATCGCCTGCGCGCGCCGCAATGGGCTGCACGACATTTGGGCGTGGACCAGCATAAAGCCGGGACAGAAAGGGACCGTGCGTGCGTGAGCACGCCCTGAAGTAGGGTATGGCGCCGTCACGACAGTCACTGAAGACCTCGTTGCTGCTACCATTCTCTATTCGCCCTTTCGCGAAACCGATGTGCCGACGAAAAAGCCGGTCATCGCATAAAAACATGGCGATGATTATATCGCCTTCATAGAACAGCCACGGAGCCTATGCGCTTACTGGCGACAGCGGCAGCGATTCTCGGACTCAGTCAAAAAACAACCATAGCCTCAAGTATCACAGCCGCGATACGGACATCCGGACGTGGCTATAGTCATTACAGAGCAGCATAGCCCTTTGGCAAGGGGTTTGCACGAAAGTTGACCAAAAGTCGGTTTTGGCTACAAAGAGCGGATAACCTGTGGGGTCTTCACAATCGACTGCTTTCAGCCTTCAGTCACTTTTTTCGCGTTATCATGAGTTGTGCTACGCGGGATGCATGATACGCCTAACTTCAATTATCAGGAAGCCCGTTTCTCGATCATGCCATTGAAGATATCTGTGATGCTCAAACTGAAGCTTGTATCCGCTTTCTTTCTGGCATTTCTCGTGCATGTTTTTTCGCTTGCGGCCTTTGCTCAGCCAGCCTCGGATGGAGCGCTGGTTATTGCGGATGATTTGCGGATCGTTGCGGATAGTGCCACGAAAACCCGGCTGATCGTTTCGATGTCGGGTGTGGTTGAAGCGAAGACATTCGTGATCGAGCGACCGGACAGGGTCGTTATTGAATTGCCCGAGGTTGGATTTCATCTGGGGGAAGACAAGGGGCGTCGCAAACTGGGGCTTGTCTCTGCTGTTCGATACGGTCTGTTTGCCCCAGGCCGGTCGCGCATGGTTGTTGAGCTGGCGCAGCCGGCAACAGTTGCCAGAATCGCTGCGGAAGTGAAGCCAGACGGCCAGGCCGATCTCGTCATCGAACTTACGCGGGTGGAGCGCGAGACGTTCCACAGGGCCGCGTTGGCTGACGCTTTGGCCAATGCGACACGGCCGACACCGAGCGCGACTCATCTTGCCCCTTCGGCCGATACGCGCCCGCTGATCATGATCGATCCTGGGCATGGCGGCATCGACCCCGGCGCAAAGGCTGGAGAAACGTTGGAAAAAGATATCGTTTTTAGTTTTGCCAGGACATTGAAAGAGCTCCTCGACAAGGAGGGGAAATATCGGGTTCATCTGACACGGGATCAGGATGTCTTCGTCTCTCTCGGCGAACGCGTGAATATGGCTCGGGCTGCAAAAGCAGACCTTTTCATTTCGATTCACGCCGACACGATTTCCAGTTCGCAGGTCAGAGGGCTGACGGTCTATACCGGATCGGAGCGAGCGACCGACGCAGAATCTGCTCGTCTGGCGGAGAAGGAAAACGAGGCAGATGCCGTTGGTGGCATAGAGGTATCGCAGGCACCGGAAGGAATCGCTGATATTCTCCAGGAGCTGACATTACGGGAAACACGCAGTTTTTCGAACAGGCTGGCCCTAACCGTCGTGTCCAATCTCAATAAGATCATGCCGCTCAACAAGAACCCTCACAGGGAGGCCGGGTTCCGGGTTCTACGCGCTCCTGATGTTCCCTCCGTTCTGATGGAGCTCGGCTATATGTCCAGCCGCCAGGATATCGATCTTCTCCTGTCGCAGGAATGGCGCGATAAATCGGCCGAAGCACTTGCTAAAGCACTAGACCAATATTTCGTCGCTCGACCGGGAAATTAGCCCTTCGCCCAAGTTTCACCACAGATATGATGTGAAACCCGTGTGCAAACATATTTTTGTATAAGAACTGAAGAGTGGCCATCTTGAAGACGGGGCATATTTCTGTTTGACCCACCTTATCATCGACTGGCTGTCGGCTTTCTGGCAAAGAGCTGAGATCGAGCAATCAATACGGTTACTACCGACGGAATTCTAGCGGAATGCGCATCGTCCTTCGATTTTTTGGTATTCTATTCAGCATGGCCACCATTGTTTTTCTGGTCGCCGCCGGTGCTGTTGCATTCTTTTATGCGAAATACTCGCAGGGTCTTCCAGACCACGCGCAGCTCGCAAATTATGAGCCACCCGTCATGACGCGTTTCCACGCTGCCGATGGGAGCATCCTTGCGGAATATGCCAAAGAGCGCCGGTTGTACCTTCCTCTCCAGTCCATGCCGAAGATTCTGATTGCAAGCTTCCTTTCTGCCGAGGACAAGAACTTTTACAAGCACCTTGGTGTTGATCCGGAGGGTGTTGCCCGCGCTGTTTTGAAGAACTTTTCCGGTGGTGGTCGTGAGCAGGGTGCATCAACCATCACCCAGCAGGTGGCGAAAAACTTTCTCCTCGATAGCGAGCGGTCCTACGAGCGCAAAATCCGCGAGGCGCTGATCGCGTTCCGGATCGAATCCGCCTACACGAAGGACCATATTCTCGAGCTCTACCTCAACGAGATTTTCCTTGGCGCCCGCAGCTACGGTGTGGCAGCTGCCGCTCTCAATTATTTTGGAAAGTCTGTTTCGGAACTGACGGTTGCGGAAAGCGCCTACCTGGCTACGCTTCCGAAAGCGCCAAACCATTACCACCCCGTGTTGCATCGCAAGGCAGCTATCGAGCGCCGCAACTGGGTCATCGATCGCATGGTGGAGAATGGCTATATCAACAGGGAAACAGCCGAGAGCGCCAAGAAAGAACCCCTGACAGTCGTCTCGCGCACCGTATCGCCGAACAATATCGCAGCGGGTTATTTCGCGGAAGAGGTGCGTCGCGATATATCCGAGCGTTATGGCGAAGATAAACTCTATGAAGGCGGTCTTTCAGTCAGAACCACGCTCGACCCCAAGATGCAGGCAATGGCGCGCAAGGCGCTTGTCGATGGTCTCGTTCGTTTCGATGAGGCCCGTGGATGGCGCGGCACCAAAACAAGGATTGATCTCGCTGCCGGAGAATGGGGAGTAGCTCTTGCCGAAGTTCCCGCTCTTGGGGATGTCAATCCGTGGCGTCTTGCCGTAGTGACCGAGATATCTGGCGGACAGGCCAGGATTGGTCTTCAGCCAAGGAAGGAATCCGGTAACCGCGTCGAACAGCGCAGAGAGACCGGTGTTATCACTGCCGATGGTGTCAAGTGGACCCGCAAGAACATTGCCGGTGCACTGTCAGTGGGCGACGTGGTTTATGTCGAGCCGATGTCGACCAGGCCGGGACAGTACCGCCTGAGGCAGGTGCCTGCTATTTCAGGCGCGCTTGTTGCGATGGACCCTTTCACCGGTCGCGTTCTGGCAATGGTTGGCGGTTTCTCCTTCGACCAGAGCGAGTTCAACCGTGCGACGCAGGCAATGCGCCAGCCGGGATCGTCATTCAAGCCGTTCGTCTATGCTACTGCTATCGACAATGGTTACACGCCATCGACCACCGTTCTCGACGGCCCCATCACCATCAATACGCCAGGTGTCGGTGTCTGGTCGCCTACCAATTATGGAGGCAAGAGCGGCTCAGGGTTTCATACACTCAGATACGGCATCGAGCATTCCAAGAATCAGATGACGGTGCGTCTCGCCAATGAAGTCGGAATGCCCCTTATCGTTGATTATTCAAGGCGTTTTGGAATCTACGACGATCTGCTGCCGCTGCTTTCGATGTCGCTCGGTGCCGGTGAAACGACCGTCATGCGCATGACGGCCGGTTACTCGATGTTCAACAACGGTGGTCGTCGAATCAAACCCACATTGATCGACAGGGTTCAGGACCGGACAGGGAAAACTATCTACAGTCATGATGAGCGCAAATGCCTCACCTGCGATGCTCCGAAATGGGAGGCCCAGGCCGAACCGGCTCTTGTCGATAACAGCGAGCAGGTGATTGATCCGCTGTCGGCCTATCAAATCACATCCATTCTCGAGGGCGTGGTTGCGCGCGGAACCGCGCAGGTCGTTCGTTCCGTAGGAAAGCCTCTGGCTGGCAAAACCGGCACCACGAACGATGCCAAGGACGTCTGGTTCATGGGATTTTCTCCCGATCTTACCGTTGGTATCTTCATTGGTTATGACCGTCCCCGTTCTCTCGGTGGCTCGGCCACGGCAGGCCAGTATGCAGCGCCTGTTTTCCGTGATTTTATGGCAATGGCATTGAAGGACAAGCCAGCGACGCCATTCCGCGTTCCGCCAGGCATCAAGCTCATCAACGTTGTAGCGGGAACTGGAATGCGTGCCGGTGGGGGTGAAGCAGGGCGTGGTGTCATCACTGAGGCTTTCAAACCTGGCACCGCCCCCCCTGACTATTTCCCTGTTGCGACTGCGGATCCCGACCTGCCTCCCGAAAATACCGCGGGTGCCGGGGAGTGGTAATATCTCCTCCGGAGATGCAGGTTTTAGCTTTTGTTGTTTACTTGGGTGCTGGCCGTCTTTATGACAGCCAGTTCCTTATCTCTTAATTCCATTCGTGGTCATGCGCGCAGAAATCGAACATCTTCTCGAAGCCGCCAAGCAGTCAGTCGGACTGCTGAGGAGGCATCTTTGACTGGGATACTGCCCAGAAACGTCTTGCCGAGCTGAATGCTCAGGCTGAAAGCCCTGAATTTTGGAACGATGCCGATGCCGCGCAAAAGATCATGCGCGAACGTACCGCATTGGAAGACCAGATTCAGGCGATTGCGCGGTTTGAGCGTGAACTTGATGATGCTGTGACGCTTATCGAACTCGGCGAGATGGAGGAGGATCAGGCCTCCATTTCCGAGGGTGAGGAAACCATACGTGCGTTGCAGGCAGAGGCTGCGCGTCGTCAGGTGGAAACGCTTCTTTCCGGTGAGGCCGATAATAACGACACCTATCTCGAAGTGCATTCGGGTGCAGGCGGAACGGAAAGCCAGGACTGGGCTTCGATGCTTCAGCGCATGTATGCGCGGTGGGCGGAAAGACGTGGCTTCAAGGTCGATCTGCTAGAAATGACCGACGGTGAAGAGGCTGGCATCAAAAGCGCTACACTTCAGATCAAAGGGCATAATGCTTATGGCTGGCTGAAAACCGAATCAGGTGTTCATCGCTTGGTGCGGATATCACCTTTTGATTCCAACGCCCGGCGGCATACCAGCTTTGCTTCCGTATGGGTTTATCCGGTCGTGGACGACCGCATCAATATCGAGGTTCGCGAATCCGACTGCCGGATCGATACTTTCCGGGCTTCGGGCGCTGGTGGCCAGCACGTCAACACAACTGATTCTGCAGTTCGAATCACACATGTTCCGACAGGCATCGTTGTTTCGTGCCAGCAGGAACGCTCACAGCACAAGAACCGCGCGACCGCATGGGCCATGCTGCGCTCCCGTCTTTACGAACGGGAATTGCAGATACGCGAAGAGCGGGCAAATGCCGAAACTGCATCAAAAACCGACATTGGCTGGGGGCATCAGATTCGATCCTACGTCCTTCAACCCTATCAGTTGGTGAAGGATCTGCGAACGGGAACGCAATCAACTTCGCCATCAGATGTCCTTGATGGCGATATTGACCAGTTCGTCGAAGCCTCTCTGGCCCAGCGTGTATTCGGCGGTGGTGAGGATATCGAAGACATCGAGTGAAGCTTGGGCGGACAGTACCAGTGCCTTGTATAGAGCGTTTTCCTTCAGGTTCTGAATCTGGAAGACGCTCTATGATTTTGATATTCATTGCTTTTATATTCAGAGATCCTTGGCAGCCGCCAGTACTTCCTCCGCATGCCCGGGAACTTTGACCTTGTTCCATATCCGGGCAATGGTCCCTTGGCTGTCTATGAGCACCGTGGTGCGCTCCACGCCCATATATTTTCGCCCATACATACTTTTCTCAACCCAAACTCCGTAAGCCGATAGCATGACCTTCTCCTCATCGGAGAGGAGTGGGAATGTAAGGTTATGCTTACCGCAGAACTTATCGTGACTTTTAAGACTGTCGGGAGAAACGCCGACGACGCTTGTTTCCGCGCTGGAGAAATCGTTCAACAGCTTTTGAAAGTCGTGCGCCTCAAGTGTACAGCCGCTGGTGTCATCCTTCGGATAAAAGTAGATGACGACCTTTTTCCCCTTGAAATCAGCGAGGCTGAACACCTTTCCATCGGTGGCGGGAAGGTTGAAATCCGGTGCTTTTGCACCCACAGCTATTGTCATGGATTGATCCCTTTCTCCTCAATTATGCCAGTTTCTCTGTTAACTGGATTGTGTGAGCTTTCGAATAGCATAAGAACAATGCTGTCAGCCGGTTGTTCTCGCACATGACCGCGCAGGTGTTGGCACCGCAGACGAGGAAAATCAGTTAACGCATGAACGATCACTCACATAAATTGCTGAGCCCGGGTCTCGTCAAGGACAAACGCAAACTCGGAATCCGTTTATTAATTTGGTTTTTCGGCGCTGCCGTGGTGTTGTCGATACTTTCCGCGTTGGCTGTCGGAGCGCTGTACATACGTCTTCAAAGTGGCCCGCTGGCCTTCGCCGGCCTCTCCGAGCGTGTGGTTGCCGTGCTATCCAGCCGATTCGATTCCAACTGGCAGATCACTCTCGACACCTCCTCCCTAGAACTGGAGAACGGCTCTTTCGCTCTCAGGGTTCAGGGCCTAGAGATACGCAACTCCGAAGGCGGAAGGTTGCTGCGTGCACCGAATACAATCATCAGTGTCGATACGATGTCTCTGATGATTGGCCGATTAACGCCGCGATTGATTGATTTCAGGGATCTTCAGGCAGTTGGTACCATAAACGGTGATGGCTCGGTTACCTTTGTTCCGGTGGAAGAGAGTTCGAGCGAAAACAATTCCGCTGCTTCTGAACCGCCGAAACAGGAAGCCGCCGGTTCTCCAGATGGCCAGACTGTCGGGAAGCCCAACGGGCAGTCTCATCTTTCTCAGGGGGTAGAGGCATTTCTGGATGTACTTGTCGGTCCGGGGGGCCCGATAGGTGTCCTTGATAAAGCCCAGTTCACCAATCTCAGGTTAACTCTTGTCGATACTCAAAATCACGTGCGTGCGAGATTCCGACGTATTGATGCGGCGTTTGAGAGAACGGCCGATAACGGGCGTACTTTCGATGCCCGCCTTGATGGGGTACGCGGAAGCTGGCGGCTGAGAGGGGATGCGCAGCCGATTTCCAAAGGTTATCAGCTCGTCTTTTTCATCGAGGAAGCACCTGTACAGGACATCCTTATTCTTTCCGGACTTTCGACCGTTCCGGGGACAACCACCTTGAAAGTCTCCGGCCGCGCCAATGTTTCCTTGGTGAAAGGTGTGATCAACAGGCTTGAGGGGCAGTTCAGCACGGGTGAGGGGCGGATCGATATCGAGGACAAGGATGCAACCCCGCTGTTCGTCAACTCTTCCACCGTGTCCCTCAGTTGGGACGAAGCCCAGAGAAATCTGTCAATCAGACAATTGGAATTCCGTGCCGGGGATACGCATGTTCAACTGACCGGTGACATGGCAGCAATGCCTGGAGAGCCTTGGAAACTGCGCCTTGCGGCCAGGGATGCGCTGCTCGATGGTGTCACAAGCGGTGACAAACCTGTCCGGGTTGATAGCCTGAATGCCGAAATATCCGGCGGAAACGGCATAACCCTCGATCGATTGTCTCTGACCGGCCCGGACCTGAAAGCTGATATCAAGGCGACTTACGGTGTCGGGGCAGATCCTAAAGCAATTACCGTTCAAGCCGATACAGAGCACACCGATATTCGCTCGGTACTTCGCCTCTGGCCGGAAATCGTTGCGTCCGCTCCAAGGCGGTATCTGGTTGCCAATTTGAAGAAGGGGATTACTGATAAGGCTTCGGTTACAGTCTCTCTTTCCGGCCCCGATGTGCAGAGCTCCATGAATGGCGGCTCGGTTCCAGACGAGTCGCTTCTGGTTGATCTCTCTTTAAGCAATGTGGAGTTCATACCGGCTCCAGGGCTTCCACCTTTGATGAAGGCGCAGGTCGCCGGGAGAGTGACCGGAAGATCAGCTTCGGTGCACGGTTCGGATGCAGTGTTGGTTCTGCCTGACGGCCGTAGTCTGAATGTACCGTCTGCCTCGTTCGATATTGCCGACTTCTGGCCGAAGGAAGCAGAGGCAAAAATTATAGCGCAGGCGACCGGTCATGCTGACGCGCTGGCGTCGTTCCTTCGGTTGCCGAAAATTGCGGAGGCCTTTTCCTGGGAGGTTGACCCTGACGATGTAAAGGGCAAGGTCAATCTCGATATAGAAATCGCTCTTGCTCTCAATAATATACCGAAATTTTCCGATCTCCCCGTATCGGTGAAAGGGACACTGAAAGAGCTGACACTGGAGAATGCGGTAGGCGATGAAAAACTTGAGAAGGCGACCATCGCCGTAGAATATGATCGGGGTGCGTTGACCATGAAGGGCGAAGGCAGGGTCGCTGGTCACCCTGCCTCTTTAGACCTGTTCCAGCCGCGAAACGGCAAGGGACGCGGACAGTTCACCTTTATGCTCGATGATGCGGCTCGCGCCAGAAAGGGAATGGACTTCGGATCGCAACTGACCGGTATCATTCCGGTAAAAGCGTCCATGTCCATGGCCAGAGGATCCAATGACGGTTTTCAGGTAGAGGCGGATTTAACCAAGGCCGTTATCAATAATTTGCTCCCGGGCTGGAACAAAGCTTCCGGGAAGCCCGCGAAACTGACTTTTCTGGCCAGAGACGCAGAAAACGACGGTATGGAAATAACCGATCTGGTTCTCGATAGCGGCGTCTCCCGTTTTGCGGGGCAGGCGAGTTTTGATGAGAATAATAATCTTGCAAATGCTAACCTGAGTACTTTCAGGCTCTCTGCCGGAGACGATATGCAGGTCAAGGTGGAGCGGGGCAACGATATTTATAAGGTTGTCGTTCGCGGCAATCTTGGGGATGCCCGTCCCATAATCCGTTCTTTCTCCGATGCCTCACGGGCATCGGCTTCTGCGGCCAGGACGGGAGGTAACGCAAATATCGATTTCGATGTGGCGCTCAATATCCTCACAGGATTCAACGATGAGGCTTTGACGAAGTCAACGATCAAGGCATCTCTGCGTAAGGGAATTTTACGGCAATTACAGCTTGCCGCTCGCCTCGGTCCTTCGCCATTGACCGTTCAGACCTTGCAGAAGGGGGCCGGTTCGCAACTGTTGGTACAAAGCGAAAATGCTGGGGCATTGCTGCGTTTCGTCGACATTTACCGGCGTATGCAAGGCGGGGATATCATCCTCGAATCCGCGTTGGGTGATGGCGCCCAGAAGGGCTACGTCATGCTTCGCGGCTTTACGATACGCAATGAGCCCGCGTTAAAGCGAATAGTGCCGAGTCAGACACAGATTGAGCGGAACAGAAATGGTGGCGACCGCAGAATTGACGTCAACGAAGCAAACTTCACCAAAGCGAGAGTCGATTTCGTTCGAAATGGAGGTAGGATTGATTTCTCGGATGCTGCAATCTGGGGAGCGCATATAGGCTTCACGCTTGATGGTTATCTCGATTATCCAAAAGATCGCATCGATATAAGTGGTACTTTTGTTCCAGCTTATGGCCTCAATAATGTCTTCGCTCAGGTTCCGTTGTTCGGCCCTTTGCTCGGAGGAGGTCAATATGGGGGCTTGTTTGCAGTGAATTTCAGGCTTAGCGGTTCAGCCAATAACCCAACCGTTACCGTCAATCCGCTCTCCGCGGTAGCTCCCGGGATTTTTCGTAAACTGTTCGGGGCAGGAGCACCTGCTGCGCCCGTTATGCCGGAAGCGGCGCAATAAACGGGGATTAGAATTCAGTCTATCGTCAAGGAGATGTTTCATGGCATGGTCTCCAAGCCAATATGTGAAGTTCGAGAATGAGCGCACGCGTCCGGCTCGCGATCTGCTCACTCAAGTGCCGCTTGATAATATAACGAAAGCGGTCGACCTGGGTTGTGGCCCCGGCAACTCAACCGAACTCATCATTGAGCGATTTGGCCCGGTGGGCGTTTCCGGTCTCGACAGTGATGCAAACATGCTTGAGGCAGCTCGCAAAAGGCTGCCCGATACGGTTTTTACTGAGGCTAATCTCTCAACCTGGGTATCAGAAAAACCCGTGGATCTGCTTTTTGCCAATGCTGTCTTTCAATGGGTGCCAAACCATCTCGACGTCTTTGACAGATTGATGGACTGTCTCAATCCAGGCGGAGTTCTTGCGGTTCAGATGCCGGATAATCTGAGCGAACCCAGCCATCGTCTGATGGAGGAAACTGCTTATGATGGCCCGTGGAGTCCCATATTTGAGAAGAAAAGTGCGCGTCGCGACCCGCTTCCTCCGCCATCGACCTATTACGAGCGATTGATATCGAAAGCCTCTCGCGTCGATATCTGGCATACGGCTTATAATCATCCGCTGGCGAACGCGGCAGCTATTGTCGAATGGCTGAAAAGCACCGGTCTACGCACCTATCTCGACATGGCCGGACCGGAACATGCAGAGGCATTCGGTGCTGCTTACCTTGCCCGCATAACCAAGGCTTATCCCCCGATGGCGAACGGTCGTGTTCTGCTCAAATTCCCGCGTCTCTTCATGGTTGCGGTGAAAGCATAGCAATACCGTATGAAAAAGCCCCGGAAACCGTTTCCGGGGCAAAATCTTGAAGCTTCTCTCGGCTTTAGACTGGGCGAAGAAGTACGTGACGCTTTTTTCCAAACGATAGCTTGATGACACCTTCCGCAGTGAGATCGCATTCGCGGAGTACGCCACGCTCATCTGTCACTGCCTTGTCATTCACTCTGAGGCCGCCGCTTTTGATCTGACGGCGGGCCTCGCTCGTGGAGGGAAGCAGCTTGGCATATTCCGGACCGAAAGCCGTCAGTACGCCGAGGCCGGCATCTATGATCGCAGCGGCGATCTCAACAGTCGGGAGAGTTTCTGCAAGTTCCCCCTGCTCAAAAGTCATGCGTGCTGTCTCTGCAGCCAACTCGGCCGCTTCCCGTCCATGAAGAATTGCAGTTGCTTCGGTTGCCAGTGTCTTCTTTGCTTCGTTAATTTCGGCACCTTCGAGTTTGGCGAGACGTGCAATCTCGTCCATGGGCAGGAATGTGAAAAGCTTCATGAACTTTATCACGTCGGCATCTTCTGTATTACGCCAGAACTGCCAGTAATCGTATGGCGACAGCATATCGGCGTTGAGCCAGATGGCGCCGGAAGCAGTTTTGCCCATCTTGGCACCGGAGGCCGTCGTCATGAGCGGGCAAGTCAGGGCATAAAGCTGCGGTGTACCAAGGCGACGACCAAGATCAATGCCGTTGATGATGTTGCCCCATTGGTCGGAGCCGCCCATCTGCATGATACAACCGTAGCGCTTGTTGAGCTCGACGAAATCGTAAGCCTGGAGCAGCATGTAGTTGAATTCCAGGAAGGACAATTCCTGATCGCGATCCAGCCTGAGTTTGACGCTGTCGAAACTCAGCATCCGGTTCACGGAAAAGTGCCTGCCGATATCGCGAAGGAAATCGATGTAATTGAGGTGTGGCAACCATTCACCGTTGTCAGCCATAACAGCATCAAGCTTACCTTCACCGAAGGTGATGAAGTGGTCGAATGCCGTCTTGATGCTGTTTTTGTTCTGCTCGATCTGGTCGGCCGTCAGCAACTGGCGTGTCGAATCACGGCCGGATGGATCACCGATTCGCGTCGTTCCGCCCCCCATCAGGGCGATAGGCTTGCCGGCGCCGGTCTTTTGCAGCCAGTGAAGCATCACTATGGACAACAGATGACCGATATGAAGGGAGGGACCGGTGCAGTCATAGCCAACATAAGTGGTCAGACGTCCCTCACTGGCAGCGGCGTCAATCCCTTCCAGATCAGAGGTCTGGTGGATGAAGCCGCGCTCGGTCAACGTTCGAAGAAAATCTGATTTAGGCGCGCTCATGGCAAATGCTCGTGTGTCGATAAAGGTGGCTGTGGATTGTCGTTATAGAAATAGAAAGGTGCTGTGTAACACCTTAAAGCAGGAAGTACATAAGGAAACACACCATGACCGTCATGACGGCGATCGGTTTGATGTCTGGAACTTCTCTTGACGGCATAGACATAGCGCTGGTCGAGACAGACGGGGAGAACATCAAACGCTTTGGCCCTACCGGGTATCGCGCTTATGGCGCCTCAGAACGCGCTTGCCTGCACGCTGCACTCGAAGATGCTGCACAGCTATCTGACCGCGACCATAGGCCTGGTTTGCTGGCCGAGGCCGAAGCGATTGTGACCAGAGGTCATCAACTCGCGGTCAAGGAATTCCTGGCTGCGAACGGCCTGTTGTCCGAGCAGATCGATATTATCGGATTTCACGGCCAGACGATGCTGCACAGGCCAGAGCAACGCCTGACCGTCCAGATCGGTGATGGTGCAGAATTAGCCCAGGATTTGGGTATTCCGGTGGTTTATGACCTTCGCGCTGCGGATATAGCCGCAGGTGGGCAGGGAGCACCGCTCGTTCCGATTTTTCATCGGGCTCTTGCGGAGGCTGCGGGCATAGAAAAACCGGTTGCCATCGTCAATATAGGTGGTGTCGCCAATGTGACGCTGATTGATGAACTGGGGAACATCTCATCTTTCGATACCGGTCCCGGCAACGCTTTGATCGATGACTGGATGCATGAGAAGGCGGGTTTGCCGTTTGATGATGATGGTCAGGTGGCGGCGCGGGGGCAGGTGGATGAGGAGACAATTGGAAAACTTCTCTCTCATCCTTTTTTTCGAAAACCACCGCCAAAATCCCTTGATCGCAACTGGTTCAGAAATGACATCGTCTCTCACCTTTCCGTTGAGGATGGTGCGGCTACCCTGACAGCGCTCACGGTGCGGACGATAGCGAGAAGCCTTGACCATTCCGGATTTCAACCAAAATGCTGGATTATGGCGGGAGGCGGGGCACTGAACGGCGAAATTAGAAAGCGATTGGCTGAAATATCCGGGATTGAGGTTAAAACAGCCGACTCCATCGGATGGTCTTCGGCTTTTCTGGAAGCGCAGGCTTTCGCTTATCTTGCAGTTCGAAGCGCGAAAGGCATGCCGTTGACCTTTCCTTCCACGACGGGTGCGCCGGAGGCAATGACCGGTGGAGTGCTCGTGCGGCCGTTATCGTCCCCGGCTTTTCCGGTTCTGCTTTGAATGATGAGAAAATAAAAAGTCCCGGACAGGCAGGACGGTCCGGGACAAAATCTAAGTGATTTTAAAGATTTTGCTCAATCCTCGTGATCAGGTTTGTCTGCGATCTTAAGCGGGCCGAGGCGTTTGTCGAGATAAGTGTCGACTGTCGAGATGAGTTCATCAACCCTGCCGTCGAAGAAGTGGTTGGCCCCTTCAACTGTCGCGTGTTCGATAATGACACCTTTTTGAGTTTTGACTTTTTCGATGACAGCGATGACATCCTTGACCGGAGCGACGCGGTCTTCCGAACCATGAACGAACAGCCCGGATGAGGGGCAGGGCGCAAGGAACGAGAAGTCGTAGCGATTGGCCATCGCCGCAATCGAAATGAAGCCTTCAACTTCGGGGCGACGCATCAGAAGCTGCATACCGATCCACGCGCCGAAGGAGACACCGGCGATCCAGCAGGCACGGGCATCCGGATTCATGGTCTGAGCCCAATCGAGAGCAGCTGCGGCATCAGAGAGTTCACCCTGCCCATGATCAAAATTCCCCTGGCTTCGTCCGACACCACGGAAGTTGAAACGCAGGACGGAAAAACCCCTGTTCACGAAATCATAAAACAGATTGTAGACAATCTGGTTATTCATCGTTCCGCCGAACTGGGGATGCGGATGCAGGATGATCGCGATGGGGGCGCCCTTTTGCTTGGCGGGTTGGTAACGACCTTCCAGACGGCCGGCCGGCCCGGCAAAAATAACTTCAGGCATAAATGACAAACCTCTTTGGCGATTTCGGGCCGTTTGGGCCCTTTCGGGAATACTTTATTGCGGCTATGACTTGATCGCCGGGAGGCCATAGAATAATTCTAAGAGACCGATCCCGTTGCTCATCGTGTTTGACAGCACCGATCTGGCAAACCGCTTTGCTATGGTGCTTTAACACAGCTACGGGGGGCAATTGCAAGGTTTTCGTGAGATACACGGCCTTCCGGCAGAAAAGCATGGGGTTCATGACGGCTAAACGCGTCTACTTGGATTACAACGCGACATCTCCCATCCGGCAACAGGCGGTGGAAGCGATGCTGCGCGCCATGTCCTTGCCGGGAAATGCATCTTCCGTGCACCGGGAGGGACGCGAAGCGCGGTCTGTGATTGAGGGGGCGCGCGAGCAAGTAGCGGCACTTGCTGGAGCCAGAGCGCGGAATCTTTATTTCACGAGTGGCGGGACTGAGGCGAACAACGCGGTCCTTTCACCGAAATTGCGTTGTAGCGGAATGAGTGAGGAGGCTTCCTTGCTCATTGTCAGCGCGACCGAGCATTTGTCCGTTCTCGAAGGCCATCGGTTTCCTGCCGATAAGGTTGCTCTGCTTCCGGTTCATGCAGATGGCATCATTGATCTCGCCGCGCTGGAGAAGATGTTGGGGGCCACTCAGGGCCGCGCAGTCGTTTCCATCCATGCGGCCAATAACGAAACCGGTATTGTTCAACCTATTCGCGAGGCCGCGGAGATTGTTCATCGGCATGGAGGCCTCATTCATACCGATGCCGTTCAGGCTGCGGGCAGGATACCGCTCGATATTGCGGAACTCGGTGTCGATGTGATGACCCTCTCAGCTCACAAGATAGGGGGCCCCAAGGGTGCCGGCGCTATCGTGTTCAGTTCTGGCGCCATTGAGCTTGGCGGAGCGCTGGTGCGAGGTGGCGGGCAGGAACAGGGCAACCGTTCGGGCACCGAAAATATCATTGCAATCGCCGGCTTTGGCGCTGCCGCGGAGGAGACGATTCGTGATTTTGCCCAGGAGCGGAAACGCCTTGAGGCTTTGCGATTGCAAATCGAGGCAATTGTTTTAAAATTCGCACCTGATGCCGTTCTGATCGGACAGGGCGTGGAGAGACTGGTCAATACCGTTACGGTTGCATTTCCGGGCCATCGTGCGGAGACAGTGCTCATAGCATTCGATCTGGCGGGAATTGCCTTATCTTCAGGGTCTGCCTGCTCGTCAGGAAAGGTCAAACGTTCACATGTGCTGGACGCGATGAATATGGATAAGTCCCTTGCGGCAGGGGCTATCCGATTGAGTCTAGGCTGGAATAGTACGGAAGAGGATATCGTATTTTTTGCGTTAACCTGTGAAACTGTGTTTAACAGCCTATATAAACGGCATGATAGTACACCCCTTCGGGTTGGCTGAATGCCTTGTCATAAACCCGCGGTCCTTGAAACCGTGAGAGGTGGGAGAGATAAATGCCTGCAGTGCAGGAAACAATTGAACACGTTCAATCTATCGACGTGGATTTGTACAAGTACGGCTTCGTGACTGATGTCGAGATGGAGATGGCTCCCAAGGGGCTCTCCGAAGAGGTCATACGTTTCATTTCAGCGAAGAAAGGCGATCCTGAGTGGATGCTGCAATGGCGGCTTGAATCCTATCGCCGCTGGCTGACCATGAAGGAACCGACCTGGGCCCGCGTGTCGTACTCGCCAATTGATTACAACGATATTTATTATTATGCCGGGCCGAAGAACAACCCGGCGCCGAAGTCGCTTGATGAAGTAGATCCGGAAATCCTGAAGACCTATGAAAAGCTTGGAATTCCGCTGCGTGAGCAGGAGATTCTGGCAGGTGTCGAGCAGAAAAATCGTGTTGCTGTCGATGCCGTTTTTGACTCGGTTTCGGTTATCACGACATTCAAGGAAGAACTTGCCAAAGTTGGTGTGATTTTCTGTTCGATCTCTGAAGCTCTGCGAGAGCATGGCGACCTGGTGCGCCAATATCTGGGAACCGTGGTGCCGCAGAGCGATAACTTCTTTGCGACCCTGAATTCTGCAGTCTTCACGGACGGGTCATTTGTCTACATTCCGCCAGGCGTACGTTGCCCGATGGAGCTCTCGACTTATTTCCGCATCAACGAGCGCAATACCGGCCAGTTCGAGCGCACGCTGATCATCGCGGACAAGGGCTCTTACGTTTCCTATCTGGAAGGTTGCACGGCGCCGCAACGAGACGAGAACCAGCTCCATGCGGCTGTCGTCGAACTCATTGCGCTCGAAGATGCCGAGATCAAATATTCAACGGTTCAGAACTGGTATCCGGGGGATTCCGAAGGCAAGGGTGGAATCTTCAATTTCGTTACCAAGCGCGGCGATTGCCGGGGCCGGAACTCGAAAATCTCATGGACACAGGTAGAAACAGGATCAGCCATCACGTGGAAATATCCCTCCTGTATCCTGCGCGGAGATAACTCCAGCGGAGAGTTCTATTCCATCGCCATTTCCAATGGCATGCAGCAGGTCGATTCCGGTACCAAGATGATTCATCTTGGCAAGAACACCAGCAGCAAGATCATCTCCAAGGGCATAGCGGCCGGGCGCTCACAAAACACCTACCGTGGACAGGTCTCGGCGCATCGCAAGGCAACGGGTGCGCGCAACTTTACCAATTGCGACTCGCTTCTGATCGGTAATGCCTGCGGTGCCCACACTGTGCCTTACATCGAAAGCCGGAACTCGTCGGCGGTCTTCGAGCATGAGGCAACCACTTCCAAGATTTCCGAAGATCAGATGTTCTATTGCATGCAGCGCGGGCTTTCCGAAGAGGATGCCATCGCGTTGATCGTCAATGGCTTCGTCAAGGATGTCCTGCAGCAATTGCCGATGGAATTTGCCGTGGAAGCGCAAAAGCTTATTTCGATTTCTCTCGAAGGCTCCGTGGGATAGGGGAATTCGCTTTCCCTGAAGACCGCTTGGTGCGCCAAATTATCGTCATTGATTTCCCGCTCTTCGTGAGATGGGGTTTGTTAAACGGATTATACCGATGCTTGAGATCAACAATCTGGTTGTCGCTATCGAAGACAAGCGCATTTTGAATGGCTTGAATCTGAAAGTCGCCAAGGGTGAAACCGCCGCGATCATGGGACCGAACGGTTCCGGAAAATCAACTCTCTCCTATGTCATTGCCGGTAAGGAAGATTATGAAGTCCTTGATGGCGAAGTTCTTCTCAATGGAGAGAATGTTCTGGAAATGGAGCCGGATCAGCGCGCCGCTGCCGGGCTGTTTCTCGCTTTTCAATATCCGCTGGAAATTCCCGGCGTGGGGACCATGACCTTTCTCAAGGCTGCTATCAACGCCCAGCGCAAGACGCGCGGCGAAGGTGAGCTATCTACTCCAGAGTTCATTAAAAAAGTTAACGCTGCCGCTGATGGACTTGAGATTTCAAGAGAAATGCTGAAGCGAGCACTCAATGTCGGTTTCTCCGGCGGTGAAAAGAAGCGCATGGAAATTCTTCAGATGGCTCTGCTTCAGCCACATTTCTGCATCCTCGATGAGACGGATTCAGGTCTCGATATTGATGCGCTTCGGGTCGTGTCGGAAGGCGTGAATGCTTTGCGTTCACCGGACCGAAGCTTCCTCGTGATCACCCATTATCAGCGCCTGCTGAATTACATCGTTCCAGATACGGTTCATGTGATGTCCAGTGGCAGAATTGTGAAATCAGGCGGCAAGGAACTGGCTCTCGAGCTGGAAGCCAATGGTTATGCCGATTATCGCTCTTCGGATGCGGCGTGAGGTTGTTGGCATGGCAAACCAGATCGCAGTCTTGAAAAATGCCAGCGAAGTCAGGCTGGAAGAACAGTTTACCACGTTGCAGGCAACGCTTCCCGGCCTGGCACAAACACGAGCGGCGGCCTTCAGGGAGTTTTCCTCGAAAGGGTTGCCCAACAAGCGGGTTGAGGAGTTTAAATATACCGATATCCGGACTTTCCTGACCGATATAGTTCCTCTGGCGGAAAAGCCATCAACTGCCGATGCGCATGCTGTTCTCGGGACTGCGAAGGCTTTCAGGAATGTAGATGCTTTCCGCGTGGTGATGATCAATGGATATTTCATCGCGGAATTGTCGGATATCGCAGCAGTTCCAGGTGGTGTTGAAGTGATACCGCTTGCGCAGGCGCTGGCCGACAGTCATCCGCTGCTCGGAAAAATCGGTTCGCTGGCCAAGGCCGGCGATAATCCGCTTTACCAGTTGAACAGCGCTTTCATGTCGGATGGTGCGATCATCCGGATAGGCAAGGAGGTCAAACTAGGCAAGCCCCTGCATGTCCGTTTCGTTTCCGGCTCCGAGGCCCTTGCAACTGCAACCCGCCTGCTCGTTCTCGTGGAAGAGGGAGCCGAGGTGACCCTGGTTGAAAGCCATGAAGGACCGGATGGAACCGCCAGCCAGATGAATGATGTCGTTGATCTGATTGTCGCCGATGGTGCAGTGGTTGAACATGTCCGCCTCAACGCCGAGGGACAGGATGTGCTGGCCTTGTCAACAGTGACTGCAAGGCTCGGTGCGCATGTGTCATTCTCAAGCATCAACGCTGTTGCAGGTTCAAAAGTCGCCCGGCATCAGATTTATGTTGCATTTGAAGGATCGCATTCAACTGCGCAGATCAACGGAACCGCGATGCTCAGCGGGCAGCAGCATGCCGACGCGACATTGGTTGCCGATCATATTGCCCCCAATTGCGATAGCCGTGAGCTGTTCAAGACAGTAATCGATGGTGATGCGGTGGGAGTGTTCCAGGGCAGGATAAACGTTGCAGCCGAGGCTCAGAAGACCGATGGCAAGATGATGTCCGCCTGTGTGCTTCTTTCCGATACCGGCGCTATGTTTAACAAGCCGGAGCTTGAGATTTTTGCGGATGATGTCCAATGTGGCCATGGTGCAACTTGTGGAACGCTGGATGACGATCTTCTCTTTTACTTGATGGCGCGCGGGTTGCCGCGACCGGAGGCTGAAAGCTTGATGATCCAGGCCTTTATCGGTGAAGCTATTGAAGTCGTGAAGCATGACGAAGTCCGGGAAGAATTGATCGGCTCCGTCGCAAACTGGCTGAAGCACCGGAGATAATGAATCGACACCGTCGGTTCAGGTTCATGCCGGAAGGATAGATGTGATGACTATTGAAATCCCGCCTTATGATATCGCAACTGTGAGGCGGGAGTTTCCCATTCTCCAGTCGGAAGTGTACGGCAAGCCGCTGGTTTACCTCGATAATGCCGCTTCGGCGCAAAAGCCGAAAGCTGTTATTGATGCTATGGTGCGCACCATGGAAGGTTGCTATGCCAACGTTCACCGCGGTCTGCACTTCATGGCCAATGCCACGACTGAGGCCTATGAAGGTGCGCGCGAAAGTGTGTGCCGGTTTCTTAATGCGGCATCTACCGACGAGATCATCTTCACGAAATCGGCCACAGAAGCCTACAACCTCGTTGCAGATAGTCTCGGCCGCCTGTTGCCCATAGAAGAGGGCGACGAGATCATTATCTCGATCATGGAGCATCATTCCAACGTTGTGCCGTGGCATTTTCTTCGCGAGCGCAAGGGGGCGGTGATCAAGTGGGCGCCTGTCGATGACGATGGCAATTTTCTGATCGAAGAATACGAGAAGCTATTCACCAAACGCACCAAATTCGTCTCCATCACGCATATGTCGAATATGCTCGGCACGGTAACGCCTGCGAAGGAGATTATCCGCATTGCCCATGCCCACGGTGTTCCGGTCCTGATCGACGGGGCGCAGGGGGCCGTACATGAGACCGTGGACGTTCAGGATCTCGATGCGGATTTCTATGTCTTTACCGGCCACAAGGTTTATGGCCCGACCGGTATCGGTGTTCTGTACGGCAAGCGTGAGTGGCTGGAAAAGATGCCTCCCTATCAGGGGGGCGGCGAGATGATTGATGAAGTGACGATGGATAACGTCACTTATAATCAACCGCCACATCGTTTTGAGGCAGGAACTCCTCCCATCATCGAGGGGATCGGGTTGGGCGCGGCGGTCCGGTTCATGATGGACCTTGGTCGCGACAAGATTCACGCTCATGAAAAGGCTATTTCGGCCTATGCCCATGAACGCCTGGGCGCGATGAATTCGCTGACAATATTCGGACGTGCAAGAAACAAGGGTGGTATAATTTCATTCGAGATGAAAGGCGCTCATGCGCATGATGTCTCAACCATCATTGATCGTTATGGGGTGGCTGTTCGAGCAGGCACCCATTGTGCTATGCCCTTGCTGCAACGATATGGTGTAACGTCGACCTGCCGCGCATCATTTGCGTTGTACAACACGATGGAAGAAGTCGATAAGCTGGCCGAAGCTCTGGCTCGGGCCGAAACAATGTTCGGGTAAGGAACCAAGGTGACCACAGATAATCTCACAGCACCGAATTCGCCAACGGTCAACGCACCCAGCGCTCTGCCTCCGGAAGAGATTGATCGCATGGCGGAAAATATCGTCGGTGCGTTGAAAACAATCTACGATCCGGAGATTCCCGTCGATATCTATGAGCTTGGCCTGATTTACCGGGTTGATATTGCCGATGATCGCAATGTTACCATCGATATGACACTCACTGCTCCGGGTTGCCCGGTCGCCGGCGAAATGCCGGGATGGGTTGAAGGTGCTGTGGCGATGGTTCAAGGCGTTCAGGGTGTGACCGTCAACATGGTATTCGATCCGCCGTGGGATCAGAGTCGCATGTCGGATGAGGCAAGGGTTGCGCTCGATATGTGGTAATATGTCTGGGGTGGCTGGGAAAACCAGTCCCCCTTTTCCAGTCGCCGGGCCTTGAACCCGGGTGAGGGAGTTTAGACGATGGCTCTTCCGAGGCCGAAAGTGATGACGGTGAGCGATGCCGCTGCCGGGCGTCTCAAGGAAATTATTGCCAATGCTGATAAGGAAATCATTGGCATTCGCGTCGGCGTGAAGAACAGCGGTTGTGCTGGCATGGCCTACACTATGGAATATGCCGAGACTGTATCTGCCCATGACGAGGTGGTTGAAGACAAAGGCGTCAAGTTGTTGATTGACCCCAAGGCCATCATGTTCATGCTCGGCACCGAGCTGGACTTTGAAACCACAAAATTTGCCTCTCAGTTCACCTTCCATAATCCGAATCAGGTGTCGGCCTGTGGCTGTGGTGAATCGGTTGCAATCGAGCCGGTCAAACTCGCGGCGCAAGCTTAAGAAACCAGCTGGGGGCAGGGGCTCCACGATATGGATGAGGACGTTATTCGCGATCTGTTGGCGGGACTCGGGCCTATCCGCATAAAGCGCATGTTCGGGGGCCTCGGTATTTATGCCGACGACCTGATGTTCGCAATCGAAGCGGATGGAGAGCTTTTCATCAAAGCAGACAGCGAGACCAGCGATCTGTTTGAGCAGGCGGGCTCATCCGTTTTCAGTTACCAAAAGTCAGGCGGCAAAGTTTTCACCATGAGATATTGGAAACTGCCGGAAAGCGCTTTGGATGATCCGGACGAAGCTACACGCTGGGGGCGCTACGGTATCGAGGCCGCCCGGAGAGGCGCTCGAGCAAAGGGTGCCTCATCGGGAAGCAAGAAAATACGCAGGAAACGTGCTGTCCCTTTGCCCTGAAGCACAATGCAGAACAGCGGGGGTCGGTTTTCTGCAAGAGGCCATAAATTCCTGTTTGATTTGGAGGAGCTTCAGAAAAGGGAGCCAATAGTAGCCTGGCTCTCTTTCCTTGAAATCTCATCTCATTCCGCGGTTTCAGTTTTCTTGGCGGGTGCTTTAGGTTTTGGCGCAGCTTTTTTTGTAACGGTTTTCTTAGGTGCCGCTTTCTTCGCTGCCGGCTTCTTCGCCGCTGTTTTCTTGACCTTGGGCTTTTCGACAGGTTCTGCGATCGCGCCTGCGTCTTTTACCTCTACTTTTACAGCATCAGGCCTCTCAACTTCAGATATCTCAGCGACACCAGCCGTTTCCGTCGTTTTGGAAGCTTTTGCGGTTTTTGCCGCCTTAGTCTTGCGAACAGGAGGCTTTTTCTTTTCGATGATCTCGATCACTTCCGTCTCGCTAGCATCCTGTGGTGGAGACGAGATTGGAGTTACCGGTTTGCGATCTTTTGCAACCTGTTCTGAATCTGTTCGGAATGTGAAGGGGCGTGCCAGAAAGGCTGGCATGTGATCACCAAATCCGACGACCGGTATATCAGGTTCGTTATCGTAGCGATCACGACGACGATGTTGTTCATGGCGGCTACGGTCGTCGCGGCGCTGCTCTGGACGTTGCGTTTCAGGTTGACGGTGTTTGTGTCTTTCAGGATACCTGCCTTCCGATTGGCCGGAAGATTGCGCCTCGGGCTTTGCACGATTCTCGGCGGGTTCGGAATGCCGTCCACCGCGGTTATCGCGGTTGCCACCACGCCGCTTATTACGATCATTGCGACCGCTTCGTCCGCCGTCTTCACGTCTCCAGCCGCGGCCACGCTCGGGTGAGGAATAGCTATCGTCGGCTTCCGTGCGTTCAGAAAGCTTCTTGCCGTCCCATTCGATCTTTGTCTTGAGCAAGTCTTCAATAGCTTTCAGAGCTTTCTCGTCACCACGTGCAACGAGTGAGAACGATGCTCCGGATCGTCCGGCGCGTCCGGTGCGCCCGATCCGATGAATGTAATCTTCAGCATGATAAGGAATATCATAGTTGAAAACGTGGCTGACATCCGGAATGTCGAGCCCTCGAGCTGCCACGTCGCTTGCGACGAGGATTGTGACTTCACCGTTGCGGAAGCTGTCCAGCGCCAGCATGCGGGCACGCTGGTCCATATCCCCGTGAAGCGCGGCGGCGTTGAAACCGTGGCGTTGCAGAGAACGGTAAAGAGTTGCGACATCCCGCTTGCGGTTGCAGAAAACGATAGCGTTCTTGAGGTCGACTGCTTCACGTATCAGCCGTCTCAGTGTGTCGCGTTTCTGGTGAGGCTCCCGACCGGTTGATGTCAGCCTCTGTGTAATTGTCGCTGCTGCGGTCGCAGCCCGTTCCACTTCCACCTTGACGGGGTTATGCAGGAAGGCATCGGCCAATCTTTGAATCTCTGCCGGCATGGTGGCAGAGAAGAACAGAGTCTGGCGCGTAAAGGGGACAAGTTTGGCAATGCGCTCGATATCGGGAATGAAGCCCATGTCCAGCATACGGTCAGCTTCGTCTATGACGAACAATTCGACGCCGGTCAGTAAAAGTTTGCCGCGCTCGAAATGATCAAGAAGACGCCCGGGCGTTGCGATGAGAACATCTACGCCACGCGTGATTTTTACGTCCTGATCACCAAACGAAACTCCACCGATCAGCAGAGCAACTGAAAGCTTGTGTTCGCTGCCATACTTAATGAAATTTTCTTCAACCTGAGCTGCCAGCTCCCGCGTCGGCTCCAAGATGAGTGTGCGCGGCATACGCGCTCTTGCGCGGCCGGTTTCCAGAAGTGTCAGCATCGGAAGCGTGAAGGCAGCCGTTTTACCGGTTCCCGTCTGGGCAATACCAAGCACGTCCTTACGTGCCAGCACATGAGGAATAGCCTGTTTTTGGATAGGAGTCGGCTCACTATAACCTGCCGCAGTGGCGGCTTTCAGAACCTTGTCGCTTAATCCGAGTTCAGCAAATGACATATAAAGAAGACCATGGTGGCTGCATCATGCCTTTTATTCTATACTAGAATCTCGGCCAGCGCAGCAGTGGGCTGATCCTGTCTCGTGAGGATCGGCAGGGATGGCCGGACCATGAGGACAAGTAAAGCGCTTGTCAATGCAAGAATAACGGAAGGTGACCGATGTCCCCCCGAGAGATGTTGATTTTAGTACCTGGCGTAAATCTCGACGGTGAGCTTTTCGAGGGGCAGAAGGCTGTTCTGGAAGCGACCCATGATGTGGCAATCGCAGATAATAGAAGTGACGATAACATCACGGCCATGGCTGAAAGACTTTTGCGCAGAGCTCCGGAACGTTTCGCTCTCGCAGGTCTTTCCATGGGCGGGTACGTCGCGATGGAGGTGATGCGGCGGGCGCCTGATCAAGTGACCCGGCTTGCTCTCCTGGATACGACGGCAAGGCCCGACCAGGAAGACGCCAAGGAACGAAGGTTCAGGATGATAGCGCTGGCGGAAGGAGGATGTTTCGACAAGACCCATGCTCTTCTATGGGAGAGGCTTGTCCATCCGGCCCATCGCGGCAACAGTGTCCTGGAGGCCAAGGTTCTGCGCATGATGCAGAAAACGGGCTCCCTGGCATTTATCCGCCAACAGCGTGCTATTATGGACCGTATAGATTCAAGGCCCTCGCTACCCGCTATCGCTGTTCCCACGCTTGTGCTTGTGGGGGACCAGGATTTGATGACACCGCTTGAATATGCCGAGGAAATGGCAAATCTCATTCCGGGTGCAAAGCTGAATGTGGTCAAGGACAGTGGCCATCTCTCACCTCTAGAGCAGCCGCAGGCGGTCGCGGAAGCGATGATGGCCTGGCTGAAAATATGAGACATTGAAGGGGCTGGCCGGGAGCGGAGTTATCGCGTCTCGCGATTTTTTACGAATCCCAGGATGCTATAAATTTCCCTATACCGCATTGTTTCTTACAGAAGACGGTTCCCGCTTCTCTGCACGATGCTACAAGTTTTCGCACCGGTGAATCTCATATATCCAGTTGCTCTTCATCGGCGAATGCTGCGCGTTCCTGAATGAAGGAGAAGCGGGCTTCCGGTTTGTTGCCCATGAGACGCTCAACAGCGTCGGAGGCATCTTCCCGGTCTTCCGCTGAGACCATCACCTTGAGAAGCGTGCGCTTCTTCGGGTCCATTGTTGTTTCTTTGAGCTGGGCCGGCATCATTTCGCCAAGCCCCTTGAAACGTCCGATCTCGACCTTGGCGTTGGATTTGAATGCGGTTTTCAGGAGATTGTCCCGATCCGCTTCAGTCCGCGCATAGATCGTTTTACCGCCATGGCTCAGCCGGAAGAGCGGAGGAACGGCTAGATACAGATGTCCCTTGTCGATCAGACGTGGCATCTGGCGATAGAAAAAAGTGATCAGCAATGATGCGATATGAGCGCCGTCAACGTCAGCATCAGTCATGATGATAACCTTGCCATAACGAAGGTCATCTTCCCTGAAATGGCTGCCGGTGCCGCACCCCAGGGCCTGAATGAGATCCGAGAGCAACTGGTTTTGTGCCAGTTTGTCCTTGGTAGCCGACGCGACGTTAAGGATTTTACCGCGCAAGGGCAGAATAGCCTGGTTCGCACGATTACGCGCCTGCTTGGCGCTGCCGCCGGCGGAATCTCCCTCGACGATGAAAAGTTCCGAGCCCTCCGCTCCAGCCGATGAGCAATCGGCCAACTTTCCCGGAAGGCGCAATTTGCGCGTGGCAGTCTTGCGGGCAACTTCCTTTTCCTGACGACGGCGCAAGCGCTCATCTGCCCGGTCAATGCTCCACTCCAGCAACCGTGTCGCCTGCTGCGGCGATGCGGCTAACCAGTGATCAAATGCGTCCCGTATCGCTGTTTCAACGATACGGGCGGCTTCCAGAGTGGCAAGCTTGTCTTTGGTCTGTCCCTGAAATTCCGGCTCGCGGATAAAAACCGAGAGCATCGCTGCGCAAGTCATCATGACATCGTCGGCGGTGACGGGAGCCATGCGCTTGGACTGTCCCAGCCGCTCGGCGTGGTCTCGCAACCCGCGCAAGAGCGCCATCCGCAGACCGTTCTCGTGCGTTCCGCCTTCAGGGGTAGGGATGGTGTTGCAATAGGAGAGTGTGAAGCCATCTTCCGCTGTCATCCAGGCGATAGCCCATTCCAGCGAACCATGTCCCCCCGGCTTGGTGACCTTGCCGGAAAAAACCTGATCGACGACCTGTTCTTTTCCATCAATCTCGCGGCTCAGATAATCGCGAAGCCCATTCGGGAAGTGGAACACCGCTTCCGTGGGCACATTATCAAAACCCTCTAGCTGCGCCTTTGCACATTTCCACCGAATCTCGACTCCGCCAAACAGATAGGCCTTCGAGCGCGCCATTTTGAAAAGGCGACGCGGATTAAATTTCGCCCCGGTAACAAATATCTGCGGGTCCGGCTTGAAGCGGATTCTGCTGCCGCGCCGGTTGTGAACCTTGCCAACAGTTTCGAGGTCGCTCTGGGCATGACCACGCGAAAAGCTTTGGCGGTACAGCATCTGACCACGGGCGATTTCGACTTCGAGCAATTCAGACAGAGCATTGACGACAGAGACGCCAACACCGTGCAAACCGCCGCTGGTTTCGTAAACCTTGGAATCGAATTTTCCACCCGAGTGCAGAGTCGTCATGATGACTTCAAGGGCTGACTTATCGGGATACTTCGGATGAGGATCGACCGGAATACCGCGTCCATTGTCGGTCACGACCAGAAAGCCGCTTTCCTCCAGCTCTACCTCGATGAAACTGGCATGCCCGGCAACAGCCTCGTCCATCGCATTGTCGATGACTTCCGCGAAAAGATGGTGCAGGGCCTTGTCATCGGTGCCGCCGATATACATGCCGGGGCGGCGACGCACAGGCTCCAGCCCTTCCAGAACCTCAATCGTTGACGCATCATAGCCACCGCTCTCGCTTGTCGCGGCGGGCAAATTCTTGCCGTTTTTAAAGGAGGCGCTTTTCGGAGGTGTCACCCCTGCGGGGGAGTCCGCTGCGCCGGGGCCGAAGAGGTCGCTGTTATCTGTCATCCGTCAATTGTTGTCCGATGATTCGCCAAGCAACTACTATAAGTGAGAAATATGCCGAAGCGAGAACAAAATAAGAACAAAAAGGGCGTAAAGCCTTTAATTCAGAAGAATCTTATTTCCCCATGGCATGCAGGAAGGCTTATCGCAAGCCCATGATGCAAAAAAGCTTACCCTTCACGCCGTTTAGCAAATGCATCGCAGTTCGAGCCGTAGCTCAATTCCTGTCAGGCATTTATTTTAGTTGCCACCTTTTTCGGCGCCGCTTTCTTTCCCGCAGCTTTTGAAGGGGCGGCCTTCTTGACGGCGGCAGCTTTCTTGGTGGTAGTCTTTTTGGTCGCCGTCGTCTTCTTTGATGCGGTTGCCTTCTTACGCGCTGGTTTTTTTGTGCTTCCCGCCGCCCGCCGCGCCGCCAGAAGGGGCAGGGCTTCTTCGAGAGTGATCGTGTCGAGGTTCATGTCTCTGGCTAATGTAGCGTTGGTCTTTCCATCCGTCACATAAGGACCATAACGCCCGCTTTTGACGGTAATCGTAACCCCGCTTTCCGGGTCGGATCCAAGTTCCCGGCCGGACGTAGAACCATTGCGACCGCCGCCACTTTCCTTCTGAACGATCAGGTCGATTGCTCGGTTTCCGCCAATTTCCAGAACATCCTCATCCTTGCCGATATTGGCGTAAGTCTTGCCATGCTGAACGTAGGGGCCGTAGCGTCCGATATTGGCGAGAATAGGCTCACCTGTTTCCGGATGTTTGGCTACCTCACGGGGCAGGCTCAACAGGGCGAGGGCTCGCTCAAGATCGACTGACGAGGGTGGCATGCTGCGCGGCAGTGAAGCTCGTTTTGGCTTTTCTCCCTCGCCAAGCTGAACAAATGGACCAAATCGGCCATCGCGGAGCGTGACCTGCAATTCGCTTTCCGGATCCTCCCCGAGGATTTTGACACCGGGTGCGCCATTCTCGCCATTTCCGCTCTCAGCGTCGCCATTGGTAGCTGATAGCTGGCGGGTATACTTGCATTCAGGGTAATTGGAGCAACCGATGAAGGAGCCGAACTTCCCGAGTTTCAGAGACAGTTGTCCTGTGCCGCAGGTCGGGCAGGCGCGTGGATTGGAACCGTCTTCGCGGGCAGGGAAGATATGCGGCCCCAGGAGTTCATTGAGGGACTCCAGAACCTGCGTCATACGCAGTTCCTTGGTGCCATCGATCGCCGCCGAGAAATCTGTCCAGAAGTCCCGTAACAGGGCTTTCCAATCGATTTCGTTATTGGATACGAGGTCCAGTTTCTCTTCCAGCCCGGCAGTGAAGTCGTATTCCACATAACGGAGGAAGAAGCTTTTCAGAAATGCGGTGACGATACGTCCCTTGTCCTCGGGAACCAGTCTTCGCTTTTCTATGCGTACATATTCCCGTTCGCGCAGAACCGCCAGCACCGACGCGTAGGTCGAGGGACGGCCGATGCCGAGTTCCTCCATACGCTTGACCAGACTGGCTTCGGAATAGCGTGGCGGTGGTTCGGTAAAATGTTGTGTGGCGGCAATGCGACGACGCTCCAGAGCCTCACCGGCACTCATCGGAGGCAGGCGCTTGTCGTCTTCTTCGGTCTCGTCATCCTTGCCCTCCTGATAGAGGGTCAGGAAGCCGTCAAATTTTACGACTTGGCCAGTTGCGCGCAGATCGAGCTTCCTGGGGCCCACTGAAGCAACAATATCGACCGTGGTTCGCTCAAGTTCGGCAGATTGCATTTGGCTGGCGACGGTACGGGTCCAGATCAAATCGTAGAGTTTCGCCTGATCGGGCTCAAGCTGGCGGGCAACCTGTTTCGGCAGACGGGCGAGATCAGTTGGCCGGATTGCTTCGTGCGCCTCCTGGGCGTTCTTGGCCTTTACCATGTATTTACGTGGGGAGGACGGCAGATATCGCTCGCCATATTCCCTTGAAATGACTTGCCGTGTGGCTGAAATCGCTTCAGGCGCCATGTCGACACCGTCAGTACGCATATAAGTGATGAGGCCAACGGTTTCGCCGTTAATCTCAATCCCCTCATAGAGCCTTTGAGCCAGCCGCATCGTCTGGGCTGGTGCCAGACCCAGTTTGCGAGACGCCTCCTGTTGCAGGGTCGATGTGGTGAAGGGGGGATAGGGATTGCGCCTTGCAGGTTTGGCTTCAACACTTGCAACGGCGAAAGTTGCAAGTCCCAGGTCTCGCTTGAATGCTTCAGCGGTCTTTTCGTCGCCGATGGTCAGGCGCTGAATCTTTTCTCCGTCCGCTCCCACCAGCCTCGCGTCGAAGACGCCGCCTTTCGGAGTGGCGAGCGTTGCAATCAGGGACCAGTATTCCTGCTTCTTGAATGTCTCAATTTCCAGCTCACGATCACAGACCAGCCGCAGGGCAACCGATTGAACACGTCCTGCCGAGCGGGCTCCGGGCAGTTTGCGCCAGAGGACCGGCGACAGATTGAAGCCGACAAGATAATCAAGGGCACGGCGCGCGAGATAAGCGTCGACAAGCGCCTGATCAATCTGGCGGGGTTGACGAAGCGCAGCCTGAACGGCGTCCTTGGTGATGGCATTGAAGGTGACGCGCTCAACAGGCATGCCCTTGAGTGCCTTCTTCTCATTCAAGGCTTCCAGAACATGCCATGAAATTGCTTCGCCTTCGCGATCAGGGTCGGTGGCGAGAATCAGTTTTTCGGCACCTTTGACGGCTTGAACAATTTCGGAAACATGTTTCGAGCCGCGCGTATCCAATTGCCATTTCATGGCAAAATCACTGTCAGGATCGACAGAGCCGTCTTTTGGCGGTAAATCGCGGATATGCCCGAACGACGCCAGAACTTCATAGTCCTTGCCGAGATACTTATTGATCGTTTTGGCCTTCGCCGGCGATTCGACGATAAGGACTTTCATTTTTAATTTCCTGGCGTTATTGCAAGTTATTCATTTACTGGTTTAGATTTTCTTGGCCAATCCAACGATCAGTCCAAGCGCGATAAGTGGGTGATAGTCGCGTCAGAGTCAATTCCAACCTCATCTAAATGCAAGAAAACGCTACCAAGATAAGGTATGAACTTTAATTCAGACGCGCATCCAGGCATCTTCATGCTGGCACTTGGACGGAGCGTTTCACGAAACAAGTTAACAACCCCCGATATCGTGATACAGGGACTTGCCGCCTGCGCCAATATCCTTCCTTCTTCTTCAAGCAAGACCCCTGAAAGTCACTGAAGTAGAGAGTCTCCAAGAGCAATACAATTCGTTTTACCTTGAAATTCAATATGTTAAATTAGCTCGCAATGTTTGCGTGATGGAGCTGGGAGAACTGAGAATGAGCAAGACAATGAAGGCTATTTCTGCTGTTTTGGTAGCGGGAACAATGTTTGCAGGCTTCGCAACTGCGGCGAATGCCAGGGGAAGGCTGGTGGTGTATTGCAGCGCCACCAATGAGATGTGTGAGGCGGAAACCCAGGCTTTTGCGACCAAGCATGATGTCAGGGTATCGTTCGTCCGAAATGGTTCCGGGAGCATCCTGGCAAAAATAGAAGCCGAAAAGCAGAACCCGCAGGCTGACATATGGTACGGCGGCACGCTTGATCCCCATTCTCAGGCTGGCGAGATGGGCCTGCTGCAGGCCTATAAGTCTCCCAATCTGAAAGATATCATGTTCGCCATGCAGGACCCCGGGAAGGTGAAGGGCAACCTGTCTTCGGCTGTTTACATTGGTATTCTCGGTTTCGGGGTCAATAAAGACCGGGTCAAGAGCAAGAACATGCCGATGCCGACCTGTTGGAGTGATCTGCTGAAGCCTGAATATCGCGATGAAATCCAGATTGCGGACCCGCAAAGTTCCGGCACCGCATATACCGCTCTCGCAACCTTCATTCAGCTCTGGGACGAGGGACGGGCATTTGATTATCTGCGTGGGCTGAATGCAAATATATCGCAGTATACCAAATCGGGTGTCACGCCTTCGCGCAATGCCGCACGTGGCGAAGCCACTATCGGTATCGGGTTCCTGCACGATTATTCCCTCGAAGTGGAAAAGGGCGCTCCTCTGGAACTCGTCGTGCCCTGCGAGGGAACCGGTTATGAGATTGGTGGCGTCAGCATCATAAAAGGCGCGCGCAATCTTGAGAATGCCAAGCTGTTCGTCGATTGGGCGCTGTCCAAGGAAGGCCAGGAGATCTCGTGGAAACAGGGCCGTTCCTACCAGGTTCTGACCAACACCAAGGCTGAGGCCTCGCCGTTTTCGCTCAAGCTCGACGGGCTCAAGCTGATCAATTACGACATGGACACCTATGGCGCGACCGAAAAGCGGAAATACCTGATCAACAAATGGATCGAAAGCGTCAAGATGGATCCGAACAAGGTTGAAAAGTAAGCTTTCGTTCCTCTTCCTCCCGTCGCCCCTTTCGATATCTTCGGAAGGGGCGGCATTTCATCGGAAAGAATGTCGATGCAAGGGGCATGCGCCGGCCTGAGACGGTCGGATTCCGTAATCTGGTGGATTTTGCTCAGCTTGGTCGCTTTTGCGATCCTGCCTTCCTATGCCCTCGATTACGGTTTTTGGGATGCAACACCCGAAGAGCTGCAAGATTCCTTCGGATGGAGTGGATCGGGTGTGGCGTGGCTATGGTTCTCCATGCCGTTGGCGCTTCTACTTCGTTCATGGCGAGGCGCCGAACAGGCCGGTCGCCATCGTCATATTTTTGATGCTGCCTATGCGGGATTTTGCGCTCTTTTCATTCTGGTCTCGGCCAGGATAACCAACCACGCCCTCGGTTATAGCACCATCGTTCTTTACGCGTCGCTGGGGGTAACGCTCACATTGGCGCTGGCGCGGCTTGATTGGATGGGTGGTGACCGCTTCGTCATTGGCTCCATCGTGTTGATCACGGCGTTGATCGCCGTGTTCATCGTTTTTCCCAGTCTGGCGATTTTCAGGCCCATTTTTTTCGACTCTGACGGCCAGTTCACCGCATGGCAATTCACGGAAATTCTCAAACGACGTTATATCCTAGACGTTATTGCGAATTCGCTTCTCTTGTCTTCTGCGGTTGGGCTTGGCGCCACTTTCTTTGGCCTCGCATGCGCCATCTACACCGCACGCATTGCAGTCAGAACGGCGTTTCTTGGGAGGGTGTTCGCAATCCTACCCACAGTCACGCCACCTTTTGTGGTGGGGCTTGGCGCAACACTGATGATGGGGCGATCAGGATACCTGACGCGGTGGATGGAAAGCTGGTTTGGCCTTACCCAGACCAACTGGCTTTATGGATTTACCGGCATCTGGATTGCGCAGGTTCTGGCTTTCGCTCCGATGTCGTTCATGATTCTGGATGGCGCGGTCAAAGCACTCCATCCCTCTCTGGAGGAAGCTTCCTATACTTTGCGTTCCAGCCGCTGGCAGACTTTTCATTATATTTTCCTTCCGTTGCTGCGTCCCGCTCTGGCCAACTCGTTTCTTGTCGTTTTCGTGCAGTCACTCGCCGATTTCAGCAACCCACTGGTGCTGGGAGGAAGCTTCGACGTTCTGGCGACACAGATTTACTTCTACATTGTGGGCTCGCAACTTGATTTCGCGTCGGCCAGCACTCTGGGAGTCGTTCTGCTTCTGTTTTCGCTGCTGGTCTTCTGTGTCCAGTATCTCTGGATAGGCAAGCGGTCTTACGTCACCGTTTCCGGCAAATCCTACCGGGGTGAAGTTCAGCCTCTGCCCGTTAGTCTGGAATGGGGTGTCATGATGATCGTCGCTTTCTGGGTGGTGTTCAATTGCCTCCTCTATGGCAGCATCATTTATGGAAGTTTCACGGTGAACTGGGGGGTCGATTACACCTTGACCCTGAAGAACTTCCAGACACTATTCGGACAGAGCCTCAATGATGGGGCATGGCCGTCCCTGATATCCACCTTGACCTATTCCGCCATCGCTGCTCCGCTCACTGCATTGTTCGGGCTTTTGATTGCCTATGTCGTGGTGCGCCAGCAGTTCACTGGCAAAAAGGTTCTCGAATTTACCACGATGCTCTGTTTTGCGGTGCCGGGAACGGTTGCAGGCGTCTCCTACATCCTCGCATTCAATACCGCACCGATCCTGTTAACCAGCACAGCGGCGATTGTCGTGATCTCGATGATAATGCGCAATGTGCCGGTCGGTATCCGGGCTGGTATCACCGGGCTCGGGCAACTGGACAAATCTCTTGATGAGGCTTCCCTCTCTTTACGTGCGGGATCGTTCAGGACTGTATTGTATATCCTGCTGCCGCTGCTGCGTCCTGCGGTACTCTCAGCCCTTGTTTACAGTTTTGTCCGATCCATGACGACGGTGAGCGCGATCGTCTTTCTCGTTACGCCGGATACCCGCACTGCAACGGCCTATATTCTCAATCGCGTCGAGGATGGTGAATACGGTCTGGCCATCGCCTACGGGACGCTTCTCATCGTTGTGATGATGGCGATTATTCTCATTTTCGATGCCCTTATCGGCGAAGCGCGAATCGCTCGCTCCAAAGCCAAGAAAACAATATGAATACGGAGATTCCTGCCGTGCCGAACCCCAGTTTCGTGTCATTGCGCGCCATCACCAAACGTTTCGGCGCCAACACTGTGATCGATGATCTCAGCCTTGAAATTCCCAGAGGGCATATGGTGACGCTGCTGGGGCCTTCAGGATGCGGCAAGACAACGATCCTGCGTCTTGTGGCGGGTCTGGAACAACCGACCTCCGGGCAGATATTCATCGATGGAGAGGATGTGACGGAGCGCTCCATTCAGCAGCGCGATATCTGCATGGTTTTCCAGTCATATGCGTTATTCCCTCACATGTCTTTGGAGGATAACGTCGGTTATGGCCTGAAGATGCTGCGGCTTCCGAAGAGCGAGATACGTGACAAGGTGAGGGAGGCGCTGGCGCTGGTTGAACTGGAAGGGTTTGAGGAGCGCTACGTCGATCAGATATCCGGTGGCCAACAACAGCGCGTAGCTCTTGCGCGGGCTTTGGTGCTGCAACCCAAGGTTTTGCTGTTTGACGAGCCCCTGAGTAACCTGGATGCCAATCTGCGGCGGATGATGCGCGAGAAAATTCGCGAGTTGCAGCAGAGATTCAACGTTACCTCGCTATACGTGACCCATGATCAGGCCGAGGCCTTCGCCGTGTCCGATACCGTCCTCGTGATGAATCAGGGGCGGATCATGCAGATAGGTGCGCCCCAGACCCTTTATCGTAAACCAAGTTCACGTTTTATGGCCAGCTTCATGGGAGATGCCAACATCTTCGCCGCAAATGTAGGCGAACAGGTTGTCACCATTTTCGGCTACGACATTCCGCGTGACCGGGAGATGCATGTGGAGCGTTTGGGGCCCTGCACAATCGGGGTGCGACCGGAAGCGATTCAACTTGTATCTCAGGGGCTCCCTTGCCAGAAATGCCATGTCCAGAACGTGAGCTATATGGGCCCCCTCTACGAGATCACGGTGCAGTGGCATACCGAGATCATGTTGTTACAGGTTAATTCAACCATGATGGAGCCAAAGCCCGGCGAAGAATATTTTCTGGAAATCCATCCGCGCGGTGTGTTCATTCTGCCTGAGTGAGAGGGCTGGAGGGAAACAACCTTGTGTTGAGTTTGAATGAGCGCTTGCAGGGCAGGGCATATGTGTCTATAGCCCGTTTTTTAGGATGAAAACTTCAACTCCCCTTTTTCCCCATCGCCACTTGCTTGGCATCGAGGGCCTCTCGCCCTCCGACATCAATATTCTTCTCGATCTTGCCGATGAGCAGGTTGGCGTCAGCCGACAGGTTGAGAAGAAAAAATCGACGCTCCGCGGTCGAACCCAGATCAATCTCTTTTTCGAGCCCTCGACTCGGACGCAATCTTCCTTTGAACTCGCCGGAAAAAGACTTGGTGCCGACGTCATGAACATGTCGGTTGCGTCCTCTTCCGTGAAGAAGGGAGAGACGCTGATCGACACTGCCGCGACCCTGAATGCCATGCACCCGGATCTGATCGTTGTCCGCCACCATGCGGCAGGGGCGGTGCACCTTCTGGCTCGCAAGGTCGATTGTTCAGTCATTAATGCTGGCGACGGTGCCCATGAGCACCCGACACAGGCTCTGCTCGATGCCTTGACCATTCGCCGAAACAAGGGGCGTATCGACGGGCTGACAGTGGCGATCTGTGGCGATATCCTTCATTCAAGGGTTGCACGCTCCAACATGCTGCTGCTGGCCGCTCTGGGAGCAAGGGTGCGCCTGATCGCTCCCTCGACGCTTTTGCCACCAGGCATAGAGAAATTCGGCTTCGAGATATTTACCGATATGCGCAAGGGATTGCGTGATGCGGATATCGTGATGATGCTTCGCCTGCAACGAGAGCGTATGAGTGGTTCGTTCATTCCTTCGGTTCCCGAATATTTCCGCTATTACGGCCTCGACAATGACAAGCTTTCCTATGCGAAAGACAATGCGCTCGTCATGCATCCGGGCCCCATGAACCGTGGCGTCGAAATATCGTCCGAAGTGGCCGATGGTCCGCAATCCCTGATCCGCGAACAGGTGGAAATGGGTGTGGCCATCAGGATGGCGGTGCTGGAAGCGCTCGCAACCCACATGCCAGACCGTTGAGGAGAAGCCGAGATGAGCTCAAATGACCGTCCGCTACTCCTGATCAACGCGCAGGTTCTCGATCCGGCTAACGATAAACCGGTACCGGGCAGTATCAGCGTCCGCGATGGCGTGATCAAGGGGTTTTCTGAAAGCCTGAAACCCAAGGTCTCCGCTGATTATGAGGTGATTGATTGCGGTGGCCGCATTCTCGCGCCGGGGTTGATCGATATGCGCGCCTTCATCGGCGAGCCGGGAGCAGAGTATCGGGAGACGCTGAAAAGTGCGAGCAAGGCCGCGGCTGCGGGTGGTGTCACCACCATTGTCTCGATGCCGGAAACGGACCCTGTCGTCGATGATCCGGCGATTGTCGATTTCATCAAGAGACGTGCCCGGGATACCGCCATCGTCAATATCCGGCCCATGGCAGCCCTCACAAAGGGTCTGAAAGGGCAGGAAATGACCGAATTCGGCCTGCTTGGGGAAGCCGGGGCAGTGGCTTTCACCGATGGCGCCCGCTGTGTGACGAATGCTCAGGTCATCCGTCGTGCATTAACTTATGCCAGGGATTTTGATGCGCTCATCTGCCAGCATGTAGAGGATCCCAATCTGGTTGGCGAAGGCGTCATGAATGAAGGGACGCTTGCTGCCCGCCTTGGCCTCGTCGGTGTCCCGCGAGAAGCCGAGACGGTGATGCTTGAACGCGACGTCCGTCTTGTTCGTCTCACAGGCGGTCGTTATCACGCGGCAATGATATCGTGCGCCGATTCCGTTGATATCGTTCATCGTGCGAAGGAGGCCGGTCTGCCGTTTTCCTGTGGCGTTTCGATCAACAATCTGACGCTGAACGAAAATGACATCGGCGATTATCGAACCTTTTTCAAGCTGTCGCCGCCGCTTCGGCATGAGGATGACAGACAGGCGGTGATCGAAGCCCTTCGTGAAGGACTGATCGACGTCATTGTGTCCGATCATAATCCGCAGGATGTCGAGACGAAACGGTTGCCCTATGCCGAAGCCGCCAATGGCGCTATCGGCCTTGAAACATTGCTCGCAGCTTCTCTGCGTCTTGTTCATTCAGGCCAGTTGTCGCTATCAAAGGTTTTGCGGGCGCTCTCGACGCGGCCAGCGGAAATTCTTGGATTGCCGGGCGGGCGTCTGACTCCGGGGTCGCCAGCGGACCTTATCGTGTTCGATCCGGACGAGCCATTCGTGGTGGACAAGACAAAGCTGAATTCCCGCTCCAAAAACACGCCATTTGAAGATGCGCGGCTGCAAGGCCGGGTGGTCCTGACAATGGTTGCAGGACGGGTGGTTTTCGATACTCTGCATCCGGTCGGCAATTATCAGCCCGACGAAGAAGCATAGGCACTTTTCATGGACCGGGGCTGGCCCCTCGGTCTAAAGTGCTTAAGTAACAAATAAATGGAGCATTCCAGGAAACGGGTTTCCGGAAAATTAGCTCTTAAGAACGGGTGCGGATATGGGAACTCTCTGGGTGACGATCCCGGGTGCTCTGGTGCTGGGATATCTCTGCGGATCAGTGCCCTTCGGCATTATCGTGACCCGGCTTGCGGGTGTCGGTGATATCCGCAAGGTTGGTTCCGGTAATATCGGAGCGACAAATGTCTTGCGTACAGGGCGGAAAGGGCTGGCTGCGGCGACCCTTCTCGGCGATGCCTTAAAAGGCACTCTGGCTGTTGTTCTGGCACGCACTTTCTTTCCTGATATTGGCTGGGATATCGGCATTGTCGCGGCTTTGGGGGCATTTCTAGGACATATCTACCCGGTCTGGCTCGGTTTTCACGGTGGCAAAGGTGTTGCGACCTTCATCGGGTGCCTGATCGGGCTTAATATCTGGGTTGCGCTGGTCTTTGCGGTGACTTGGTTGGCTATCGCTTTTATCACCCGCTATTCATCGCTTGCGGCATTGGTCGCCAGCGCGACGGCACCCGTGATGTTCCTGATTCTCGACCACGGTGTCGCGACAGTCTTTATTCTGGCAATGGTGCTGTTCCTGTGGTGGAAACATCGCGATAACATCAAGCGCCTTCGCGCCGGAACTGAAGGCAAAATAGGTCAGAAAGGCTGAGTTTGACTAATCTGACCGAAGAAGAGCTGATCAACTGGCTGCGCCTCATTCGCTCCGATAATGTTGGTCCCCGCACTTTCAAGGCGCTGCTGTCACAATTCGGAACTGCCGGAAGGGCGCTTGAGGCATTGCCGGAGCTGGCGAAGCGAGGCGGTCGGTTATTGATCCGCATAGCCAGCCGGAAGGATGCCGAAGCTGAGCTTTTGCGCGCCCGTAAATCCGGAATTCGCTTCATTGCCTGGTCGGATAGTGATTACCCGGAACCTCTGCGTGTGATTGATTCTGCACCTCCTCTGCTTGCGGTGAAGGGAAATGTAGCGCTCCTTTCGCGGCCCGTAATCGGCATCGTTGGTTCCCGCAATGCTTCGGCGGCGGGATTGAGCATGACCGAGCGCCTGGCGCGTGACCTTGGGCAGCAAGGCTATGCCGTTGTTTCGGGACTGGCACGCGGGGTCGATACGCGAGCACATCAGGCCAGTCTGCAAACCGGCACGATTGCCGTTCTGGCTGGCGGACATGAGAGAATATACCCTTCTCAAAATGTTCCTCTGCTTGAAAAAATTCTCGAATGCGGAGGGGCTGCAGTTACGGAAATGCCGATTGAATGGGAGCCGAGAGCCCAGGACTTTCCGCGGCGAAACCGCATTGTATCGGGGCTCTCCTATGGTGTGGTGGTGGTTGAGGCGGCCAAGAGGTCCGGTTCTCTAATCACGGCAAGGCTGGCTCTGGAACAGGGACGGGAGGTTTTCGCCGTGCCTGGCTCCCCGCTCGATCCGCGGGCTGAGGGTCCGAATGATCTCATAAGGCAGGGTGCAACGCTGTGTGGCAAGGCGGAGCATGTCATGGAGGTTATCGAGCCCTTATTGCCCGCTGGTACGAAGCCACAGGGACAAACCGGTTTCCTGCCGTTTTCTGAGGAAAGCCGGATTGAACGAAACGAGGCTGTTTCTATTCGCCAACCACTTCCGGCAAATGACGAAACTGCCCGGGTAAGTGATCTTCTCGGTCCGACACCCGTCATCGTTGACGATCTCATCCGGATGGCCGACCTTCCACTAAGGGTCGTGCAGATTGCTTTGCTTGAACTGGAAATTGCAGGCCGTCTGGAGCGCCATGCGGGTAATCGGGTCTCGCTCCACTCCTGATCGGCTAGAGTAAGACGCGCTATGTGCGAACCGGTTCATCGCAAAAGGTGCTAATCTTCCATATCCGGGCTGCTGTCGTGGATCACCCAGCCATAGCGATCGATGGCTCCTTGAAGAATGTAGGATGCAGCCATCTTATCCACCAGCTCGGCACGACGTGAACGTGAGGCGTCCGCTTCCAGCAATGTTCGGGTCACGGCGAGCGTAGACATCCGCTCGTCCCAGAACAGGGTGGGGATATCGAGAAATGCCTTGAACTGGCGAGCAAAGGCTCGCGTCGCCTGTGAGCGAGGCCCCTCCGTGCCGTCCATGTTCAGTGGCAATCCGAAAACAAGACCTCCGACATCGTATTTCGCTATCAGTTCCTTCAGCTTCGTCGCATCCGGTGTGAACTTGACCCGCCGGATCGTCTCCAGTGGAGAAGCTATGCGGTATTCGATGTCCGACAGGGCCAGGCCGATGGTCTTCGTGCCGAGGTCCACGCCGAAAAGACGTTGGCCTTTCGGGATGGCGGCAAAGAAAGTCTGTAAATTCTGGTCTGCTTGTGTTGCCAAGGGAATATTCACCTTTTCGGTTGCCTTGCCGTATCGAACGTAAAGTGGCAGTCTGAAGCTGTTGTCAAATCATGATAACCTGTAATCGGCTAGCGTTTTCTCATGATAGTGCACCAGTGTTGCAGGATATCCCCTTAAGGAGCCGAAATGAAGATCACCTGGTTTGGCCACTCGGCCTTTCGCCTCGATTTTGCCGACAAGGTTGTGCTGATTGATCCGTTTTTTACAGGAAACCCCGCATTTCAAGGTGAACGTGGCAAGGCGACCGAAGGCGTAACGCATATCCTTATTACCCATGGCCACAGAGATCATATCGGGGATGCAACAGAGATCTCCCGCGATACCGGTGCCAAGGTCATAACGAATTTTGATCTGTGCATGTATCTCTCAAGACAAGGTGTCGAAAATATCGATCCGATGAATACAGGCGGAACCACCGATCAGAACGGTTTCACCGTAACACTCGTGCGCGCGGACCATTCGGCAGGTCTGGTTGAAATGGATATCGGCTATCCCCTTGGAAGCCCGAACGGTATTATCGTCAAAGCGGCGGGAGAGCCTACGGTCTATCACATGGGTGATACTGATATTTTCGGTGATATGGCGCTGATCAATGAAATTTATGCTCCGGATATCATCATCGCTCCCATTGGCGACCGTTTCACCATGAGCCCGAAAACGGCGGCGCTGGCCATGACCCGGTTCTTCAAGCCAAAAGCAGTCATACCTTCTCATTACGCTTCTTTCCCGCCACTTGAGCCCAATGCCGACAAATTTGTTGAAGCAATGGAGGGGTCGGGTATTCAGGTCATTGTACCGCAAAGGGGATTGGGCGTGACGGTCTGACCCTTGCCGGGATGATTGTTGCCGTTGCAGTGTTGATGGAGGCGGTGCTATAGCCGCCTCCGTAGGATTTTCTTTACTCGAAGGATAAATGGGCAAGATGTCGGTTGATCAGGTTACCGTTCGTCGTATCGCGAAACTGGCGCGAATCGCCGTTGCCGAGGGCGATGTTCCGCATTTGCAGGAAGAACTTAACGCCATGTTGTCCTTCGTTGCCCAACTGAATGAGGTTGATGTCGAGGGCATTGAACCCATGACCTCGGTGACTCCCATGGCAATGAAAAAGCGGCAGGATGGCGTGACCGATGGCGGTTATGTTGATCAGGTGGTTCGAAATGCACCGGTGCATGAAGATGGTTTCTTCGTGGTGCCGAAGGTCGTCGAATAACTGGCGGTAATGAAAAGATTAGGCGCAAACGCTGTTTCCCGAAACGCAATGCGCTCTGGAATAAAAACCCCGGCAATCGCATTCGAACCGGGCTGTAAGGAACAAATCCGTGACCGATCTTACCAATCTCACCATTGCCGATGCGCGCAAGGGGCTTGCTGATAAAAGCTTTTCCGCGGTTGAACTGACCAAGGCGCATATCGATGTCATCGAAAAGGCGCGCGAGCTTAACGCTTTTCTTCTTGAGACACCTGAAAAAGCGCTTGCGATGGCTGAGGCTTCCGACCAGCGGATTGCCAAAGGCGAGGCCGGCCCGCTTGAGGGTATCCCGCTTGGTATCAAGGATCTGTTCTGCACCAGGGACGTTGAGTCAACAGCTGCTTCCAGCATATTGAAAGGCTTCAAGCCTCCTTATGAATCGACGGTTACTTCGCACTTGTGGCGCGATGGAGCAGTGATGCTCGGCAAACTCAATCTCGATGAGTTTGCAATGGGCTCTTCCAATGAAACCAGCGCTTTTGGCCCGGTGATCTCCCCATGGCGCCGCCGGCATGACGGTGTCATCGACAATACGCAACTGGTGCCGGGCGGCTCTTCCGGTGGCTCCGCATCCGCGGTCGCAGCCCGTTTGTGCCTTGGTGCCACCGCAACCGATACGGGCGGCTCCATCCGCCAGCCGGCGGCCTTTACAGGTACAGTTGGCGTAAAGCCGACTTATGGACGTTGTTCGCGCTGGGGCATCATTGCGTTCGCTTCGTCGCTTGATCAGGCGGGGCCCATCACGAGAACCGTTCGTGACAGTGCAATCATGCTGCGCTCCATGTCGGGCGTTGACAATAAGGATACAACATCGGCTCCGCTTCCGGTTCCTGATTTCGAAGCTGCCATCAATCGTGGCGTCAAGGGGCTGAAGATCGGTATTCCGAAGGAATATCGCATGGAGGGGATGTCGGAGGAGATTGACCGTCTCTGGGCTCAGGGGGCGCAGTGGCTGCGCGAGGCGGGAGCCGAAATCGTCGACATATCGTTGCCACACACGAAAGCGGCTCTTGCAGTTTACTACATCGTTGCTCCTGCCGAAGCGTCTTCCAACCTCGCACGTTACGACGGTGTGAGATATGGTGTGAGGGTTCCGGGTAAAGACGTCATCGAGATGTATGAAAACACCCGTGCTGCCGGTTTCGGGCGCGAGGTTATCCGGCGGATCATGATCGGCACCTATGTGCTCTCCGCTGGTTATTATGATGCCTACTATGTCAGGGCCCAGAAGGTGAGGACACTGATCAAGCAGGATTTTGAGAAGGCTTATGCCTCGGGCATCGATGCTATTTTGACACCCGCCACACCTACCTCCGCTTTTGGGATCGGTGAAAAAGGGTCGAATGATCCCGTGGAGATGTATCTGAACGACGTCTTTACGGTGACCGTCAATATGGCAGGATTGCCTGGCATTGCGGTGCCTGCCGGACTGGATTCGCAGGGGCTTCCGCTTGGCCTGCAATTGATCGGTCGTCCGTTTGACGAGGAAACCCTGTTCGCTGCCGGTCAGGTCATTGAAAACGTTGCCGGCGTGACGGCGTTGCCGGATCGTTGGTGGGCATGAGGCTCGGAGAAGGGGAGATACCATAATGCAGCCCCCTTCCGTTCCGTTTGATGTCTGGTTCCTTGCCGCATGCGATCCGGTGTTGCTGTTCATCGCAGCTTTCCTTGGATGGAAAGCCGATCAATTCGGCAAGGTTTTCATTGTCGCTATTATTGCTCTTGTCGTGGCTGTCATTGTCTCCTGGCTGATACACAGGCTGGGGATACCCTGGATTGCCCCGATCGGCCAGGATCGGCCGATGTTGTTGCCGGTGAGGACAATTGCAGCCCTGATGGTCGCCAGTTTGGCTTACGGTGCGAGAAGGCTCATACGCCAATGACAGTTGTTGGCGTAGCCATCATGGGGCCATAACTGAAATTCGCGGGTAGGGTACGAATGATGTCCTGGGTAGCGTCATTATTTCGGCGTCTTGGGCTTTTCGGTTCGCTAACCGGGTTTAAATGGTTCTGGTTGCCGCAGGATGCATTGGCGGGGCTTATGCTTGTCGCCATAGCTATCCCAGGGCAGATCGCCACCGCGCATCTTGCAGGTATGCCGCCGCAAACCGGCCTTTATGCTTTTCTGGCCGGTACTCTGGCTTTTGCCGCTTTCGGCGCCAATCGCTATATTTCGGTCGCAGCGGATTCAACGATTGCGCCAATCTTCGCAAGCGTTCTGGTGGTTCTCGCAGGTAGCGATATTGCCCGCTATGGCGAACTCGTCACAGTCCTTGCATTATCTGTCGGTCTTGTTCTGATCGTTGTCGGGGTGTTTCGGGCCGGTTGGATATCAGATCTCCTGTCCATTCCTGTGACGGCAGGGTTCCTTGGTGGCGTCTCCATTCATATCGTTATCGGGCAATTGCCGACCTTGCTCGGAATCAATATTGCCGACGGACATCTCGTTACGCGATTTGTCGATATTCTTCGCCGGTTACCGGATGCCAATCCCTTTTCCGCCGCCATCAGTGCTTTTGTGTTGTTCGCTATCTTTTCGACCGGGCGATTCAGCAGGAAAATTCCAGGCTCTCTGATAGGTCTCAGCATTGCGAGTTTTGCAGTCTGGTATTTCGAATTGCAGCGAGAGGGCGTTGCCGTTCTCGGGGCTCTGTCTCCTGATCTGCCTCATATGCGCCTGCCCGCAATCAGCGCCGATGACATTGCCCGGATGTTTTCGCTATCCTTGACGATCGCGCTGATCTGCATGATGCAGACCGCGGCAGTCGTGCGTTCGTTTCCCTCCATCCCAGGAGAAGTGGAGGATATCAGCAAGGATTTCACCGCTGTCGGTTTCGGTAATATATTGTCGGCCTTTTTCGGGTCCTTTCCGGTCAATGCCAGTCCGCCGAGTACGGCTGTTGTCGCTGGCTCAGGGGGGAAATCCCAACTTTCAGGTCTTTTCGCCGCAATCATGATCGTGGCTCTGATTGTGTTCTCCGGACCATTATTTGCTTACGTTCCGATGTCCGCATTGTGCGCCGTTCTCGTTTTCATCGGTTTTCGGATTTTCAGACTCCGAGAAATGATTGCGATTGCGCGCTATGGCGGCTTTGAAATAATTCTGGTCATTGCCAGCATCTGTCTCGTGGTGTTGTTGCCGATAGAAACAGGCGTGTTGCTCAGTGTCGTCCTCTCGCTGATTCACAGCATCTATACGGTGGCTCGTCCGGTTTGTGCGGAACTGGTCAGACTTCCTGGAACAACTGTCTGGTGGCCGCCGGAAAAGCCGGATAGGACTATCGGTGAGATAGAGCCTGGCGTTGTGGTGTTTGCGCCGTCTGCCCCGATAAACTTCACCAATATCGCCTATATCCGCAGACGATTGATTGAGAAAGTCAATGAATCCGGATCCGCCCGAACCCACTTCGTCGTGCTCGATGCCAGTGGAGTTGCCGCTATCGATTATACCGGTGCCCAGGTTCTCGGCGAGCTGATCACACGATTAAGGAAGCGGGGCATTGAGGTTGCCATTGCAAGGTTGAGTTCACCCCAGGCTCAGAGCGATGCGGCTCGCTCCGGGCTGATGGCGACCTTGGGAAAACAATTCGTGTTTCATTCGGTCGAAGACGCCGTGCGGAAGCTGATGGAGGAGGGAAGCAACTGAGCATCAACCGTCAATTTGGACCGGCGTCGCAGAAAAATCGGTAATCACTTTTCCTTACGATGCTATAAGAGCTTGACCCTGAGGGGCTAAGGCCCTTACTCGGTATTTCCTGTGTCAGGATGGGCTTGTGCCTATCCTGCTTGATCAAACTAACGAGACGAGAAATCACATGAACGTTCCGCTCAATCCCAAGAAGCTCATCAAGGGCGCGACGGGCGACTGGGAAGTCGTTATCGGTATGGAAATCCATGCCCAGGTTTCGAGCGAGGCAAAGCTTTTTTCCGGAGCTTCGACCCAATTCGGTGGCGATCCGAACGATCATGTCTCTTTTGTCGATGCCGCGATGCCGGGAATGCTGCCGGTTATCAATGAAGAATGCGTGCGGCAGGCTGTTCGGACAGGGCTTGGCCTTAAGGCCCAGATCAACCATAAATCAGTGTTCGACCGCAAAAACTATTTCTATCCGGATTTGCCGCAGGGATACCAGATCAGCCAGTACAAGAGCCCGATCGTTGGAGAGGGTGAGGTGATAGTGGATGTCTCGGATGATGAAACCATCATCGTCGGCATCGAACGGCTTCATCTTGAGCAGGATGCCGGTAAATCTATCCACGACCTTCATCCGAGCATGAGTTATGTCGATCTCAACCGCTCCGGTGTTGCCTTGATGGAGATCGTTTCCAAGCCTGATATGCGCTCTTCAGAGGAAGCAAGGGCCTACGTATCGAAATTGCGGACAATCCTTCGTTATCTCGGCACCTGTGATGGCGACATGGAGAAGGGAAACCTGCGCGCAGACGTCAATGTTTCAGTGCGCCGGCCCGGTGAGCCGCTTGGAACGCGTTGCGAAATCAAGAACGTCAATTCAATCCGCTTCATCGGTCAGTCTATCGAATACGAGGCTCGCCGTCAGATCGGCGTCCTTGAAGACGGTGGCTCCATCGATCAGGAAACGCGTCTGTTCGATCCGGGCAAGGGCGAAACCCGTTCGATGCGCTCCAAGGAAGAAGCACACGATTATCGCTATTTCCCGGACCCTGATTTATTACCGCTCGAATTTGATCAGGCTTTCGTAGATGATCTGGCAGAAGGGTTGCCTGAACTGCCAGACGAGAAGAAGGCACGTTTTATGGCGGATTTCGGCCTGTCTGCCTATGATGCAGGTGTGCTGGTATCAGAAAGAATATCTGCTGATTTCTTTGAAGCCGTGGCGAAGGGGCGTGACGGAAAAAGTGCCGCCAACTGGATTATCAACGAGCTCTTTGGTCGTCTCAATAAGGAGAGCAAGGATATCGCCAGTTCTCCGGTTTCGGCTGATCAACTCGGCGGAATTATCGATTTGATCAGTGAGGGCGTAATTTCCGGAAAGATTGCTAAAGATCTGTTCGAAATAGTCTGGACTGAAGGTGGAGACCCGCGCCAGCTCGTGGAAAGTCGCGGCATGAAGCAGGTGACAGATATCGGGGCGATCGAAAAAGCCATCGATGAGATTATTGCCGCCAATCCCGATAAAGTCGAACAGGCAAAGGCAAAGCCGACCTTGCTTGGCTGGTTCGTGGGCCAGGTCATGAAATCAACCGGCGGGAAAGCCAATCCGCAAGCGGTCAATGAGCTCCTGAAAACCAAGCTCGAAATTTGAGGGAGATTCTCTGGAGCGGGCTTTCAAAAGCCCGCTCTTTGTCGCTCCCGCGCTGAAGGGGGCTCAGCCCTGCTTCTGTTTCAGGCGCTTGTTGCACTCGCTCCAGAATTTTGGCCAGGTAGTGGCCCCGGTGCTCGCGGCGGCGGTTTTGTTCGCCTTTGCCGTTTTCCATTCATCCGCGCACGCCTTTTGTCTCGCGCGCATTGCCTCCTGTGCAGGGGAGGAAGCTCGCTTCGCTTTAACCTCACCGGCTTTGGCTGCTTCAGTTTTTACTGCCGGTTTGTTCTGAGTTTGTGCCGAAGCCGGAGAAAAGGCGAGAGTCATGCCTAAAACTATGAATGCAAAAATAGAACGCATGGAATAGTTTCCTTTGGTGCTGCAAAAAATATATCAACCATCACAATAAGTGCTGATCAAATTATTTGATCATGTTTTGTTCTTTGTTGCAAGTGTAACATCCTAGCTTTTGCTATGTGTTCTCTCTCACAGCACTGTCACACCCTGTATCAAGGGTAATGGGGTTTATATCGATTTTTGAGTAAAGTGTTGGTCGAGCTATGAAGCGCGGAATATTCTAGTGTTTTCCGTAGGCAGGAACCATCATCTGATATAACACCATTCCAAGTCAGGCAGCTTATTTGGGGCTTGGAATAAGTGGATGTCTTTCCAAAACAGAACGGTTTGGGCTGTTTCTGCCTCGACGGAAGGAAATTATTCAGCGCGGCATAGAATAGAAGAGCGCAAGGAATGACGGATATGGCGATTAGCGGACAACGACCCATTGATCTTTATTACTGGCCAACACCGAATGGCTGGAAAATCTCTATCATGTTGGAGGAGTGCAGCCTTCCCTATGAGGTTCACATGGTGAACATAGGGAAGGGCGAACAGTTCAAGCCGGAATTTCTCGAGATATCTCCCAATAACAAGATGCCTGCAATTGTTGATCCGGATGGCCCAGGCGGGACAGCAATCTCGGTGTTCGAATCCGGAGCCATCTTGCAGTATCTGGGGCGTAAAACAGGAAAGTTCTACCCGCAGGACGAACGTGCCCGTGTGGAAGTAGATCAATGGCTGTTCTGGCAGATGGCCGGTTTTGGACCGATGCTCGGCCAGACACATCACTTCCGGATTTATGCTCCCGAAAAAGTTCAGTATGCGATTGACCGTTATACGAACGAGACCAACCGGTTGTATGGTGTACTGAACAAGCAACTGGAAAACCGCCAGTTTGTGGTCGGCGAATATTCCATTGCGGATATTTCGATCGTCGGGTGGGCCAAGCTTTGGGAGCGTCAGGGGCAGAATATTGATGACTTCCCGAATGTGAAACGTTGGCTTGATGACATGTTAGCGCGTCCGGCCGTCCAGCGCGGTCTTGCTATCAATGCTGATGCGCGGGAAACCAATAACATGCAAGATCCTGCAGTGCAGGCTGTTCTGTTCGGACAAAAATCACGTTCATGAATGAGCGGAAGGAAACGGCGCCGCTGTTTCCTTCGCGAAACATGCGACTTAATTCCAATGGCCAGTTGTTCTTATGGAGTGTGGCGAAACCATTGGAACGCTTGTCGTTCGCCGGGATAGCCGATATATCGGCGCCTTCGCCGTTCACTTTTCTACAATCGGGATTACGACCTAGATGACAGCAGAACATACTTTTTCCATCCTTAAGCCCGATGCGACAAAGCGCAATATTACAGGCGCGATCAATTCGGTCATTGAAAAGTCCGGTCTTCGGATCGTTGCCCAGAAGCGTATCCGCATGACGCGCTTGCAGGCGGAAACTTTCTACGCTGTTCATCGTGAACGTCCCTTCTTCGGAGAATTGGTCGATTTCATGATCTCCGGACCTGTTGTTGTGCAGGTTCTCGAAGGCGAAGACGCAGTTCAGCGTCATCGCGATATCATGGGCGCCACCAATCCCGCCAATGCCGCCGAAGGAACGCTTCGCAAACTATTCGCTTTATCGATGGCAGAAAATTCCGTTCACGGCTCCGACAGCCGGGATAATGCCGCAATCGAAATTGCCCAGTTCTTTTCCGGTAATGAGATAGTCGGCTGAAAAATTAAGGGAATGGGTGTTGCATTCCGCAATCATCAGCCGTCGATAACAGGATGAGAGGGGCGTGATGAAACGCCCCTTTGTTTTACAAGGAAACCCGTACGGCCGTGTTATCGTGAGAGAAAGTTGGGAATCGTTAATCCTGTTCCTTGATTGATGCGTTCTTTCTATTGCTCATGTTCTTTTCAGGCGAGAATACTATATCGAGAGAATATAATTATCTTCTCGTTGGAGTTCTCGATGTCTCGTTTCCTTCGTCCGGTTCTTGGCGGCATTCTCGCAAGCTTTATCGCAACGTCGGCTTTTGCCAGCGCGTCCTCCGTTCCCACCGGCTTCACGCCCGATCCGGCCCTTAAAACCGCATCAATGACTGATTTGGCCAAGCGCATTCAGGCAGCATGCGCCGCTACCCAGTCACAATTGCAGGGCGGATCAAAGCAGTCTTTTCAGCGCGCCTGCGGTTGTTATGCATCGAAGTCCCTGAAAGAGTTTTCTTCCGAGGAAATTCAGGAATATCGCGATACCGGTATCTTTAATGTATCGGCCCGTGGCAAAGCGCTTGGCGCAATCGACGCCTGTGGGCTGAAACGCCCGATCTGAGCCTGTTCAGACGAGAACTGGAGAAAGTAGCGTATCATTTGCGCTGCTCCATTTCTGCGCCGGGTGATAGACAGCTCGCCCGCCTTGCAGAGAAACCGCGTCGTTGCAGATCATTCGAAGAGCCTGCGGGTAAAGCAGATGCTCCTGGGCAAGCACGCGAGCGGAAAGGCTTTCCTCAGTGTCATCCGGTAATACCGGCACGGCAGCCTGCGCAATGATCGGCCCGGCATCCAGTTCAGGGACCACATAATGCACCGTGCAGCCGTGAATTCTGACACCAGCGTCCAAAGCGCGACGATGGGTATCGATGCCGCGGAACAATGGCAGCAGGGAAGGGTGTATATTAATTAGCCGGCCCTGCCAGCTCTCAACGAACCAGGGCGAGAGAATACGCATGAAGCCGGCGAGGACAACAAGATTAACGCCATGCGCTTCCAATACGCTGTTCATGGCTTGATCAAATGCTTCCCGGTCTGAAAATTCCTTATGATCGACTATCGCAGTCTGCACTCCGGCTTTTGAAGCGCCAAGCAGGCCCTTCGCATCTGGCCTGTTGGAGAGCACGAGGGAAATCTCGGCCGGAAAATCGGCTTGTTGCTGCAAATCCAGGAGTGACAGCATATTGGAGCCACGCCCGGATATCAGAATAGCAATCTTACGCCGCATCGTGATGCCCTCAGAATTTGACCGAGCCGGACATCTTCACGCGCTCCTCGGTTGTGTGAGCAATGACTGTTCCAATCACGACCGGTGCTTCTCCCTCTTTACGAAGGAAATCTGCAATGTCTTCGGCATTTTCCTTTGCCGCAATGACGATCATGCCGAAGCCGCAATTGAATGTGCGCAGCATCTCGCGCTCATTGACGCCGCCGGTTTTAGCCAGCCAGCCAAAAACGGCAGGCGGGGCGAATGTATCGAGGTCCAGGTTTACGCCGAGCCCGGGTGGCAGGACGCGTGGAATATTTTCGGGGAAACCGCCGCCGGTGATGTGTATGAATCCGTGGATGCCTTTCACGGCGCGGATCGCGGCCAAAAGCGGTTTGACATAAATTCTGGTTGGTTCAAGCAGGGCGGCGCCCAGTGTCTGGTTTGATGAAAACGGAGCCTTGGCATCCCATGCAAGGCCGCTTTTTTCCACGATTCTCCGTACAAGCGAATAGCCGTTTGAATGGACGCCCGAGGATGGAAGACCGATCAGAACATCACCCTCAGTAACATCCCGCGGGAAAAGCGTGCCGCGCTCCGCTGCTCCCACGGCAAAACCGGCCAAGTCGTAATCACCTTCGGAATACAGACCCGGCATTTCAGCCGTCTCACCGCCAATCAGAGCACAGCCACTACGTAAGCATCCCTCAGCTATACCCTTGACGATTTCAACACCGATGGCCGGCGAAAGTCTGCCGGTTGCGAAATAGTCGAGAAAGAGAAGTGGTTCGGCACCCTGAACGATAATATCGTTGACACACATCGCGACCAGATCAATCCCGATGGTGTCGTGGATGCCACTTTCTATGGCAATCTTGACCTTCGTTCCGACACCGTCATTGGCTGCAACCAGAATAGGGTCGGTAAAACCCGCAGCCTTCAGATCGAACAATCCACCAAAGCCACCTATATCAGCGTCGGCTCCAGAGCGTCTCGTTGCCTTAACCAGTGGTTTTATTTGCTCAACCATGGCGTTGCCGGCGTCGATATCGACACCGGATTGTGCATAAGTCAAACCGTTGGAAGTGCTCTGGGCCATTGATATTAACCTTGTGGGCGATCTGACCGGATTAAAGTTTTGGAGCCTGGAGCGCAAGGGCTTCAGGAATGTAATACTCCAGGATTGGGGTTTTATGAACACGGGCCTGAACTGGGCGGCTACATTAAGGACGATATCGTTCTCTCTTGCCTTTGTTCGCTTGGGGCTCGCATTATGTCTATCAAGGACATAGATTTCATCAGAGAGTTTAATCAGTTTTCGCTTATGACTATTCCAAATCTTATCACAATAGCCCGCCTTCTGATTGTACCTGTCGTGATTGTCATGATCGTCCAGGAAAGATGGCCGGCAGCGTTTGTTCTTTTTGTGGTCGCCGGGGTTTCTGACGCGGTTGACGGTTTCATCGCCCGGCAGTTCAATATGCGTAGCGAGTTCGGCGCCTATATCGATCCGCTGGCGGACAAGTCTCTTCTCATGTCGATCTATGTCACATTGGCAATCGTCGGTGTCTTGCCGGCATGGCTTGCCATTGTCGTCGTGTCCCGTGATCTCATGATCGTTGCGGCCATCATGCTGTCCTGGGTCATGAACAGACCGGTTCAGATAAAACCAGTCCTCGTCAGCAAAATGAATACGGCTGCGCAGATTTCATTTGCAGCACTGGTGCTGGCGGCCAAAACATTCGATATCGATGTTGGAAGTTTTGCGCTCGCTGCAATGGGTGTTGTTGCTGTTTTGACAGTGGCCTCCGCTGCTGTTTATCTCGCGGGATGGCTACGCCACATGGCCGCCTGATTTGGCATCTACGGCACATTATATGTTACTCATAAGTTCTTGAAGAAGCGGGCTCTCTCGCAACTGGTGGAGAAACGTTCCGAAAATGACATTTCAGCGGCAGCACGTTTTCTGGTTTAGTGTGGCTGTGGTGGTAATTCTGGCGCTGACTACGCTTTGGAGTGTCATCCTTCCATTCCTCGTAGCCCTTGTTATCGCGTATCTTCTGGATCCCATGGCAACGCGGCTCGAACGCTTCGGGATCGGAAGGCTTGGGGCGACATCACTGCTTATGGTCGGCCTCATTCTGGCGCTGCTGCTTTTATTCCTTTTGGGAATTCCTGCCATAATCCACCAGTTCGGCGGACTTGTCAGCAGGTTGCCGGAATATGTGGCGCGTCTTCAGGCTTTCACGAATGAGTATGTCGGCCCACTGATCGAGCGTTTTGGGGGCCCTGGAGTTCTACCTGATCTGCAGAGGTCAATGGGCGATAGCGCCGGGCAACTGGCATCCTGGGCCGGGAAATTCCTGTCTTCTGTATGGTCCGGCGGGCAGGCGTTGATTTCGATCGTATCCTTGATGGTCATCACACCGGTTGTTGCTTTCTACCTGTTGCTGGACTGGCCAAGAATGATCCAGTGGATCGATACCTACCTCCCGGCTTCCTACCGTGACACCATCTGGGGGCTGGCTCGAGAAATTGATCAGGCGATAGACGGCTTTCTGCGTGGACAATTGCTGGTCTGCATCTGTCTTGGGACCATGTATGCCTTTGGTCTGTGGCTCGTCGGGCTCAACTCCGGTGTACCTATCGGCATGGTCGCTGGCTTGATCAGCTTCATTCCCTATGTTGGCTCCCTCACGGGCTTGGTTTTGGCCGTAGGCGTTGCAATAGGTCAGTTCTGGCCTGAATGGACGATGATACTTGCGACTTTGTCAGTATTTGTGGTCGGCCAGTTTATCGAAGGGAATATCCTTGCTCCAAAGCTGGTGGGAGGCTCAATCGGAGTTCATCCTGTCTGGCTGATATTCTCCCTTCTGGCTTTCGGTTCGCTTCTCGGGTTTGGAGGTTTGCTTATCGCCACCCCCATGGCTGCTATCATTGGTGTTCTTGCCCGGTTTTTACTGCGCCACTATATGAACAGCCGTTTTTTCCTCGGAGAGCAGGGAGAGGTGATAACGGAAAAGGCGCGCGATGAGTAAGTCTCACAGGCAATTGACGCTCGATCTTGCGTTGGGCCCGAGATTCGGGCGTGAAGATTTTCTGGTCAGTCCATCGAATGAACTTGCCTATAATCATATTGAGGCATGGCCGCACTGGCCGGATCATGTTCTGGTTCTGGGAGGGCCCGAGGGAAGCGGGAAAAGTCATCTTGGAGCGATCTGGGCTGAAACCGCCCATGCATGGACTATCGACGCTTTTGAACTGTCCCGAGACAAGGTACCTTATCTGGCATCGAACGGAGCTCTCCTGATCGAAGATGTGGATTCCTCCGACATCGACGAAGCCGCGCTATTCCATCTTCTCAACCTTGTGAGGGAAAGAGGATCTTATATAGTTCTGACGGCTGTCAGGCCTATCGGCGAGTGGCGTGTGAGAACTCCAGATCTCATCTCCCGGCTGCGTTTGGCACCCAGGGTCATGCTTGATGTTCCGGATGCCTCTCTGCTGCGGGCGGTTCTGGTCAAGCTCTTTGTCGATCGTCAGCTTATCGTGGATACATCGATTATCGATTACATCGCGCAGAGAAGCGCCTTCTCATTGTCTCGGGCAGAGAAAGTTGTCGCAAAGCTCGACGGTGAAGCGTTGAGCCAGAGGCGACGCATTACGCGGTCCATGATCTCGGCCATTCTCTCAACCGAGGATGAAAGTGAAAACTCGCCCGATTGATAGACACACTACTGCTACATAGCCATATTAACTGCCGTGGGTTATATTCTTGACCGGAAGGTGCTGGAGAAACCATGGACGCCGAAAATTGGAATGAAAAGATTATCGGTACCGGAAAACATGGCGGCGCTGCCTTCGGCAAGTCCCATGTAGGTGAAACACTGAGGACCCTGCCGGAACGGTTCGTCAATCGCGAGCAGTCCTGGATTCAGTTTAACCGGCGCGTTCTGGAGGAATCCGGCAACTCCAAGCATCCACTGTTGGAACAACTACGTTTCCTCGCGATCACTGCCGGTAACCTCGATGAATTCATGATGGTCCGGGTAGCCGGGCTGAAAGGTCAGGTTCGCTCGGGCGTCTCAAGCATTTCTCAAGACGGTCTGACGCCGCTGGAGCAACTTGCGAAGATTACCCTCGATATCAACGAATTCGTTTCCGAGCAGCAATTGCGTTGGCGCGAACTAAGAGCGGAGTTGGTTCGCCACGGAATCATCCTGATCGAGAGCTCCGATATCAACAAGAGTGAGGCGGAGTGGCTGGAGGATTATTTCCTCAATCACGTTTTTCCTGTCCTGACACCTCTGGCCATCGATCCTGCTCATCCATTTCCCTTCATTCCCAACCTTGGCTCGGCTCTGGCCCTGAGGTTGCATGCTCAGGGCGGAAGATCGCTCAATGCGCTGGTGCGTATGCCCAGCAAGGTTGAACGGTTCATCCAGTTGCCGGATTTCTACGGCAGTGGAGAATCCCGTTTCATTACGCTTGAACAGGTCGTGGTACTCCACACCTCAAAGCTTTTCCCGGGCTACAAACTCTTTGGCCACGGCAGTTTCCGGGTTATCCGCGACAGCGATCTGGAGGTCTCCGAAGATGCCGAGGATCTGGTGCGTCTCTATGAGAGCGCCTTGCAACGGCGTCGCCATGGCAGTGTCATCCGCCTTGAGGTCGAAGGGGCGATGCCGGAAGAGTTATGCCAGTTTGTTTCGGAAGAACTGGAGATACTTCCGGAGGACCTTGTTGTATCGGATGGACTTCTGGCGTTGCGGGACCTCAGTCAGCTTATCGACGTCAATCGCCCCGATCTGAAGTTCAAGACCTATAACGCGCGCTTCCCGGAGCGTATTCGCGAAAAGGGTGGTGACTGCTTCGCCGCGATTCGTGAAAAAGACATCATCATCCACCATCCGTACGAGTCATTTGACGTGGTCGTGCAATTCCTGAGGCAGGCTGCCCGGGATCCGAATGTGGTGGCAATCAAGCAGACCCTTTATCGAACTTCACCGGATTCTCCCATTATTGCGGCGCTTGCCGAAGCGGCCGAAGCGGGCAAATCGGTGACGGCTCTCGTGGAACTGAAAGCCCGTTTCGACGAGGAAGCCAATATCCGGTGGGCCAAGGATCTGGAGCGGGCGGGAGCGCAGGTCGTTTTTGGATTTCTGGAGCTGAAAACCCACGGCAAGTTGTCTCTGGTAGCCCGGCGCGAAGGTGGGCAACTTGTCAGCTATTGTCATATCGGCACCGGCAATTACCACCCGATGACGGCACGAATCTATACCGACTTGTCATTTTTCACTGCCGACCAGGTGATCGGCCGCGATGTTTCCCGCATCTTCAACTACATTACAGGCTATGCCGAGCCTGTTGGCCTGGAACGGATGGCAGTGTCGCCATTGACGCTCAAGAAGCGTCTTCTCAAACATATAGCGGAAGAAATCGATAATGCGCGCAGCAATCGTCCGGCTGCGATCTGGTTGAAATGCAATTCGCTTGTCGATCCTCAGATCATCGACACGCTGTATGACGCCAGTCAGGCAGGAGTTCAGATAGACCTGATTGTGCGGGGGATATGCTGTCTTCGACCTGGCGTAGCCGGGCTGTCCGATAATATCAGGGTAAAGTCGATTATCGGGCGTTTCCTTGAGCATGAGCGGATTTACGCATTTGGTAACGGTCATTGGCTGCCAAGTTCACATGCTCACGTTTACATATCTTCGGCTGACCTGATGACTCGAAACCTTGACCGCAGGGTGGAAGTTCTGCTTCCAATCCTCAACCCGACGGTTCATCAACAGGTTCTGGACCAGATTATGCTGGCCAATCTGCTCGATAACGAGCAGAGCTGGACAATCCTTCCCTCCGGTGCGAGCAAAAGGTTCGTACCCGCAGGTGACGAGGAGCCATTTAACGCGCATAGCTATTTCATGACCAATCCTTCTCTCTCCGGTCGAGGAAAGTCTTTGCGCAAATCCAGCCCGAAACGCCTCGCCAAACGTAAGCATCAAGGTAACTCTTCTTCAGACAAGAAATAAGTTCACTTTCTCTTTGTTGTGACCGCATGTGTTTCAGGAAGCGGCAATAGTTTTCCTGAAGGGTGCACTAACGGGACTGAAACGTTGATACAAAATGAATTCGCAAATTGTTCGGGTCGCGCAGAAACCGGAAAGCCGGTTGCAATTGTAGACCTTGGTTCCAACTCTGTTCGCCTCGTGGTCTACGAGGGCCTCTTGCGAACGCCCAATCAGATTCATAATGAAAAGATGCTTTGCGGCCTTGGCCGCAACGTCACCATCACAGGCAGGCTTCCCACCGATGGGATGGAGAAAGCCCTGCACGCACTGTCCCGGTATCAGTTGGTCTGTCAGCAACTAGGGGTCGAGGATGTGCGTGTGCTTGCGACAGCTGCCGCGCGTGATGCCTCCAACGGGCCCGCCTTCCTGGTGGAGGCTGAGAAGGTTATCGGTAAACCGATAGAGCTTCTATCAGGAGAGCGTGAGGCACGTCTTTCGGGGCTCGGTGTCATCTCCAGTTTTTACAAGCCTGATGGCATCGTCGGCGATCTCGGCGGTGGTAGCCTTGAATTGGTTGATGTCCGAGGCATGGAGACAGGAGAGGGCATAACGATGCCTCTCGGTGGACTTGCACTTCAGGATCTGTCCGGTGGCTCAATCAAGAAAGCCCAGAAAATAGCAGCAGAGCTTTTGAAGAAAGCGTCAAAGCAGCTTCAGCTATTAAAGGGAAGGCGTTTCTATGCGGTTGGTGGAACGTGGCGAGCGGTGGCCAAGCTTCATCAGGTCCTGAACGATCATCCGTTGCATGTGATGCATGGCTATCTGATGAAACCCAGCGATGGTTTGGGTTTCCTCAAGATGCTGGAGCGCACGGACGTTCGAACGTTGAAGGAAATCGAAACCGTTTCCGAGGCGAGGCACCAGCTTCTTGCCTATGGTGCCGTCGTTCTTGAAGAAATCATCAAGGTCGGAAAACCAAAGGATATCGTGATTTCCGCCAATGGGGTGCGCGAAGGGCTTCTGTTCGAGGGACTTGACGAACGAGTCCAGGAACTCGATCCGCTTATGTCGGCTGCAAGCGAATATAATTTCCTGCGGTCGCGTTCACCGGCGCATGGATATGAAATGATCACCTGGACCGATCGTTTCGTTGACACGCTGGGACTGAAGGAAACCGAATACGAACATCGTCTGCGTCATGCAGCCTGTCTGTTCGCTGATGTAAGCTGGCGCGCTCATCCGGACTATCGCGGCGAGCAGGGTGTCAATATTGTCGGCCACGCTGCCACCGTCGGCATAGACCATCCCGGGCGCTCATATCTGGCTCTGGCCATTTATTTCCGCTTCGAAGGACTTGCCGTTGAGAAAATCAATCAGCGACTGAGAGAGCTGGCGGGCCCGCGTTTGTTTGAGCGTGCGCGCCTTCTGGCTGCGGTCATGCGTGTCGCCTACACGATTTCGGCGGCAACTGATGGCGTGCTTCCCAGGACTCCCCTGATCGTGATTGGAAACACCATTGTGCTGCAACTGCCGAAAGATCTGGAAAGACTGGTTGGTGAAAAACTCGTTTCGAGATTGCGGCAACTGGGCAAGCTGGTCAGTCTGGAGACCAAGATTGAGATTATCTAGGATGCTAAGGTGAAGAGCATCACAGCGCTATACACTATCGTGGGTGTCATCGCACATTTTTTGATGCCTGCGCCCGGTTAGATAGCTGTACTTCGCCCACCCATGCGTAGGGTATGGAGGACGGGCGGTTATCAGGAAGAGGCGATTCCATGAAGCTTTTTTACTCTCCCGGCGCATGTTCGCTGGCGTCGCACATCGTTGCGCTTGAAGCTGGTCTCTCATTGGAGCTGGAGGCGATTAATCTGCGATCGCCTGAGCGGACGATGCTTTCGGGCAAGCCATTTTCCACCTTGAATCCTAAGGGCTATGTCCCGGCCCTGTTGCTTGATGACGGGCAGGTTCTGAGTGAAGGCATTGCTATCATGCTTTATCTGGCCGGAAGAGCCCCCGACGCCGGACTTGTACCAACGATCAACTCAATGGATTATCTACGGCAGATCGAATGGCTGGTTTTCATTTCCAGCGAAGTTCACAAGGGTTTCGGGCCATTATGGAATCCCGCCCTGCCTGAGGAAATCAAAAAAACCAGCATCGAAAAGCTCTTGAAACGAGTTGGCTATATCGATCAACAATTGGCCGGTAAATCTTTTCTGCAAGGCGACAGATTCAGCATTGCCGATGCTTATGCCTTTACCGTTTTGAATTGGTCGAAACCGTTAAAAGTGGATCTCTCTGCGTACAAAAACGTTCAAGTTTATCTGGAGCGTATTGCAGGCCGTCCAGCCGTTCAGGCCGCATTGAAAGCCGAAGGGCTGATCTGAGCGGTTCCCTCAAGGAGTCGGGAGGCTGGCCCGGAGACCATCGGCGATTTCAGACAGCCGATGGTTTCGGATACTCCTCCCGGTTTCTTAAGGTAGTTCCTGCGTCATAACCCGCCCGTCGATGACGGACAGTGCCAGCTTGCCGCCCTTGAGAGCAAGCGCCTTTTCTCCGAACAGAACTCTGCGCCAGCCCTGCAATGCAGCAACATCCGCATGGTTGTTTTCTGCGATTGCTTCCAGGTCGTCCGTTGTGGCGATTACCTTTGGTGCAACATCTTCCTGTTCTGCAACTGCTTTCAACAGAACTTTCAAAAGCTCAACGGTCGCTCCGGTACCATTTCGCGGACGATGGCGCTCCAGCTTTGGCAAAGTCGCAGGGTCGCGGGCAAGGCCACGCTCCACTGCTGCCAGGATGTCCGTTCCCGTATGGGAACGTTCGTAGCCCTTCGGAATGGAACGCAGTTTGCCGAGAGCCTCGACAGAACGCGGAGCAGAGGTCGCGACGTCTACCAGCACTTCATCCTTCAAGAGGCGACCACGAGGCACATCACGTTTCTGTGCTTCCTTCTCACGCCAGGCTGCGAGTTCCATCAATATTCCGAGGTCTTTCGACTTCCGGATACGGCTGGCAAGACGTTTCCATGCATTGTCCGGATCGGCCCGATAGGTATCCGGCGATGTCAGAACGCGCATTTCCTCATCGATCCAGCTCAATCGCCTGCTTTTATCGAGCTGGTCGCGCAGTTTCTGATAAATCGTGACCAGATGCGTCACATCGCTGAGGGCATATGCCAGCTGAGCGTCAGATAAGGGACGGCGGGACCAGTCCGTGAATCGCGATGACTTGTCGATCTTGACGTTTGCGAGATCATTGCAAAGCTGTTCGTAGGAAACGGAATCACCGTATCCGCAAACCATGGCTGCAATCTGGGTGTCGAATAATGGGGTTGGGACTATGCCTCCGCAATTCCAGATGATCTCATTATCCTGCCTTGCCGAATGGAAGACCTTGACCACCTGCTTGTTGGCCATGAGATCAAGAAATGGCTTGAGATCGATGCCATCCGCAAGAGGGTCAACCAACACTGCGTCCGGTCCGCCAGCTATCTGGATCAGGCACAGAATCGGATAATAGGTGGTTTCCCGCATGAATTCGGTGTCGACCGTGACAAACGGCTGAGTGGCGAGGCGGGAGCAAATGGCGGCAAGCGCCTCAGTTGTGGTGATAAGATTCATAAACAGCGCTATAGCGAACTGCTTGCCGTCTTGCGAGCCTGAAATCGCGATATTTCGTCCCGGGGGTATGCCGCGAAGTGTTTCTTGTCGCTGGATGAGCAAAAAAGAACCTTGGTCTTTGCCGGAATTGTGGCTAATTCTTAAGCCTCCTGGGCACTCCGATCTTGACAAGCCCGCTGTCGCATGGATGGTGCGCTGTCCCTTTGAAAGAGCCGAAAATTATGCATCGTTATCGCACCCATACCTGCGGAGAGCTCCGCGAAAGCCACGTTGGTGAAACCGTTCGTTTGTCGGGCTGGTGCCATCGCATCCGCGATCATGGTGGGTTGTTGTTTGTCGATCTGCGCGATCATTACGGGATGATGCAATGTGTTGTCGATCCCGATTCCAGTGCTTTCAAACTGGCTGAAACCGTTCGTTCGGAATGGGTTGTGCGGTTTGACGGACGTGTGCGCAAGCGCCCGGAAGGAACAGAGAATACCGAGCTGCCGACCGGGATGGTCGAAATTTTCATCACTGACATGGAAGTGCTTGGTCCGGCTGCGGAGCTGCCGATGCCGGTCTTTGGCGACCAAGAGTATCCAGAGGATATTCGCCTGCGCTATCGCTTTCTCGATCTGCGCCGCGAAAAGCTGCATCGTAATATTATCCGCCGTGGCGAGATCATCGATTCTCTTCGCAGCCGGATGAAGGGGCAGGGCTTCTTCGAATTCCAGACCCCGATTTTGACCGCATCTTCGCCTGAAGGCGCGCGCGACTTCCTTGTGCCGTCACGTCTCCATCCCGGCAAGTTTTACGCCCTGCCGCAGGCGCCGCAGCAGTTCAAACAGTTGACGATGATCGCGGGTTTTGATCGCTACTTCCAGATAGCGCCGTGCTTCCGCGATGAGGACGCCCGTGCTGACCGCAGCCCGGGTGAGTTCTATCAGCTCGATATAGAAATGAGCTTCGTCACCCAGGAGGATGTCTTCCAGGCTGTCGAGCCGGTTTTGCGTGGTGTCTTCCAGGAGTTCAGCGAAGGCAAGCCGGTCAGTGAAGTCTTCACACGCATTCGTTATGCAGACGCGATGCTGAAATACGGCACCGACAAGCCTGACCTGCGCAACCCCATCGAGATTGTCGATGTGTCGGAAGAGTTCGCGCGCGACGAAGTCACATTTAACGCCTTCAAGAATGTCATCAAGGCTGGCGGTGTCGTTCGCGCCATACCGGCTCCCGGAGCCGCAACGCAGCCGCGCTCGTTCTTCGACAAGTTAAATGACTGGGCACGTGGTGAAGGTGCTCCCGGCCTCGGCTATATCGTTTTCGAGGACGATAACGGCAAACTTTCAGGTCGCGGGCCGATTGCCAAATTCATCCCCGACAACGTTCAGGCATTGATTGCCGAAAAGAGCGGATTGAAGGCCGGTGACGTCGTGTTCTTTTCAGCCGGAGATGAAGCCAAGGCTGCCTCGCTTGCCGGCAAGGCCCGTGTACGTATCGGCGATGATCTCGGTCTCGGCGATAAAGACCAGTTCGTTCTTTGCTGGATCACGGATTTCCCGATGTTCGAATGGAACGAAGAGGAGAAGCGGATAGACTTCTCTCATAACCCGTTCTCGATGCCGAACTTCGACCCCGACGCTTTCATGGCTCTTGATCCATCCGATGCGGAGACGATTCTCGGCATTACCGCCTTCCAGTACGATGTGGTCTGCAACGGCTATGAACTGTCGTCCGGAGCGATCCGCAATCACAGGCCGGACATCATGCGCAAGGCATTTGCCATCGCCGGATACGGCGAGGACGTGCTTGAAGCGAAGTTCGGTGGCATGTTGAAGGCTCTGAGCCTCGGCGCTCCACCGCACGGAGGTATCGCACCCGGCATCGACCGGATCGTGATGTTGCTGTGCAATGAGCAGAACCTGCGTGAAGTGGTGCTTTATCCCATGAACCAGCGCGCGGAAGATCTGATGATGAGTGCTCCGTCCGACGTTACGCCGAAGCAGCTTCGCGAATTGCACATCAGGCTCAATCTTCCTGAAAAATGAGCATATCATTCACCGCCGTCGTCGTAACATATGATAGCACCGCGGTTCTGCCGGAATGCCTTGAGGCCTTCCGGCGGGCAGGCGTCCCGGTGGTGGTCGTGGATAATGCTTCATCAGATGACAGCGTCAGGATTGCTGAAAGTTATGGTGCTAGCGTCGTTCGAAATGACAAGAATGAAGGCTATGGCCGCGCAAACAATCGCGGTGTGAGCGTTGCGAGCGGCGATTACGTGATGGTCGCCAACCCTGATCTTGTCCTCGATGAGGGTGTGTTTGAGGCGCTGCGCAGGGCTATTGCTCTTTATCCCGATGCGGGGCTCTATGCGCCCCGTATCGTTGAGGACGATGGCCGGGTTTTTTTCCAACCGAAATCCTTGCTTTCACCCTATCTTGCGAACCCTTCGGGGAAACTCTGCCTGCCTGAGGCGGATGTCTGTGCGCCGTTTCTATCCGGCGCATGTTTCGTTATGAGACGGGAGTTTTTCATTGAGGTTGGTGGTTTCGACAACCGCATATTCCTGTTCTATGAAGACGATGATCTGTGTCGGCGCATCGCAGATAGCGGCAAGGCCCTGATCTGGGTTCACGAAGCTATAGCGCGTCATGGGCGAGGTCGGTCGAGTGCACCGCAAAAAGGCCGGATATTCCGGACAAGGTGGCATCAGGCGTGGTCAAAGGCATATGTCAGTCGGAAATATGGTTTGCCGAATCCTGCGCCGGCGATGTTTGCTATTAACGGCCTCAAAGCACTTGGCGCTGCTCTTTTGCTGAACAGGAAGTTATGGGAACGATATGGCGGCTCGGCCGCCGGGGCATGGGCTGCCATGTGCAATCAGAATGCCCTGCGACGCGAGGGAATAGAGTAATGGAAATGGTCTTGGGCAATCGAACGATCAATCGGCGGGCTTTTCTCACAGGAGCAGCACTTTTGCCTTTCCTGGGTGGAGCAGCCGGAGCAGCAACCGAGACATTGCCGCTGATCACTGTTTTTAAAGATGCCAGTTGCGGTTGCTGCGGCGGCTGGATCGATCACGTCAAGAAGGCAGGTTTTCCGGTAAGCGTTACCGACACTGAGGATATGGAGGCGGTAAAGGATCGCTTTAAAGTGCCGTCGCAACTCTACTCCTGCCATACGGCGGAAGTTTCAGGGTTCTCCATTGAAGGTCACGTTCCTGTTGCCGCCATCCAGCGGCTTTTGGCAGAGCGCCCTCCGATCATCGGCCTTAGCGCGCCGGGTATGCCGGTTGGATCTCCGGGAATGGAGACTCCAGGGATAGCGCCGGAGGTCTATGATATTATCGCTTTCGACAAGAACGGGATGAAGCCTTTCGCTCGTTTCATCGGTGACAAGGCGGTTTAGTCGCGTAATGTCCGGTCGGTCCTCATCGTGGTTATCTCTCTCAGCAGAGCATGGATGTCATTGCTTTGCAGGAGCGGAACAATTCTCGATATTTCCTCGTCGGGTAAATCCCACCAGGCTGTTTCGATAAGTGCTTTGATCGTTTCGGGATCGAAACGGCTACGGATAACTTTTGCCGGAACACCGCCTACCACCTCGTAGGGGGCGACGTCTTTCACTACGACCGCTCTTGCGCCGATGACAGCGCCGTTGCCGATGGTAACGCCTGACATGATCATCACCTGGGAGCCGATCCAGACATCGTGGCCAATAGTAACATCTCCGCCGCTGCGATGATAATCGTTCAGCGGGGAGGCCGTTTGCCAACGTTCACGGAATGCCGAAAATGGAAATGTGGTCGCCCAGTCGGTTCTGTGGTCGCCGCCGAGCAGAATTTCAACCCTGTCAGCGATAGAGCAGAACCGACCGATCTTTAGCTTCGCTCCGGATTCGGGAAAGCGAACTTTGGGATGGCCGTAAGAAAACTCTCCAATTTCGAAACCGTATCTGGTCACGAGTTTCTGCAGGTGAACTCTGGTTTCATTCAGCGGATTACGCCAACGGTTGAAAAGGCGACGGAGATTCATTGGAGTTTTCCGAGTCGGCAGATGCTGATCGTTGCGACACAGCCGAAACCTGCCGCGCTGAAGATCAGCCTGCTATAATCGAAAAGCATTCAGATTGAAAATGACGTTCCGCAGCCGCAGGAAGCCGTGGCTTGAGGATTCTCGATGCGGAAGGATTGTCCCATGAGGTCATCGACAAAATCGACCGTCGAGCCGTCGAGATATTGCAAAGACACCTGATCGATCAACACTGTTGCTCCGTCCCGTTCGACCGTGATGTCATCGGATTCGCGGGAACGGGATATATCGAATGCATATTGGAAACCGGAGCACCCGCCACCATTGACGCTGATCCGCAGCATCGCTCCTGCCGGTTCCTTGGCGATGATAGAGTTGATGCGCTTGGCAGCGCGTTCCGTCAGGATGATGCTCATGTTCTTCAATTCGATGCGCAATTTTTCCGGGACTCTCTCATATCCCACAATCGTTAAGATAGGTGCTGAAGATGATAGCTTCAACCTGTACTTTTCCATCTGTGCCAATTCTGGTGTTGTCTGTCACTTGTTACAGGCTGTCTCCATAAGAGGGATCGTGATTTGCAGGTACCGTAACCGTCCGGAACAGGTTATTGAATACAGATTGGTGATCAGAGCGAGGATGGTGTGGTTGTGAAAGCGTTTGGAGAGCGGTGGCGGGCACCATATGCGTGCGATCCGGGGCAGAGCCGGGGACGGCTCTTTTCAACCGAAAGCTCACCGACTCGTAGCGAATTCCAGCGTGACAGGGACAGAATTATACATTCATCCGCCTTTCGTCGTCTGAAACATAAGACGCAGGTCTTTGTCTATCATGAAGGCGACCATTACCGGACACGTCTGACCCATACGATTGAGGTTGCCCAGATCTCCCGGGCGATAGCCCGGTCTCTCGGGCTTGACGAGGACCTTGCCGAGGCGCTCGCATTGTCGCACGATCTCGGCCACACGCCTTTCGGCCATTCGGGGGAGGATGCCTTACGAATCTGCATGAAGCGATTTGGAGGCTTCGATCACAATGCCCAAGCCTTGCGCATCGTGACGCAGCTTGAGCATCGCTATGCGGAGCACGATGGTCTCAATCTTACCTGGGAGACCCTTGAGGGCTTGGTAAAGCATAATGGCCCGCTGCTAACCCGGCAGGGGAAGCCGACTGAGAAATACGTGGATGACGGGCTGCCCTTTGCGATTGCCGATTATAACGCACGCCAGGACCTGATGTTGGCCAGTTATGCGGGAGGTGAAGCCCAGTCAGCCGCGATTGCCGATGATATTGCCTATAATGCCCATGATATTGACGACGGTCTGCGGGCTGGGCTGTTTTCCGTAGATGAGTTGCGTGAGGTCTCTCTCCTTAAGGATATTCTGGATGAGATCGATCAGCGTTATCCCGCTTTGGACAACACGAGGCGTATCCACGAGTTGACCAGGCGGCTGATCACACGATTCGTCGAAGATGTCGTCAATGAAGGGAAGTTGCAGTTATCGCAGCTCGATCCGCAAAGCGCCGACGATATCCGCAATGCCAACAGATCGGTTGTCGGTTTTTCGAGGGAAATGGCCGCAGCCGATCTTTCAATCAAGGGCTTCCTTTATCCGCATATGTACCGTCACCAGCGGATCATGACGGTGCGCAGGGAAGCTGAACGGATCGTGCAGGAGCTATTCGAGCGCTTTATGAGTAATCCGAACGAGATGCCGGATGAATGGCGCCGTGAGGTTGTCCTCAATGATGAAATGCAAATTGCGCGTCACGTGGCCGACTATATTGCGGGAATGACTGATCGCTTCGCTATCCTGGAATATCAGCGTCTGTTTGACGTTGTGCCTGACTTGCGTTAGGCGCGATCATGACAATAAGTGAATGTAACGAACTCCGGTAGAACTGAGACAATGAATATCTTCGCACTTTTCGAACATCGTGTAGCGGACGCCCTCACGGCTCTTGCCGCTGAAAATCGTATTCCCGCCGGTCTTGATGTTGGTCGCGTTGTTGTCGAACCACCGAGGGATCCGTCGCATGGCGATCTGGCGACCAACGCGGCAATGGTGTTGTCCAGGGAAGCCGGGACTAACCCACGGGCATTGGCGGAGTTGATCTCTGAAAAGCTGCGTGACGACTCCCAGGTCGAAAAAGTGGATATCGCAGGCCCAGGTTTTATCAACCTGACCCTGAAACCAGAAGCCTTCCACAATGTGATGCGGGCTGCGCTGCAACTGGGCAATTCATATGGACGCAGCGATATCGGGCAGGGGAAAGCTGTTAATGTTGAATATGTTTCAGCAAACCCCACCGGCCCGATGCACGTCGGTCATGGCCGTGGCGCGGTGTTTGGCGATGCTCTTGCCGGGTTGCTTGCCTTTGCGGGATATAAAGTTGCTCGCGAGTATTACATCAACGACGCAGGTGCGCAGATCGATGTTTCGGCCCGTTCCGTTTTTCTGCGCTACCGTGAGGCGCTAGGGGAAGAGATCGGTGCTATCCCGGAGGGACTCTATCCGGGGGATTATCTCAAACCCGTTGGTGAAGAATTGGCGCGCCTTTATGGGGATGCTCTCCTGAAGCAGGACGAAAGCGAGTGGCTGCCTGTTGTGCGCAACATCGTGATCGACAGCATGATGGCGATGATCCGTGAAGATCTCGCGACTCTTGATATCCATCATGACGTGTTCTTTTCAGAACGTTCCCTTACCCAGGGTGGAACGGATCATATCAAACAGATGATCGATAGTTTGCGTGAGCGGGGTCTGATCTATGAAGGTCGCCTACCACCGCCGAAAGGGCAGTTGCCGGAAGATTGGGAAGACAGGGAGCAGACTCTTTTCAAGGCAACCGAGTTTGGCGACGACGTCGACCGCGCACTTTTGAAATCTGATGGTTCCTATACCTATTTTGCTGCCGATATTGCCTATCACTATTCGAAGTTCCAGCGCGGTTTCCTCTCCATGATCAATGTCTGGGGTGCGGATCACGGTGGTTACGTAAAGCGTATGCAGGCCGCCGTGAAAGCTATCACGGAGCAGAAAGGCGAACTCGATATCAAGCTGTGTCAACTTGTCCGCCTATTGCGGGCGGGCGAGCAGGTCAAGATGTCAAAGCGATCCGGAGACTTTATTACGTTACGGGAAGTCGTTGACGAGGTCGGCCCAGACGCTGTGCGCTTTATGATGCTTTTTCGGAAGAATGACAGTGCGTTAGACTTTGATCTTGACAAAGTGGTAGAGATGTCGAAGGATAACCCGGTCTTCTATGTTCAGTATGCTCACGCCCGTTGTGCATCTGTTTTGCGTGAAGCTGCCAATGCCTTTCCAGGCAAGGAGTTTTCAACTGAAGCGATGGCCGCTGCGGATTTTTCCTTGCTGGACGATGCCGCCGAACAGGACATCTTCAAGCTCGCTGCTCAGTTCCCACGCACCGTTGAGGCCGCGGCTCTCAATCATGAGCCGCACCGCATCGCGTTTTATCTGTATGATCTGGCAAGTTCTTTCCATAGCCTATGGAACAAGGGCAAAGACTTGCCGCAATTACGGTTTGTTAATCAGAGTCATGAAAATCTCACGCTGGCCAGATTGACGATGGTGCATGTGATTCGCGGAATCCTGGCGTCAGGTTTGGCTGTATTGGGTGTCTCTGCTCCTGATGAGATGCGTTAAGACGATGAAATATCCGGGAAGAGTTGGGCTGTGCTTGAAAGCGGTGCGTCAAGTTTCAAAGTCCCGGCGCAGAAGCTATCGGGCGAGACGCTTTGAAAAAAGGAATGCGGCGTATTGCGTCGCTTATGATGGAGGTCCGGCGTCATGAATGAGCCGACAAAGCCACGTTTTACTGTCGATCTGGAAGAAATCGATCGCCAGTTGCGGCGGTCTGCTGCACCTTCTTCTGTTGCTCCGCATCTGACCAATCCCTCGGATGCGCAGGAAAGTCAGGTCGCCCAGCCATCTAATCCGGCATTGCAGAACGATCCGCTGGCCGAGCTTGCACGTATTGTCGGCCAGGAAGATCCTTTCCAGTCGATCCTGTCGCAGCCGGTTGAGCCTCAGCGCAGAACCTTTCCACCGCAAGCGGATACTTATGCTCCTGTTCAAGGCTATTCGGATTACGAGGCCGTTCCTTCGCCAGCCAGAAGCCCGGATGTGGATGCGTTGGCTGAGTTGTTACGGTCCGAACCGCGCTCAACTCCTGCCGCTTTTGACGGACCCGCACTCGAGAACCCAAATTATCCGTCTTACACAAGGCAGAACCGCTCATATGAGCACCCGGAACATGAAGTGGATCAGTTCCATCCGCTGCCACCAGACCCGATTTCGTATCCGTCGCAGCCGGAGCAGACCTATGCTCCAAATGCTTCCGAGCAACGAGCATACGAGAACTATAGCCCGTCCTATGACGATCCGAAACTTGGATATAGCCCCGACTATGCCCGTTTCGAAGAGGACTATGGCGCGCCAAAACCGAAATCTGGAAAAAAGCTCTTTTTGTATGGCGGTGTCGCAGCCCTCTGTTTGATGGGCGTTGCCGTGGCTTATGGCTTTATGCGGACTGGCGGTATTGGCGGAAACTCGGAAGCTCCTCTTGTCACGGCCTCTTCCGAGCCCACAAAAGTACCGCCTGAGGCACCGGGCGGCAAAGAGTTCCCGGACCAGAACAAGCAGATTTACGAGCGTAATAACACCGAGGGCAAGACGCAGATCGTCAACCGTGAGGAACAGCCTGTTGACGTGCAGCAGGCGACGCGCGGCAGCGGAGCATCAACCGCCCGCAACGATTATGGCGAGCCTCGCAAAGTGCGAACGGTCGCTGTTCGGCCCGATGGTTCGATTATCGGAGGAGAACCGGCACAATCGACTCCCAGAGTCATGCCCGAAACGGCACCGGCTGCGTCGCACCCGGCATCAAGTGGCACAAGCCCCAATAATGCCCCTGCCGTACAATCAACGACAGCCACGGTGGCGGAGACACAGCCTTCTGCAACAACGACTCCACCTGAAGTTACGGATCAGTCGGTTGCAGTACCGCCTCCGCCGCGCAGACCGGCCTCCCTGGCAGCCGCTACCACGACATCCGATGCTACCGCTGCAACGCCCGCACCTCAGCGTACGGCAGCAACTGCCGCTACTCCAGCGACTCCGGCTGCAAGCGGGGGATTTGTAGTGCAGTTCGGCGTCAGCGCAAGCGAAGCGGATGGCGTCGCGCGGTTCAGAAGGCTGCAAAATCAGCATCCTGATATCATGGCCGATATTTCCGGATCTGTCCGCCCCGCAGAAGTCGGGGGAAAGACGATCTACCGCATCAGGTCCACCCCGATGTCCAAGGAAGGGAGTGACGCACTTTGCTCCAAACTCAAGGCCGCAGGTACCGATTGTTACGTGGCGAAGAACTGAAGATACTATCTGGAACATAAAATCTGATGACTATTCGCGCGCTTATCCTCGGCTGCTCAGGTTATGAGTTGACGCCTGAAGAAGTTCTTTTTTTCAAGGAGGTGCAGCCTTGGGGCTTCATTCTCTTCAAGCGTAACGTTTCCGGGCCCGAGCAGGTTCGTGCGCTATGCGACAGCTTACGCGAGTTGACCGGTAGAAAGGATACACCGATCCTCATCGACCAGGAAGGGGGGCGCGTTCAGCGCATGGGTCCTCCTCATTGGCCGGTTTATCCACAAGGACGCGTATATGGCAATATCTACGCGAAAGACGCTGATCTTGGCCTTGAAACAGTCCGCATGGGAGCTCGCCTGATTGCGGAAGACCTCAAGGCGGTTGGTATCAATGTCGATTGTCTTCCTGTCCTCGACGTTCCTGCCGCCGGGGCCCATGATGTCATCGGAAATCGGGCCTATGGTATTGATCCGAAGACAGTCTCCGCTTTAGGCATGGCTGCTGCGACGGGATTGCTGGAGGGTGGCGTGCTTCCTGTCATCAAGCACATACCCGGCCACGGCAGGGCAGGTGTCGACAGTCATCTCAGTCTGCCGGTGGTTGACGCTTCCCGTGCCGAGCTGGAACTGGATTTCAAGCCGTTCCGACAGCTCTCGGATATGCCGATGGCGATGACAGCCCATGTGATTTATTCGGCAATTGATGCCAAGCGACCGGCAACGACTTCACCGATCGTCATATCGGAAATTATCCGCGGCGAGCTTGGCTTCGATGGCCTTGTGATGAGTGATGACCTTTCCATGCAGGCGCTTTCGGGGACTTTGTGCGAACGTGCAGAAGCGGCTTTCGCAGCCGGATGCGATGTTGCCCTGCATTGCAACGGTTTGATAGAAGAGATGCGTTCGGTGGCATCTGCTGCTCCGTTGCTGACATCCGATGCTGCCCGCAGAGCGGCTACCGCATTGAAACGCAATGCTCATCCGCTGCCTGAAGTTGATATTCGTGAACTGCGACTTCGTTTTGACGAACACATGGCCATGTTTGCGTGAGAGAGCGATTTCTGCCTTCAATTACGTGACACCGACGAGAATGTGTTATGACGACTGTCGGTTATCATTGTTTTTTGAAAGCCCGAGATGGCACGGGAGTTGCAGTTCGAGGAAAGTGAACGAGTCGAGAGAAACGACGGTGAACCGGCGCTTCTCATTGATGTCGATGGCTTCGAGGGGCCGCTTGATCTGCTTCTCGAGTTGGCGCGCCGCCAGAAAGTTGACCTTCATCGCATTTCCATACTGGCGCTGGCCGAGCAATATCTCGCCTATATTGAAGAGGCCAGGCGGCTGCGGCTTGAGCTGGCTGCTGACTATCTCGTAATGGCCGCATGGCTTGCCTATCTCAAATCGCGCCTTCTTCTGCCTGATCCACCCAAAGGAGACGAGCCGACTATTGAAGAGCTGGCACTGGCTCTGGCCCTGCGATTGCAACGATTGGAAGTTATACGGGAAGCTTCTCAGCTTTTGTCCGAGCGTAACAGGCTCGGTCGGGATATCTTCGCACGCGGTGCGCCTGAACGGATCAGAATGAGCACTTCGGTCGAGTGGGACGTAACTCTTTATGATCTGTTGAGTGCGTATGCCCAGCAGCGTGAAAAGAATTTCAATACGCGCGTAACCCTGCACAAGCGTCGCGTATGGTCGTTGAATGATGCGCGCGAGGCACTGGAGCGTTTGATTGGTTTTACCGGGGAATGGGTCAGCCTTGATGAGCATCTTCTTCGTTACCTGGCGGACCCGATGATGCGTCCAACCGTAATGGCATCCACGCTCTCTGCAACGCTTGAATTTGCAAGAGAAGGTAAAGTCGCCTTGCATCAGGACAGTCCGTTCGGGCCGCTCTGGATACGTCCGAAAGCTATAGATGAGGGCTGATATGGAACCGCAAGATATATTCCAGGCCGGCGGTGAGAAGTCACGACCTCTTATTCCGCCGGAACATTGGGAATGCGTTCGCATCGCGGAAGCCGTTCTGTTTGCCTCCAGCATTCCTGTTACGGAAGAAGAATTGCAGGGGCGCCTTCCCGAGGGTGCAGATGTGCTTGCGGTTGTCGCTGATCTCATAGGCTTCTATCAATCGCGGGGGGTTAATTTGGTCCGGGTCGCCGGTGGCTGGGCGTTTCGGACTGCCGGTGATCTCAGTTTCATGCTGGCAAGAAATGTCGTGGAAGCGCGAAAGCTGTCGAGGGCAGCGGTGGAGACGCTAGCCATCATTGCCTATCACCAGCCCGTGACACGAGCCGAAATCGAGGAGATAAGAGGTGTCTCCGCCTCCAAGGGAACCATCGATACATTGCTGGAAACGGGTTGGATCAGATTACGTGGCAGGCGCCGGGCTCCAGGCCGTCCCGTGACTTACGGGACTACGCGCGGCTTTCTTGATCACTTCGGGCTTGATGCAATAGCGGACCTCCCCGGGCTGGAGGAATTGAAGGGGGCTGGCCTTATTGAGGGTACGCTTCCTTCGGGGCTTTCAATTCCGATGCCCAACGACGAAGTGACCTTGCTCGCAGATGAAGATCCTCTTGATGAAGGAGATCTGTTCTATGCGATGGAAAGAGACGAAACCGACGAGGAAGAAGAATGACTTTCACTGCCAGCGCTCGAAGTCGCAGCGGGAATGACCGGTCAATCATGACGAAAGCACCAGTATCTTTGGCGATGGAGCTTTCTTTCGAAAACATCGTTCAGGTTTACGGTTCAACACGCGCGTTGGATGGCGTTTCTCTGACAGTCGGAGCAGGAGAACTCGTTTGTCTTCTCGGTCAATCAGGATGTGGCAAGACCACGTTGCTGCGTATCGCTTCCGGTATTGAGCTGCCGACAAGCGGCAGGGTTCTCATGGGTGGAGTCGAGGTCGCAGGGAAGTCATTTTTCGTTCCTCCCGAAAAGCGGGGAATCGGCCTGATGTTCCAGGATTATGCTTTGTTTCCGCATCTGACGATCCTTGATAACATTGCCTTTGGCCTGCAATCCCTCGGAAGAGAGGAGGCGCGGAGGAATGCGGTTGCAGCCCTGAAACGGGTCAAGCTGGAGAAGTATGCCGAGGATTACCCGCATATGCTGTCCGGAGGCGAGCAGCAACGTGTTGCGCTGGCCCGGGCGATTGCACCGCGTCCGGGTATCCTCCTCATGGATGAGCCTTTCTCAAATCTGGACCGGCGCCTGAGGGATTCGATACGTGAAGATACAATCACAATTCTGCGTGAGACCGGCGCAACCACGATTGTGGTCACGCACGATCCTGAGGAGGCTATGCGCATCGCTGACAGGATTGTGCTGATGAGAGATGGAAGAATCGTTCAACATGGTAGCCCCGAACAGCTCTACAGCGCACCGTCAGATGTTGCTGCAGCTAGATTTTTCTGCAATTTCAATGAAGTAGAAGGCCTGGCTTTTGAAGGGACCGTTGAGACGCCCTTGGGTAAGTTCGCCGTGACGGATAGCATTCCCGAACACGCGAGAGCCATTGTCTGCATCCGTCCTCAGGCGGTTAAGTTATCGATGGAGAGGGAAGGGTTGCAGGGCCAGATCGTATCGAGACATTTCCTTGGAGAATGCGATCATGTCGGAGTCACGATTGATGAGACAGAGCTGACATTACAGGCTAGAATATTACCCAGATCCGGCTTAAATGTCGGGGATGTTGTTGGCGTCGAATTTGATCGGCATGATGTTCTTGTATTTCCAGCATCATATCCGTAGTTTAGCGCGACATTTCGGGTTGGGTGTGATCGGGTGAATCGTTGTCGCGTTGTTTGTTTTGAATCGTACTGCATTTCCTGTAGGAAATGTTCCGGAAAGTACTTGAGAAAAGAAGCGTCGCAAATAATGACGCAGGAGGATTGAATGGGTGCAATGAGTATCTGGCATTGGCTGATTGTCGGTGCGGTTGTTCTGATTTTCTTCGGTGGGCGCGGAAAGATTTCCGATGTCATGGGCGATGTTGCCAAAGGCATCAAGGCGTTCAAGAAGGGCATGGCTGACGATGAGGCCCCGAAGCCCGTTGAACCGGTGCAGGAAGCAAAGCCTATCGAGCATCAGCAGGTGCCCGGAACGGCTGTTCCTTCCGCTGAGACTACCGAGAAGAAGAATAATTCCTGAATCGCCAACGATCCTGTCGGGTCGTAGCGACAATAACAAGGCGAAGGCCAAGCCATGTTGGACATGAGCTGGGGTGAGCTTCTGGTCATCGGCGGTGTTGCGCTGGTGGTCATTGGCCCGAAAGATCTGCCGAAGGCGTTGCGAACAGTTGGCAACGTGGTGGGAAAAGTTCGCCGGATGGCGGGTGAGTTCCAGACGCAGTTTAACGATGCCATGCGCGAAGCGGATCTCGATGAATTGCGGAAAAGCGCATCGGACATTTCCGACGCGATCAAGCCGTTCAAGAGCGAGTTCGACCCGCTGAAATCTGCGCGTGACGAACTGAAGAAAGCGGTTGAAGGACCTGTTGCGGAAGCGTCCGACGCTTCGAAGAACCAAATCAAGTCGATTGCTGAAAATGCTGTTGAACCTCCGGTGATATCCAAAACCGACACCGCAGGTGCTTCAAAGCCCCGACGCGCTGCCAGAGCGAAAAAAGGGGTGAGTTCTACAGAACCCGTCGCCATCGAAAGGCCGAAGCTCGCTAAAGCTGCCGTAAAGAAAACTGCTCCTGCAAGCGCTGCGTCAAAGACAGTCAAGACAAAAACGCCAGCGAAACCTGTTATCTCCAAGGAGCTCGCTTCCGCAGAAGCCCCCTTGAAAAAAGCTGCGTCCAAAAAGGCCGTACCTCAAAAATCCGCGACCAAACGCACTCCGGCACGGAAGCCTGCGTCCAGATCGGATGAGAAGGCATAATGAGCGAACCTGAGATTGATGATGAGGTTGAATCCTCCCGCGCTCCGTTGATTGATCATCTGATCGAATTACGTGCTCGTCTGATAAGGGCCCTGATTGCCTTTTTTGTGATGTTCATAGGCTGTTTTGCCGTTGCGAAGCCGATCTATAACGTGTTGGTCTGGCCTTATGTCCGTGCGGTCGGTTCACCAGAGAATGCTCATCTCATCTACACGCACGGGTTGGAATTCTTCCAGACACAAATTCTGGTTGCCGCGTTCGGAGCAGCTTTCCTGTCGTTCCCAGTCGTTGCGATCCAGATTTATAAATTTGTTGCGCCGGGACTCTACAAGCATGAGCGGAAGGCATTTTTGCCTTACCTCATCGCAACACCGGTGTTGTTCCTGATCGGTGCCTGCGTCGTTTATTTTATTGCGATGCCCCTGTTGATGCGTTTTTCCGTCGGGATGCAGCAACTGGCTACCGACACCACGCCCGGCATTACATTCATGCCGAAGGTCGCAGATTATCTGTCGCTGATCATGACTCTGATCTTCGCATTCGGCATCTGTTTTCAGCTGCCGGTCGTTCTCACGCTCCTGGCCAGGGCAGGGATCGTTAATTCAGCATTCCTGAAAGAGAAAAGACGTTATGCGGTCGTCATTGTCTTTGTATTGGCCGCCATTTTCACACCACCGGATGTCATCAGTCAGTTTGCCCTCGCGATTCCGACGCTCCTCCTTTACGAGGCCTCGGTATTCTGCGTCCAATGGGTTGAGAAGAAAGAAGCCGAAGCGCGGGCTCTTCGTGAGGCTGAAGATTAGGACACCGTGCAGAAAAATAAGAACCGGTTTTCTGCAAGAAGCGCTTTGGCGATGCAAAACTGTCTTGCTTTGACGCTATAAACCTTGGGATTATGTTCTGCGTCCTTGCCTGATGGGGGGGCGATCTGACACAACGGGTTATTATTTTCTCTTCGCCGGAAACGCATCACGGATTTTCCGACCGCGCTTTCTGCAAGTTTCTTCGCAGGTCTTTTTATCATGCATGACATACGTCTCATTCGCGAAAACCCTGAGCAGTTCGATAGTGGTCTCGCAAGCCGCGGAATGACGGCAATGGCTGCGGGCATAGTGGAACTCGACGATAAGCGTAAGGCAGCGGTTTCAGCGTTGCAGGCGGCGCTTGAACAGCGAAACAGCCTCTCAAAGGAAATAGGGCAGGCCAAGGCCGCGAAAGATGAGGGACGGGCAGCGCAGTTGATGGCGGATGTGGCCCGGTTGAAGGAAGATATTCCTCAACTGGAGACTGTCGAGCGGGATGTTCAGAAAGAGCTGGATGAACTGCTTTCCTCGATACCGAACACTCCAGGAGCCGATACTCCTTCTGGCAAAGACGAAAATGACAATGTCGAACGCCGCAGATTCGGCTCGCCACGAAATCTTGCTGTTGCGAAGGAGCATTTTGAGCTGGGCGAAGCCCTCGGCATGATGGATTTCGAAACGGCTGCCAAACTGTCGGGCTCGCGTTTCGTATTGTTGCGCGGCGAAATGGCGCGGCTTGAGCGCGCGCTCGGTCAGTTCATGCTTGATCTGCATGTTACTGAACATGGCTATACCGAGGTTAACCCGCCCATCCTGGTGCGTGAGGAGGTCATGTACGGAACGACGCAGCTGCCGAAATTCCGTGATGACCAGTTCCAGGTTTCCAACGGCATGTGGCTTGTCCCTACCGCAGAGGTACCGCTGACCAATATGGTCCGCGAATCCGTGCTTGGCGAGGAAGAACTGCCGTTACGCGTTACGGCGTTGACACCGTGTTTCCGCCTGGAAGCCGGAGCAGCCGGACGCGATACGCGTGGCATGCTGCGCCAGCACCAGTTCATGAAATGCGAACTGGTCTCGATTACGACCCCGGAAGAATCCGCCAACGAGCATGAGCGGATGCTTGGCTGTGCGGAGAAGGTATTACAGAGGCTTGATATTCCCTATCGCGTCGTGACCCTTTGCACGGGCGATATGGGGTTTGCTGCCACCAAGACATACGATATCGAGGTTTGGCTGCCGGGACAGGCGACTTACAGGGAAATCTCAAGTTGTTCGGTCTGCGGCGATTTCCAGGCCAGACGTATGAATGCCCGGTATCGCCCGAAAAACAGCAAGGGGCCGCGTTTCGTCCATACCTTGAATGGCTCCGGAATTGCCGTTGGCAGGGCGCTGATCGCAGTCCTCGAGAATTATCAGAATGAAGACGGCAGCATCACGATACCGTCGGTGCTGGTACCTTACATGGGTGGTAAGTCACGTATCGGAGGCTGATTATGCGTATTCTTTGCACCAATGACGATGGCGTTCACGGGCCGGGACTTGCTGTGCTGGAGAAAATCGCCAGGGAGTTGACGGAAGACGTCTGGGTGGTTGCTCCGGAATACGATCAAAGCGGCGTGTCGCATTCGCTTTCTCTCAATGACCCCATGCGTCTGCGCGAAGTGGCTCCCAAGCATTATGCGGTAAAGGGAACACCGACCGATTGTGTCATCATGGCGGTTCGACGCCTGATGTTCGACAACCCGCCGGATCTGGTGCTCTCAGGTGTTAATCGCGGTCAAAACGTTGCTGAGGATGTCATTTATTCCGGTACCGTTGCCGGTGCGGTTGAGGCAACGATCATTGGCATTCCGGCGATAGCGCTATCGCAGGCCTACGAGCACAGGCAGCGTGACAGCGTTCCATGGCATTGTGCCGAGCACCATGGCGCATCCGTCATTCGCCGGATTCTTGAACTTGGCATTCCGGAAGGTGGTTGCGTTAACGTCAATTTCCCGGGCTGCAGTCCGCAAGATGTCGCCGGGACCAGGGTTGTGACGCAGGGGCGGCGCAGTCAGGATATTTTGCAGATCGACGAACGTCAGGATGGCCGTTCAATTCCCTATTACTGGATAGGGTTCGAACGCCAGCGGGAGGAACCCGAAAACGGATCGGACCTCTGGGCGATAGCCAACCGTTACATTGCCGTCACTCCGTTGCGGATCGACATGACGGATCATTCGACGCTGACACAATATGCACAGGGATTTGCCGAATGAACCTCCAAAAGGGCAGGAAGCGTCGGTGATGCCAGGGTTGGACGAATGACCTTGATCGAGCGGCGCGGAGATACTGAGGGTGATGTCGGAGCGGCCGCATTTGTGTTGTCGCTGCGTGCGAAGGGCATTCGCGATACGGCTGTATTGCGGGCAATGGAGCAGGTTCAGAGAGACATGTTTGCCCCGCAACGTTTCAAGGACCTTGCCCGGACCGACGTTGCTCTTCCGCTTGCCTGGGGGCAGACCATGACTGGACCCACAACGGTAGCACTCATGCTTGCCAGCCTTGGTGTAGCGCCGGGGCTGAGCGTTCTGGAAGTCGGCACTGGTTCCGGCTATGTGACGGCACTCCTGGCCCGTCTGGGGGCTCTGGTGACGACCGTGGAGCGACAGGAACTCCTGTCAAAAGCAGCCCAGGAGAGAATCAAGATACCAGGGCTGGAAAAATCCATCCAATTCGAAGTTGGAGACGGCCTGCTTGCACGATTGCGAGGAACAAAGTTCGACCGCGTTCTCTTGAATGGTTCAGGGTTATCCGTCCCACAGACAATGACGGCTCTTCTGCCGCCATCAGGGCGTCTGGTAGGGGCGGTTACGATTGAAGGATTTCCAAGGCTGGTTCGCATAGATCGGCTTGCAGATGGCACTTTGCGGCAGGAGTTGGGCGCGCCATTGCGATTATCTCCTTTGGTTAATAAAGACACAGTTTCCGGCTGAAAATCTTTATGGTTTGGTAAATTTTTCTGCCGAAAGAAAAATAAAATAGTCAAAAGTGCAAAAAAACGCCCGTGAACCCAAGTTTTTTCAATATGGAAACGGTTGCTTAACCTGAATCCGTTTTAACTCACATTCATCTTAGTTGCATGGCGTGTGGGTGTGAGTTGATGCGTAAACAAGTATGTGCTGGGCGGGTTTCCTTGTTGTCTCGTGTCGCTGTCGTCAGTCTGATAGGCGGACTTGCTGCGGCCTGTAGCTCTGGTTCATCCCGTTTCTCTGACGGTAATCCGTTTTCCAATCCTTTTGAGAGCCAGCCGCGCAATGCGCAGGTGGCGGTTGCTCCGGAGACGGCTCCGATGCAGCCGTCTCCAGCTTATTCGCCTGTGCCCCAGCAGGCCGTCGTTTCAGCCCCTCTGCAACCGGTTGCAAGTGTTTCCGGTGGAGGCTGGACTGCTGCTGGCGGGACAACTATCCGGGTCGCTCAAGGAGATAGCCTGACGTCGATATCCAATCGCTATGGCGTGCCCACCTCCGCTATCCTTTCCGCCAACCGGCTTGCCTCGGCTTCCCAGGTCGTGCCTGGTCATGATCTCGTGATCCCTGTGTACAGTGTTTCCGGAGCTCCCGCTCAGGTTGCAACTGCTCCCAAGGTGGCTGCTCCCGTTCATGCAGTACCTGCTCAACCGCCGCATCGCATGACTGAGACGGTTAAGGCACCTGTTGCATCCGTCGTAAATAGCAAGCAAAAGGCGGAAGCCAAGGTTGCCGCTGCGCCGAAGACTGTCATCATACCGCCGTCGTCTCAGAAGATGGTTGCTGGTGCGGTGGCTGCGCCGGTCTCATCCGGCCAACTTGCGAAGGCTCAGGCGCAACCGCAGCCTGTCAAGGAAGTCCCACAGAAAGTAGCGAGCGCTCAGCCTGTCGCTCCGGTTCAAGAGGCCAAGGCTCCGGCGCCAGCTCCGAAGGATGCTGATCAGACGGCAAGCATTGCCAGCTCTTCCCAACCGAGCGCAGAGTTCCGCTGGCCGGCCCGTGGTCGCGTTATCTCTGGTTTCGGATCGAGCGGCGGGAATGAAGGTATCAATATCGCGGTTCCGGAGGGTACTCCCGTTCGGGCTGCCGAAGCTGGAGTGATCACCTTTGCCGGCGACGATGTGAAATCTTATGGAAACCTTGTTCTGATTAAGCATGACAACGGCTACATCAGTGCATACGCCCATAATGGATCTGTCGATGTGAAGCGCGGTGAACGGGTGAAGCGTGGCCAGGTTATCGCCAAGTCGGGACAAACTGGAAATGTGACTTCTCCACAGCTCCACTTCGAGATCCGTAAGGGACAGACCCCGGTTGATCCGGTGCCGTATCTCGGGAGCTAGTCGGGCTATAGCATCGCGCGGAAAAATAGAAACCAGTTTTCTGCAAAAAACATTACGGCATAAGGAAATTTACAGCGTCGCACGATTTATCAAGAACCGCACGACGCTGTAAAGACGGTTTCAGAACTGTATATCTGGAACCAATATTGTTTACATGCATTTATCAACAGGAACCGTGCTGACGCCAAGCCGGTATCCGGACTATAGATCAGCATCTCGAGACCTTTTCGCTGATCCCGAAAAAGAAGGCAGTGGAGCTCAGCCACTGCCTTCTTTTTTATGTGTTTTTGAGCCTGAAATATCGTGTTTTCTGCGTGAGGCTCATGTGAGCCTGTGCTCAAGTCTGCCAGCAAGGTCCTGAATATATTGCCAGGCAGTGCGACCGGAGCGGGAGCCTCGCGTCGTGGCCCATTCAAGGGATTGGCGGCGAGCTTCCTCGGAGGAAATCGTCAGCTTGAAATGCTCGATATAAGCGAAAATCATATCCAGATATTCATCCTGGCTGCATTTGTGAAAGCCCAGCCACAGGCCAAATCGATCGGAAAGCGATACCTTTTCCTCCACGGCTTCCCCGGGATTGATGGCAGTTGAACGCTCATTTTCAACCATCTCCCGCGCGAGCAGATGGCGACGGTTGGAAGTGGCGTAGAAAATGACGTTCTCTGGCCGCCCCTCAATGCCGCCTTCAAGCACTGCTTTCAATGACTTGTAGGAGGTATCATCACCGTCAAATGAAAGATCATCGCAAAAGACGATGAAGCGATGATCATCATCGCGCAATATCTTCATCAGCTCCGGGAGAGTTTCGATGTCTTCGCGATGGATTTCCACAAGCTTGAGGGAAGGGCGTGAAGAACCGCCTATCTTATTGACCGATGCATGAACGGCCTTGACCAGAGAGGACTTGCCCATTCCGCGAGCACCCCACAACAGAGCGTTGTTGGCTGGCAGGCCTTTGGCAAACCGAAGGGTGTTATCCTCGAGAATATCGCGGACACGTTCAATACCCCGCAGCAGGCCCATTTCTACTCGGTTGACCTTGGGAACCGCCTGTAACCCGGCTTCAGGATGCCATATGAAGGCGTCCGCCATCAAAAAATCGACTTTTCCTGATTGTAAGGGAGCAATGCGCTCAAGCGCGATCGCAATGCGGCGAAGAAGATCGACGGATTCAGCAGATTGCACATCAATATTGAGGAGCGAGTGTTTGGGCATGGTGAAAAGGGCCAACGATGCTGAGTGAAAGATGAGAAACCCTTTAGAGCACTTTGTCATGCAAGCGTAAACCTGCTGTGGACGAGATGACGCACCAGAAGCATGCGACTGGAAATAAACGGGGAGATCAGAGAAAATCACTTCAAAATGCCGATAGAGCTTTTTGCTGCTGCTTGATTTGCAACGGATCATTTGCTTTCAGCGCAAGCATCAGTATAGTCCGCCCGCCTGTGTTGAATCCCGTCCTTCTCCGAGGGCGGACGTTCTCTCATTCAAAACGCCAATTCATTGATGGAGAAATGGCTTGATTACGCCCGCTTATGCCCAAGGATTCGCTGCCGGTGATGCCGGGAGCACACTGATGCAATTCCTGCCTTTTGTTCTCATCTTTGTCGTGATGTATTTCCTGATCATCCGTCCGCAGCAGCGGAAGGCCAAGGAGCACCGCGAGATGCTGAACGCCGTTCGTCGCGGCGACGTGGTCGTCACTTCCGGCGGGTTGGTCGGCAAGGTTTCCAAGGTCTCTGACGATGCGGATCTCGAGATCGAGATCGCCGAAGGTGTCAAGGTCAAGATCGTACGGTCGATGATCGCCGATGTGCGCAGCCGCGCCGAGCCGGCCAAGCCAAAAGCTTAACCGGATTCGTCTGGTATATTATCGACTGCTGTTTCTACCTCGCGTGTGTTACGCATTGCCTGGACGCGACACGCTTCGGTTTCTTTAAGCGCCGCATGATCGGATAGTTTTTTCGTTCCGATCGTGCTCTAGAGTGAGCCCCAAGGTATGCTTCGCTTTTCCAAATGGAAGTTGTTTTCGACGATCGCCGTCATCCTGCTGGGATTGACGCTGGCCATCCCGAGTACGATGAGCCATGAAACCCGTGATGCCTTCATGAAATCGTTGCCGGGCTGGGTCCCAACCTGGCTTATTCCGCAGCGTGCGATTGTGCTAGGGCTCGACCTCCAGGGCGGTTCTCACGTTCTACTGGAGGTCGATTCCAATGACCTGATTCGTGGGCGATCCGGCCTTGTCGCGCAGCTGCGCGATGATGTTCGTCGTATCATCCGTGAAGAAAAGGTTGCCATTGACGGCGGTATTCAGGTTACTCAGCGTGGTGTGCAGCTTCGTCTTGGACCAGATGTGGATCAAGCCAAGATAATGACCAAGCTCCGGGCGCTGGCGCAACCCGTCAGCGGCGATATTTTGGGCGCTGGCGGTCCGAAGAATATAGATATCACCGTTTCGCCAGATGGACTGATTCAGCTCTCTTACACGGATGAGGGTATCAATGAGCGTGTCCGGCGCTCTATCGGTCAGGCTATCGAGGTTTTGAGGCGTCGTATCGATTTTGGCGGCACGACGGAACCGAATATCCAGCGCCAGGGTGCGGATCGTATTCTCGTTCAGGTTCCGGGATTGCAGGATCCTCAGATGCTGAAAGATGTTCTGGGTAAGACCGCCAAGCTTGAATTCCGCTTTGTGGCGCAACCCGGTTCTCTTGACGTTGATATGTTGCCCTCTGTGGAAAACGAAGGGCAAATGCTCGCGGTTGAGCGTAACGTGATTGTCGGTGGCGAGGATCTTATCGATGCGCAGCTCGGCTTTGATCAACGCACCAGCGAGCCTCTCGTCAATTTCAAGTTTAATATCCGAGGGGCCCAGCGCTTCGGTCAGGCGACGACGGAAGGTGTTGGCCGACAACTGGCGATCATTCTCGATAATCAGGTCGTATCTGCCCCGGTTGTGAACACGCCAATCACTCAGGGCCAGGGGCAGATTTCCGGTCGCTTCACATCTGCTAGCGCACAGAAACTAGCGCTTCTCCTGCGCGCCGGTGCTTTGCCAGCCAAGCTGACGATTGTCGAGGAACGTACTGTCGGCCCCGGTCTTGGTCAGGATTCCATTGAGGCGGGCAAGACTGCGACCCTGGTTGCCACTGTCTTCGTTGTCATTTTCATGTTCGCTACTTATGGCCTTTTCGGGCTGTTTGCGAATATTGCGCTTCTCGTCCATGTCGGATTGATCTTCGGCCTGATGTCGGTGCTGGAAGCGACGCTGACGCTTCCAGGTATCGCCGGTATCGTGTTGACGATTGGTACAGCGGTTGATTCCAACGTGCTGATTTATGAGCGCATCCGTGAGGAAGCCCATGCCGGGCGGACGGTAGTCTCCGCGATCGAGGCCGGGTTTAACCGGGCTTTTGCGACGATCATCGATGCGAACAGCACGATGGCGATTGCAGCCTTAATTCTGTTTTTCCTTGGATCAGGCCCGGTTCGTGGATTTGCGGTGGTGTTCCTGCTCGGTATTCTGACCACGGTGATCACAGCGGTTACATTGACCCGGATGATGATTGCAGCCTGGTATTCGTGGGCCCGTCCACAAGCCATCCCGTTCTGATTTGAAGGTACGTTTCGAAGGTTCACCCTTGACAGCAATTCCCAAAGGCAAATCCATGCGTCTCCTCCGCATCTGGCCCGATAACACGAAATTTCATTTCATGGGCCTGCGTCATTTCAGCTTCCCGTTATCGGCGGTCATGTCGATTGCGACGATTATCCTGTTCTTCACGGTCGGGCTCAATTACGGCGTCGACTTCAAGGGGGGAACACTGATCGAGTTGCAGGCGAGGAGTGGAAAAGCCGACATGGCTTCACTGCGCCATACTACCAACGAGTTTGGCTTTGGTGAGGTCGAGGTTCAGGAATTCGGCGAGCTCGGTGGAGTTTCAGTTCGCTTCAAGGTGCAGCCGGGTGGCGAAGCGGCGCAGAGCGCTGTCGTACAGACTGCCCGTAGCTCACTCGAGAAGGATTACGAGTTCCGCCGCGTCGAAACCGTCGGCCCACGCGTCTCCGGCGAGCTTGTCCAGTCCGGCACGATCGGCATCATCGTTTCGGTTGTTGCCGTGCTGATGTATCTCTGGTTTCGATTTGAAAGAGAGTTGGCCCTGGGGGCCATCGTCGGTACATTGCATGACATTGTTCTGACTGTGGGATTCTTCATGGTCACGCGGATCGAGTTCAATATGACTTCGATTGCCGCAATTCTGACCATCGTTGGTTATTCTCTTAACGAGACAGTGGTGGTGTTCGACCGAACGAGAGAGCTGATGCGGCGTTATAAGGCGATTCCAACTGTTGAATTGCTTGATATCTCGATCAACTCCACCATGTCCCGCACCGTCATGACTTCGATTACCACGACATTGTCGCTGGTCGCGCTGGTGTTTTTCGGCGGTGAGGCCATCAACGGATTTGCGACTGTGATGCTTGCCGGTGTTGTTATCTGCACCTATTCGGCCATCTGTATCTCGACACCGTCGCTGATTTATATCGGGCTGAGCCTGAGCGGACAGCAGGGAGCAAAGGCTGTCAAGGTAGCAAGATAGGAATTCATGATGAGCGGCCAGATTTATGATGGTTTCATTCCTGGTCGCCATCTGATCGATTCCTATGGCGATGGTGGCTTCCGGTTTGCCGGGATGTCCCACAAAGGCTCGCTCCTCATATTACCTTCGGGTATCCGTGCCTGGCGCCTCGAAGAGAACCTGTCGATTACCAGGACCGTATTATCAGACTTTTTTGCCGGGATAATGCCCGACATCACCGCTGAAGCTAACGACATTGATCTTCTTCTGATCGGTACCGGAAAGGACATCGTGCTGCCTGCGGCCGGTTTTCGCGAGAAATTTCGCGATATCAATGTTAAAATTGACCTCATGCAAACTGGCTCAGCGCTGCGGACATACAACATCCTGTTCGCCGAAAATCGCAGAGTTGCGGCTGCTCTCATCGCTGTCGCCGATTGAGAGGATACATGGGACAGGCCGAGGCTACCCGGGACGAGAAACTGGCCTTCGCCTACCGCCATTGCGAAGCGGAACTACGTCTGCATGACCCGGACAGGTATTTTGCTACTCTGTTCGTTCCTGCCGACAAGCGCCCGCATCTTTTTGCGCTGTATGCTTTCAGCTCTGAAATCAGCCGCGTGCGTGATATTGCCCGGGAACCTTTGATGGGAGAAATTCGCCTGCAATGGTGGCGGGATGCCGTGACCCAGGGGGGAGGGCTTGCAAACTCCGAACACCCTGTCATGACTGCTCTCAATGACACCATCCAGCGCTATTCAATTCCAGTCGAGACATTGATTTCGCTTATCAATGCAAGAGTGTTCGATCTCTACGAGGATCCTATGCCGACGCTTGTCGACCTTGAGGGTTATTGCGGAGAAACGTGCTCAGTCCTTTTTCAGCTTTCGGCGATGATTGTTGCTGGGCGGCAGGCGAATAGCGCGGATGCGGCCGGGCATGGCGGCGTTGCATATGCACTTGCGGGGTTGTTAAGGGAGTTTCCCTGGCATTCACGCAGGCGTAGTGTTTATATACCTGGCGACATTCTGGAGAGCTTCGGACTCAGATCGGAGAACGTCATCTCCGGTGACGATACCGCCGAAATGCGACAGGCATTATTCAGCTTGCGTGAAATCGCAGTTGCACATCTTGAGAAAGCAATGGCGTTGCTACCATCCGTTGTCGTTAATGCACGGGTGGCTTTTCTGCCTCTGTCGCTGACAAGTAGTTATCTACGTCAGATAGGCGGCGAGAGTTATCGACCGTTTGAAACGCTTGTTGAATTGCCGCAATGGCGCAAGCAATGGCTGTTGTGGAGGGCCGCCCGTCGCTTTCGATAGAATTTGCGATAGTGAAGGTTATGAGCGTGCGATCCAACTTGCCAGATCGATGCGTGCCCGGTCGGTTAACGCATTCTTTTTGGCGATTGCCTTGGCTGGGCCACGTAGCCGCTTGCCGTCCTCAGCTTTCGGCATGCGCTCCAGCGGTGGAAACAGCCCGAAATTCACATTCATTGGCTGGAAAGAACGCGGGCCGGCATCCTGGACTTCGATGTGACCTCCCGTGATGTGATTGATCAACGCCCCGATTGCCGTTGTGGCCGGGGGAGCTTCCAACTCGTGTCCGAGACGTTCCGTTGCTGCAAAACGTCCGGCCATCAGCCCGATGGCGGAGCTTTCGACATAACCCTCACAACCGGTAATCTGCCCGGCAAAGCGCAGGTTCGGCTTTTCTCTGAGACGAAGAGTAGAGTCGAGGAGGCGAGGGGAGTTCAAATAGGTGTTACGGTGCAAGCCGCCCAGACGAGCGAATTCTGCCTGTTCCAACCCGGGAATCGCGCGAAATATCTGTGCCTGCTCACCATATTTCAGCTTTGTTTGAAAGCCGACCATATTGAACAACGTGCCTAAGGCATTGTCCTGGCGCAACTGCACGACGGCATAAGGTTTCTGTTCCGGATTATGGGGATTGGTGAGGCCGACTGGTTTCATCGGCCCATGGCGCAGCGTCTCCCGGCCGCGCTCTGCCATGACTTCGATCGGCAGACAGCCATCAAAATAGGGAGTGTTGCTTTCCCATTCTTTGAAAGATGTTTTTTCGCCTGAGAGCAGGGCATCGATGAAAGCGTCATAGCTATCTTTGTCCAGGGCACAATTGATGTAGTCTGCGCCAGTACCGCCCGGTCCGGTCTTGTCGTAACGGGACTGGAACCATGCCTTGGTCATGTCGATGCTGTCCCGATGAAGAATCGGTGCGATCGCATCGAAAAAGGCCAATTCCTTTTCGCCGGTGAGATCGAGGATCGCCTGTGCGAGTGCAGGGGAGGTCAACGGGCCGGTGGCGATGATGGCCGAACTCCACTCATCGGGGGGCAAGCCTGCCAGTTCCTCCCTGATGATCGTTATGAGAGGATGGTTTTCGAGAGCAGCAGTCACTGCCGCGGAAAATCCGCCACGATCTACGGCGAGCGCTCCACCTGCCGGAACCTGATGCTGATCGGCTGTCGCCATTATCAGAGAATTGAGAGTTCGCATCTCCTGGTGCAGAAGACCTACCGCGTTGGTCTGAGGATCATCGGAGCGGAAGGAGTTTGAGCAGACCAGTTCTGCCAGCCCATCGGTCTGATGGGCATCGGTTCCGCGTACCGGGCGCATCTCATGAAGAATGACGGGCACGCCAGCTAATGCAATTTGCCAGGCTGCTTCTGATCCGGCCAGACCGCCGCCGATCACATGAATAGGTTCGATGGTTTTCATCCCACAGGGGTAGCCGAATGGAAGGAGACGATCAATAGCACCGGTGACGTGCTGATGGTGGAATTCATCTTTGGAATGTTGCTACAATCCGAAGGAAGCCGGATGGGCTACAATTTGATAACCGAGGGAGGCAATTTTTATGATGATCGAGGTCTTGGCTGCATTGGACCAGAATACACTTCTGCCGATGGCTCTACGGCGAATGGCATGCAAGCTGGCTGACCGCCAGATGCCGACATATTGCCAGACAGCAATCAAAAGGACAGAGCCAAATATCAGCAGGTCATATGTACTGGCTGCCTGGGAAGCATAAGAGTTTGCTGCTGGAAACAATATTTCCCTGGCAGCCCTTGAAGCGGCGTAAAACAGGACATCAAGCGTTATTCCAAAAAACCAGTAAGAAAATCCGAGGGGATATTCTCCACGCCAATGCCTGCAGACGAAATTCGTTGACGGTGTTTGGTGAGAAGATTGCTGGCTGGGAGGGGAAGGTGGTGTTGTACGCTGTGTGCTGTCCATCGGAACCTCTTATGAAGAGGTCAACCTAACGCTTATGAAGTTTCCGGTCCATGAAAAGCAAACGCCCGCCATAGGCGGGCGAACAATCAATTCGTCCTGAAAGCGAAATTTATGCCTTATGCACTATGGGTGCGGGCAACGCTTTCGATCTGGAACCGCGAAATTCCGAGGTCATCAAGTTCGCGATCAGTAAGCTTGGACAGCTCACGAATCGTTTCCCGGTAACGGAAGTACGCGCGGAACTTGGCCAACACATACGAGATAAACATATTAAGCTCCCTGCGGATGCGCTTCTGCCACATCCTTTTATCAACGCTCCTCAAGCGTCATGAGCCATTATATATACTACGACTTTGGTATTAACCAGATGGTTTTGGGTTATGTCAGCCATGCTTTAAACGCATGCAATTCTTAATGCCTGTTAATAAAAATGTGAAGAATGCATGGCTGAATTATGGCAGCGAAGCATTGCCGCCCTTACTGAGATGGTCTTATTCCGCTGCATGCGCTGAAGACTTGCTGGACTTCTTTCGTGAACTTTGGATTTTCTCCTCGCGTCCGGCTTCGCTCTGCCTTCGCGCCAGGGCTTCGGCGAGGAAGCGACCCGTATAGCTGGCCGGATTGCGGCATATATCTTCGGGAGTCCCCTCGGCAACGATCATGCCGCCGCCATCTCCACCTTCCGGGCCCATATCTATGATCCAGTCCGCAGTCTTGATGACTTCGAGATTATGTTCGATGACGATTACGCTGTTGCCCTGATCGACCAGTTCGTGCAGGACTTCGAGGAGTTTGGCGACATCATGAAAATGCAAGCCGGTTGTGGGCTCGTCGAGAATATAGAGCGTCCGTCCGGTAGCCCGTTTGGAAAGCTCCTTGGATAATTTAACCCGTTGTGCCTCGCCGCCGGACAACGTTGTGGCCTGTTGTCCGACATGGATATAGCGAAGGCCTACACGGGCGAGGGTTTCCATTTTATCGCGGATCGACGGCACTGCCTTGAATAGTTCCCGCGCTTCCTCGACAGTCATGTCGAGAATGTCGGAAATTGACTTCTCGCGATATTTAACTTCCAAAGTTTCACGATCATAGCGCTTGCCCTTGCACACGTCGCAGGTGACGTAGACATCCGGCAGGAAGTGCATTTCAATCTTGATAACGCCATCGCCCTGGCAGGCTTCGCAACGACCGCCTTTGACGTTGAACGAAAAGCGCCCGGGCAGATATCCCCGTGCCTTTGCCTCCGGCAGACCAGCGAACCACTCACGGATGGGAGTGAAAGCGCCAATATAGGTAGCTGGGTTGGAGCGTGGAGTACGGCCAATCGGCGACTGGTCGATGTCAATGACTTTATCGAGATGCTCAAGACCTTCGAGTTTGTCGAAAGGCGCGGGGTGCTGGAGCGAGCCATTGAGCTTGCGCGCGACCGCACGATAAAGCGTATCGAGGATCAGTGTGGATTTGCCGCCTCCGGAAACACCAGTGATGCAGGTGAAGGTGCCAAGAGGAATGGAAGCCGTGACATCTTTCAGATTATTGCCGCGTGCGCCTGCCAGTTTGAGGATTCGATCCTTCTGCGGTTTGCGCCGTTTCGATGGTGTTCTCACAGCCATCTCACCGGTCAGATATTTGCCTGTCAGTGATTTCTTGCTGGCCTTGATGGCTTCAGGTGTGCCCTGAGCGATGATTTCGCCGCCATGAATGCCGGCGCCGGGACCGATGTCGAATACGTAATCTGCTTGCAAAATAGCGTCTTCATCGTGCTCAACCACAATAACGGTGTTGCCGAGGTCGCGCAGGCGTTTCAATGTGCCGAGCAGACGTTCGTTATCGCGCTGATGCAGGCCGATTGACGGTTCATCGAGCACGTAAAGCACGCCCGTCAGTCCCGAACCGATTTGTGATGCCAACCTGATGCGCTGACTCTCGCCACCGGACAGGGTACCGGACGCACGCGCCAGCGTCAGATATTCCAGCCCGACATTGACAAGGAATGTCAGTCGCTCGCAGATTTCCTTCAAAATGCGGACAGCAATCTCATTCTGTTTCTGGTTGAGGCTGGTCGGTAATGCTGTGAACCAGTCGCGCGCTGCGCGAACGGACAGCCCGGTAGCGTATCCGATATCGCAATCGGCAATTTTGACTGCCAGTGCCTCGGGTTTTAGCCTTTTGCCATTACAGGCCGCGCAGGGCGTCTCACTCATGTAGCGGCTGATTTCTTCGCGAGCCCATTCGCTTTCCGTTTCCTTGTAGCGTCGTTCCAGATTGGTAACGACGCCCTCAAAGGGTTTACGGACCTCATAACTGCGCGAACCGTCCTCGTAGGTGAAACGAACTTCCTCCTTGCCGGAGCCAAAAAGCATTACGTTACGGACATTGTCCGGCAACTCGCTCCAGGCGGTGGTCAAAGTGAAATGAAAATGCTTGGCGAGGGCTTGAAGCGTCTGGGCGTAGTAAGGTGAAGAAGATTTTGCCCATGGCGCGATGGCGCCACGTTTGAGAGATAAGGTCGTTTCCGGGATGACGAGATTGGGATCGACGCGCATCTCATGGCCAATGCCGCCACAGGTCGGGCAGGCGCCAAACGGATTATTGAACGAGAAGAGGCGTGGCTCGATTTCAGGGATTGTAAAGCCCGATACCGGGCAGGCAAATTTGGATGAGAAAGTAACCCGGCGCTGCTGGCCCTTATCGTCTTTTTCATCAGCGAATTCGATGATGGCAATGCCATCTGCAAGCTCGAGCGCTGTCTCAAAGGATTCCGACAGTCTGGCGCCGATATCCGATTTAACCACAATACGATCCACGACCACGTCGATATCGTGCTTGAATTTTTTGTCGAGAGCGGGGGCCTCGTCTATCTCGTAGAACGTGCCGTCTATCTTGACTCTCTGGAAGCCCTTTTTCTGAAAATCAGTCAGCTCCTTACGGTATTCCCCTTTGCGGCCACGTACGACGGGTGCAAGCAGATAAAGTCTCGTCTTCTCCGCATATTCCAGAACACGGTCCACCATCTGGCTGACCGTCTGGCTCTCAATGGGTAGGCCGGTAGCAGGGGAATAAGGAATGCCGACTCGCGCCCAAAGAAGACGCATGTAATCATAGATTTCCGTGACGGTGCCGACCGTTGAGCGCGGATTTTTCGATGTGGTTTTCTGTTCTATGGAAATTGCAGGTGAGAGGCCGTCAATCTGATCGACATCCGGTTTCTGCATCATTTCCAGAAACTGGCGGGCGTAGGCCGAGAGCGACTCAACATAACGCCGCTGCCCCTCCGCATAAATGGTATCGAACGCCAGCGATGACTTTCCCGAACCCGAAAGACCAGTGAATATGACGAGTTTATCACGCGGGATCATAAGATCGATATTCTTCAGATTATGCTCGCGTGCACCGCGCACCGTGATGACGCGGGCAGTCGGGTCTCCCGCTCTGGCGCGGTTAAAAAGATCATCGAGAGAGGTCATGGTTTATCTTTGCTGCAAATTCTGGTTCGGGAGAGCGAAACTGGTTGTGGCGACGCTAGAACAAAAAGAGTACATCGACAAGAGTCAATGTTGCTTCCGTGATCCTGGAGATGAATGTTTCACTCATATGTCATTCAGGTGGTGAAGACACAATATCCTTATTAATAAGGAGAACATCATGGTTATAAATAGGCGGTGCTCAGGAAAAATACCCCTCAAGGGAAAAGTTTACGGGAAGAGGTCAGGAGGCTTCCAGATTCTGCTTGGGGTTATGGTTGTTTTTCTGCATTCCGGTGTGACTTTTGCCTCTCCTGATTGTCCGCCGCAGCCCAAAGGAGGGGCGGGGTGTGCTGAGGGCGTCACTTCTCGCTCCAATGTTTTTGGAGGCTATGACTATAGCAATGGTGTGACATCCAGGAAGAACATTTTCGGCGGATACGATTACAGCAATGGGGTGCAAACAAGGTCGAATATTTTTGGCGGGGAGGATTATAGCAACGGTGAAAGCTCCAGAGCCAACATCTTCGGTGGTCAGGACTACAAAAGCGGCACCAGCTCGCGCTCAAATATTTTTTTGGGGGGGCGCGATTACAATAATGGAACGTCATGCAGCAAGAACATTTTCGGCGGTCAAGACTGTAGGTGAATGTGTCGGCAGAATGATGTTATAGAGGGAGGATGTCATGCGTTCTGTTGCTTTTTCATAGGAACGAATGTAGAACGCGAATGTTGGATATATGACGTTGAAGATGGTTGGGGACGACGGGTATGAAGCCTTGTTCTTGTCGCCATTGAGCTTCAAAACGTCTTCTAGGTTTTACGGTGGAGAGCACGATGGCGGGTAGCGTCAATAAGGTTATTTTGGTTGGCAATCTGGGGCGGGACCCGGAAGTGCGGCGGATGGGCTCCGGCGATCCGGTGGTCAATCTGCGTATTGCCACGTCTGAAACCTGGCGCGACAAGGCTTCAGGCGAGCGCAAGGAAAAGACCGAATGGCATTCGGTTGTTATTTTCAATGAAAACCTGGCCAAGGTTGCAGAGCAGTATCTGCGCAAAGGCTCCAAGGTTTATGTCGAAGGTCAGCTCCAGACTCGCAAATGGCAGGATCAATCCGGGCAGGAACGCTACTCGACCGAGGTCGTACTTCAGCGTTTCCGTGGCGAGCTGACCATTCTGGATAGCCGTGGTAGCGGCGGTGGCAGCGAAGGTGGTTATGATGATCCCGGGCAAGGCCAGGGACAAATCAGCCGTGGTGGAGATTTCGGAGGTCAGCAGGCCTCACGGTCAGCCCCATCGAGTGCGCCGGCCGGTGGTGGTCGCTTCAATGATATGGACGACGATATTCCATTCTAGAGTAAGACGCGTTTAAGCCGACAGAGGTTGAACGCATAACACTCTAAGTACGCCGTTGCGGCATTTCATTTTTCAGGCACTGCTTACACGAAGAGCAGTGCCTTTTTATATTGTTCTCTGAGTTGCTGATTTGCTCAAAATCGTTTCGCGGATCAGATCGGACAAGGTATCAATTTCGGCAAATAGCGAAGTTGTTGCCTGAATCAGGCCTACTTTGCTCAGTGGTAATACCGGAAGGCCAGCGTCCTTTGCGATAACGCGTTGAGTTCTGCGCACAATGCTTTGCGGCAGAACCGTGATGGCGAGTCCCGCCTCGACGACAGGGGCTATGGCAGCATAATTACTGGAAACCAATGATAGTTTTTGGGGTATGCCTGCTTCATTCAAACTTTCGGTTGCCAGACGAGCCCAATCGCAGTGTTTACCGCCAAGTGCAAGAGGCAGAGGACGCTCGTTTTCTATCGCATTATATTGGCCTGCAACCCAACAAAGTGGCTCTTCCTTTATAATCTCAGCTTCCGGTATTTCTTCACAGGCGGTGACGATGGCGATATCAAGATCGCCTTTCCGAACCCGTTCTGCCAGCTCTACACTGCCAAGGCACACAACCTGTACTTCAACCAGCGGGTGGTGAAGCGAGAAGCAGGTCATGATGCTCGCGAGCAAGGTTTCGGCGTAATCGTCGGGAACTCCGAATCTGATTTGCCCGCTCAGGCCTTTCCGGGTGATCGTTTCGAAAGCAGCGGCTTCAGCTTGCAGAATTGTTCGGGCGTAATCAATCAGGTGTTCGCCATTCCGTGACAGTTTCACACCTCGGCCAAGTTTGACGAAAAGCGGTTTCCCCAGACGCTCTTCCAATCGTTTGATGTGCATTGAAACGGCTGATTGTGTTTTGTTCACACGTTCAGCCGCGCGAGTGAAGCTGCCTGTATCAACGATAGCTATGAAGCTGCGCAATTGATCTGTATCGAGCATGAATCTATCTCATTTTATGATCGATCATATTACAAACATTCGTTAGACCGATCAATGCTTCTCTGTCACCTTCATTCCATTCCGAAGATGATCCGAAAAACTCTGAAACCTTGGTGTTTCGGGGAGGATAGTTCTTTTCTCGAAAGAGCTAACAAAGGAGGAAATGATGGTATCCGTATCTGGACGCAATAGTTGTCCACATTCAGGCAAGGAACAGATCAACTCCTCGTGTCCACACTGGAAATTACTTACACGCAAGATGAAACAGGCCTTTGCGAGGGCTAGGGCAAACCTGCGGCTGCGGAGGGAATTATCAGCTCTTTATGCGATGAGTGATCGCGAATTGCGCGACATCGGCCTGATCCAGCAGGATGTGCATGACATCGCGGCATTATCGGCAGAACAAAATATCAAGGAGTTTCTCGCCAGCCGTCAATATGATGGCACGCATTACGTCATGCAGAATGGCTCGCTCGTTCGACGTAAACGCTGAAATGTGAAGCACGTCGGGTTTCAAGGAATTTTGTATTCTTGCTTTTATTCTCTCTTGCTCGAAGCATGGGTACCAATCCCTGTGCTTGCTCCGTCGTAATGCTTCTGTGCCTCAATGACCTGTTCGATATGCACCTCCGCCCAGGCGCGAAGCGTATCGAATGCAACAGTCAGGGTTTCACCCAGCGGGGTCAGAGAATATTCGACCGTAACAGGAACGGTCGGGAAAGCCTCACGCTGTACGAGGCCATCGCGTTCAAGGTTCTTGAGGGTCTGCGACAGCATTTTTTGAGAAATGCCCTCAATGTCCCGACGTAGCTGATTAAACCGTATCGGCTTTCCGGACAGGAGGCCCAAAACAAGAACGGCCCACTTGTCGGCGATCCTATCCAGAACGATGCGAGTTGGACATGCGGCTGCGTAGGGATTCCAGGGCTTTGTTGTTATTGACTGCATCAAGAGGTTCCCTCCAGGTGACCTGGTCTCTTAAAAGTGCCTTCTTTACACCAGCATTATATATTGGCACTTGGTATATATTAGTTACTTGAAGCAGGAGATCAAGCATGAAAGTCGCGCTTATTGGGGCATCGGGGAATGTTGGCTCACGTATTCTAGCTGAATTGGTGGTACGAGGACACGAGATCACAGCCATCGCACGCCATCCAGAGAATATAAAAGTCGTTTCCGGTGTTACACCGGTTAAGGGAGATTTGTTCGACGTCCCGAATCTGGCCCGTATACTTGCCGGGCACGAAGCCGTTATCAGCTCGGTCCTCTTTGTGAATAGCGAACCAGGCAAGCTGATGGAAGCAGTTAGGAAATCTAGAGCAGCGCGTTACCTTGTCGTTGGCGGTGCGGGTAGTCTGGAAGTTGCTCCTGGTATGAAACTGGTCGACACACCTCAATTTCCAGAAGCGTACAGACAGGAAGCAATTCTTGGCAGCCTCTTCCTCGACTCTCTGAGGAAAGAGAAGGTGCTTGACTGGACCTTTCTTTCACCTTCGGCCCTGTTCGGACCAGGGGAACGCACCGGTAAGTTCCGTCTCGGCAGTGACCAGCTTTTAAGCAATGAGACCGGCAGCGTTATTTCCTATGAAGATTACGCTGTCGCACTGATTGACGAGCTGGAAAATCCTCAACACAGCCGCAGCCGTTTTACCGTCGGTTACTGAATGAAACCCCGCTTCCATGTGAAAGGGTGAGGCGTGCAGCATATTCATGCCCTTTCACTTTTCAGCAAAACAGGTTTCCTGCTGTCTTAAAGTGCTTTAACGATGCTGTTGAAACTAGAGGCTGGAAGAAACCCACATGAGCTCCTCAAATATTCCCCCGCAACATATCCTTGATGCAATCCGGACCTGGGTTGAAACAGAAAGCCCGACCTATCATACCGCCGGTGTCAACGCGATGATGGATCTCGTGGAGCAGGAGGTTCAGGGGCTTCCTGTTGTCGTTGAAAGACTGTCGGGCAGAGACGGGCTTGGCGATATTCTCGTGCTTCACGCCGGGCCGGATAATGGTGAGAAGGCGGTTCTTCTCATGTCACATCTCGACACGGTCCATCCTGTCGGGACACTGGAAACGGAGCTTCCCCTGCGAATAGAAGGGGACAGGCTCTACGGCCCCGGTGTCTTCGACATGAAAGCAAGCGCCTATATTGCCCTGCGGGCATTTAAACAGGTGATATTTGGCGGAAAACTCAAGCGTCCGCTGGTATTCCTTTTCACTCCGGATGAAGAAATAGGCAGCCCGACGACGCGGGAGCTGATCGAAACGGTTGCTCAGAAAGCTTGCTGCGCACTGATAACGGAGCCGGGTCGGGAAGGCGGAAAAGTAGTTACTGCGCGCAAGGGCGTGGGTAGGTTCGAAGTCACCATCGAAGGTCGTGCTTCTCATTCCGGTACACGTCCGCAGGATGGAATCAGTGCCATCAAAGAAGCCGCCCGGCAAATCCTTGATATTGAAGCTATGACGGACTTTGCGCGTGGCATTACCACCAATGTCGGTATGATAACTGGCGGTTCGGCGGTGAATGTGGTTCCGCAATATTGCCAGTTCACCGTCGACTTGCGGGTTGTTTCTTCTGAAGACGGTGATGTCTTTGAACGCAAGCTGCTGGCGCTTCAGTCGCATGATGCGGATGTACGCGTATCGGTGATCGGGGGCATGAACAGGCCACCTTTCGAACGCACGGAAGGAGTTGCCAAGCTGTTTGAAATTGTCCGGGAAGTCGGTGCCGAACTCGGGCAAACGATTGGCGAGATGCCGCGAACCGGTGGTGGCTCTGACGGTAACTTCACCGCGGCGCTTGGAGTACCGACCATCGACGGCCTTGGCGTGGATGGAGAGGGAGCACATACGTTGCAGGAATATGTTGAACTGTCATCCATCGAACCGCGACGTCTTCTGCTGACCAGGCTTCTGGAGCGTCTGGCTTGTTAGGCGGTATTTTTTAGAGAACCGCCTTGACGCCATCGATAATGAACTGAACCGCCATCCCTGCAAGGACCATGCCGAACAGGCGGCTCAGCACGACATTTCCGGTTACGCCGAGGAATCGCGACACCTTCTGTGCGGCCAAGAAGACCACAAAACAGCAGAGGACGCTGACGGCAAGGATAGCCAGCAACTGGGCGCTATAGGCATAATCGCCGTTTGAGCGCGATGCGAGCAGGATGGTGGCCGTGATTGTGCCCGGGCCGGCCAGAAGCGGGATCGCGAGCGGGAAGGCGGCGACGTTGCGGATGTGGTCTTGAGTGATGGCTATTTCTGCGGTGTGCTGTTTTCGTTCCGTGCGACGCTCGAATACCATCTCGAATGAAATCCAGAACAGCAACAGACCGCCGGCAATACGAAATGCCGGGAGGCTGATCCCAAGTATCAGCATAAACGCCTCTCCACCAAGACCAAAAAAGGCCAGGATAAAGAAAGCGATCAGCGATGCCCTGAACGCGACCTGATTGCGTTCCGACGACGTCATTCCCATCGTGAGGGATAAGAACATCGGCGCCAGAGCAACGGGATCGAGCGTGACCAGAAGAGCGACGAGGGCTGAAATCATGAAATCGAGAGACATTGGCGTTCTGACCAAATAAGGCTTCAGGAATTCAGGAAGTGACGGATTATCCGGCACTTGGCGGGTGGCTCGGTTACAGAGAAAGATTTCTCTCACTAATATTTATACATCTCATGCAATTACAATGTTTTTTTAAAGTAATTTTTTCGATCTTGAAAATTTGGCTGCCTTTACCGCTTCACATTGAGCGGAAACCCGCTCTTATCCCACGGAAAAGCCTTTAAATTGCTTGATATCTGCGGCTATATCGCCCAACAAGAAGCCTTGCCCTTTCTTCGATTCGTGTGGTCTGTCTCGGACCCGGAAGAAAAGGGGTTTGTATTGTTGAACAGGCCGTCGTGGCCAGATTCTCAAAAGGACCGAACTTGAGCGATCCGAACGATAACCAGACTGGCGGCCCGGCTGCGGGGCAGCCTGCGAGTGATATCAGACCTGTTTCCATCACCGATGAGATGAAGCGCTCTTACCTCGATTATGCCATGAGCGTGATCGTGAGTCGCGCTCTGCCCGATGCCAGAGACGGTCTCAAGCCTGTGCATCGGCGCATTCTCTACGCCATGTACGAAGGTGGCTATACCCCGGAAAAGAAGCACGTGAAGTCATCGCGTATCGTCGGCGATGTGATGGGTAACTACCATCCGCATGGCGACTCTGCGATTTATGACGCCTTGGTGCGCATGGCGCAGGACTTTTCGCTGCGTCTGCTTCTCATCGACGGTCAAGGCAATTTCGGCTCGGTGGACGGCGATCCGCCTGCGGCGATGCGCTATACGGAGTCCCGCCTGAGCAGAGCGGCGATGCCGCTTCTCAGCGATATCGACAAGGATACCGTCAGCTTCAACGCCAACTATGATGAGTCGAAATACGAGCCGGCAGTTCTGCCCGCGAGGTTTCCCAACCTGCTCGTCAACGGTGCCGGCGGTATCGCAGTTGGCATGGCGACGAATATGCCGCCGCATAACCTTGGCGAAGTCATCAACGGCTGTATCGCCTATATCGACAATCCCGGTATTTCCGTCACCGAGCTGACCGAGTACATTCCCGGCCCTGATTTTCCGACCGGCGGTTTTATCCTTGGTCGCGCGGGGATTCGATCCGCTTATGAGACGGGGCGCGGCTCCATCATGATGCGGGCGCGTTCCGTCATCGAGGAGGTCCGTAAGGAGCGCGAAGCGATTGTCGTCAATGAGATTCCCTATCAGGTCAACAAGACGACACTGATTGAGAAAATCGCCGAACTGGTGCGTGACAAGAAGATCGAGGGCATTTCCGATCTGCGCGATGAGTCGGATCGTGACGGTATGCGCATTGTCATCGAACTGAAGCGGGATGCCGTCGCCGATGTCGTCTTGAACCAGCTGTACCGTTTCACTCCGCTGCAACAGAGCTTCGGCGCGAATATGGTGGCGCTGAACGGCGGCAAGCCTGAACTGCTGAATCTTCGCGATCTCGTTGGAGCTTTCGTCGATTTCCGCGAGGAAGTCGTCAGCCGCCGCACGAAGTACCTTCTCAACAAGGCTCGCGAAAGAGCGCACGTGTTGTGCGGGTTGGCTACCGCTGTTGCGAATATTGACGAAGTCATCCGTCTGATCCGCAGTTCTGCGGATGCAAACGCGGCCCGCGAAGCATTGATGACGCGCGACTGGCCGGCACATGACATCGCTTCGCTCATCGCATTGGTTGATGATCCCCGTCATCCGATCAATGCGGATGGCACCTATCGTCTGTCTGAGGCGCAAGCCCGTGCAATCCTCGAATTGCGCTTGCAGCGCCTGACGGCACTTGGCCGCGATGAAATCGGGGACGAATTGAAGAAGCTGGCGAAGGAAATCGAGGATTATCTCGATATCCTTCGCTCGCGCCTGCGCATCATGGGCATTATCAAGGATGAGTTGATCGAGGTCCGTGATTCTTTCGCGACGCCACGTCGGACCGACATTCTTGATTTCGTCGGCGATGTTGATGACGAAGACTTGATTCAGCGCGAAGACATGGTGGTGACAGTTTCTCACGCCGGTTACATCAAGCGTGTCCCGCTTTCCACTTACCGCGCGCAAAGACGAGGTGGTAAAGGGCGTTCGGGCATGAACACCCGTGATGAGGATTTTGTCACCCAATTGTTCGTGGCCAACACACACACTCCGGTATTGTTCTTCTCTTCGCGCGGTCAGGTCTACAAGGAGAAGGTGTGGCGCCTGCCGGTTGCTGCCCCCAATGCGCGCGGTAAGGCGCTGATCAACATGTTGCCGCTGGAAGGCGATGAGCGCATCACGACGATCATGCCGCTGCCCGAGGATGAGGATAGCTGGGGGTCGCTTGATGTGATGTTCGCCTCAACCAGGGGCACGGTGCGCCGCAATAAATTATCGGACTTCGTGCAGGTTAATCGCAATGGCAAGATTGCGATGAAGCTCGAAGAGGGTGATGCCATTGCCGGCGTGCAGATATGCACGGAGCAGGACGACGTTCTGCTCACCACGGCCAAAGGACAGTGCATCCGTTTCCCAGTGACAGACGTTCGCGTATTCAAGGGGCGCGATTCCATGGGCGTCCGCGGCATTAACCTGGCGGATGGCGATACGATTATCTCTCAGGCAATTCTTCATCATATCGAGGCAACCGCGGAGGACCGGGTCGGATATCTTAAGATGCGCCGCGCTACGATGGGCGAAGCCACCAACGGTGAAACCGAGGGAGATGAAGAGGTCAACGGAACAATCGAAGGTATCAGCCAGGAACGCTATATCGAGATGAGCGCCGTTGAGCAGTTCATTCTGACTGTTTCCGAAAATGGATATGGTAAGAGAACTTCCTCATATGAATATCGCATCACAGGTCGCGGCGGTAAGGGAATCGTTGCGATGCAGGTCAATGAGCGCAATGGCGATCTGATTGCCTCTTTCCCTGTAGAAGACAGCGACCAGATCATGCTTGTTACAGATGGCGGCCAGTTGATCCGTATTCCGGTTGACGGTATTCGCACCGTAGGACGTTCTACTCAGGGTGTGATCGTATTCAATACCGCGGAAGGCGAAAAGGTTGTCTCGGTCGAACATATCACTGAGGACCCCGACGACGAAGATGCTTCCGACACCGGGGATGATACTTCCGATGAAAACAGTGGCGACGAGGGAACTCCGGAACTCGACACCTGATATCGGGTTAGCCAAGTTTTGAAACATGATCAGGCGAAGCTGAAAAGCTTCGCCTTTTTCACATGAATGGCCGAAGGTAGAGTTATTCAGAAGGTCTTATGACCACTTGCCGGAACATTCGCCTCAGTCAAATTGCCTTTTGAATTTCGAACTGTTGGGATTGGAGTTCAATCGGAAAGCAAGTATGGCTACGTCATGAAACAAAGTGCGCTTTATACCGGAAGCTTCGATCCGATCACCAACGGTCATCTCGATGTGGTGCGTCGTGCCTGTCGGGCATTCGACCGATTGATCATTGCAGTTGGTGTTCATCCCTCCAAGCAGCCTATTCTGTCTGCAGAGGAGAGAATGGACCTTCTGGAGCAAACCTGCGGGCCTGTTGCCGTCGAATTCGGCGCCAAACTCGAGGTTGTCACATTCGATGATCTTGCGACCGCTGCGGCTATCAGGCATGGAGCCAGTGTTATCGTGCGTGGACTACGCGACGGTACGGATCTCGATTATGAGATGCAGATGGCTGCGATGAACGAGACCATAGCTCCAACGGTTCAGACGGTATTTTTTCCATCGTCGCCGACGGTGCGCCCCATAACATCGACACTTGTTCGCCAGATAGCTGCAATGGGCGGGGATGTTTCAGCCTTTGTTCCCGAAATCGTTGCAGATCGTCTGAAGCAGAAGTTTGGACGGCCTTGATCGTCGTCAGTTGAGGAGAGTTTTAATGAAACGTCTGTTAGCGGTTCTGGCGCTGTTGGTTATCGGCTTTATGCCTGCCATGGCGCAGCAAGGTAGCTCAGATTTACAGAACACCGTTTATCTCGACACCAAGGATGGCCGCATTACCATTCAGTTGAGGCCGGATCTGGCACCAAAGCACGTGGTCCAGATTAAGACCCTGGTGAAACAGGGATTCTATGATGGCATTGTCTTTCATCGTGTTATCGATGGTTTCATGGCGCAGACAGGAGACCCGACCGGAACGGGGATGGGCAAATCCGATCTTCCCAATATTCCGGCTGAGTTTTCAAAAACGTCTTTCAAGCGCGGCACCGTCGGCATGGCGCGCTCCAGTGACCCCAACTCCGCCAACAGCCAGTTCTTTATCACTTTTGGTGACGCATCCTTCCTGGATGGTCAATACACAGTTATCGGCCAGGTTACCAAAGGCATGGATGTCGTCGACAAAATCAAGAAGGGCTCTAAGCAGGATAATGGAGCTGTTGCCAATCCGGACAAAATCCTGAAAATGCAGCTCGCCACAGATAGCAAATAAACCGTCATTGATTTTGCGGTATTACACGGAAAGTTTTTCTCATGAGCCTTGATCCAGAAAACACGCTCGTTATCGAAACCACCAAGGGACGCGTTGTCATCGCCCTTCGTCCCGATTTGGCTCCCGGCCACGTTGAACGTATCAAGACCCTGGCCCGCAGCAAGTTTTACGATGGCATTATTTTCCATCGCGTTATCGATGGGTTCATGGCGCAGACCGGTTGCCCCCATGGAACCGGCATGGGCGGTTCCGATCTGCCGGACTTGAAGGCCGAGTTCAATACCGAGCCGCATGTGCGCGGTGTCTGTTCGATGGCGCGCTCCAGTAATCCGAATTCCGCCAACAGCCAGTTCTTCATCTGCTTCGATGACGCACGTTTCCTTGACCGCCAGTACACGGTTTGGGGTAAAGTGGTCGAAGGCATGGAACATGTCGATCAGATCAAGCGCGGTGAGCCGGTACAGAACCCCGATAGCATCGTGACCATGCGCGTTATGGCGGATGCTTGATCATCCCATCATGAAGTGCGGGCTTTAGCCCAATGCGTGTAGACCTGTTTGATTTTGAATTGCCTGAGGAGCGGATAGCCCTCAGGCCGGTGGAGCCGCGCGATCAGGCGCGGCTTCTCATCGTGCAGCCTCAGGCAAGGTTGGAGGACCGCAAGGTTTTTGACCTTCCGGCCTTTCTGAAGTCGGGCGACGCCCTGGTCTTCAATGACACCAAGGTTATCCCTTCGCGCCTTTACGGCAGGCGGTTTCGCGGAGAGGCATCGGCTAAAATTGAGCTTATGCTGCACAAGCGTCAGAGTCCCGATTCCTGGCTTGCTTTCGCGCGCCCGGCCAAGAAGCTGGCCAGGGGTGACTCCATTGTTTTCAGTGAGGAAATATCCTCCGAACATGCTTTCCAGTTTCAGGCTGTCGTTGAAGACAAAGGGGAGGGCGGAGAAGTCAGATTGCGTTTCACGCTCTCCGGTGCGGCCTTCGATCAGGCCTTGATGCGTCTCGCTGAACTGCCTCTTCCCCCCTATATAGCCGGGAAGCGCCCGACCGACGACAAGGATCAGATCGACTATCAAACCATATATGCACGAGCTGAAGGTGCGGTTGCCGCGCCCACAGCCGGATTGCACTTCACGAAGGAGCTCGTGCAGGCAATCGACGATATGGGTGTCAGTCGCCACTTCGTGACCCTGCATGTCGGAGCGGGAACATTCCTGCCGGTAAAGGCTGAGGAAACGTCCGAACATCAAATGCATAGCGAATGGGGTGAGGTTTCGTCGGAAACCGCAAAAGCGCTTAACGAGGTCAAGGCACGGGGAGGGCGGATCATAGCTGTCGGCACCACATCGCTCCGCCTTCTTGAGAGCGCCACCAGGGAGAACGGCCTTATTGAAGAGTTCTCTGGTGATACCGCCATTTTCATTACTCCGGGCTATCGTTTCAGGGCCGTTGATATCCTGATGACCAACTTTCACCTGCCCAGATCGACGCTGTTCATGCTTGTCAGTGCTTTCTCGGGTCTTGAAACCATGCGTATGGCCTACTCTCATGCCATTGAGACGGGTTATCGATTTTATTCTTATGGCGATAGCAGCCTGCTGTATCGCGCTGACGGAGCCGCCTGATGAGCGAAACTTTCACCTTTGATGTGACGGCGACCAGTGGCGAAGCACGGTGCGGTGAGATCAGAATGCCGCGCGGGGTTATTCGAACACCTGCTTTCATGCCGGTAGGCACCGCCGGAACCGTCAAAGCGATGTATCTCGATCAGGTCAAGGCGCTTGGCGCCGATGTCATTTTGGGTAACACCTACCATCTGATGCTGCGCCCGGGAGCCGAGCGTATTGCTCGCCTGGGTGGACTTCATGAGTTTGCCAACTGGCCCTATCCAATCCTGACAGATTCCGGTGGCTTTCAGGTGATGTCACTGGCTTCACTTCGCAAAATTTCGGAGACAGGGGTTACTTTCCAGTCTCATATCGATGGATCGTCTCATGTTCTGACTCCGGAAAGATCGATCGAAATTCAAGGATTGCTGGATTCAGATATCCAGATGCAACTCGATGAATGCGTAAAATTACCGTGCACGGAAGAGGTTGCGGAAAAGGCGATGCATTTGTCATTGCGCTGGGCGGAACGGTGCAGAATCGCATTCGGTGAACAGCCCGGAAAAGCCATGTTCGGTATCGTGCAGGGTGGAGAGGTCGAGCGGCTGAGGATCGAAAGCGCACAGGAGCTCGTGAACCTTGACCTGAAAGGCTACGCTATTGGCGGCCTCGCCGTGGGTGAACCGCAGGCTGTCATGCTGCGCATGATAGAGACAGTGGTGCCGCATCTGCCGCTTGCCAAGCCGCGTTATCTGATGGGGGTGGGGACGCCGGACGATATCGTTGAATCAGTGCGACGCGGTATCGATATGTTTGATTGTGTGATGCCAACCAGGGCGGGACGACATGGCCTTGCGTACACGCGCTATGGCAGGGTGAATTTGCGCAATGCGAAACATGCAGAAGATTCCCGGCCGCTTGATGTCAGTTCGGCCTGCTCGGCATCCTCTTCATATTCGCGTGCCTATCTGCACCATCTTGTTCGTTCGAATGAGATTCTCGGGATGATGTTACTGACCTGGAACAATCTCTCCTACTATCAGGATTTGATGGCAGGCCTGCGAAAGGCGATCTTGGAAGGGCAACTCGATGATTTCATCGCCCAAACGAAGGCCGACTGGGAGCGAGGCGAGTGCAGGGACAGTTAAGTCATCTTCCCCAAAAACCGCATATAAAAACTTTTCGACATTGAAGTCTCAATAACGACAGATTGCACCAAAAGACAGATTGTTATTCCGCTCGGATTATATTCGTCTTGCCATAATTCTCTAATCATAAACCCCAGTTGATATGATGAGAATTGCATTTGGCATGAAGGATATGAAATGGACGCAAAGACGTATTCTCTTTGGTCAACGACGCTGATCGGAAGCGCTATCGCCCTGAGCTTGGCGGCATGCAAGGAAGATAAGCCTGCTCCGCCCCCTCCGCGTCCGGCGCGCGTTGTTGAAATCTCGCCTCATGACATCGCCTTCACCGCTAGCGCCAGCGGGCAGATTCAGGCTCGCTATGTCAGCAATGTGGGCTTTCTGGTTAGTGGACGCCTGATTTCGAGAAATGTGGATATCGGTGCCAATGTGACGGCTGGTACATTGCTGGCCCGGATTGATGACGTCGATTTCCAGAATAAGCTGGCTGCCGCTCGCTCGCAGGTATCCGCCGCCCAAGCCGATGTCGATCAGGCTGCACCGCAGGAAGAGCGGTATCGCACGCTTCTGGCCAGCGGATATGCAACTCAGGCCAATTATGATCAGAGCCTTCGCATGCTTGAGAATGCCAAAGCTGGCCTCGTCGCGGCACAGGCCAATTTGCGCCTTGCCGAGGACAATCTGCGTTACACCCAGTTACAGGCTCCGACCGATGGCGCAGTGACCCAGACGGGAGCTGACGTTGGACAGGTTGTTGCAGCGGGCCAGATGGTTATTCAGATATCTCGCCTGGATGAGCGTGAGGCGGTCTTCTCGGTAGCTGCCCGGGATGCGTCGCGAGCTGTTGCCGGCATAAAGATCAAGGTGTGGTTGCAGGATGATCCTTCCAGAATTGTTGAAGGAAGTGTCAGAGAAATCTCGCCCAATGCCGATCCTGTCACCGGTACATACACCGTCAAGGTTTCGCTTCCCGATGCTCCCGACAGCATGCGGCTGGGAGCCATTGTCATTGGTCAGGCGCAAGTGGCTGCCGGGGTTCTTCCAACCATGGTTTCGGTGCCTCCGATGGCGTTGCTGCAAACCGGCGACACTGCTCAGGTATGGGTGGTCAGCCCCGAAGATGACACGGTGCACAAACGTCCGGTTACCGTCACTCGTTATGAAGCCGAACAGGTTTATATTTCCAAGGGCCTCAACAGGGGCGATCTTGTCGTCGTTGCCGGCGTCAACACCCTTAATGAGGGTCAGAAAATTGTACCGCAGAAGGTTTCTGGACAATGATGAATTTCAATTTGTCTGCCTGGGCGGTCAATCATCGGGTTCTGGTGACTTTCTTCATGATCCTCTGCCTGATCGGCGGTGCGGTGTCATATAAGAACCTCGGGCGTCAGGAGGATCCGGATTTTTCGGTTCCCACCATGGTTATTCAGACTAACTGGCCGGGAGCGACGACTGAAGACACGATGTTGCAGATCACGGATCGCATCGAGAAGAAGCTTCAGGAGATGCCGCATCTCGACTATCTGAAAAGTTATACCAAGCCCGGTATTTCAGTCGTTTATGTCAATATTCTTGAATCAACAGACCCGAAACAGCTCCCGTGGCTCTGGTATGAGGTTCGCAAGAAACTTGCGGATATCAAAAACACCTTGCCGCAGGGAGTGCAGGGACCGTTCTTCAATGATGAGTTCGATGATGTATTCGGTATCATCTATGGCATCACATATGATGGGTTTTCACCACGCGAAACCCGGGATTTTGCCGAAGATGTGCGAAGCGCATTCCAGAGAAATCCGAACGTCGGCAAGGTCGATATTTTCGGAGATCAGGAGGAAAAGGTTTACCTTTACTATTCTCCGCAGAAACTAAGCGCCCTTGGATTACAGTTCGATCAGGTTCTGGAGGCTGTTGCCCAGCAAAATGCGGTGACGCCAGCCGGGGTGATCAGCACATCGCACGAAAAAATTCAGGTGGAAGTCTCAGGAGCTTTGTCATCGACCGAAAGCCTTGAAGCAATCTCCTTCTATATCAATAATCGTTTTTATCGCCTGTCCGAATTAGCGAGCATTCAACGCGGCTATGTCGACCCGCCGAGCAAGATGTTTCGCGTCAATGGCAAGCCGGCGATCGGCGTCGGCGTGTCGATGAGTTCCGGCGGCAACATCACGCAATTTGGCAGCGAGCTGGAAAAAACTGTCGAATCACTTCAGGCCACGATGCCCGTGGGTATCGATATCAAGCTTGTGTCTAATCAGTCGGATGTTGTCGAGGAAGCGATAGGCGGATTCACCACGGCTCTTTTTGAAGCGGTCGCCATCGTTCTTGCGGTGAGCTTTCTCAGTCTGGGTCTGAGGGCCGGGCTCGTTGTCGCGCTCTCTATTCCTCTGGTCCTGTCGATTGTCTTTATCGGCATGAGTTTCATGGATGTCAGTCTTCAGCGAATCTCTCTCGGCGCGCTGATCATTGCGCTTGGCCTTCTGGTCGATGATGCGATGATCACGGTTGAAATGATGATCTCCAAGATTGAGGAGGGCTTTGAGAAGGTCAAGGCAGCTACTTTCGCCTATACGTCGACTGCATTTCCGATGCTGACCGGCACCCTGGTGACAATTCTCGGTTTTGGCCCCATCGGCTTTGCTCAGAGCAATACTGGGCAATACTGCTTTTCTCTATTCGCGGTGATAGCCATCGCGCTGATAGCGTCATGGTTCGTTGCGGTGATTTTTTCACCGGTGATAGGCCTGACTATTCTGCCTTCGCATATGAAGAAGGCCGAAGAGTCAGAAGGCAACTCCGGCAGGGAGGAAAAAGAGGGCCGCTGGATTCTCTTGTTCGAGAAAACGCTTTTGGTCTGTATGCGGCATCGCTGGCTTACAATCGGTACAACTGTTGCAATTTTCGCATTGTCGCTGTTTGGACAGCAGTTTGTTCAACGGCAGTTCTTTCCGGCATCTGATCGTCCCGAATTGCTGGTTACGCTCAACCTTCCCAAGAATAGCTCCATATTCAACACCGAGGCCGTTGTTGACCGGGTCCAGAAAGAACTCGATGGAGATACAAATCTCGATCGCTATTCGGTCAATATCGGTGGCGGCGCAATTCGCTTTTACCTGCCGCTCGATGTGCAGCTCGATAACGATTTTCTCGCCCAGTTCGTCGTCGTGGCCAAGGGGCTTGAAGAGCGTGATCGCCTAGCGGACAAGTTGGTCAAGGTCTTTTCCGATGGTGACTATCAGGATGTATCCGTCAGGGTGCAGCGCCTTGAGCTTGGCCCCCCTGTCGGATGGCCGATTCAATACCGGGTCAGTGGCAATACTCCCGATGAAGCACGTGGGCTGGCTGACAGGGTCGCGAATGTCTTGAGGCAATCCAACCTTGCGCAAACCATAAATTACGACTGGAGCGAAAAAACCAAGACCGTCAGGGTGGAACTGAATCAGGATAAGGTCCGGCGAAGTGGCCTGAGCTCGGAGGCTCTGTCGAGGGCTCTTGCTACTCTCTTCGATGGCCAGACGGTAACCCAGCTACGTGATCAGACCTACCTGATCAACCTGACGGCGAGGGCTGAGGGAGATGATCGCGCTTCCCTTGAAAACCTCCGCTCATTACAGCTCAGCTTGCCGAGCGGCGGCGCGGTTCCCCTGGCTGAGCTGGCAACCCTCAATTATACCCTGGATGACACTTACCTGTGGCGTCGCGACCGTCTGCCGACGATCACCGTCCAGGCAGATGTTATGCCGGGTTATGAGGCCCCGACCATTGTTGCCCGTATTGCGCCGCAGATTGAAGAGATTTCACGCTCGTTGCCCATAGGAAACAGCGTCGTCGTCGGCGGTGCGGTTGAGAAGAGTGCCAGCAGCAATCGCTATCTCGCTGCCCAGATTCCCATCATGGGCTCTCTCATGCTCATCGTGCTCATGTTCCAGTTGCAAAGCTTCTCGCGGCTTCTTCTGGTCATCAGTGTGGCTCCGCTGGGGTTGATCGGTGTCGTTGCGGCAATGCTTTTGGCACGCAGCCCGATGGGGTTCGTTTCGACTCTCGGCATCATTGCTCTGGTCGGCATGATCATCAGGAACTCCGTCATTCTTGTCGATCAGATCGAGCATAACCATGGCGCCGGAATGAATCGCTGGCATGCGGTGGTATATGCCGCCAAACACCGCCTGCGGCCCATCCTGCTTACTGCATCGGCTGCAATACTTGGCATGGTTCCCATCATGCGCGATGTATTCTGGGGGCCCATGGCCTTCGCCATCATCGGAGGTCTGGCGGGAGCGACCCTGCTGACCCTGCTGTTTCTCCCGGCACTGTATATCGCCTGGTTCCGTATCCGCGAGGATGAGGCGAATGAGAGCACAGCGCCTGAAGAACGCGCAGCCGTTAAGGAAAAGATGGCGGAAGCCTGATACCGGGCACTGTCATCGCTGCGCGCAGAAAGGTGGAAATTGGTTTCTGCAAAAAAGTGATACGGCATAAGAGAAATGTATGGCGCCGTGCAATTCATCAGGATTGCGCGGCGCTATAACGTATACGTGATGAACGCCCGCCTTGCCGAGGCGAATATGCACAATAGTTCAAAAGTGTGACCGACGAATGCCCGAAAATCCGAGGTCCGTCTGACAGAATGGGTCCGGAGGGATATTTCCCCCGGACCTTCTTTTTTAAGGTGTGCGGCCAACGGCCGATATTTGAAGAATGCTCGGGCAGAAAAGCTTTTCAGACACGACGAACCGGTAGGAAGTTATTCAATCCTCTGTGGTGAAGAACGGTTGTCCAGTTGAAGTTGAGATCAAACGAAAAGGGCCGGCAGAAAGCTGCCAGCCCTTTTAAAATATATATGGTGAGCGCGCTGGGACTCGAACCCAGGACCCTCTGATTAAAAGTCAGATGCTCTACCGGCTGAGCTACGCGCTCCAGAGGGAGGCTTGGAGATAGGGGCTATAACGCTTGCGGTCAACACAAAAGACGAACGGTAGCGGAAGAAACACTGCTGATCGTTAGTTTTCCCAATGAAAAACAATCAATGGAGGCTTGGAAGCCAAATGCGGATCTTTCTTTTGTCACTGGCTTTCAATTCTGCTGACACGAGTCTTCTAAATTGAAAACGAGGATGCGTTCGTCTTTATGAAAGACAGAATATCACGCTGTGCAGAAACCTCTTGGAACTACATAAAAAATAGCTGCAATTAGTCTTTCTGATGAGAAGCTGAGCACTAGAAATAGCGCTGCGAAATAGGTAGGTTGATCACGGATGTTCCGTTGGGCATCCGTAGCTTCCAACTTACTACCCGGGGCCCTCTGGCGCCGGGATTTTTTTGCCCTGAGTTCTACTCGGCAGCCAGTTTCCGGTCTTCAGGCGGCGGATCAAGCGACATCGCGAGATCAATCAGTTTTCTGTCGTTCAGGACGACCTGACGCTCCTTAAGCTTCAGCCATAGCGCAGCTTCTTCGATCGTTTCAGCATCTCTTAACTTGGCTTCGGCTATGACCCGATCCGGCTCGATCTGGCCCCGCTTACGATCAGGCACCGCAGGCAACATGGCTTTGTGACATTGGCGCAACTCACTGTCGCTATAAATTGCAAGAAGCGCGTCGTTATCGTCAAAGTCCAGGGCGATGCGCTCTTTTTGCAATTCGTTTGCGCGAGTCGCGATGAAGGGCGGGGCTCCTTCCTCGGGTGTCATGAGCAATCCCCTGCGTTTCAGCCAGAGCCCGACGCCGAGTTGACCACTGCACCAGGATATCGGGATTGCCAGAACCAGGCCGAGAATCGTCGGAGACATCCAGAGAAAGAGGGAAGTCGCAATCAGAAACGCCGATATGCCGGCAACAACGCCCAACAAGCTGTGCCAGCGATGACGGCGAACGATATCTTTCAAAGGAATGGAACCATCATCTCGCCGCTGTGGCTGCCATCCAGTGTCGCGACCGAGAATGATGTGAAAAACCGATCCTGACTGAATCAGCATGAGGATAGGCGCGATCAACGCCGAGAGAATCAACTCGATGATGGTTGACAGCAGCAGCCGGAATACTCCGCCGCAAGCCTTGCGGCCTTCGCTGTTGAAGAGCATCAGGATCAAGCCGAAGAACTTTGGAGCCAGCAGGATACCCATCGTCAACCCGAACAGGGCGAGGGCGCGTTCCGGATCAAAGGTTGGCCAAACCGGGAAAAGGCTGAAATCGCGAGCAAAGTATTCAGGGCGGATATAGGTGGTCTGAAGGACAAGGGCGATACCGACGATCAACTGCAGCAGCCAGAACGGCGAAGCAAGATAAGACATGATTCCGGTTGCGAAATGTTGCCGGGACGGAAGCTTCAGGCCCTTGGTCGGCAGAACGCGTGAATGCTGCAGGTTGCCCTGACACCAGCGTCGGTCTCGAACTGCAAGATCTATCAGGGATGGCGGGCTTTCCTCATAGGAACCGGGCAGATCGGGCAGCATGTAGACCAGCCAGCCGGCACGTCGGATAAGCGCAGCCTCGACGAAATCGTGGCTCATGATATGCCCGCCGAAAGGTGGTTTTCCGCGCAGATCCGGAAGTCCGGCATGATCGGCAAAGGCCTTCACACGAATAATGGCGTTATGGCCCCAGTAGTTTCCGTCCTTCCCCATCCAGGCGGACAGGCCGGTCGCCACAACGGGACCATAGACGCGCGCTGCGAACTGCTGAACGCGGGCCATAAGCGTGTTGCGGTTGATGATCAATGGCAGGGTCTGGATGATACCTGCATCCGGGTCGCCTTCCATCGCGGCCGCCAGATGAACGATGCTGGCGCCTGTCATCAGGCTGTCCGCGTCCAGCACCAGCATGTGGTCGTAGGCGTACCCCCAACGTGTGACAAAATCTGCGATGTTACCGGCTTTGCGGCTGTAATTCTTCGGACGGTGCCGATAATAGAGCCGTGCTTTGGCTCCGAAGCGCTTGCGAAGGTCTATGAAAGCGCGTTCTTCCGCCACCCATGCATCGGGCTGGGTGCTGTCCGACAGAATGAAATAATCGAAATTTTCACCGAGACCCGTTTCCTCGATCGATTCCCATATCGCCTGAACCGCTGCAAAGGTCCTGGCGGTCGATTCATTATAAACCGGCATGATGATCGCCGTACGGGTCGATAGCGCTTCAGGTTTGATGACAGGAGGCGTGCGACGAAACAGAAGGGTTATGAATCCCGCGATTGCGCTTGTGAATGCCAGCGCAATCCATGAGAAGTTGACGGAGAAAAGAGCAAGCAGAACATATTGCAGAATCGTCGTGCGGCTGACCGACACGACCTGATACATTTCATAGGCCCCGTACGCTGTGAGCAGAAAAGCGCCACCGAACACAAACAGCCGAACAAGAGTGTGACGCTTATAGGCTTCCGGTCGAACAAGCTTCCGCTCTTCTCCATCCGTCCAACGATTCAAAGATTGCGTCGGCATGGCGATGTGCCGTTCAGGAGGCATCCCGGTATCGGGGCGGATTACTGCGGGCTCCAGGGTATTCATCGATGTCATGAGGTCCAGCGGTAAAGCCAGGTCTCGCTCGCAGGCTTTTCGCCAGCATTGAGAACAAGGCGTAATTCGGATGCGTTTTCACTACCCGGATCAAGATCGAAAGCAACGCGCACGACTTTCCGTTCGGGATAAGTCCACATTTTTGTATACGAAATGGTACCCGGACGGGCGGAAATAACAGGTTGCAGCTCGGAAAGCAGGGGTGCCACGAGGTCGTCGCCTGTGAACTCGATCAGAAAACGGCGACGCTTGCCGCCGGCTCCCTTGCCAATCCGATTGGACGTGACTACCGCGAGCGGTGGTTTCTCAGGCGGTGTCCAGCACCAGTACTGCCGGTATACAAAAGAGGCCTCGGAGCCTGCGGCCAAAGGTGCTTTAGGCCGCCAATAGGTGAGAATATTGGAGTTGATTTCTGAATCACTTGGAATTTCCAGCATCTGAACGACACCTTCACCCCAGCTTTCCAGTGGTTCTATCCATAAACTGGGGCGTCTTTCGAAATGCCGTTCATCGTCAAGAAAAGCTGAATAGCTTCGATCTCTCTGAATAAGACCGAACCCTTTGGGGCTGTTATCGATGAACTGTGAAATCTGAAGTGCGACAGGATTCTTCAAAGGCCGCCACAGCCACTCCTCCTGGCCGTTCAGAATCTGCAGGCCGCTGGCATCATGGACAGCTTCGCGAAGGTCATCGAAGCGACCCGGATCAAGCGGGCCAAAGAGAAACCTGCTGCCCATGCTGCCGATGCCGACATGTTCCAGATTGACCCGAGGAAACAGGGTTGTTTCGACATCGACGATTGTCATGTCGCCGGGTCGGAAAGTCAGGCGAACCGATCCGGTAACGGATTCCGAGTCGATCAAACCATTTGCAACGAGCGCATTGGAGCCCGCTGTCGGACGCTCCAGCCAGAATGCCCGGAATGCAGGAAATTCCTCACCCCTGGTTTCTGCCGGTTTCAAGGTCAGCGCACGCGCAGTCGTGCCGTAGCTCTGGCCGCGTGCTATCGCCTGAAAGAACGTTGCGCCTTGAATGATTGCAAACTCCGAAAATTGACCGTTCTCGGAGTTATAGAGCCTGAAACCTGAATAGTTGATGTCTGGAATTGTCTCTGGAACTTCATTGCCGCCAAAATCGAAGCGTTTCCTGTCATATGCAATCTGGCGAACGATGCCGTCTTCGACGGTGAATATCTGAACAGGATTGGAGAACAGGAATCCGCGATGGAGCGGCTCCACAGCAAAGCCCTTGTTGTCATTCGCCCAGATAAAACTCGAAGGCTCAGAGCGGATACGGGCATATTGCTCGTAATTGAGATTTGCGAAAGCATCCGGCAGATCGCGCGGAATCTGGATGAACGGCTTCTTGGCGAGTTGACGGGCCAGTTCCGATACCGCGCCTATGGAGAATTGCTGACCTTCTCCAAGCGAGGTCTGAATGAGTGCCTGTAAGGTTTGCTGCTGCGCCCATGCAGCAGATGAGCCCAATGTCGCTGCAGAAGCACCGAATAGGGCGATAAGCTCCCGGCGGCTCAATGTAAAACCGGATGACGACAAGGCAGGCTCCAGATAGGGAGATATCGATTGAAAGTTAGACTTGCAATTTACCGTCCTGGACGGATGCTTCGCCTTAGCATGAATAGTGTCTGGTTGGGAGGAATTTAAGAAGTAAATTTAAATCTGCACTTACTATTTTCATGCAGGGTTAAGGTCTTGCCACGGAAGAGAGGCTGGGGTAGCCCTGCCTAAACATCCCGCCTCGAATGATGGACACGATGATAAAAAACAACGGACCAGAAAAGCCTCGTTCCTGCCTCGCCATCATTCTGGCTGCCGGAGAGGGCACGCGGATGAAATCCAGGCTACCAAAGGTGCTGCACCGCGTGGCTGGAAGATCGATGCTTGCCCATGTGCTGGCCGAAGTGGCGAATGCCGGTGCGGATCGCATCGTCGTGGTGGTGGGGCCGGATCACGATGAAATTGCCCGGGAGGTGAAGGCGGTTTCACCGGGCGCGGAAATTGCCGTGCAAAAGGAAAGGCTGGGTACGGCCCACGCGGTTCTCTCCGCCCGAGCGGCGATTGAAATCGCCGCTGATGATGTCGTGGTGGCATTTGCCGATACACCGCTCATAAGTGCCAATGTTCTTCACAGGCTTCGTGAGCCCCTCGCGGCAGGGGTCGATATATGCGCTCTTGGATTTGAAGCTAAAAATCCGCACGGATACGGTCGCCTTCTTTCAGAGAACGGAAATCTGGTGGCGATCCGGGAAGAGAAAGACGCCAGCGATGAAGAGCGTGCTGTCACGTTTTGCAATGCCGGGCTGATGGCTTTCCAGGGAAAGAAAATTCTTTCTGTTCTGGAACGGATTGGCTGCGACAATGCAAAAGGAGAATATTACCTTCCTGATGCAGTTTCCATCATCGTCAAGGATGGTGGCAGAGCGGTTGCGGTTTCCGCAACTGAGGATGATGTTCAGGGTGTCAATGACAAGCTGCAGCTCGCCGCCGCGGAAAGAACAATGCAGGAAAAACTGCGTCGACGCGCATTGGCCGCAGGGGTGACCATGATTGCTCCTGAGACTGTTTTTCTGAGCTATGACACTGTGTTTGGGCGGGATGTCCTGCTGGAGCCGAATATCTACATCGGGCTCGGAGTATCTATCTCGGATGGCGCTGTCATTCATGCTTTCAGTCATCTGGAGGGAGCAGAAATTGGCCCTGATTCCAGTGTTGGGCCATTTGCCCGGCTCAGGCCGGGCACTGTCGTTGGCAAGAGCGCCAAGGTGGGAAACTTCGTTGAAATCAAGAAAGCCAGTCTCGGGCAGGGAGCGAAAGTCTCTCACCTGACCTACCTTGGTGACGCAACGATCGGCGCAGAAGCGAATATCGGTGCAGGCACCATCACCTGCAATTATGACGGCTTCAATAAATTCGAGACGGTGATCGGCGAGGGTGCGTTTGTGGGGTCCAACTCCGCCCTGGTTGCGCCGGTCAGGATTGGAAATGGTGCATTTATCGGCTCAGGTTCCGTTATAACTGCCGATGTACCGTCAGATGCTTTGGCGATTGCCAGGGGACGTCAGGAGACCAAGGCTGGCTGGGCAAAAGTATTCCGTGAGAGTCAAAAGAAGCGCTAGAGAACTCTGAAAGGCAGCAATGTCATGCTCATTTCGGTTGCTTTGATGTGGCCGAAAAAGCGCCTGATATCAAAGCCTTGGGCTGTCGTGATATAATCGGTCATGCAAGTTGATTTGGGATTTCCGGATAAACACCGTTAGCAATGAGCGTGTTACATGTGCGCTTTCCTACGCTCTTGCGGGAAGCCTTTTCAGTCGAAAGAGATAATTTATGTGTGGCATTGTGGGCATTCTGGGAAATTCCGCTGTTGCGCCGCGTATCGTCGAGGCCTTGAAACGGCTCGAATATCGCGGCTATGATTCTGCTGGAGTTGCCACCCTTGAGGGTGGGGTTCTGCAACGCTGTCGCGCTGAAGGTAAGTTGCGTAATCTCGAAACCAAACTCGCCGGATCGCATTTGAAGGGCACGAGCGGCATTGGACACACGCGCTGGGCAACTCATGGAAAGCCCAATGAAACCAACGCTCATCCCCATGCTACCGAGCGCGTTGCGGTGGTTCATAACGGCATCATTGAGAATTTCCGTGAGCTCAAGGAAGAACTTATATCTCAAGGAGTTCGCTTTGAAACGGAAACAGATACCGAAGTAGTGCTGCAACTCGTGTCGGCAAGATTGCGGGATGGGCTGGCGCCTATCGACGCTGTTGCTTCCGTCCTACCCAGACTTCGTGGAGCTTTTGCACTTGCCTTCCTGTTCGCCGGTGAGAACGATCTTCTGATCGGAGCGAGACACGGAGCTCCGCTCGCTGTCGGTTATGGTGAAAATGAAAATTACCTTGGCTCCGACGCTTTGGCATTAGCTCCGTTCACCGACGATATCGCATATCTGGAAGAGGGGGACTGGGTTGTCGTTAGCCGCTCTGATGTCGATATCCGCGATAGTTCGGGTAATTCGGTAGAGCGCACGCGTTATAGGATCAATACCGGCTCCTTTCTGGCAGACAAGGGAAATTACCGGCATTTCATGCTCAAGGAAATCAACGAGCAATCGGAAGTTGTCGGGCGGACCCTGGCCTATTATGTCGATTTCGCTAATGGACATATCAAGCTTCCGGAAGGGCTGCCGTTCAAGTTCGAGAATCTGAAGCGGCTATCTATCGTCGCCTGTGGCACGGCTTATCTTGCAGGGCTGGTTTCCAAATACTGGTTTGAAAAGCTGGCTCGCCTGCCAGTTGAAATCGATATCGCATCGGAGTTTCGTTATCGGGAGATGCCTTTGGATGAGGGCGAGTTAGCTCTCTTCATTTCCCAATCGGGTGAGACTGCCGACACCCTGGCCTCCCTACGTTATGCCAAATCGCAGAAACAGCACATCCTAACCGTGGTGAATGTCGCCACATCTACAATGGCTCGTGAGAGCGATGTCATAATGCCGATATTGGCGGGGCCGGAAATCGGGGTCGCCTCGACAAAGGCTTTTACCTGCCAACTGACCGTCCTGTTGTGTTTGGCTATAGCAGCGGGAAGGGCGCGAGGAGTTCTTTCCGCTGAGGAAGAGAGAGAACTGGTCGATACCATGATCGGTATCCCGGGGCTGCTGAGTGAAACGTTGAAATGCGAGCCGGAAATCGAGGTGCTTTCCCGCGAGCTTTCCCGTGCGACAAACGTGCTTTATTTAGGACGTGGAACCTCCTATCCGCTCGCGATGGAGGGAGCGCTCAAGCTCAAGGAGCTTTCCTATATCCATGCGGAAGGATATGCCGCCGGTGAGCTCAAGCATGGCCCCATCGCGTTGATCGATGAAACGATGCCCGTTCTGGTAATCGCACCGACTGACAACGTGTTTGAAAAGACGGTTTCCAATATGCAGGAAGTGGCAGCTCGTGGTGGGCGCATCGTGCTGATCACTGACGAGGAGGGCGTGCAGGCATCGGGACTGGAAGTTGCTGCGACAATTGTCGTGCCACACTGTAACCCCTTTATTGCGCCGATTATTTACGCTTTGCCGGTTCAGTTACTGGCCTATCATGCAGCCGTGTTCATGGGTAAGGATGCAGATCAGCCGCGGAACCTGGCAAAATCGGTTACGGTCGAATAAGGCAATAATCGATTTCACAACAAATGGCCCGGAGAATGCAAATCAATTCGGGCCACTTTCCATATATACCCGTTGCATGGCGACCTGCCAGTTTTACTCAGGTGGCGCTGCAAGGGGTCCTGAATATCTTAACTGACATAGCCTGATCATAGTATAAGCTACAGATGGCGCGGCAGCCGGGACAGAACGATGGCAGGAGCTGCATTACAATCGCAATATTGGTTGGTATGAACAATGAAACAGATTCTGGACAGAGAACCAGGACAGAAAGTCAGTGGCAAAGTCAGGTCGCGACTGCGCAATTACTTCCTGACAGGTTTGATCATTGCCGGTCCGCTGGCGATCACCGTTTACATCACCTGGTCATTCGTCACATGGGTTGACGGTTGGGTGAAACCGCTCCTCCCGATCCAATATCTTCCCGAGACCTATCTACGTTTCAACATTCCGGGAGTCGGCCTGATCATCGTTCTGTTCGGGTTGACCTTGCTCGGGTTTCTCACCGCCAGTCTCCTCGGGAGAAGCCTGATACGCGTTGGAGAAAGCATTCTTCAACGAATGCCCGTGGTGAGAGGGATCTACAAGGGAACGAAGCAAGTCTTCGAAACGATTTTTTCCTCGGATGGCACGTCGTTTCGAACAGTCGGGCTTGTGCAGTTTCCCGTCAAGGGAACGTGGTCACTGGTGTTCATCTCGACCGCAGCAGGGCCGGAGATTCAGGAGAAGACTCCTGGAGGCGAGGAAAAAATCGGAGTTTTCCTTCCCTGTACGCCGAATCCGACAACCGGTTTCTTTTTCTATCTGCCACGGTCTGAAATCATCGAGTTGACGATGAGCGTTGATGAGGCTGCAAAACTGGTAATGTCCGCAGGCGTCATCCAGCCCGAGAAATTTCAAGGAGACATGGTCACTATCGGAGAGGCGCAAAAGAAACTGGCCGAACAGGTCGATTAAAAAGCCTTTGGGAGCGATGTCATCCTGCTCTGATCAAACGGATCGCTGAATCCCTCTCGAAAAGATAGAGCAAGGTTCGCAATGCCTGACCTCTTTCGCTTTCCAGTTCCTCATCCTTCTCGACTATCAGGCGAGCGTCGTCACGTGCAACGGCCAATAGCTCCTGATCCGTTTCCAGCCGGGCGAGGCGAAAGCCCGGCATGCCGGACTGCCTTGTTCCGAGGATTTCTCCTTCTCCGCGCAGTCGAAGATCCGCCTCGGCTATCAAGAATCCGTCGTCGGTATCGCGCATCATTTCCAGGCGCGCCTTGGCTGTTTCTCCAACCGGGGATTTGTAAAGGAGAAGGCAGGTCGATTGCTTCTGTCCGCGTCCGATTCTGCCGCGTAACTGATGCAATTGCGCCAGACCAAACCGCTCCGCATGTTCAATGACCATAATCGCCGCATCCGGTACGTCTACGCCGACTTCAACGACGGTGGTGGAAACCAGAATTTTGGTAATGCCCGAGGCGAAGCGCTCCATCGCTGCATCTTTATCCATGCTGCGCATCTGTCCGTGAATGAGCCCGACCTGATCGCCGAAGAATTGCTTCAGGGTTTCAAACCGCTCTTCCGCTGCGGCCAGATCCAGTGCCTCCGATTCCGATACCAGGGGGCAAATCCAGTAAACCAGATTACCGTTTTTCAATGCACGGCCCAAAGCTGCGATTATTTCGTCCAGTCGCTCAGATGACACCAGTCGTGTTGCAATCGGTTTTCGTCCGGCCGGTTTCTCCGACAGGACAGATATGTCCATATCGCCGAAATAAGTCAGAGTGAGCGTGCGCGGAATAGGCGTCGCTGTCATGACGAGAACATCTACTGCCTGTCCTTTCCCGCTCAGGGCAAGCCTTTGGTGAACACCGAAACGATGTTGTTCATCGACAACAGCGATGCCAAGATCGTGAAACATCACATTGTCCTGGAACAGCGCGTGGGTTCCGATGATGAAGTCAATTTCTCCGCTTTCGAGCTCCGACAAAACCCGTTTGCGGTCACGTCCCTTGTCTCGCCCGGTCAAAATAGCCGTTTTGAGCCCGATTGCGGCTGCAAGGGGAGATAACCTCTCAAAATGTTGCCTCGCCAAAATTTCCGTGGGGGCCATAAGCGCGGCCTGCCTGCCAACCTCAACGGCACAGACCATTGCGAGAAGGGCAATCACTGTTTTGCCCGAGCCCACGTCGCCCTGCAGCAGGCGCAGCATGCGCCTTTCTGAAAGTAAATCCTGCCTGATATCCGCGACGGCTCGCCTTTGGCTGTCGGTCAACTGATAGGGCAGGCTCGCAATCGTTCTGGCGAGAAGAGCGCCGTCACCTGCATTGGTTCTTCCGGGTAGGCGTCTCATGCGGGAGCGCACGAGCGCGAGGGCAAGCTGAGAGGCGAGGATTTCATCATAGGCCAGACGTAAGCGGGCAGGATTACGCACCAGGGCGTCTTCCGCCACTTCAGCGACAGAGCCGGGATTGTGCAGTTGTTGAAGAGCTTCCGGGAACGTTGGCCAGTTTTGTCGCTTCAGCCATGCGGCATCCTGCCATTCCGGCAGTTGGGGGATGTGATCCAGAGCCGATTTGAGAAATTTTGCCAGCATGCGTGAGGAAACTCCCTCAGTCTGCCCGTAAACCGGCTCGACGGAGGGAAGAGCATCCATCTTCGATTGATCCAGAATGCGCTCCGGATGGACCATCTGACGCCGCCCGTCCCACAACTCGATTTTTCCGGAGATGAAACGAACTTCCCCGATGGGCAGAAGTTTCTCCAGCCATGTTTTCTGGGCGCGAAAGAAAACGAGTGAGATATCACCGGTGTTGTCCTCGACCAAAACCCGGTGAGGCGCCTTGCTGCGACCGGGAGGTGATGGTTGATGAGCTACAACGCGCACCGCCAGGGTGACTGTCTCGCCAATTGGAGCGTCGGCGATAGCTCCCTTTATCTCGCGGCTGATGCCGCCATGCGGTAAATGAAACAACAAATCGACAACGCGGGCAGGGCGTTCCGGCTCGCCAAGAAGCTTATCGAGCAAAGGAGAAAAGCGCTGCCCAACGCCATGCAGGGAAACTGCCGGCGCAAACAGGGGATCGAGAATTGATGGACGAAGGGAGGTCATAGAGAAGAAGAAACGGCAAAATCCGCCGACAGGCAAGTGAGGAACACTCAACCGGAGTGGAGAACATCAAAACAGATGGCAAGGGAGAAAAAGACAGCTATATATCCCTGCCACCCTGGCAACCCGAACTTCCAGAAAGATCCACCATGACGGGAACAACACGCCCTTGCGTCGATCTTGATCCACGTCGTCGCCGTATTCTCTTCCGAGCCTGGCGCCGGGGCACGCGCGAGATGGACCTGATTATGGGAGGTTTTGCCGATAGGTATATCGGGGACCTCACGGAAGCGGAGACAGAGGAGTTCGAACGGCTGATCGAAGTTCTGGATCTCGACCTCTTTCAGTGGATCAATGGAGAGCTTCCAATTCCATCCGAATACAACACGCCGCTTCTGCAACGCGTGATCGAATTCCATACCCATACCGCGCCTATAAACGCCTGAATCCCAGAAAAAACTGTCTCAAATGTTCCGTGATCTTGTCCGCGCCCTGAACCACCTCAAGAAGGGCGAAAGCCTGACTCTTTCCGGCGTTCCCGATGGCTTTGATGTTCTTGCAGCCGGCGATCTTGCCAGGGGCTTAAGCGCAGTTTCCGAAGGAACTGCGGTTCTTCTTCATGTCGCACGGGATGGGCAGAGGCAGCAGGCTCTCGTTAATGGACTGGCTTTCGTTGCTCCTGAGATAGAGGTGCTGAGTTTCCCTGCATGGGATTGTCAACCTTATGACAGGGTGTCTCCGAATCCGGCAATAGCAGCCCAGCGTATGACAGCTCTCGCGCGGTTGACCAAGTCGCATTCGACTGCCGAGAAGCCGCGAATATTGTCAACAACGGTGAACGCTCTTGTGCAGAGAGTTCTTCCAAGATCGCAGGTTGCAGCAGAGACATTTTCTGCTGCTCCGGGCAACGCCGTTGACACCAACGTTCTTGTCGCCTGGCTGGAGATGAATGGATTCATGCGCAACAGCACAGTGCATGATACTGGCGAATATGCCGTCCGCGGTGGCATTATCGATCTGTATCCAGCCGGTCTTCCTAACCCTGTCCGCCTGGATTTCTTTGGCGATACGTTGGAATCTATCCGTAGTTTCGATCCGGAAAACCAGCGAACTATCGGCCAGTTACGTTCGCTCGATCTGGTACCGATGAGTGAAATTCAGCTCACGACTGAAAGCATAAAACGGTTTCGTCAAAACTATATCGCAACTTTTGGTGCTGCGGGTAGGGATGATCGACTTTATGAAGCAATAAGCGAAGGCCGCCGTTATGCCGGTATGGAGCATTGGCTGCCGCTGTTCGTCAGTAAACTCGATACCTTGCTCGATTATGTTCCCGATTGTCCGATCATCATGGACCCTCTGGCTGAGGAAGCCATTTCCGAACGCCTGGGGCAGGTAAAGGATTATTACGATTCCCGGCAACAGGCGTTGTCGCAAACACGAACCGGTGGAGTTGCTCCCTATCTGCCTCTGCAACCGGATTTGCTATATTTCAAGCCGGATGAGTTGAAGGGAAAGCTTTCTGACCGTTCGGTGGCCCGACAAACCCCATTCGCCGTACCGGAGCAGCCGGGGCAGATCGTCATAGATTGTGGGGCGCGTCGTGGCAGAAATTTCATTGCAGAGCGTGCCGATGAAGAAGCAAACGTTTTTGCAGGCGTCGTGAAGCATATTCATGCGCTGCAATCCGATGGAAAGCGTGTCGTGCTCGGTGCGTGGTCCGACGGCTCCCGGGAGCGGCTCTCTCATGTGTTGCAGGATCACGATCTCAAGCAGATTAAGTATGTTCGCAATCTCACTGAAACTCTCGCCGGGCCTAAAAATGAGGTTTCGGCTGCCATATGGGGGCTGGAGGCGGGGTTCGAGGCCGCAGATATCGTTTTCATCAGCGAGCAGGACATTCTTGGCGATCGCCTTGTCCGCGCAAAAAGAAAAACGAAGCGTCCGCAGGACTTTCTCACCGAAGTCACCGCACTCACTCCCGGAGACCTCGTCGTCCATGTCGATCATGGTATCGGTCGGTTCATCGGTCTGAAAACAATAGAGGCAGCCGGTGCGCCGCATGATTGCCTTAAAATTCATTATGCCGGCGGTGACCGCCTGTTTCTGCCGGTGGAGAATATCGAGCTTCTGACACGGTACGGATCGGAAGAAGCGGAAGTTCAGCTCGATAAGCTTGGCGGAGTTGCATGGCAGGCTCGCAAATCACGGATGAAGCAGCGCATCCGGGAGATGGCTGGAGCGCTGATGAAAATTGCCGCGGCACGTATCCTCAAGGATGCTCCGCGTCTGTTGCCGCCCGATGGGCTTTATGATGAGTTCGCGGCCGGTTTTCCCTATGAGGAGACCGAGGATCAGCAAGGTGCGATTGATTCCGTTCTTGATGATCTCGGCTCCGGGCGTCCGATGGACAGGCTGGTTTGCGGTGATGTCGGTTTCGGAAAAACCGAAGTCGCCTTGAGAGCGGCCTTCACGACAGCTCTTGGCGGAAAGCAGGTTGCAGTGATTGTTCCGACGACTCTGCTTGCGCGTCAGCATTACAAGACATTCAGTGAACGGTTCCGTGGATTGCCTATCAATATTGCGCAGGCCTCCCGGTTCGTACCCAATGCGGAGCTGAAGAAGGTCAAGGAAGGATTGACCAGCGGTGGCGTTGATATCGTTGTCGGAACCCATGCGTTGCTCGGCAAGGCAATCAAGTTCAAGGACCTCGGGCTGATCGTCGTCGATGAAGAGCAGCATTTCGGCGTTGGTCACAAGGAGCGCTTGAAAGAGCTGCGCGCAGAGGTTCATGTTCTCACCCTGTCTGCGACTCCCATTCCAAGGACCCTGCAACTGGCTCTGACCGGCGTGCGGGAACTTTCGCTGATAGCAACACCTCCGGTCGATCGTCTGGCTGTGCGGACGTTCGTGACGCCATTTGATCCGCTGCTGGTACGTGAAGCGCTTCTGCGTGAACGTTACCGGGGAGGGCAGGCGTTTTATGTTGTGCCTCGTATCGACGATCTTGCCGAGGTCAAGGCCTTTCTGGAGCGGGAGGTTCCTGAAGCAAAGGTTGCCATTGCCAATGGACAGATGGCCGCTGGCCAGCTCGAAGATGTCATGACGGCTTTTTACGAGGGCCAGTACGATATTCTTCTCTCCACCACCATCGTTGAATCCGGACTGGATATTCCAACCGCCAACACACTCATCGTGCATAGGGCCGATATGTTCGGGCTGGCACAGCTCTATCAATTGCGCGGCAGGGTTGGGCGCTCAAAAACCCGTGCCTATGCGTTATTTACCGTCCCCGCCAACCGGACTTTGACCGTGCAGGCGGAGAGGCGTCTCAAGGTTTTGCAATCGCTCGATACTCTGGGCGCGGGTTTCCAGCTTGCGTCGCATGATCTCGATATCCGGGGAGCTGGCAATCTTCTGGGTGAAGAGCAGTCAGGACATATCAAGGAAGTCGGGTACGAGCTTTACCAGCAGATGCTGGAAGAGGCGGTTGCCCAATTGAAGGCGGGTGTGGAAGAACCGGCGGAAGATCAATGGTCGCCTTCCATCTCCATTGGTTCTCCCGTGATGATTCCGGAGAACTACGTTTCCGATCTGCAATTGCGACTTGGACTTTACCGCAGACTTTCGGCCTTCGAGACAGATCAGGAAATCGATGCTTTCGGTGCGGAAATGATAGACAGGTTCGGGCCACTGCCGGGCGAGGTTGATCTGTTGCTGAAGATCATGGCGATAAAGGTCCTGTGCCGCCGCGCCAATGTGGAAAAAGTCGATGGCGGTCCCAAGGGCATAATCGTTTCGTTCCGGGATAATGCCTATGCCAACCCGGAAGGGTTGATTAGATATGTTACTGAGCAGGCTTCATTCGCGAAGGTTCGCCCCGATATGAAGATCGTCTTCATTCGAGATACGGAAACAGCCGAAGAGCGCATTAAGGTGACAACGGGAATTCTGCGTAATCTTGCGAGAATTGCCGAGAGCAAATGATATTATATCAATGAGTTATCGATAGCCCTTGTTCTCCAGGGCGATTGTGTCTCTTTTTATTATTGAGAAAAATGATGTCGTTTCCTATATATATTATTAAAATTGATGCTTAAATAGTTTTTCGGAACCGTAGCCCTATTTACCCGTTGGCTTTTTGTGAGCGCATTCATCATGCGCCATGACTAATCATTTATGATGGAGAACCAAAGGTGGCTGATCACGACGACAGCGAAGATAAAGCTTTTGACGAGACCAGACATGGGTATCGCAAGGCGGGAAGAAACAGGCAGCGGGCCCGCAGAGAGACTGATAAAGCCGGGTTCGATGATGTAGCCGCTGCCACTTCTGCTTATTTTCAGGCGTTTCTTAATGTCGCGAAAGGGCAGGCCGCCTATTTTGCCGATCGGTACAAGAACGAGACGGCACAGGTTGTAGGCGATTTCGCTAACTCACTCCGACACACAACCGAAAAACGTGGGCGCCAAAGTGAAAGCGGAGAGCTTATAGATGATGTCGCCTCCAGTCTGGATGAATTGTCGGCAGCTATTCGCGACCTGAAGATATCTGCCGCATTGTCAGATGTTGAACGCCTGGCGCGCCAAAAACCCACAACCCTGGTTTTGGCCTCGATTGCCGTTGGCTTTATCCTGTCACGAGCGACAATGAAGCCTTCACACTCATCTTCGCCAGAACCGGAAGATGAGGAGCTCTGGGAAGATCGGCCACCTGTTCGCAGAAGAAAAGTGTTTCGGAGGGGCTACTGATATGCCTGATGAAGACCCCAGGGGAATCCAGGATGTGCTCGCAGATATAATGCGAGATGCGACAGACCTGATGCGCAAGGAATGTCGGCTGTTTCTACTCGAAACACGTCGCGCCTTCATAGGGGCTTATGTCGGTGTACTTTTCGCTGTTGCTGCAGGAATTTTTGCCTTCGTTGCATTGTTATTTGCAGGCGGGGCTTTGTTTGAGTGGCTTGCCATCGAGCTCGGATCGAGATTCCTCGCTGCGTTAGGCGTTACCGGTGTAATGGCTTTGATAGCTTTGATACTGGCATTTTTGAGCTATCGGCAGTTTATGAAAGCCAGTCTCGTTCCAAGAAAGACTCTGGCGTCCTTGAGAGCTTCTCGTTCAGCTTTCTTCGGTGGACTGCCTCATGACTGACGATATCGAGCAGGCTGAAAGAGAGCTTCAGGCCGCCCGGGCGCGATTATCGACGAATGTCGATGAACTGAAAGGATGGCTGGGAGGGCATTTCCCGGTGCAGGCACGCTCGAACGGCGCCCAGAAGGAAGCTCAGGCTAGCGAGGATATGACTATGCTGTTCGGAAAAGTTATCTCGCTTTTTCGGACTAATCCTGCTCCGGCATTGCTCATCGCCATTGGTGCAGGATGGCTGATACAACAGCATTTCAAGCCATCCAGGCCCAGAAAAAGGCGCGCCAGACGCAACGAGCCCCGGCGGAAAAGCGGACAGACAAAAGATGGCGTGGACGAAGAGATGTTCTCGGAGTTTTGACAATCGGAGATGACTTTCAAAAGCGTGGATTGTGAAAACATCAAGCGCTTGGGTTGGTAGAAGAAAGGAAGACAATATGCGCGAGGAACCAAGGAGAGCAGCAACAAGAACGGCAAAGCGTACAATCCGGAAGGTCAAGCGCAGCGCTTCCCGCACGGTCAATCAAGCTCGCGATGCCGCCGATGATATGGTGGATGACGCCAGAACCAAAGCTCACGATACTTATGAACGCGCTGCGGATTGGGCTGCGGGCGCTTATGATGAAGGGGTTCGCACGCTGCGTGATGCTAGAAAATCATCGCAACAATCATTGCGTTCCTTTAGCGATAGCATGCAGGACTTTATCGCAGAACGCCCCTATGCCGTCGGTCTGGCGGGATTGGCGGCAGGGTTTCTCATTGGAGCAATGTTGACACGTTCATCATCCCAGTCCGAAGAGGAGTATTGGGATGATGAAGATGATGATGATGCGTGAACAGGGCTTGTTTTATATCGTTTTGCGATTTTTCATGAGTCGCAAGACGATATGAATTTCTTCATGCCGCATCGCTTTCCGCACAGGACTGTCTCACTTCACCTCTGAATGAAGATCAAGGCTTGCGCCACCACGTTTCTATCGCCACGCCCTGAAACGGTATGTTCTCGGGGTATTGCAACTGGGAATTATAGGCAATCCACTGATCAGGACTGTAGAAAAGTGGAACCACATAAAACCCTGCCAGCAAAACACGATCCAGGCTTCTGACTGCCGATGTGAAATCTTCGCGGCTATGAGCGGACAACAACGCATCAATCATTCCATCAACTGCAGGAGATGAAATGCCGGCATAGTTCAAAGAACCCGTTCTTGCGGCCGCGGCAGAACTCCAGCGTCCGCGTTGTTCAGTGCCGGGTGAGGCTGAAACTGGCCAGTTCCATTGAATCATATCGAAGTCGAAATCTGAAATCCGCCGCCAGAATTGAACGTCGTCAACACGGCGCACCTGGCAGATCACACCGATTTTCTTGAGTGCGTCGGCATAATTGATTGCCAGTCTCTCCTGCTCGATCGAGGTAACCATGATCTCAAAACTGAGGGGCTGACGCGTTTTGGTGTGGCGGAGAATTTCACCGTCGCGAACCCACCCGGCCTGCTTCAATAACAGCATGGCTTTCCTGGCCATGTCTCTGTCTCGTCCGCTGCCATCGGGATTAGGGGGGCGCCATGTACCATCAAGAATGCTTTTGGGTATAGCGTCCATGTAAGGAGCAAGGAGCGCCCGCTCGTGCCGATCCGCAACTTTGCCATTGGATGACAATTCGGAGGAGTTGAAGTAACTCGTCGAGCGTTTCAACGTTCCGTGGTAGAGATTGCGGTTAACCCATGTGAAGTCGAACAGGTACGACAACGCTTCGCGGACACGCTGATCGGAAAAGACCGCATGGCGTGTATTGAAGACGAAACCACGCATTCCTTTAGGAGGTTCGATCGGGATCGATCGCCTGATAATTCTACCTTCTTTCACCGCTGGAATATCATAGCCTGTTACCCAACGCGTAGCGTCGCTTTCCAGGCGATAATCATAAAGTCCCGCTTTAAAAGATTCGAATAACGTATTTGCATCTCTATAAAAATCATATCGTATTTCATCAAAATTATAGAGCCCCTTAGAAACCGGGAGGTTCTTGCCCCAGTAGTCCTGACGCCGTAGGACGGAAACTCTCTCACCGGGCTTTATCTCTCCGAATGCGTACGGACCGGAACCAATCAATGGTTTCAAAGAGGTATTGGCGAATGTGGTGGGATCAGTGGCGTGTTTGGCGAAAATCGGCATAGTCGCCAGGATGAGGGGTAATTCCCTGTCCTGCGATCCCGCCAGATCAAAACGGATGCGGTGAGGGGACAGAACTTCAACTTTGCGAACGGCGGAAAAACTTGACCGGTGATACGGCTTTCCGTTTTCTTTCAACATGTCGAATGAGAATTCAACATCATCCGCAGTCAAAGGATGGCCATCGGAAAACAGTGCATGATCATCCAGATTGAAGATGATCCAGCTACGGTTTTCCGGCATTTCATAGGAGCGGGCGACCTGAGCATAAAGACTGAAGGGCTCGTCCATCGATCGCGCCATCAGGCTTTGCAGCACATAACGTTGCGCGAGGTCAGGGGCGACACCAAGCACGATCAGTGGGTTCAGACTGTCGAAGCTTCCCTGCAAGGCCAGATCAAGGCGTCCACCTTTCGGCGCGTCAGGGTTGGCGTAGGGAAAATTTTTGAAATCTGGAGGAAGCGCAGCCTCTCCGTGCATCGCAAGAGAGGTTCTCTCTTTGACGATTTCCTGCGCCCCAATGGGAAAGACAGCCGCGATAAAGGCTATCGTAGCAACAAAACCGAAAAAAAGTGAACGCAGAACCTGCATGAAATATCCAGACGTGATTCGAACAGGGTACACGTTAGCACTTAACAAAATGGCAAGTAACACTTGCCATTCAGTCATCTGCCCCGTCTATCGTGAAAATAAATCTTTCAAGGCATATGGGGTGTTCGGAAGCCGTTCATAATGAAAAAGCTAACAGGAAAGACTAGAAACCTTGGTATGAAAGAGGTAAAGAGCGGCAAGCGTCATGCCTTTGCCGTATTTCGGTGAGGAATGGCGAGTGCGCAACATGGACGCCGAAGATGTTATGCCAAGGCGCCGGCTGGGCCGTTCATACAGAATTGATCAATCCGGTTAAAGAGGAAGACCAAATGTCATTTGCGACGCGCTATGCCAAATTGCGTGCACCTTTGGGCATCGCCGCCGCGCTGGGGTTATCCCTTAGCGTGGCACTGCCTTCTATTGTTTATGCTCAGACCGCTCCGGCGAAGCCTGCGGCACCGGCTCGCCCGGCAGCCAAGCCTGCACCTGCCCAGCCAGCGCAGGCACCTGCGAATAACTCTGCCCCGACAGGCGGACCGACCGTCGTTCAGGTCAAGGGCGTTCCGGACGTTCCCGACTGGCAGAAGCAGTGCGGCAGGGACGAGGCATCAAACGCCGATGTCTGCGTCACCGCTCGTGAGTTCGTTTCAGATAATGGCCAGCCGGTTCTTGCCGTGGCGATGTATGATGTGAAGATTGGAAATCAACCCAGCAATCGTTCCGTTCGCATTCTCATGCCATTCGGTCTCAATCTCGAAACCGGAATTCGCTTCTCGGTCGACAGGTCTGGTTATGTGAATGGCAGGTTCCAGGTCTGTCTTCCCAATGGATGCTTTGCAGAAGTGCCGGTTAAGGATGACGTTCTGGCAAACATGAAAAAAGGAACGACCTTTAATGTTGCGGTCCGCAATTCCGCGGGTGCGGAGGTTGTTTTCGCTATTCCTGCCGCTGGTTTCGCCAAGGCCTTCGAAGGTGCAGCCGTTGATCCTAAGGTGCTGGAAGAGCGCCAGAGGCAGCTTGAAGAACAATTGCAACGCCGCAGCGAAGAGATGCGTCAACAGCTTGAGAAGGCTGGCCCGGAAGGTACCCCGCCACTCACTGCCACTCCGCCGGCTGCGGGCGCAAAATAATAGCATCAATCGGTATCGATTGAGCCAGTTCAATAACAGAAAGCGCCGGGGATTTCCGGCGCTTTTTCGTTGGGGTATTACTACAGGCGTAAGGCTTCTTTCGCTTAACCGGTGCCCTCTTAAACCGTGCTTTATTCTAATGGGTTAGTTGTGTCTTGGCTCTGTAAGAACCCGACGCTTCACGTTCAAACATTTCTTTTATCATCGGGTTGCGAAGAGGCTCACCGGAATTGTCCGCAAGCAGGTTTTGTTCGGAAACATAGGCGACGTATTCCGTTTCGTCGTTTTCAGCGAACAGATGATAGAAAGGTTGTTCCTTGATCGGACGATTATTCTCCGGAATGGCCAACCACCACTCGTCTGAGTTTGCAAATTCCGGATCCACGTCAAAGATCAGCCCCCGGAACGGGTAGGTCCGGTGTTTGACAACCTGTCCTATAGAAAATTTTGCGATGCGTGTTTTCATGTCGACTCTCTGCCGCAATATACAGCGAGAGAGGCCTTAAGGCCAAGGGCAGCTTTTTCGGGAAGTGAGCGTTCTTCTCTTCTATCGACAGTCTGGAGACTCCTCCATTTAACCGGCATCAACTAAACGATAAGAAAATACGCTTTAATAATAAGTTAGAGCGGCAATTCATATTGAACGTAAAGCGCTCTAAAGGATTGAGACTGTTCCCTGCATCATCTGCGGGGTGCCGATATTCGGCCTCATACTCATCTGCATAACCATTCTTCGGAGCGAAGGGATATTTGCGATGGCAAGCAGGCCAGCGGAGCGCAGCCAATCGGTGGGCAGATATTGCGCCAGCAGCAACCGATTCAGGCTATCGACTGCCGTGGTTCTGACGCCGACATCAAGTTTTCTTTGCCTTTGATACAAACGCAACACATCCTGATGCCCGATATCGCAATTTCTCCCAGCCGCATCGGCGAGAACATCGCGAAGATTTGCCACATCACGCAATCCGAGATTCAGGCCCTGTGCGCCTATGGGTGGGAAGACGTGGGCGGTTTCTCCAACCAGCGCCAGTCTTTTTCCAACATAACTGTCCGTCGACAGTCCGGTCATCGGAACAATCGCTCGTGGCCCGCTTACCGTCATGCCTCCCAGCATGTGGTGAGCCTGCTCCTCGATATTTCGGGCAAGATCTTCGTCGGTCATCTCGCGGAGCTCTTCCGAGCGTTCAGGAGCAGTGAGCCAGACCAGGCTGGATCTCCGGCCGGGTAGTGGTACGAGTGTGAAGGGGCCATGTCGGGTGTGAAATTCCGTTGAGGTATTTCGATGGTCACGCTCATGATCAAGAATGGTTGTCAGGGCCGTCTGGGGGTAATTCCAGATTTTTGCCCCGATACCAGCCTGCTGGCGCAAAACCGACCGCCTGCCGTCGGCAGCCACAATGAGAGAGGCTTCCAGGGAAATGCCGCCCGTAGTCTGCAAGATAGCCGTTTTCTCGCCAAATGTGCATGAGGCTGCGGTATCCCTTATATGCGTGATAGCAGGGTTTGAAGAAACAGCCTCGCTCAGGAGCTTGAGGAGGGTGTAGTTCGCGATATTCCACCCGAAAGCGTCCAGCCCCAGTTCCGTCGCCCTGAAGCTTGTTGTCGGAACATGGAAAAGATTACGGGTGTCATCAATGATTCGCATGACTTCCAGCGGTGCGCTTTCAGTCGCCAGTTTCCGCCAGACACCCATGGCGTCAAGGAAACAGACTGCCCCTTGAAACAGCGCGACCGTACGCCCGTCTTTTTCATTGTTTTGCGGACCAACGAGGCAGGTTTTATAGCCCTCGCGCTGAAATGCGAGTGCCGCAACGACGCCCACGACCCCCGCTCCCACGATGACGATATCGAAATTATCGCTCTTTTTCACATTGGCGCTCCTTAAGCCGATGTTTCGGCGGGACAATTCATTCTATACGATGTAATGACGAGGCTGAGGAGCCGGCAAGGGGAGTTATCTGCTTCGACAATCGTTTCGCGCGAGAAATTGGAAATGCTTTTTTTTCAAATGACTCACAATTAATAGAGCAATCTCAATTGCCGTCCTTCAAGCGTTAATCTTATATCTTGGCGTGAATGCTGGATGGTTTGGTGATCGGAACATTATCTGGTTCTGACTACGATTATGCTGCAACATTTTGTCATGTCGCGAAGTCGGGGGAGAGCATATACCCACTTCCCGGCAAGCTTTAGGAAATACGAGGTTGGGTTGAGCGCGCGTGTCGGCGACAGGGATGGTGCCGTTCCTGATCTACCATTGGTAGAGCTGCGCGGAATCTCGAAAAAATATGGCGATCTGCTTGCCAATGACGGGATTGATCTGGCTATCCGCAAGGGGGAAATTCACGCCTTGCTTGGAGAGAATGGCGCTGGGAAATCGACGCTTGTTAAAATTCTCTACGGCATTGTCGGACCGAGTGACGGAGAAATTCTCTGGGAGGGGCGCCCCGTTGTCATGACGACGCCGGTAAAAGCCCGGGCGCTCGGCATCGGTATGGTGTTCCAGCACTTCTCGCTGTTCGATGATCTGTCGGTTGCTGAAAATATTGCGGTTGCGCTGGGAAAAGATTGGTCGCTGCAAGCTGTCCGGTCTGAAATCGGCAAGATAAGCGCTAATTATGGCCTCGCCCTTGAACCTGAACGCAAGGTCTGGACCTTGTCCGCGGGGGAACGGCAGAGAATAGAGATTGTGCGCTGCCTGTTGCAGAACCCCAAGATCCTCATTCTCGATGAACCGACTTCGGTGCTGACTCCCCAGGAGGCGGAAAGGTTATTCGAGACTTTGGAGCGCCTGGCTGCCGATGGTTGCGCCATTCTGTTTATTTCACATCGATTGGAAGAGGTCCGCCGAATCTGCCGCCATGCGACGATCTTGCGGCTCGGCAGGGTGGTTGCGACGCTTGATCCCCGCGGTAGCAGCGCCAAGGACATTGCGGCGATGATGGTTGGCAGCGAAGTTGGAGATATCGCGTCGCGCAAGCACGAGCCTGCGGGCGAAATCCTCCATGTTCGCGACTTGGAACTCGCTCCCGAAACCATCCATGAAAAGGCCCTGCAAAGGATTTCTCTTAAAGTTCGCGGAGGCGAGATCGTAGGGATCGCTGGCGTTGCGGGCAACGGACAGAGTGAATTCTTCTCTGCGTTATCAGGAGAAAGGCTCTCACAACGCGATATGGTCGTGATTGGGGGAGAGCATTGCGGGGATGTAGGTATCGCGGCTCGTCGAACCCTTGGCGGGGCATTTGTTCCCGAGGAGCGGCTTGGCCACGCCGCAGCACCCAACTACCCATTGAGCGACAATACGTTGATCTCCCACCATACGGCTGGAGACATCGTTCGCAACGGCTTCATTCTCAAGGAAGCTGCAGAGAAACTCTCGCAACAGATCATTCAGCAGTTCGACGTTCGCGTTCCCCGACCCGATCCGGAAGCACGTACCCTTTCCGGCGGCAATCTTCAGAAGTTTGTCATTGGCCGCGAGATCATTTCGAAGCCTAAACTTCTGATTGTCGATCAGCCGACCTGGGGAGTGGATGCCGGCGCAGCCCAGATGATCAGGCAGGCACTGGTTAATCTCGCTGCCGAAGGAAGTGCTATTCTGGTTATCAGCCAGGATCTGGACGAGCTGTTCGAAATCGCGGACCGCATTGCCGTCATTCATGACGGCAGGTTAAGTGTCGCTCTTCCGACAGCGGAGTGGACCAGGGAAGCAATCGGGTTGGAGATGATGGGCGTCGGCCAGAAAGATCTGTTCGATGCGGCTTGAATTATCTCCACGTACAAACATCACTCCGCTTATGCGAACTGCCGCTCCAATCGCGGCGTTGCTTCTGGCATTCGGAGTAGCTGGCCTCGTCATCGCCATACTTGGAAAATCACCCGTTGCCGCTTTTCATGTTTATGTGATCGGTTCGCTATCAGATGCCTGGGCCATACAGGAGTTGATGGTGAAAGCTGCGCCGCTGATCATGATCGCTATCGGCCTGTCGTATTGTTTCCGCGCCAATTTATGGAATATCGGGGCGGAAGGACAGTTTGTGATTGGCGGATTGTTCGGGGGCTGGCTCGCCATCACGTTCCACGGTAGTGATTGGACCTACGTCTGGCCGATCATGCTGCTTGTCGGTGCTGTGGCGGGTGCTTGTTATGCATTGATACCCGCTTTTCTGAAGGTTCGCTTCGGGGCCAATGAGATTCTTACCAGCCTGATGCTGGTGAATATCGGCCAGCTTTTCCTGGATTACATGGTGCGGGGCCAGCTCCGTGATCCCAGGGGGATGAATTTTCCGCAATCGGTTGCTTTTGATCCATCCGCGACTTTGCCGACAATCTGGGGAAGCGATAGGGTTCATCTTGGCTTCATATTCGCTCTCGTTGCCGTCGTTCTGACGATGATCGTCGGTGGGCGAAGCATCTTCGGATATCGTCTGAGATTAACCGGGGATGCACCGAAAGCGGCGCAGTTTGCAGGATTCAGCAGTAAAACAACGACATTGCTTGCTTTCGCAATTTCCGGTTCTCTGGCCGGGCTTGCCGGAGTCTGCGAAGTCTCAGGACAGATCGGACAGCTTCAACCAACCATATCGCCGGGATACGGCTTTACCGCGGTCACAGTGGCGTTCCTTGGCAGGTTGCACCCGGTTGGCATCGTCTTGTCCGGGCTCGTTCTTGCGTTGGTGATGATCGGTGGAGAGAATGCACAGATCATGCTGAAATTACCTCTAGATCTGACAACTGCATTCCAGGGGCTGCTTCTTCTGTTCGTGCTGTCGGCAGATGCTGTGGTCAGCTATCAGTTCCGTTTTGTCATGGGCGGGAGGCGCCGCTGATGTCGTTCGAATTGGTCTTTTTCACCATTGTCACCGCATCGACGCCATTTCTTCTCGCCGCGCTTGGTGAATTGGTAACTGAGCGGGCAGGGGTTCTGAACCTCGGTGTGGAAGGCATGATGGCGATGGGGGCGGCATGTGGCTTCGCTGCGGCCATTACCTTCGATTCCAACGCTATCGGGGTGTTGTGCGGTGTCATCGCCGGGGCTGTCACATCGGCAGTGTTCGCTCTCGCCGTTCTGGGATTTGCAGCCAATCAGGTTGGCTCAGGATTGGCTCTGACAATCTTCGGCATGGGCGTATCCGGCATGATAGGCAGCCAGTTCGTCGGCATGAAGCGTGTCCAGATCGCAGCAATCCAGATTCCCGGATTGAGCGAACTTCCATTCATCGGAAGGCCACTCTTCGCTCAGGATATTTTCGTCTATTTTTCGTTTATCCTCACCGCACTGGTTGCCTGGTACCTCTCCCGGACTCGTTCTGGATTGATGCTTCGTGCCGTTGGCGAAAATCACTCATCGGCAAGGGCTCTTGGTTTGCCCGTTCGGCGAACCCGCCTGTGCGCCATTCTCTTCGGGGGAGCCTGTGCCGGACTGGCGGGAAGCTATCTCTCTTTAGCCTATACTGGTTTCTGGTCGGCCAACATGACTGCCAGCAAAGGATGGATTGCCGTTCTGCTCGTGGTGTTCGCCGCCTGGCGCCCGGGAAGATTGATTGTCGGCGCCTATATCTTTGGTGCAGCCAGCGTGCTCCAGCTTCACGCACAGGCAGCGCAGTTCGGCATCCCGTCCCAGCTTTTGACGAGTGTGCCATATGTCGTCACAATTGTCGCTCTGGTTATTCTGGCCTGGCGTTATGGTCGAAACGCCGGAGCGCCGGGGTCCCTTGCCAATCCTTATATTTCGGACAGGTGAGGGCTGCCATCCTCTTTCTGACCGACAATGCATGTAGTCTCGTTTCGCTATCAAGAAGAGGAACATTAACATGATCACGCGTCGTACGCTTGCTACCCTGGCTGGAGCCTGCGCCCTGACACTTGCCGCCGGCGGAGCTTCCGCGCAGGGCGAGAAGCTGAAGGTCGGCTTTATCTATGTCGGGCCGGTTGGGGATTTCGGTTACAGCTTCCAGCATGATCAGGGTCGCAAGGCTCTTGAAGAAGCACTTGGCGACAAGGTCGAGACAACTTACGTCGAAAGCGTTTCGGAAGCGGATGCCGAGCGGCCGATAGAACAATTGGCCCGCACCGGCCATAAGCTGATTTACACCACATCCTTCGGCTTCATGGAAGCAACGCTCAAGGTTGCCAAGAAATACCCGAATGTGAAGTTCGAACACGCAACCGGCTTCAAGCGCGCTCCCAATGTCTCGACATATGCCGCCCGCTTCTATGAAGGTCGCTATATCCAGGGGCAGATAGCGGCAAAGATGTCCAAAACGGGCATTATCGGCTATCTGGCTGCATTCCCGATTCCGGAATGTGTCTCCGGCATCAATGCCTATATGCTCGGTGCTCAATCTGTAAGGCCCGATATCAAGTTGAAGATTGTCTGGGCCAACACATGGTATGATCCGGCCAAGGAAGCCGACGCAGCCAAAGCCCTGTTTGACCAGAACGTTGATGTTCTGGCTCAGCACACCGATAGCCCGGCACCGCTCCAGACAGCCGAAGCCCGTGGCAAGTTCGGGTTCGGCCAGGCATCCGATATGGCACGTTTCGCTCCCAAGGCACAGCTGACCGCACTTATCGATGACTGGAGCGATTATTACATCAGGCGCACAAAGGCCGTCCTTGATGGCACATGGAAATCGGAAGATACGTGGGACGGTCTGGACAAGCACATGATCGTCATGGCTCCCTACCAGAACATGCCGGACGATGTGAAGAAAATGGCGATGGAAACAGAGGCGGCCATTCGCTCAGGTACTTTGAGACCGTTCAAGTGCCCGATCGTCAATCAGGAAGGCAAGGAAGTCGAATGCAAGGGAGAAGGTACTCTCTCGGATGAACAGATCCTGAGCATGAACTTCTATGTCAAGGGTATCGACGACAAGTTGCCGCAATAAGCAGCCACGCGTCTCAGGGGCCTGGAAGAACCATTTCTTGGTCGCCTTTAGAACTGCTACCATGATGCGGTTGATCGATTCAGCCGCATTTTTCATGCCGGAGAGCTAAGCCAGATGCAGCCAGGAAATGACTCGGTTCTGATCGTTATCGATGTACAGAATGATTTTCTACCCGGCGGAGCGCTTGCCGTTGCCAATGGTGATGAAATCATTGCGCCGATAAATGTTTTGGCACGCCGTTTCTCCCATGTGGTCCTGACACAGGACTGGCATCCGGAAAATCATATCTCGTTCGCTTCCAGCCATCCCGGGAAACAGCCATTCGATGTGATCGAGCTTCCCTACGGGCGGCAGATTTTATGGCCGGATCATTGCATCCAGGGTAGCGAAGGGGCACAATTGTCTGTCGGCCTGGATATTCCCCATGCGGAAATGATTTTAAGAAAAGGGTTTCACAGCGATACGGACAGCTATTCAGCTTTCGCCGAAGCAGATGGTGCAACTCGTACAGGGCTTGCCGGTTACTTGCGCGAGCGTGGTATCCGCCAGGTGTTCTGTGTCGGCCTCGCGACTGATTTTTGCGTGTCGTGGACGGCATTGGATGCCAGGGCGGCCGGGTTCGAAACCCTGATCATAGAGGATGCATGCCGTGCCATAAACACCAACGGGTCGCTTGATGAGGAGAGGCGGCAATGGCGTGAAGGCGGTATAGAAGTAATCTCCATGCTTTGAAATAAGACGAACTGTGATGTCTGGAGAGTCGCAATAAACTGGAGCGCTCGGCAGGCGGCGTAACTATGAGAACATTTGATACCTACCTGGAGACTTTGTGAAATTGACGACGCGATTGCTGATGGCAATCAAAATCATCAATTCTTTTCATGTCAAAATTGTAGTCTTCAGGCAAAAGAAACAAAACTTAAAATAAATATATTAGAATATCACTTCGATTTTATATTGATATAACATAGAGTTTAGATATTTAGGTGTAATATTTATTTCTGCTTTCCTTGATCGCGTGTATCCCCGGTATGGGGAATACCTTTTTCTGATACTCGAAAAGTATTATTGATTCCAGTCAAATTTGTGTGCGTTTTACGATACAGTTATTTTTAAAATTGGTTTCATCAGATGAAATTACTCGAATATGCGCTTTCTACGGCATCTATTGCCGTTTGTTGTGGAGTCATTTCCTTATCGCCATTATTCGGAGCGAGGCAGGTTTCAGCACAAACCTTCAGCAGTCCGAGTAACTCATTTCGCGTCGGACAGTGGGAGGGAGCCGCCCAGTTTCTGGCAGATGGAAGTTTCTTTTCCTGTCTCATGGTCTCCGATTATGGAGATGGCGAGAGCGTGGCTTTCGGAATTAATCAGAATTATAATTTCTGGTTCGGCCTTTCATCCAAAAAATGGCAGCTGAATCAGGGGGAGCGTTATCGCCTCGTCTACGAGATTGAAAGCTTTTCTCCAGTCGGTGTTATCGCTTCCGCTCCATTTTCGAATATGGTGATGTCTGATTTTCCAGATGGTGAGCGAACCTTTCAGCAGTTGCGATTAGCGCAAGTCATGACTGTGAAAATCGTTGATCTCCATGAGGAGGTGAGGCTTGATCTAAAGGCTATAGACAAAGCGATGCCTACTCTTCTCGAGTGCGTGGACAGGAATAACGAATCTTCGACGGACAATGGTTTTCGCAATGCCTACCCGCAAAGCGAACGGAGATCTCTTTGATATCCCGCTCAGAAAGGTATCTCCCGAGCGCGTCCTTTTACACGATGCGTCTCGTTGCCGTGGTACATTGATAAACACCGCCGAAATAGGTCTGCTTGCTCCAGATGAACTCGTCGGCACGATTGGCGAAGCAGCTTATATCGTGGTCCCACATAGACCTCGCGAACGGCTCCAGCAACGTATTGACGATATTCAGTATCTGCCGCACCGGATGCCAAAGCGCCGGGCGGTGATAATCGATGAAGATAGCCTTGCCATTATCCGACAGATTTTCAAGGATGTTATTGACGATAAGTCGTTTTCTGTCATCCGGAACCTCATGCAGAAGGAAAAAGCTTCCAATCGCGTCATATTTGGTTGAGCTTCCGAATAAAGCGGCATCGCTTCGGTGAATGTTGGCATGCGGGTAGGCTACCAGCTTGGATCGTGCCCGCTCTACCTGGATCGGAGTGACATCCGTCAGATCAAACTGCCCTTGCGAACCGACATGAGCTGCTACCTGTTTGACCTGGTTCCCATACACGTGGGCAACCTGCCACACTTTGGAGCCTGGCTTGATATGGTCCAGATAGGCCTGGATGAGGCGCTGGGCATTTCCAAACAGTAATATCCACACGACCAGCTTGTGATCGAGGCGGTGAACCCATTTCGGATTTACATAAGCCCAGTCGTAAACCTCGATCATGTAATCGGGAACTCCCTGATAATAGGGAGATGTAAGGCGATCAGACTTCATGTTGCTGTAGATATCCTGAGAATTGCATGTGCCCTTTCTGAAAAAGAAACAGGGCAGGATTCCGGTTGAGATCGGAGCGTGCAAGCGAATATGTCGCTGCTCGTAAAAAAGTTAATGAATGGCAAGCAATTCGGGTACGTTCCTTTTCCTGATCGCTATGGAACGAACATCCCATGATTGCGCTGAAAACAATTGATATCCTTAGACCGGGGGTAAATGGGCGTAGAGGCCCAATAATGTCGCAGGTGAGAGATAGAGAACGAGGAGATGCACGATGTGATATGAGTTAGTGAGTGGCACCTGGAAGCAGTGATCTGCTTGCGGGAGGTATTCCACAAGCACACTATAGTCAAAGTTTTCAAAAGGATATTGGATATTCCAGATAGCTCTAGCCACGTTCCTCATACTCTGCTTGAGGGCTAGAAGAACGTGGCATTCGCGTAGTGTAGTTCACTTTTAAATTAGTGTAAATTCAATAAGATAGCTGATTTTATCCACATGAACCTCTCATGTGCCTCTGACAACGTCACGCTGCCCGGCGTACCAGACTGATCAGGAAGAGCAGAATAACTGCACCAATCGTTGCGTGAATGATCGAGGCCACGATACCGGAGCCAAGATGCACCCCGAGCGTGGGAAAGAGCCATCCGGCGATGAATGCGCCGACAATGCCGACGATGATATTGCCGATTATGCCGAAGCCGTAACCTTTCACGATCACTCCCGCAAGCCAGCCGGCTACAGCGCCGATAATCAGAAAAACAACCAAGCTCTCGATGCCCATTTTACGCTCCTCGCAAGAAATTCCCTTTGGAACGTAGGGTTTGCACAGGAAGTTTCAATTAGCCCGGAGACAGATAGGTGACGGTCAAAATCCCTGGCCTCTCGTTGCAATCTGCATTGTTCGCTTGGCGGTGGGTAGTAGCTTTATCTGCCATTAAAACGTTGAAGACTAACACTAATAGATAACGTACTTTTGTGTAAATTAGCGATTTCACATTTACGCCACAAACAGTAGCGAAGTAGTCCCTTCGCACACTCAAATTCAGTAGGCTAAGAGTCGGTCTATACGTTCATGTTGAGTTAATAAATCCTAAAACTAAGTATGAGGTGAAATGCGATTACGAGCCATCGCTATCGCAGCGTTCGTTTTATCCTGCTCAACCGCGCAGGCAGAAACAGGAAAAGCTTCTTGGTATGGAGCAGAGTCGGGGAAACACACGGCATCAGGTGAAAGATATCGCCCCGATGGCATGACAGTGGCGCATCGTTCCATGGCATTCGGGACGAAGCTACGGATTACAGATCATCACACCGGTCGTGCTGTCACCTGCCGCGTGTCAGACAGAGGCCCGGCCAAACGAACCGGCAGAATTGTCGACCTTTCCCGAGGCTGCGCTTCCGCTTTGGGGATTATCAGAAAAGGGATAGCAATGGTGAAGCTGGAAGTGGTGGATTAAGCCAGGAAAATTATAACGTCGTGCGATATGCAAAAAAATCGCACGACGTTATAATTGGTAATCGGGCGCACCTCGAAGGGAGCGCCCGAATGTTTGATCAGCTCAAGCGGCGTCGACCAGAACGATCTCGGCGTCCTCAATGGCTTTCACTTTCAGGGTTTCAACCTCGGTAATGGCGACACCGTCACGAGCGCTGATCGTTACGCCATTTACCTCTATCTTGCCCCTGGAGGGGACCAGATACCCGCGTCTGGTAACACCCAACGAATAATCGGCGCTCTCACCGGCCTTAAGGGTCGCCCCGACAATTCGGGCGTCGGTGCGGATAGGCAGGGCCTCCGTATCGGTGTCGAAACCTGAAGCGAGCACTACGAATTGTCCGGCACGGTCGCCTTTGGGGAAGGGCTTCGTGCCCCAGGCAGGTTTCTGCCCACGGCGCGTCGGCTCAATCCATATCTGGAAGATACGGGTCAGGGTCGGTTCCGCATTATACTCCGAGTGGAGAATGCCGGTTCCGGCGCTCATCACCTGAACGTCTCCCGCTTCGGTTCGGCCCTTATTTCCCAGGCTGTCTTCATGGCTGATCGCACCCTCGCGAACATAGGTGATGATCTCCATATCGTTGTGCGGATGAGTTGGAAAACCCGTGCCTGCGGCGATCTCGTCGTCGTTCCAGACACGCAGCGATCCCCAGCCCAACCGAGCGGGGTCATAATAGCTGGCGAATGAGAAATGATGTTTTGCATTGAGCCAGCCGTGGTTTTTGCCACCCAGGCTTTCAAATGGTCTGCGTTCGATCATGGTCTTTTCTCCCACGCCCGGACATCTGGGCGCTCTTGCATGCCGTTAAAATAAGCATCACAATCAATTCAGAAATAGAAACGTTCGAAACTCATCGTTTCCTGGATAGATATGTCGAAACTGCCGGATCTCGAAGCTCTCGCTATCTTCGCCCTAGTGGCTGAAACCCGTTCCTTCTCCGGTGCTGCGGAGAAGCTTGGTCTGTCCAAGGCTACAGTATCCAAGGCTGTAAGCCGATTGGAACTGCGGCTGGGTTCCACCCTGTTGCATCGAACCTCACGCCGCTTTGCGCTGACCGATCTCGGTCGGTCGCTGGCTGATCGTGCCGCGCAGATGGTCCAGGAGGCGAGGGCGGCTGAAGGCGAGGCCCTGGATCAGGCCGTCAAGCCGCGTGGGCTGGTGCGTCTTGCTGCGCCCATGTCGTTCGGTATCCGCTATGTGGCGCCCTGCCTGCCTGAATTTCTGGCATTACATCCGGACGTTTCGGTGGATATGGAACTGTCGGACGAGGTGATCGACCTGGTCGGCCGTGGTTTCGACTGTGCGCTGCGGATTGCGGCTTTGGCGGATTCCTCGATGACCGCTCGCAGGCTGAGGCCGATCCGGCGGTTATTGATGGCGTCGCCGGCTTATCTCGCAAAGAGAGGGCGGCCGATGCATCCCTCCGATCTCAAGCACCACTTATGTTTGAGTTATGCCTACTTGCCGAATTCCGAGATATGGCGGTTTCTAAATACCGAGGGGCAGGAGGCCATTGTGCATCCGACAGGTCCTTTGCGCAGCAATAATGCAGACGCCCTGACTGCTGCCCTGTGCGCAGGGCTCGGTGTAGCGCCACAGCCGGATTTCATCTATTGGCGTGATGTCGCCGAAGGCAAGCTTGAGACAGTCATGACTGACTGGACCCTGCCGCCAATTTCGCTGCACCTGGTTGCTCCGGGCGGCGGCCCTCGACCAGCACGGGTTGCAGCCCTGATGGATTTCCTCACGAAGCGTTTCACCGCGCCGCTATGGCCCGGCGATACGGTTGGACGTTAGGGATAGCCTGCTTGAGGTGAGCAAACTCATAAGTTAAGAAATAAGTGCTCACGTATGAGATCTACTCGTAGCTGGCACAATTGCGTATTGTTAGTGGGTGTACCGATTCCATTCGCACCCGTAGGGAGTTTCTGCAGTGGATATTCCACGGATATACAACGTTACCGAAAGCGCTCACCGCATTCATAACCCGTTCACACCCGCAAAGCTCGCCACTCTCGGCGCGGCGTTGCGCCTGGAGCCGGGTACCCGTGTGCTCGATCTCGGCAGCGGTTCGGGTGAGATGCTGTGTACCTGGGCCCGCGATCACGGAATCACCGGCACCGGTATCGACATGAGCCAGTTGTTCTCCGGGCAAGCGAAACTCCGCGCCGAAGAACTCGGTGTCGCCGATCAGGTCAAGTTCATCCACGGCGACGCTGCCGGCTATGTCGCCGACGAAAAGGTTGGTGTGGCGGCCTGTGTTGGTGCTACGTGGATCGGTGGGGGAGTTGCCGGCACCATCGAGCTTCTGGCGAGGAGCCTCCGCACCGGAGGGATCATCCTCATCGGCGAGCCGTACTGGCTGCAATTACCACCGACGGAAGACGTTGCCAGGGGATGCCACGCCGGTTCAATCTCCGACTTTCTCATGCTTCCAGAACTTCTCGCGTCTTTCGGCGATCTCGATTACGACGTCGTGGAAATGGTTCTGGCAAACAAGGACAGCTGGGACAGGTACGAGGCGGCCAAATGGCTCACCATGCGCCGATGGCTCGAAGCAAATCCCGACGACGATTTTGCGAAGGTTGTTCGAGCAGAACTCACTTCGGCACCAGAACGCTATGCTGCACACATGCGCAAATACCTGGGCTGGGGCGTGTTCGCGCTGATGGCGCGGTGATGTGAGGCCACGGGGGTATCCGGCGGATTGTTAGCGGTTGTGCCGAGCAATCACTGGTGTGGCTGAACTACACCCGGTGGCTCGCCGAAGTGTGAGCGCGGACATAGGGCGGCGGCGTTGTGCCCAATTCAGACGTTCGAGCAGACTTTGCCCTTTGAGGACGGGCCACGTCTAAAGTGTTTGATCCCGGGCTTTGATCGGTGCAATAGCGAATTAAAGAGGGAAATAGGCGGCAATTGGCGGAGAGGGTGGGATTCGAACCCACGGTAGGCTTCCACCTACGGCGGTTTTCAAGACCGCTGCCTTCAACCACTCGGCCACCTCTCCGGAAGGGTGATGCTATAGTGAGGGAAACGGGCTTGCGCAAGCAGTACTGTTCATAAATTCTGAACGGAATGCCATTTATCCGGGAGAATATTGCGTTTCAACGCGCGTCCCTGAGATACAAGCTTGACAGAATGTGGCAATTTAAAGTTACTTAACCATATCGTCATGCTTTCGCAATGTTGGGAGCATTCTTGCGTTATGGTGCTGGTTCCGGAATGGCTTGCCGATCCGGAATATAAAGGATGCGGGACAGGGCATATGGAAGTTAAGACCTCGGGCGAAGTTGCCATAGGGCTGCGCGTTGCGTTCTCTCAGGTTATTCGTCATCCAGTCGTTAAAGCCATGGGCGTTGTGGCCATCGCGCTTACCGTCGCCAATTGTTCGCAGAACAGGGCAGGCGGAATTGACAAGAAATACGGTGTTCGCGCCAGTCCGCGCGTCATCGCCGAAGGGCAGCCGGTTCCAAAGGGGGGCGGGCGTCTGCAGATCGGCAATCCTTATGTGGTTGCCGGGCGGACGTATGTTCCAAAACATAATCCGAATTATTCCGCGGTTGGTCTCGCTTCCTGGTATGGTTCGGCCTTCCACGGTCGTCTGACGGCGAATGGTGAGGTTTTCGATCGCCATGCGGTCGCTGCCGCTCATCCGACCATGCCGCTGCCAAGTTATGCGCGGGTCACGAACCTGAAGAATCACAAATCGATGATCGTTCGGGTCAATGACCGTGGTCCGTATCATGGCAACCGGGTCATGGACGTTTCGCAGACTGTTGCCGAAGCTCTCGACTTCAAGCGCGCGGGAACGACAAACATCCGCGTTGAGTATGTTGGGCGCGCATCGTTGAACGGCAGCGACGACAATGTCCTGCTCGCCAGCCTGCGCGATGATGGCCTGCCGGCGCAACTCGGAACCCAGCCGCATAAGCCGACGATGCTCGCCAGGGCGGATATTCCGGCAGATGACGAACCTGCTGCCCGTCAGGCTACGCCGGTTGCGCGTGGTTTCGATACCGCAATGGATACTTCAACCGAGCAGGAACTTCCGCCGCAAACGGTGTCGGCCCCGCTACCGCCCGTTCGCGTGGCGTTTGGGGAGAATATCAGCCAGCCGTTTCCGGGTGAGATGCTGAACGACGCGGTCTTCGTGCCCCTGCCGCCTCAAAGACCAATAACGCTCGGACAGGCTGAGCCGGGCAAGGTTCAGGTTGCAAGCCTGGCATATGTTCAAACCGAACACCACCGTGACGCTGCGCATATGAATGTTCCGTTTTCATCAGCTTCGACAAAAGGCGTCGTGCTTTTGAAGAAATAGAAGCATGTGGTGCAAATTTCGTTAGACAAGACAAGGCCTGCGCCCAATATTCATGGTGGCGTAGGCCTTTTTCTTATGAAGCACTGGCGAAAATGCGTAGACTGTTTCATTCCATAGTGCTGGCGATGCTGGTTTTTCCCGCAGCTTTCGTTTCGGCTCAATCGGCCGAGAAACGGAATGAAGGCGGAGCTCCCGTTCCGTTGCAGACTGAGGCACCCATTGTTTTTCTCATCGACGGCGATAACGGGAGTGTTCTTTTCGAGAAAGAGGCGACGCGTAAAATAATTCCGGGAGACATGGCCAAGATCATGACTGCCGAAGTGATTTTCGATGCCCTGAAACGTGGAAAGCTTTCCCTCAATTCCGAGTTCATTATATCCGAAAAAGCCTGGCAGCGGGGACGAGGCGGATCGATGTTCGCTCTTCTGAGAAGCCATATCCGCGTTGAGGATCTGTTGCGGGGTATTACCGTTCTTTCGACCAACGATGCTGCCATTGCGCTTGCGGAAGGGGCTGCGAGCACTGAGGAAGAGTTCGCTCATAAAATGAACGAACGGGCGCACGCTATTGGAATGGTTGATTCTTCATTTCTGAACTCAACTGGCTCTGCAATAGATGGGCAGGTTACCACTGCGCGCGATCTGGCCGCGCTGGCGTTATATATCATCGCAAATTATCCCGATTACTATCCTCTTTACGCCGAGAGGGAGTTCACCTGGGCCAAGATCACGCAACAGAATAAGAACCCGCTTCTGACGATGGATATCGGAGCAGATGGAATCAAGGCGGCCCGACCGACCGACGATGGGTATAGCCTCGTCGTTTCAGCAGTGAATGGAGAAAGACGCCTGATTGCGGTTGTCGCAGGCATGGATGACCGCCTGGATAGCATCAAGGAAACACATAGAATTCTTCGTTGGGCATTCGATTCATTCATAGTGCATCCGCTTTTTGCCGCAGACGAAACGATAGCGAAGGCTAGGGTTTATGGCGGGGAGGATGTGTCTGTTCCGTTGGTTGCACGCAAACCGGTGAGAATTCTCTGGCGCGAGGGAAGTACTGAGCGTATTTCAATGCGTATCGACTATAAGGGGCCGCTACAGGCGCCTGTTCGCAAGGGCAGTCAGGTAGGAGAGCTCAAGGTCATGAAAGGAAAGGATTTAGCGCTTGTTGTTCCGGTCTATGCCGGTATCGATATCGCAAAAGGAACACTGGTCCAAAGGGCAAAAAGTGCTGTTACCGAATTTTCCGACCGCGCTTTCTACGGTGTATGGGATCAGGTGGTGGAGTTGGTGAAGAAACGGATATGACGGCACCATTGCATTTTATTACTTTTGAAGGTGGCGAAGGTGGAGGAAAATCCACGCAGGTCGGCCTGTTAAGGTCTCGCCTTGAGGGCGAGGGGTTCGAGGTCGTGCTGACACGGGAACCCGGAGGGTCGGAGCGGGGAGAAAAGATAAGAGAGTTTATCCTTTCGGGGCAGGGAAAGCCCTATGGCGCTTTTGCCGAAGCTGTTCTTTTTTCTGCAGCTCGAATTGATCATTTACGTGAAACGATTATCCCGGCACTGCAGCGCGGGGCAATTGTGATCTGCGATAGATTTGCAGATTCAACCCGTGCTTATCAAGGAATCCTCGGGGAAATCGAGCCCGAAGTGATTTCAGCTCTGGAACGGGCCGCGATAGGGGAGAACCGGCCAACCCTGACGATCATTCTCGATATTCCTCCTGAAATCGGATTGGCAAGAGCCAATGCGCGCCGCGAAGGGGTGGGCGGAGCGGTTGATCGTTTTGAAGGGGAGGACATGGAGTTTCATAGGAACCTACGGCGGGCCTTTCTCGATATCGCAAAACAGGAACCTGAAAGATGCCGTGTCATAGCCGCTGACCGGGCACCGGAGATCGTTGCGCAGGAGATATGGCAGGTGGTTTCAAAGTGGCTATCCCCGAAGGAAGGGGAATCCGGCAAGGATAGGAAGCAAGGCTCACAATATGGCTAAGAACGATGAGATTGCCGAGCCGGATCGCTTCGCCGGAACACCACACCCAAAAGATCAGTTTTCCTTTGTCGGTCATCAGGACGGAGAAAAGGCGTTTATCGAAGGGTTCGTTTCGGGCCGCACGCATCATGCCTGGTTGATAGGCGGGCAACCGGGCATCGGAAAGGCAACCCTGGCTTACAGGGTTGTGCGGTATCTGCTGGCTTACGGCGCAATTCCGCCGCAGGGAAGCGAAGGATTGTTTGTGCCGGCCGACCATCCCGTATCCCGCCAGATATCTGCTTTCTCCCATCCGAATTTTGTCGTGTTGCGCCGTATGACCGCTCCGGACAAGAAAGCACCTTCAGCTACAATATCGGTTGATTCCGTTCGCCGTGCGATGGGATTGTTCGGTACCACGTCGGCGGATGGAGGGTATAGAATCTGCATCGTCGATAGTGCGGAAGACCTGACTGTTTCCAGTGCCAATGCTTTGCTGAAGCTGGTCGAGGAGCCTCCACCACGTTCCATTTTTCTTATTGTCAGCCACACGCCGCAACGGCTGTTACCAACCATCCGCTCACGCTGTCGGCGACTTTCTCTCGCCCCATTGGCTGAAAATGATGTTAGGCATCTGATATCCGGTTTTGGTGAACCTTACGCCTCCGCCCCCGAGGAAATTATTTCGACTGCGCTACGCTATGGCGAAGGGTCTGTGCGAAAAACCCTGGAAATGCTGGACGGGAATCGCGCCGCCATCATCATGCGTGTTCAAGGGATATTGCAGGAACTGCCGCGGCTCGACACAAAAAAGGTGCTCTCCCTTGCCGAAGTTCTGTCTCGCAGGGAAGCGGAGGCAGAATATGAACTTGCCGTAGAGAGTATCGAGCGCTGGGTTTCGCAAAAAATGCACGAACATGCAGCAAGGGGCGCTGGCAGCCTTGCGCCTCTGGTTGAGGTATGTGAGAAGCTTCAGAAAGCGGCTCGCGAAGTGGATATTTATAATCTCGATCGCAGACCGTTGATATTATCGTTTTTCGACGATCTTGCCCAAGCCGTCCGGCGAGCATCGTTATAGGCTGTAGAAAAGAAAATTGGTGGGCCATGGCTAAAAGCAAGAAATTTTATCTCACCACGGCCATTTCATATCCCAATGGCGCTCCGCATATCGGCCACGCTTATGAGGTGGTTGCGACCGATGCTATTGCGCGTTTCAAGCGCCTAGATGGTTATGACGTGTATTTCCAGACCGGAGCCGACGAGCACGGGCTGAAGATGCAACAGACTGCCCTTGCCAGGGGAGTATCGCCGAAGGCTTTGGTTGATGAGATCTCGCCCCAGTTCTGTCGGATGGCGGAAAAACTGAACTGCTCATTCGACCGGTTTATCCGTACTACTGACCCAGACCATCTGCCGTCAACGCAGGAACTTTGGCGCCGGATGGAAGCGAATGGCGATATCTATCTCGGCAAGTATGAGGGCTGGTTTTCCGTGCGGGATGAAGCTTACCTCGATGAGGACGAGCTTGTAACGGGGGAAGACGGCAAGAAACGTGCAATATCAAATGGTGCTCCGGTGGAATGGGTCGTCGAGGAGAGTTATTTCTTCCGGCTGTCGCAGTATCAGGAGAAGCTGCTCTCTCTTTATGAGAACGATCCCCAATTCATCGGCCCGGAAACGCGCCGCAACGAGGTAATAAGCTTTGTCCGCTCCGGCCTTCAGGATATTTCGATCAGCCGCACGACTTTCGATTGGGGGCTACCTGTTCCTGGTGCGCCGAACCATGTGATGTATGTGTGGGTTGATGCGCTCAACAATTATGTGACCGGCTGTGGTTTCCCGGATGAGAATGACGAGCGCTGGCATTACTGGCCGGCTGATGTTCACATCATCGGCAAGGATATCATTCGTTTCCATGCCATCTATTGGCCCGCATTCCTGATGTCGGCTAAATTGCCGTTGCCGAAGCGGGTTTTCGGCCATGGTTTCCTGCTCAACCGCGGCGAGAAGATGTCAAAGTCGGTTGGCAACGTGATTGATCCGTTTGAGCTTGCGGATGCCTATGGCGTTGATCAGTTGCGTTATTTCTTCATGCGTGAAGTGCCGTTCGGACAGGATGGGAACTATTCCCATGAGGCGATAGTCAACCGTGTCAATGCCGACCTCGCCAATGATCTCGGCAATCTGGCGCAACGCTCACTTTCCATGATCGCAAAGAACTGCAACGGAACCGTTCCGGAGCCGGGACCTTTCTCCGAAGCTGACGAGAAGATGCTGGCTGCAGCCTATGCTTTACCGGAAAAGACCCGCACGGCGATGGACGACTTTGCCCTGCACATCATCCTGGCTGATATTTGGGCAGTGGTTGCAGAGGCGAATAGATATTTTGCTTCGCAGGAGCCCTGGACACTTCGCAAGACCGATTTCAAACGCATGGAGACCGTTCTCTATGTAACCGCCGAGGTCTTGCGCTGCGTCGCCATTCTCACACAGCCATTCATGCCGGAAGCTTGCGGAAAATTGCTGGATTTGCTTTCTGTTGATAAAAAAGAGCGGCTTTTTAGTAATGCTGAAGCGGTAGCGAGCCTGAAAGCCTCGGTATCTCTTCCTGCTCCCCAGCCGATCTTTCCGCGCTATATTGAGCCCGAAACCGAAGCTTAAGACATTGCTTCGGATTTCCGATGTTTAAATTCCAGCCTCCTTTTTCCGACATTGCAACTTCAGCTTTGCGGAAATAGGAGGTATCTGTCTGCTCTTCCCATGTTGGCTGAAATGTTGATCGATAGTCATTGCCATCTTGATTTTCCTGAACTGAATGATCGTCTTCAATCCGTTCTCCAGGCAGCGGAAATGGCCGGAGTAGGGCGGATGGTCACCATTTCGACGCTCGTTTCCCGCTACGAGACCTATCGCGCGTTGGCGGAAACAGATGATCGCATCTTCTTCACAGTGGGCACACATCCCCATAATGCCGCCAAGGAACCGGAAATCGCTGCCGAGGATATCGTCTCTCTGGCCAAAGCCCATCCTCGTTGCATAGGCATTGGTGAGGCGGGATTGGACTATCATTATGATAACAGTCCGCGCGACGTGCAGAGAAAGGTTTTTCGCACCCACATAGCAGCTGCACGAATAAGTGGTTTGCCGCTCGTGATTCACGCCCGAAGTGCCGATCAGGATATGATCGATATCTTGAGTGAGGAAATGGCCAAGGGCTCCTTTACCGCTGTCATGCATTGCTTCTCTTCGGAAGCGGAACTGGCGCGCATCGCTGTCGACCTTGGTTTGTACTTTTCGTTTTCAGGGATAGCGACATTTCGCAACTCTCAGGAGATACGAGACATTGCCGCCAGCATTCCCCATGGTCGGATATTGGTGGAAACGGATGCTCCTTATCTTGCCCCGTTGCCACATCGAGGAAAACCAAACGAACCGGCTTATGTCGCTTTTACAGCCAGGGTCATTGGCGAAACCTTGGGGTTGAGTTTCGAAGATATTTCTAAGCTGACAACAGCCAATTTCTATCGCCTTTTCACCAAGGCTGCCGGAATTGACGGCAAGGTATCGGCGTCATGACGCATACGGTTACAATTCTGGGCTGTGGATCATCAGGTGGCGTACCAAGAGTTGCCTCCGGCTGGGGCAGATGCAATCCTGAAAACCCCAGAAATCGGCGCCGTCGCTGCTCTATCCTGATTGAACGTGCCGGTCTCGCAGGGCGTACGACAATTCTGGTCGACACCTCTCCCGATTTGCGTGAACAGTTGATTGAGGCCGAGGTCGATCATATAGATGGCGTTTTTTATACCCACGAACACGCCGATCATACTCACGGTATCGATGATCTACGACCACTGGTGCTGGAAATGCAAAGGCGTATCCAGATATTCGGCAGTCAGGCCACCTTGGCCTTGCTTCATCATCGTTTCAGCTATTGCTTCGCTTCTCCTCCCGGAAGCAGCTATCCGCCCATCCTTGATTCACATCAGATTACTGCGGGGGAAATGGTCTCGATCGGCGGTCTAGGAGGCAGTGTCGGTATCACACCGTTTCGGATGATACACGGAGATATCGACAGTTTCGGGTTCCGAGTTGGCAACTTTGCATATGCGCCCGATGTCAGTGCCATTCCTGATGACAGCTTGAGAGAACTTTCCGGGCTTGATGTTCTGGTGCTTGATGCTTTGCGATACAAACCACACCCAACGCACCTTACCGTTCAGGAATCCCTTAATTATATCGCGGCGATTGCTCCGAAACGGGCCATTCTGACCAATCTTCATACCGACCTCGATTTCGAGGAACTGCAAAAGCTCCTTCCCGACAATGTCGAGCCTGCCTATGACGGTTTGAAAATTTCCTTTTCGTGAGCTTCTTTTCTTTTAAAAATTAAACTCTCTGGACAACGCTCCGTCGGTGAA
>Ga0153997_1000003_pt1 | contig 158054 bp, 148 predicted proteins | sample TSNC081MetaG_FD_104750 | JGI IMG/M metagenome (GOLD analysis project Ga0153997, IMG submission 104750) | Attine ant fungus gardens microbial communities from North Carolina, USA - TSNC081 MetaG | ecosystem: Host-associated > Fungi > Mycelium > Unclassified | place: USA: North Carolina, Lumber...
CCTGAACCAGCCGTACCGCACGGTCGCGCACCTCAGGTGAATATTTGTTCGTCGTCGTCTTGCTCGTCATGGCTCCATCCTATTTGGAAGGTGGAGCCTCCGGCAAACCCGGGGCGCTTCAGAAGGTAGTGAATGCTGCTACCGAAGTGCTGGCTATTTGGCCAACTGCTCTACGCCAAAATGCTATCTCAGCCAATTTTCACGAACAATCCAAGAGCATAGATTATTATTTTGCTCAGGCCTTCCATTATGCTGCCGCTTACAAAGGACAAAATGTTCTGCGTTTTGCAGTTAACTCTCTTAGAACCGTTGATATTCTAAGAGTTAATTGGCTGCAATTTGAGACATATTTGCTGAAAACTGCTCGCGCAAATTCTACTACGATACCGATGGTAGTGCACCTATTGGCTCTGTATAACGCAAAGGGGTTTCCGGTTAAGAAAGAGCGAATTGCCAAATTTATTAAGGATACCATTGCGAAATGCGGCCCGTCTGCTGCTCACTACGAAATCGCGTGGACCTTATTTCTTGCCAAGATGCTCAGGATCACGCTTCGTGCAGACTGGGTGCAGCCTATTACCAAGCTGGAAAGCTCAGTGTGCGCCCTGATTTTGCTCGACTTGCGCCAAATGAATCTCATTGACGGCACATTTGACACGTCGCTCTGGACACAGGCCATGACGGAAACGGGACTTAATTCCAATCTATGGCTAGTTGCCTACGAAGCCGATCTAAAAGGCTGGCTTACTCCTCCTGTTCGAGGCTTCGTCCAAAAACACCCCTATTTTTCGGTACTTCGACAACGAAATATCTCATTCTATAACAAAGATCGGCGCTTGAAAAATGTCCGGCATAGCAAGCCAAAGAAACCATCCAATGCCTTCTTCTTACACTATATGTCCGCGTTACGAAATTCGGGGAATGATGAGATAGACATGCAGGAATGGGAACTCTTCAATGAAGACTATAGCGGATATTAGTCACTCAATTTAGGCCAGCCGAAGTTGCAAGTGTGCGGCGTCAACAAAGAGAATGCCGCAAGCCATTGCAATGCTCTCTATTCCGCCATGTATGACCGTGTTTGGCCGCACCTAAAACATTTTCAGGCGAACAATTCCCCTCCTATTCTCCATTGAAGCTGCTATGGTACAGAGAACGATGGCGGTACACAGTTGAAACAAAGTACCGGAAAAAATGTCATGAAAAATCAATAAGATATCTCAGCGCAGGGCTGCTCAGTCCTCCGCTACCAGTTTTCTCATAATTAATTGAAATTAAACAATTTTTTTTTATGCTGGGCTCTCCCCAACCTTGGCTGCGTTTTGCTTAGACCTTGCCTCTGCGGTGAATAGATGGCACATTCGCCGTAAAAGGTGCGGAGAATGCCAGGTTACATTCATCAATTACCGGATTGGCCCTATTTCCGATGGGATGGAGATAAGCTGGCGAAGCTATTGGCTGAAACTCATTTACGCCAGGGGCGGTTGATTGGCCGGATGCAGGCGCTCGGCTTTCCGCAACAGGAAGAGGCCGTTCTTGCAATACTCACTGAGGATGTGCTCAAATCCAGTGAAATAGAAGGCGAGATTCTCGATAAGGGACAAGTTCGCTCGTCCATCGCCCGGCGGCTCGGAATGGATATCGGGGCTTTGCCACCCTCAGACCGCCATATCGAAGGTGTTGTCGAAATGATGATGAACGCCACGCAAAGATATAGGGACAAGTTGACAGCGGAAAGACTGTTCGCATGGCATGCCGCTTTGTTCCCGACAGGCCGGAGTGGCATGAACAGGATTGTCATTGGCGAATGGCGTGATGGCGCAGCAGGCCCGATGCAGGTCGTGTCCGGTCCTCTCGGTCGGGAGAAGGTGCACTATGAAGCGCCTGCTGCCGAAAGGCTCGATGCGGAAATGAGCGTCTTTCTCGAATGGTTCAATGCGGAACAGGGCATGGATCCGGTTCTCAAGGCTGCTCTTGCGCATTTGTGGTTCGTGACCGTTCATCCGTTTGACGACGGTAATGGGCGCATTGCCCGTGCTATCGCCGATATGGCGCTTGCCCGTTCGGAAGGGACTTCCCAGCGTTTTTACAGCATGTCCGCGCAAATCCGCATTGAGCGGAAAACCTATTATGAGATGTTGGAATGCACCCAGAAGGCGGACCTTGACGTAACGCCGTGGCTCGACTGGTTTCTCGGGTGCCTCGGCAGGGCGTTCGACGGCGCGGAAAAGACGCTTGCCGCTATTTTTCTGAAAGCGGAGTTCTGGAAGAAGCACGCTGCTGCCAGCCTCAACGAACGCCAGCGGGATATTCTCAACCGTCTGCTGGACGGTTTCGAGGGGAAGCTGACTTCCAGCAAATGGGCAATTATTGAGAAATGCTCTCCCGATACTGCGTTGCGCGATATCAATGAACTCATAGCGCTCGGCATTCTCAGAAGGGCACCGGAAGGCGGACGCAGTACAAGTTACGTATTGGCTTAGAATGCCTTATGTCAGCATCACGGTGGTACACAGTTGAAACAAATGAAAAACTATCATTAAAAATCAACAAAATACCACAGCAAAGGGCAGCTCGGTCCTCCGCTGCCATTTTGTCCCTACCATTTTCATATTTGGAAAAACGCTGAAATTTTGAGCGTCGAGTAAGCTGGCGATGCCCTGATCTGGGTTTCCTGAAAAAACTCAAGGCTTGACGATGATGCGTCCTGTCACATCGATTCTTGACATGAACGGCGGGCTTTTCATTGCGGCAAAGAATTCGTCTACGGCGCGACGGGCACCTTCCCAGTATCCGTAGTCGTCAATTATTAACAAACCTCCGGATACTAGTCTGGGCCACAGAACCTTAAGTTCTATCATCGTTGACTTGTAGAAATCGGTATCCAGCCTGAGCACTGCTATTTGCTCCGGATATGTGTTCGAGGGTTTCTTCAACCAAACCTTCTACGTAGCGGATACGCTGCGAAGGGTAGCTGGTTCTCGCCATGTTTGTCTCGACGGTTTCGCGGGCTACGATCGCCCATACGCCATGTCCGGCCTCTCGGGGCTGTTCGGCCATGATGTCACTTGCCGCTCGCCGTGTAGCGTATTCTATGTCAACGACTTCGGGCTCCGGCATGCCATCGAAGGTGTCGTAAAGCCACAAGTTGCGGGAGGTGTCACCCTGCTTGATCAGAGTTAGAGCTGCCAGCATGCTGGAGCCGCCCCGCCACACGCCGCATTCGACAAAGTCGCCGGGAATGGAGCAGCGCGTTATATGCTTCATTGCGCTCCATAAAATGTATTGACGTTCAATCGACGTCATCGTTTCCGGATGAATGATATCGTGAAGGGTCCAGAACTCGTCTTCCACATCAAAAAATGCGGCAGGTCTGTTCACAACTTCTTGCTGCGGAGCTGCTTCAACGGGGGCAGCGGAGGAAATATCCGTACTTGTTACTTTTTTACGAAAGAGACTAAACATAATGAACCTTGAAATTTAAGTCGTAACTCAGTTAGCGGTAAATATTAGCTCCGATCTATGCAACCAGCTTGTGACATTTTTCTACATATTCGCCGCCTTCAACGTCCTCACCTACGTCATAGGCAGGATGTTAAGTTCGGCCTGTGGTTCAAATTCTACTCAATACCCGTTGGCTTTATGTTCTGCCATGTTATTTCCCGTTGCCTCCGGTTCTAGTTGCAGTGTCGCAAGGCCGGCTTCTCTCCAGCCTGCGAAAAGAGTCCGTTTGTCGAGGGATATCAAGGCAATGCATTTTCCGCATAGGATCATGAGCATTCAATGCGTTGCTCATATTTCAATCAGTCTGTAAGCTTTGCCCGATGTGGAATAAATGGCGTAGTCTGAGGGAATTCGAAGCGCTTCGTGCGGTGATCGACACCGGTACGACGACTGCCGCGGCACGGCGGCTCGGTATTTCCCAATCCGCAATCAGCCGGGCGATTGCCCAGTTGGAAGCACGTATGAACTGTCTTCTGTTCAACCGTGAATCGGGGCGCGTGCAGCCAACAGCCGAGGCAATGTCTCTCAATGAAAATCTCGACAAGCTGTTCGAGGTTCTGGCCAAGATAGATGGCTCGGAATGGCGGACTCTGACCTCCGATGTCCTGCGAATTGTTGCGCCGCCGACAATCGCGCACAGCTTCCTTTCCCGTCGTCTGGTCGGTTTCCTTAACCTGCATAGCGGTTTGCGGGTCAGCTTCGATGTCTGCGCTTCGGATGCACTGCTACTCGGCATCGTCGATGAACGCTATGATGTCGGGATCATCAGCGGTCCGAGCTCCAGGACCGGAGTGTCATCCGAAACATATCTTGAATCATCCAGTGTCTGCATCATGCCTGCCAACCATCACCTGCGGCGGCACGATATGATCACGCCGGCAATGCTTGACGGGGAGGCATTCGTTGCCCTCAACCGCCGGTTCGACGCCAGGGTGCGTCATGACCAGATATTCAGTGCGGCCCATGTGGCGCCGGATATCATCGTTGAAGCGACAACGACAGCATCCGTCTGTGAGATGGTAAGCGCCGGCCTCGGCATCGCGCTTATCAATCCGTTTCCGGTGTTGATTTCTCCCAATGAAGAGATCGTCTGCCGGCCATTCGAGCCGAGCTTCACCTGGCGCGCATCCTTCGTCTACCCGTCTTCCAGGCCCCTTACGGCTGCTGCGAGGGCATTCATCCGTTACCTGCGCATGACGACACCGAAATATCCCTTCACCAAGCTGGTTTGAACGAACCAGTCAGCGAAACGAGTATCTTTGCCATGCCCATGAAAGAAACCAGAGCCATCCTCGAAACATTGGTCGGCTTCGATACCGTCAGCGCGAAATCCAACCTGCAATTGGTGGATTATGTCGAGCGTTATCTGGAAATACTGGGTGTTCATTCAACCCGCGTTCCCGACGAGACCGGGGTCAAGGCGAACCTGTTCGCCACCATAGGTCCGGCAAATGTCCCCGGTTACATTCTTTCAGGGCATACCGACGTGGTGCCGGTGGACAATCAGCACTGGAGCAGCGATCCGTTCACGCTGACTGAGCGGGAAGGGCGGTTGTACGGGCGCGGCTCTGCAGACATGAAGGGTTTTGCCGCCTGCGTGCTTGCAAAGGTTCCGGCGATGATTGCAGCCGGGTTGCAACGCCCGATTCACATTGCGCTGTCGCATGATGAGGAAATCGGATGCGTCGGTGTCCGCTCTATGATCGACGTCATGAAGGGGTGGGATGTTCGCCCTGCCGGATGCATTGTCGGTGAACCAACCGGAATGGAGGTGGTGGTCGCTCACAAGGGCAAACGCTCCTTAAGGGCTGAAATCATCGGGCGGACAGCGCATTCTTCGCTCGCCCCCTTTGCCTGCAATGCGGTGGAATATGCCGCCCGTCTGATCGTTTTCATCTGCTCCATAGGGGAGCGGCTGAAGAATGAGGAGACCCATGACGATCTGTTCGACGTATCTTACAGCACCGCTCATACCGGCGTGATTCATGGCGGTTCACAGCTCAATATCGTGCCGGATTCCTGCAACTTCGATTTCGAATTCAGGACGCTGCCCGGCACAGACCCCGATAAGCTTGTAGATGAGGTGGCGGCCTATGCTCGTGAAGTACTGCTGCCGCAGATGCGAGCGGTTGCGCCGGAGGCAGATATCATTTTCCATCCGATTTCGGGTTTCCCCGGCCTTGATACACCCGTTGACGCACCGATCGTCACGCTCGCCGGAAGTTGGGCTGAACGCAATGGTTGCAGCAAGGTAGCCTATGGCACGGAGGGCGGGTTGTTTGCTGAACATCTCGGAGTACCGACAATCGTGTGCGGTCCGGGGCATATCGTTGACGCGCATAAGGCAGATGAATTCATTGATTTGTCCGAGCTCGCACGGTGTGAGGCATTCATCGATCACGTGATTGATCATTGTTGCCGATCGGTCTGAAAAGCCGGAAATTTCCCTATTTTAAGAATTCTCATTGCAGACAGGAAAGAACACTCCATGCCCGCTCCCTCCGTCAAGAATGAATACCCGATCGAAGTGACAGCACCCGATATTTCCGCCTATGCGGCGGGCACCGGCGAAATTCCTTATGCGATGACATTCGCTTCCGGTATCGCCGGCCCTCATGTCATGGTCAGTGCGGTTGTGCATGGCAATGAGCCCTGCGGCGCAATCGCACTTGATTGGTTGCTGAAAAGAGATGTCCGCCCTCAAAGAGGCAAACTGACACTCGCCTTCATCAATGTCGCCGCCTATGAGAGTTTTGATCCGGCTGACCCGACCATGTCGCGCTGGGTCGATCAGGATATGAATCGTGTCTGGTCTCCGGAAGTCCTGAACGGGTCCGGTAACTCGGTTGAGCTGCAACGCGCCCGGGAGTTGCGTCCCCTTATCGATGAGGTTGATCTTCTGTTCGATATCCACTCGATGCAGAATGCGAGCGAAGCGCTAACCTTGTCGGGTGCATTGCCAAAAGGCCGTTCTCTTGCAAGACAGGTTGGGGTGCCGGCGCTGGTTGTATCGGATCATGGGCATGCCGAGGGTGTGCGTTTGCGCGATTATGGCGGTTTCTCGGACCCTTCGAGCCCAAGGAATGCGCTTCTTGTCGAGTGTGGCCAGCACTGGGCCGCCGAAGCGGCCGAGGTTGCCCTAGCGTCAACCGTGAGTTTCCTTCGCGCGACCGGTGTAGTGAAAGACGATTTCGGTGGAGATGTCGGGCGTGAGAAGCCTGCTGCGCAAGTTTTCGTGGAGGTGACTGAAGCGGTTACGGTTGAAACGGATGACTTCGTTTTTGCCGATCACTTCATCGGTGGGGAAATCCTGCAGAGACAGGGCACATTGATCGGTACGGATGGAGATAGACCCATCGTTTCGCCTTATGACGATTGCTTCCTTGTCATGCCATCCAAACGGTTACTGAAAGGGAAAACTGCGGTGCGTCTCGGCCGTGTGGTTGATCCCGTAACAGTAATCTAGAGGCCTTTTTCTTATCGTTTAATCGGTATCGGTCGAGCAGACGCTCCAGAAGGAAGAATGACATGCCAAGCGTTATTGAATCCATTGCGGCGTGGAGTCGGAAGGACAATGAGTTTTCTTCCCTGGCGAGGGAGCGGGCGAAACATGCGCTTGCAGATACCGTCGCATGCATGATTGCCGGTGCCGGTGATGAAGCGACCCGGGCGGTGCGCCTCGCATTCCAGGAGGAAATAGGCGGTGGTTCTGCAAGCCTTGTTGGAGGAGGGCAGGCCTCAGCCCGGCTTGCTGCGCTCGTCAATGGCGTTGCGGCTCATGCGCTGGATTATGACGATAATTTCCGGCCTGCCGTGTCCCATGCTTCGGCAGTTCTGGTTCCGGCTCTTCTGGCAACGGCGGAAATGCTGGGAGCATCTGGCAGACAATTGATCGATGCTTATCTGGTTGGCCTTGAAGCGCAAGCCGCCGTGGGCCGGGGTGTTAACCGCTCGCATTATAATGCGGGTTGGCATGCGACATCGACGGTCGGGTGCATTGGCACTGCGGCGGGAGTTGCATGGCTCATGGCTATGGACGAGAAAGCCATTGCCCGGGCGATGAGTCTGGCGGTCAGCATGGCTGCCGGGGTCAAGGGACAATTCGGAACGCCAGCGAAACCGCTTCATGCCGGTCTTGCTGCGCGGAACGCCATTGATGCCGCGAGACTGGCCGGAACCGGGATGACCGGCAGACTCGATATTCTGGAATGCCCGCAGGGATTCCTGGAGCTTTATGGCGGTCCGCATCCTGGAGGATGGAGCGATGTCATCGAACAGATCGGGCAACCGCACGTTATCGAGAATGTTGGTCTTGCTCCAAAGCGCCACCCTTGCTGCGGTTCGACGCATAACGTGCTTGACATGATCATCGACCTGAAAAGCGAGCATGGCTTCCGTGCTGTCGATGTGGCGTCGGTCGACGCGCTCGTCGGCATCGCCAACTTCAGGAACCTCGCTTACGATAACCCCGTCGATGAAATGCAGGCCCGCTTCTCGATGCAATATTGCGTTGCGGTGGCTTTGGTGCAGGGACGTCTGGGGTTGTCCGATTTTACGCCGGATGCTGTGGAGCGCTCAGAAATTCGCGCTCTTCTACCGCTCACGACCATGCGTTCCTATTCAAGCGAAGAGGAAAAGAAGGGTGGAAAGGACAGGCTTCCCCATCGGATCAGCATTACGTTGAGGGATGGCAGAGTGCTCGAAGCCAGTCGTTCGCTGGAAAAAGGCACAATTGCCGATCCTTTCGATGATGCCGATAGAAGGGCAAAATACGACGATTGCACAATCAAGGTGCTTGGCGGGCCGGTATCTGCGGAACTCCACGCGTTGCTGGCAGCGGTTGATGAACAGAAAGATGTTAAGTCCATCGGGCGTTTGCTCGCTGTTTCCCGGTAGCCGTGCGTCTCAGCTTCTGCTCGTCGAGAGACCATGTGAACCGCGCAGAAAATCGGGAACCGGTATCTGTAATAGGCGATGCGGGTAAGGGAGTTTATAGCGCCATGCGACTCATAAAAGTCGCATGGCGCTATAATACATAAATATCATTTATTATGTTTTTCTTGCTTCGTTAGTATGAATGCACGTCATTAGTCTTATGGGGCGTTTTGTCCGTGCTTTATGGCATATACTAGCGCTATTTCATCTGTACTATCGGAACATATCATATTCTTTTATGAGTAAAAATTTCTCTATTTCATTGATATTAAATGGATTTATTTATTTTTTGAGCATCTCGCAGATTGTCTCTTCTCAATACCAGATATTCGAATTTCTATGCGAATTTTGCATAGAGTGTCTACCAAAGTGAATTTGCTGTGAGCTCTATGTGACTATATCGTTTGCGCTCGGAGCGGAGAAGCGACACCTATTACTGTTCTTGTTGAGGATGGTGTGCGTTATGACGCTCTTGCGATAGTTTTGCATAAGCAAGACTAAAGTATAAAGGGTTTGGTTTGTTGGGTTCCAATGGTCTTTATCCTGCAATTGAGCCTTATGCGACCCACCGGTTGAAGGTCGGTGTGCTCCATGAACTCTACATTGAGGAAAGTGGCAATCCGCAAGGCATCCCGGTGGTGTTCCTGCATGGCGGTCCTGGGGCCGGATCGAAGCCTGGTCAGCGCTGCACCTTCGATCCCGCAATGTTCCGCATCGTTCTGTTCGATCAGCGTGGCGCCGGTCGTTCGACACCGATAGCGGAACTGGCGGTCAATACTACGGATGCGCTGATCTCCGATATCGAGTCGATCCGCAAATTCCTGGGCATAGGGCGCTGGCTGGTGACTGGAGGATCATGGGGGAGTTGTCTTGCTCTCGCATATGGCCAGGCACACCCTGAGCGATGCCTTGGTTTCCGCCTGCACGGTATTTTTCTTGCACGTCGTTTCGAGAGCGACTGGTGGTTTCATGGTGTCCGCTCCCTGTTTCCCGATTACTGGGATGATTTTGCCGGTTATGTGCCGGAGGAGGAGCGGAATGATCTCCTCGCTGCTTATTATAAACGGCTGACGTCGGACGATATCGATACGTGTCTTGATGCAGCACGGCGCTTGCGAACATTTTCCGCCCGTACACAGACTTTCCTGCCAGATGAGGCGCATGTTCAGGCACTGACCGAACCGATGGTCGCTCTGGCGGTATCCCGCTTGTTTACGCATTATTGCATCAACGGAGCTTTTCTTCGTGAAGGTCTGTTGGAGCGCATCGATTTAATTCGCGACATTCCCGCGGAGATCGTTCAGGGGCGCTACGACACCGTGACACCGATGATCAGTGCCTGGGATCTGAAAAAAGCCTGGCCCGAAGCACGCTTCACCGTGGTTACTGAGGCCAACCATGTTATCTCAGATCATTCTCCGGCTCTTGGAACCGCCCTTCGCGAAGCCACAGACCGCCTGAGAGACACGCTTCTCGCCGACCGGCGAAAAACCTTCATGTGATAATTGTTCGGAGTACTCTCCTGATGCCATCCATTGCTGACTATATTGATATCCGAACCGCGAAAAGCCCGGCGATCTCCTTCGATGGGGAATTGATGGCTTACCTGTCCGATGAAAGCGGCTTCAACCAGGTGTGGGTCAAACCGGTCGCCGGTGGTGCTGCATGGCGATTGACCGCGACGGATGAAGCCGTAGGGGTGATCGCGTTCAGCCCAAAAAACCGTGATCTCATATTCACCCTCGATTACGGCGGCGATGAGCGTCACCAGCTCTGGCTTTGCCCGGAAACCGCAGGCCAGCCGGTGGCCCTGACCGAAGACCCGACAACGGTTCATGTCTGGGGTTGCTGGGATCCGGATGGAAAGCGCATAGCCTATGCCGCGAACAGCCGTTCCCGCACGGATATGGATATTTACGTCATGGATGTTGCGACGCGACAATCCAGATGCGTTCTGGAAGGCGTGGGCTGGCGTCAGCCGCTGGCGTTTTATCCGGATGGCAATGCAATTCTTGTCCAGGATTCAAGCCGCTCCATGAATGATCAGGACCTTTTGGAACTGGACCTGACCACCGGTGACGCACGTGCGTTGCTGCCCCACGAAGGCAAGGCCAAATATCTTGCGCCCAAATTCAGGAAAGATCGCTCTGGCTTCTTTCTGCTCACCGATCAGGGCAGGGAGTTCCTCGGACTTGCCTTTTTCGATCTGGAGCGGCGAAGCCTGCAATGGGTTGCCACGCCGGACAATGATATCGAGGCGCTTGCCCTGTCGTCCGATCAGGCGAGGCTTGCCTATGTCGCCAATGTCAAAGGCTGGAACGAGGTCATCATCAGGGAGTGCTCGACGGGAGCCGAGATCAAGGTCGAGGGAAATCCTCCCGGAACCATTTCTTCGGTCGCTTGGTACCCGGATGCGGGCGGTATCGTGTTTCCGCTCGACGGCGCAACATCGCCACCCGATATCTGGAACTGGAAGCTCGATGCCAGCAAGGCAATGCCCGTCACATCCTCATCCAGAGCAGGATTGGAACTCTCCGGCCTTATCGAACCGAAAGTGGTTGAGATCGAAAGCTTCGACGGGCGTAAGGTACCGTTGTTCCTCTATGAGCCCGAGGGTGATGCCCCTGAAAATGGTTATCCGGTGATCGTAGTCGTGCATGGCGGCCCCGAGGCGCAATGGACGTCTATCTTCCGCGCCGATCTGCAATATCTGCTCAGCCGGGGTGTCATGGTCGTTGCGCCGAATGTTCGGGGCAGTACAGGTTATGGCAAGACCTACCGGGACCTTGATGACACGGTATTACGGATGGACAGTGTCGCCGATCTCAAGGCGGTACGGGACTGGATTGCAGACCTGCCTAAGGTCGATGCATCGCGGTTGGCGGTTTATGGCCGCTCTTATGGCGGATTCATGGTGCTTTCCGCGCTGACGGAATATCCCGATGACTGGAAAGTCGGGATAGAGTTCTACGGTATCGCCAATTTCCATACGATGCTGGAAACGACCGGCCCATGGCGCAGGCACCTGCGAGCGGTCGAATACGGTGATCCCATCGTCGACAAGGAAGCGCTTGAACGCTTCTCGCCCATCCACAAATCCGGTCTTATCAAGACGCCGCTACTGATCGCGCATGGCTTTGAAGACCCTCGCGTGCCTCCTGGCGAAAGCGAGATGGTTTACTCCTGTTTGCATGGACGTGGGCACCCGGTTGAGTATGTCCGCATTCCCCATGAGGGGCACGGGTTTGCACGCATCGAGAACCGCCACACCGTATTCGGAGCGGTCGCCTCGTTTATTGAGCGATATCTGTAGATGGATTGATGAAGAGGGATTCATGACCATGTCCACGACACGAAAGACGCCTGTCTCTTTGAAATCGATGACGTCTCTTTGCATGGCGGGCACAATGCTTGGTGCCGTGGCTACTGCGCAGGCTGCTACACCAAAGAACGCTCTCGTGATGGCCTGGAATATCGATGCGATCAGCACCTTCGATCCTGCTCAGATCGGCGAGGTCGTGACCAACGAGATCGTGGTGAATACCTGCGATACGCTGGTGGATTATGATCCGGAGGATGCGACGAAGATCATTCCTCTCTTTGCTGAGAAATGGGACGTGTCCGATGACAAGATGCAGATCACATTCCATCTGCGAAAAGGCGCTGTCTTCCCTTCCGGTAACAAGGCGACTGCGAAGGATACGGCCTGGTCTCTTCAGCGCGTTGTCAAGCTTGGGTTCGGCAATGCGGCGACACTGACCGAGTACGGTTTCACCAGGGACAACGTCGACAAGACCATTGTCGCAACTGATGACGATACGCTCGTCATGAAGCTTGATAAACCTTATCCAACATCCCTCGTCCTTCAAGCCATTGCCGCCAATCGGGTTTCCATCACTCTCGACAGCAAGCTGCTTCTTGGCCAGGATGTCGGAGGCGATCAGGGAAACAAATACCTGCTGGCGCGGACCGAATGCATCGGTCCCTATAACCTCAAGCAGTGGAATGCCGGCGAGGCGGTGGTTCTCGAAGCCAACGAATCCTATTGGGGAACAGCCCCCAGGTTAATGCGTATCATCATTCGTCACGTTGCCGAGGCGGGAACGCAACGTTTGCTGCTGACCCAGGGCGATGTAGATATCGCCCGGGATCTGACACCCGAAGATCTGCGGGATATGGAGAAGGCAAAAGATATCGATCTTGTGCAGACCCTGAAACCAAGTCTGTTTTATTGGGGCTTCAACAACAGCAGCCCGATTTTCTCCAATGACAAGGTACGCCTGGCGATGCGTTACCTCGTCGATTACGATGGTTTGGCAAAAACCGTCATGGCTTATATCGGCGAGCCGCGGGCGAGTTTCGTGCAGCTCGGAGCTTTCGGAGCGCTCGACAAGAAGGAAGGTCAGCCTTTCAAGCTCGATCCGGAAAAGGCCAAGGCCCTTTTGGCCGAGGCTGGTTATCCGAACGGATTCGAAGCCAGTATGATCATCGGCACACATCCCTATGCTGCACCCATCGCTCAGCACGTACAGCAGAATGCGGCCAAGATTGGTGTCAAGATCAAGATCGAGCGCATGGCCAACGCCCAGCTTTTCAGCAAGGTTCGCGGACGTGAATTCGATACCGCGATGCTCGGATGGCAGACCTCCGTGCCGGACGCCCATGGCAATGCTTCGCGGCAGATATACAACCCGGACAATCGCCTGGAGGCCAAGCAGACGATGTATCCGAGCTGGCGTGGCGCGTTCTATTCGGAGGAAGCGAACAAGGCGGTCGATGCGGCCCTGCTTGAGAAGGACGAGGCGAAGCGCAGGGAGCTTTATTACGATCTGCAACGTCAGATGATGCAGACCGGCCCGGTTGCCTACATGTTCCAGACCTACGATTCATCCGGTCTTCGGAAGAATGTGAAGAACTGGAAACAGAACGGTTTCAAAAGCTATTATTCGCTCACCTCGAAGGAATAACGGGCGATGGCCGACACCGTCAACATCGCTGTTTCGCGGCCTGCCGCAACACCAGGGCGGAGGTGGTTTCCGCCCTGGTGCAGGACGGCGTTCCGCATCGGTTTGTCGGTGCTCGTCACTCTGTTTGGCCTCATGGCGCTGACTTTCTTCATAGGACGTCTTCTGCCGCTCGATCCGGTGATCGCTATCCTCGGCGACAGTGCCAGCCAGGAAGCCTACGACGCGATGTACGCGAAGCTGGGTCTCGACCAGCCTCTATGGATTCAGTTCGCTTCCTATGTCCGCGATATTCTGCGGCTCGATCTCGGAATGGCGCTGACCACCGGCAAGCCGGTGATCGAGGAAATAGGTCGCGTCTTTCCCGCCACGATTGAGCTTGCCAGCGTGGCCATTGTCATTGGAACCGGCATCGGTATCCCACTTGGTGTTGCCGCCGCCATGTACCGCGACACTTTTATTGACCATATAGCGCGTCTTCTCGGGCTGATCGGCTATTCGGCTCCGAATTTCTGGCTCGGATTGATGGGGCTGGTCCTGTTCTACGCAACGCTTGGATGGGTTGGCGGTCCCGGGCGGATAGATACGGCTTTCCAATGGGATATCGAGCCTGTGACCGGCCTGTTCCTGATCGACACGGCGCTAGCCGGACAATGGGACATTTTCCGTAATGTCTTCGGGCACATCATTCTTCCGGCCTCGATCCTCGGCATCAGCGCAATGGCCTATATCAGCCGCATGACACGCAGTTTCATGGTCGAGCAACTCGGGCAGGAATATGTGATCACGGCGCGGGTCAAGGGTTTGTCATGGGCAAGCACCGTCTGGGTCCATGCCTTTCGCAACATCGCGGTTCAGGTGGTGACGGTGGTCGCTCTGGCCTACGCTTTCCTTCTCGAAGGGGCGGTGTTGACCGAGACCGTTTTCGCATGGCCGGGATTTGGTCGCTACCTCACCAACGCATTGCTGGCGGGTGACATGAATGCCGTCGTTGGCTGCACGCTGGTGATCGGTGTCATTTTCGTTGGCCTGAATCTTCTTTCCGATCTGCTTTACCGCATTTTCGATCCGCGCACTCGATGAGGCAAGAACCATGTCGCAAGTGAAAGACATCGGCGTTCGGCGTTTCGGCGGGTTTCGGGTGTGGTTGAGCGCTCCGGTGCCGGCAAATCCGTTTCAGGCTCGCATTCAGCATCTCTGGCTCAGTTGGTGGCGGTTCAAATCCAATCCGGCCGCGCTGTTCGGCCTGACGATCATCTTGCTTCTGATCGGTATTGCCGTTTTCGCGCCTTTGCTGGCAACCCATGACATTTATGAGCAGGACCTGACCGCGCGCCTGCTGCCGCCGTCATCCTTACACTGGATGGGAACCGATGAGCTTGGGCGCGATATCTATAGCCGCCTCGTTTATGGCGCGCGCATCACCCTCTACATCACATCGGTGACGGCTCTGATCGTTACGCCGGTCGGGTTGATTGTCGGAGCAACCGCCGGTTATCTCGGTGGATGGGTCGATACAATTTTGATGCGCGTTGTCGATGTGTTTCTCGCCTTCCCCAGCCTGGTGCTGGCGCTGGCCTTCGTCGCGGCTCTCGGCCCGGGGCTGGATAACGCCATCATCGCGATATCGCTGGCCGCATGGCCGCCGATTGCACGGCTGGCCCGCGCCGAGACCCTGACTATTCGGTCATCCGATTATATCGCAGCCGTTCGTCTGCAGGGGGCAACCCGGTTACGCATTATCTTCAATCATGTGATGCCGATGTGCATTCCCTCCGTTGTGGTGCGCGTAACGCTGAACATGGCCGCGATCATCCTGACAGCCGCCGGGTTGGGGTTTTTGGGCCTGGGTGCACAGCCGCCGAGCCCGGAATGGGGGACCATGCTGTCTACCGGGCGGCAGTTCATCCTGACAAACTGGTGGATTGCAGCCATGCCGGGCTGTGCCATTCTGATCGTCAGCCTTGCCTTCAATCTGCTCGGCGACGGGCTCCGCGACACTCTGGACCCTCGTCATGGCTGAAATCATTCAACCGAAGAAACCGCTATTGGAGATCGATAATCTGCGGGTGTCCTTCCCCAGTGCGCACGGTTCGTTCAACGTCATTCGCGGCGTATCTTTCTCCATGACCAATGAGAAACTCGGCATCGTCGGAGAATCGGGGTCGGGGAAATCGCTCACAGGCCGGTCGATCCTGAAACTAACCCCCAAGGGAGCCCGGGTTTCGGCTGATCGGTTCAACTTCGCCGGGATCGATCTTCTGGCTGCGTCCGAGCGTCAGATGCGCACGATCCGGGGCAACAGAATTTCCATGATCCTGCAGGACCCGAAATTCTCGCTGAACCCATTGATGCGCGTTGGTCGACAGATCATGGAAGCCTACCGCCTGCATCATTCAGTTGGCGCCAGAGAGGCGAAGGACAGGGCGATGGCGATGCTTCAAGCCGTACATATCCGCAATCCCGAGCGTGTGTTCGAGCTTTTTCCTCACGAAGTATCCGGCGGCATGGGGCAGCGCATCATGATTGCGATGATGCTTATTCCGGAGCCCGATCTGATTATCGCCGATGAACCGACATCGGCACTTGACGTGACAGTCCGGCGGCAGATTCTCTCCATTCTCGACGAACTCGTGACCCGCCGCGGCACCGGCCTGATTTTTATCAGTCACGACCTCAATCTCGTCGCCGATTTCTGCGATCGGGTGCTGGTGATGTATGCGGGGCGCGTCATGGAAGAAATCGCCGCTCGCGATCTCCATAACGCCAGACATCCCTACACCAGGGCCTTGCTCCGGAGCCTGCCGCGTATCGATCATCCGGTAGAAAATCTGCAAATCCCGGTGAGGGATGCTTCCTGGCTCGATGGTCCGACCTTTCGTCCGGAGAATGCTGCATGAGCCAGCAAAAAGATATCGCAATAGAGGTCTGCGATCTGAACATCGCCTTCGGAAAAGGGGCGTCAGCCATAACCGCCGTTGAAAGTGTCTCATTCCGGATCGGACGTGGCGAGGCATTCGGTTTGATCGGAGAATCCGGTTGCGGCAAATCCACCGTCCTGCGTGTCCTCTCTGGTCTGAATGAGCATTATTCCGGCGATGTGCTGTTCGATGGCAAGGTGTTATCGCATCAGAGGAACAAGGATTTTTTCAAACAGGTCCAGATGGTTTTCCAGGACCCTTACGCCTCTCTTCATCCGCGCAAAATGGTTCAGAAGGTTTTGCTGGAGCCATTGAAAATACACGGATTTGATCGCGCAGAAGAAAGGGTTGGCGAAATCCTGGATGCGGTCGGTCTTGGGTCGGAGTTTCGTTTTCGCTATCCGCATCAGCTTTCGGGAGGTCAGCGCCAGCGTGTGGCGATTGCGCGCTGCCTTATCACCGAGCCGCAGGTGCTGTTACTGGACGAACCCACATCGGCGCTTGATGTGTCTGTGCAGGCGGAGATATTGAATCTCCTGAAAAGACTGCACCGGGAACGTAACCTGACCTACATCATGGTAAGTCATGATCTCGCGGTGGTTTCGCATATCTGTAGCAACATTGCAGTGATGAACGGCGGCAGGATCATCGAGAACCTGACATTGAGCTCCCTGCAAAAACGTGAAGCCAGGGAACCCTATACTCGCGAGTTTCTGGACGCGAGCTTTGGGGGGATTCCTTTCCGCGAAAACGATATTGTTGCGTCGCAGGCCTGAAAACGGCATACCGGAAATATCGTTTTTGTAATCCTGTCTGCAACCTGACGGAGTAAATGATGTCCTGTGCCACACACGATGGATTATCCTGGCCGGATGCCGGCTGGGGCATGCCCCCTTCCTCTCTGCCAGAAGGCTGGAATCCGGAAGCTCTTTGCCGGGCGTGGGATTACGCCAACACGATCAATAGCGATGCAATCATGCTTGTGCAGAACGGGCGCACTGTCGCGACCTATGGCGACATGACGACCCGGTATATGTGCCACTCGATCCGCAAAAGCTTCCTGAGTGCGCTCATGGGGCGGCATGTCGATGCCGGTACCATCGATCTCGCTGCGACGCTGGCCGATCTGGATATCGATGACACGGAAGGCCTGAGCGGGCGGGAGAAGCAGGCGACCGTATACGATCTTCTGACGGCGCGTTCCGGCATCTTCCATCCTGCCGGCTATGAAACCGCCTGGATGAGATAGATCAAGGAGCTGCGCCACAGTCATGCACCCGGCACCTTCTGGTGCTACAGCAACTGGGACTTCAACGCACTCGGGACCATTTTTGAAAAACTGACCGGGCTTGGAATCCACGAGGATTTTCGCGACAGCATCGCTCGATCCATCGGCATGGAGGATTTTCGCTTTGATGAGGAGCGGAAGGATGGTTCCTACAGTTATGACGATTGCTCCATCCATCGTGCTTATCCATTCCGCATGTCGACACGGGACATGGCCCGTTTCGGGCTGCTGTTCCTGAGGCGCGGGCAGTGGAATGGCAAGCAGGTATTGTCGAGGGATTGGGTGGATGAAAGCGTTCTGCCCTATTCCAATGCAGGGCCCAGGGGGTCTTACGGCTATATGTGGTGGGTCGCCCGGGATGGCATTGGATTCCCCGGTGTGATTACCCCGGAAGGGAGCTACAGTGCCCGTGGCGCCGGAGGCCATTATTGCATGGTCATTCCGCCGCTCGATCTGGTAGTGGTGCATCGCGTGAATACTGATATCGAAGATCGGCAGGTGGATGGCTTCAAATTCGGGCGGCTGCTCAAGTTGATATTGGCAAGCTACAAGGCATGAACCACGAGATACCCGGCAATTGGCGTTTCATGCAACGCGATGATCTGGCGGAGGTCAGCCGTATAGCTGCCGCCGTGCATCCCGATTTCCCGGAAGATGACATCGTATTGGGGGAAAGGTTGAAGCTCTTCCCCGAGGGCTGCTTTGTCCTGAAAAATAAAGGGGAGCTGGGTGGCTATCTGCTTACCCATCCGTGGCGGGCGTTCGATATTCCTCCGCTCAATACGTTGCTCGGATCGCTACCCCCTGATCCGGAGACATATTACCTGCACGATATTGCCCTGATGCCGGAAATGCGCTCGAAGGGTGAAGTCTCCCCAATCATCAGGTATCTGTTGCAACGGGCGAAGGGGCAGCGGTTAGCGAGCTGTTCTCTGGTGGCGGTCAATAACTCTCAGGACTTCTGGAGCCGTCTCGGTTTTGTAGAAGCAAGGAATGAGGAACTTGACGGGAAGCTACAAAGTTACGATGAAGCGGCCCGTTTCATGGTGCATCGGTTCTGACAGGAGTTGCGGCCAGATCGTCAAGAATAGGGCAGGAGGGGCGATCATCGCCGTGACAATGACATACCAGGTTTTCCAGCGCATCCACCATGGCCTGCATTGCGGTGATGCGGTTTTTCAGATCGACGACATGGGCCTCGGTAATTGCCCTTACCTCTCTGCTCGGACGCTGCCTGTCACGCCATAGCTCCACCAGCCTGGTAATCTCCTCGACCGAGAAACCGAGCGAACGGGCGCGGCGTATGAAACGCAGGGTGTGGATGTCATTATCGTCGAAGTCGCGATAATCGTTGTCGCGTCTTTGCGCCTTGGCCAGCAGACCGATGCTTTCATAATAGCGTATCATCTTGGCGCTGACGCCGCTGCGGTTTGCCGCTTCTCCTATCCTCATGCTTCATCTCCCGTTGCGGCCCGCCAGCGGCGCAGCATGAGAGCATTGGTGACAACGCTGACGCTGGAAAGAGCCATCGCCGCACCGGCAAAGATCGGGTTGAGCAAACCAAACGCTGCCAACGGAATGCCGACGACATTGTAAATGAAGGCCCAGAACAGGTTCTGGCGGATTTTGCTGCGGGTTCGGCTGGCGATATCAATAGCATTGGCAACGCCATTCGGGTCTGAGCGCATCAAGGTTATGCCTGCTGTCGCAATGGCGACGTCCGTTCCCGAGCCCATGGCAATGCCCAGATCGGCCGTTGCAAGGGCGGGCGCGTCGTTGATGCCATCGCCGACCATCGCGACCTGACCATATTTTTCCTTGAGCTGGTTGACGATCCGCGCTTTGTCGGCGGGCAGAACGTTGGCTTCAACTTGGTCGAGCCCAAGCTCCCGGGCAATGGTCGCGGCGCTGTCACGGTTGTCACCGGTAATCATCACCGCTGCGATTCCCATCTGGTGAAGCCGTGCCACCGCAGTGCGGGCGGAGGGACGTGGTTGATCTGCAAACGACATCATGGCGACAAGGCGAGGCGTCTCACCGGTCTCGACCAGATAGGATATCGAACGTCCCTTTTGGGCTTCCTGTGTCGCCTCGGCGCGAATGCCGGCTAGAGAAACGCCCAGCTCTTCCATGTAACGCTCATTACCGATGGCCAGAGACAACCCGTTGACTGTCCCGGTGACGCCACGTCCGGGCTCGGCCTTTACGGCTTCCGCTTTTCCGATGGTGAGCTGCTCGTTCTCTGCGGCAGCGATGACGGCGCGGGCAAGCGGATGCTCGCTGCCGGACTGGAGCGCGGCTATCTTGCCGAGAGCGTCGCCACGCTCACCCTCAAGAACTGCGAGTGTCGCCAGTTGCGGCTTGCCAAGCGTCAATGTCCCGGTCTTGTCCAGGGCAACGGCCTTGATGGCGGTTGCACGCTCCAGTGTCTCCGCATCCTTGATGAGAACACCGGCCCGTGCGGCAGCACCCGTTCCCGTAATGATAGCCGTCGGGGTGGCGAGACCAAGCGCGCACGGGCAGGCGATGACGAGGACGGCAACGGCTGGCAGCAATGCCTGTGCGACATCGCCCGTGAACCAGAACCAGGCGAAGAAAGTGATAACTGCAACTACCACCACGACAGGGACAAAGATCGCGGCGATCTGGTCAACCAGCTTCTGCACTGGTGCTTTCGAGCTTTGCGCACTTTCGACAAGCTTGACTATTTTGGCCAAAGTGGTGTCGGAGCCGATGGCGCTTGCCTCAGCTTCGATGAAGCCGGAGCCGTTCAATGATCCACCGATGATTTTTTCACCTGTCTCGCGGTAAACCGGCAGGCTCTCACCTGTCAGCATGGATTCGTCGAATTCCGAGGAGCCTTCCCGAATAATCGCATCCACGGCCACCCGCTCACCGGGGCGGATCAGGATGAGATCATCCAACACGATGTCGCTCACCGGAATTTCGATCTCCACGCCGTTGCGGCGGATGCGCGCAGTTTCAGGCCGCAGGTCCAGTAACGCTCTTACGGCGTCGGCGGTCTTGCGGCGTGTGCGCGCCTCCAGATACTTGCCAAGCAGAACAAGAGTAATGACGACAGCAGAAGACTCGAAATAGAGATGTGCATCATGGCCGGAATAAACGCCCAGCATGGTCACGACCGATAATGCATAAGCTGCTGTGGTGCCCAGCGCGACCAGCAGATCCATATTACCGACACCGGCGCGCAAAGCCTTCCAGCCGCCGCGGTAGAAGCGGGCGCCGAGCCAGAACTGGACAGGTGTTGCCAGCAGGAACTGCATCCATCCGGGAAGCATCCAGTGTTCGCCGACAACCATGGCCGCCATCGGAGCGATCAATGGCAGGCTGAGCATGACGCCTGCGATGAGATGAATTTTTTCGCGGCGATCACTCGGCAAAGCAGCCGTTCTGTCGTCATCCTGTGTTTTGACCTTGGCTTCGAAGCCGGCGCCTTCGACGGCATTGATGAGGTCTTTGGCGATATCGGTTCCAAGAAAGGCAATTGTCGCAGTTTCATTACCGAGGTTGACGCTGGCTGACACAACCCCCGGCACTTTTGCGAGAACCTTTTCCAGGCGTGTCACGCACGCAGCACAGCTCATTCCGCCTATGGCCAGAACGATGGTCTGCTCCCGTGCCGTGTAACCGGCATCGGTGATCGCCTGCACGATCTGCGCAGACGAGACCTTACTGGTTTCCGCCTGGATATCGGCCTTTTCAAGAGCAAGATTGACGTTGACATCAGCCACGCCGGGAAGGGCGGACAAGGCGCGCTCAACATGGCGAACGCAGGATGCGCAGGTCATTCCGTCCACGCCTACGGATATCGTGGCTGTCATCGGGGTGCGGGTCATGTCGTTCATTGGCTGGCCGATCATCGTTTACAGGTCGCAGGTATGTCCCGGTATTTTTCCGGTCCAGAGCCTCACTGACATTGTGTTTAAACCTTCCCATGATGGCAAGGTCAAGGCAAGATGTTAAGGTTGGCGGAGAGGGTGTGTCATGTTACGAATTATCAGATGTATTCAGTTTCCTAACAATCCCGGCGGGGATTTTCCGGTTTCCTCATTACGGAAAAGGCGTTGCTCAGGCGCCGTACCCGCCTGCTGGAGAGTATCCATGCGCCTTGATTGCCTTTCCCGCGCCTTTGCTCTTGCTGCCACGCTGATTTTCGGAATGGGAATTAGTGTGCCTGCGATGGAAGCTGTTCTTATGGGAACTCCTGCCTCAGCCCAGTCCCGTCTTGAGAGCCTGATCAACAAGCTGCGACGTAGCAAAATCCCGGATGGTATTGCGAAGGCCAATGGCCGGATAGAAGCCCAGCAGATCGATATTTCAGCGAAATATGCCGGGCGTTTGCTGGATGTGGTCGTGGAAGAAGGGGATACGGTCGAAGCCGGGCAAGTGATAGCCCGTATCGATGCCACCGAATACGAAGCCCAGTTTCGGGGGGCAGAGGCAGAAGTCCTTCGCGCCCAGGAAGCCAAGGCCGAAGCTGAAGCCCTGATCGCTCAGCGGGAAAGCGACATGGCACTGGCCAAGAATGAACTTGAGCGCGCTGAGGAGTTGTTCAAGAACGGACATTACTCTGCTCAGCAACTCGATCAGCGCCGCAATCAGATGAAGGTCGCTTCCGCCGGTTACCGCGCCGCGCAGGCAAGCCAGAGGCAGGCCTCTTCCGCAATCGTTGCGGCGGAAGCTGCTGTTTCCAGATTGCAGGCAGTGTTGAGTGACATGGTGCTTGTTGCGCCACGGCGCGGCCGGGTTCAGTACAAGCTTGCCCGGACAGGCGAGATAGTCGCAGCGGGGGCGCGGATTGTGACCATCCTTGACCTTGCCGATGTCTACATGACGATTTTTCTGCCCGCACGGGATGCCGGGAGGCTTTCCATCGGCGACGAGGCGCGGATCATTCTCGATCCAGCTCCTGAATATGTCATTCCGGCCAAGATCAGCTTTGTCGCGGCGGATGCGCAGTTTACGCCAAAAGCGGTGGAAACGGCGGAAGAGCGCGACAAGCTGATGTTCCGGGTCAAGATTCAGATCGACCCGGGTCTGCTCAAACAGCATGAGCGTCAGGTCAAAACCGGCATTCGTGGTCTTGGTTTCGTGCGCACGCGTTCAGATGTACAATGGCCACCGCAGATTGCTGTAAAGATCCCGCAATGAATCAGGAGGCGATCGCTCGCATAGCGGGGCTCTCGCACAGGTACGGGAATACGTTGGCGCTTGATGACGTCACTTTGGATGTTCCCGCAGGATGCATGGCAGGGCTCATCGGTCCAGATGGCGTCGGCAAGTCGACATTGCTGTCGATTCTGGCTGGGGTGCGCCGTATCCAGATCGGCTCCGTCGACGTGCTGGGCGGGGACATGAGGGATGAGCGACATCGGCATGTTTCCTGCGGCCGCATCGCCTATATGCCGCAGGGACTGGGGAGAAATCTCTATCCAACTTTGAGCATCTTTGAAAACCTTGATTTCTTTGGCCGCCTTTTTGGGCAGGGAACGGAAGAGCGCGCGCGGAGAATAGACGAACTTGTCCACGCGACTGGCCTCGATCCTTTCACGGACAGGCCCGCCGGAAAGCTTTCGGGAGGCATGAAGCAGAAGCTCGGCCTTTGCTGCGCCCTTATTCACGACCCTGATTTTCTGATTCTCGATGAGCCGACGACCGGTGTCGATCCGCTTTCGCGCAGACAGTTCTGGGATCTCATTGACAGCATTCGCCAGCGGCGACCGGGTATGAGCGTCATTGTGGCGACCGCCTATATGGATGAGGCTGATCGTTTTGACTGGCTGGCGGCGATGGATGACGGCAAAGTTATCGCTTCAGGCTCCCCGGCTGATATCCGGCGGCGGACGGGTTGCAAAACCCTTGAGGAGGCATTCATCGCGCTTTTGCCCGAGGAGAAAAGGGAACAACATCAGGAAGTCGTGGTTCGGCCTGGAAATGGCGATGGAGAAATTGCCATCGAGGCGGAGGGGCTGACATGCAGGTTCGGCAATTTCACGGCCGTTGACAATGTCAGCTTCCGGATTGCGCGGGGAGAGATATTCGGCTTTCTCGGTTCCAACGGCTGCGGTAAGTCCACGACGATGAAAATGTTGACCGGCCTGCTGTCGGCGACGGAAGGAGAAGTGCGTCTCTTCGGGCAGCCGCTCGATGCCCGAGATATCGAAACCCGCTATCGCGTCGGTTATATGTCGCAGGCCTTTTCTCTCTACCGCGAACTGACGGTGTTCCAGAATCTGGAGCTGCACGCGCAGCTTTTTCATCTGCCTGCGGAAAACATTCCTGAACGCATCGCAGAATTGATGAACAGGTTCGAGCTTACTTCCGTTGCCGATCAGCGCCCGGAAAGCCTGCCGCTCGGCATCCGCCAGCGACTGCAGCTGGCTGTTGCCGTGATCCACAGACCCGAAGTTCTTATACTCGATGAGCCGACATCCGGTGTCGACCCGATCGCCAGGGATGTTTTCTGGCGCTATCTCATCGACATGTCGAGGGACGAGAACGTCACCATTTTCATCTCGACCCATTTCATGAATGAAGCGGAACGCTGCGATCGTATATCCCTGATGCATGCGGGCAAAGTCCTGGCGGTGGGAGCCCCGGAGGCGCTTGCGAGGGAGCGAGGCGGATCGCTTGAAGAGGTCTTCGTCGCTTATCTGGCCGAGGCTTCGGGAATTTCTCTCGATGAACGAGTTGCAAAAGCGCCGGAGACGTGGATTGAAGAGGCGGAAGCTCCTCAGAAGCCTCCAGGGCGTTTCGATTTCGGGCGCTTATGGGCCTATACCCGCCGCGAAACCATGGAACTCCTGCGAGACCCCATTCGTCTGGCCTTTGCACTGCTCGGGCCGGTCATTCTGATGATCACATTTGGCTTTGGCATTTCCTTCGATGTCGAAAATCTGCCTTTTGCCGTTTACGATCAGGATCAGACTCTGGAGAGCCGTGAACTGGTCGAGAGTTTCTCCGGTTCCCGCTATTTCATTCAGCGTGCGGATATCAGTTCTACGGATGAAATGGAGTATCGGCTGAAAAGCGGTGAGTTGAAGCTCGCAATTGAAATACCGCCGGGCTTCGGGCGCGATCTTGCCAGCACAAGGCAGCCTGAGGTCGCGGTGTGGCTTGATGGGGCCATGCCGTTCCGGGCGGAAACCACCAAGGGCTATGTCACCGGGCTCGCGCAGTATTATCTGGCGGAAAGAGCACGGGCGAGTTCCGGCAACCAGGCAGTCACGTCGCTTGTCGATGTCGAAAGCCGGTTTCGCTACAATCAGGCGTTCAGGAGCGTCTATGCTATTGTTCCGAGCGTCATCATGCTGATGCTCGTGTTGATTCCGGCGATCATGACTGCCGTCGGCGTTGTGCGGGAAAAGGAAACAGGCTCGATTGCCAATTTTCAGTCCACGCCGGTCAGCAAGCTTGAATTTCTGCTGGGCAAGCAGCTTCCCTATGTCGCCATAGCCGCTATCAGTTTCCTGTTGTTGCTGTTGCTTGCCATTTTCCTGTTCGGTGTGCCGGTTCGCGGGTCTGTCCTGCTGCTGCTATCGGGCACATTCCTGTATATTTTTGCGACCACCGGTTTCGGATTGTTCGTTTCGTCGTTCACGAAGACACAGATCGCAGCGGTTTTTGCCACTGCGATCATCTCCATCATTCCGTCTGTCAATTTTTCCGGATTGCTGGTGCCGGTCGCTTCCCTGTCGGGGGGAGGGCGCCTGATCGGGCTGGCCTTTCCGGCGGCCTGGTATCAGCCGATCAGCATCGGCGCTTTCACCAAGGGTCTTGGTTTCACGGATTTATGGTTCAATCTTGTTGCTTTGTTCGTGTTCGTTCTGATCTTCCTTGCGGGCTCTGCCTTTGCACTGCGAAAACAGGAGCGCTGACATGAACAACCAGATTCGCCGCAGGCAAAGATGGACTGACCGCATTGCCAATGTTCTCAGGCTCTGCGTCAAGGAGTTGCGCAGCATCAAGGCCGATCCGGTTCTGATGGTCCTGATCATCTATGCCTTCACATACGCAGTGTATGCCGTTGCCGTCGGGGCCAAAACCGAGGCGGAGGACATGGCGATTGCCATCGTGGATGAGGATCGCTCCGAGCTTTCATTCCGTATCCGCGATGCCTTCCTGCCGCCCCTGTTCAAGACTCCGGTGGAGATCAATGCGGGCGAGATAGACGAGGCTCTGGATTCCGGCCGGTTCGTGTTTGTCGTCAATATTCCGCATTCGTTCGAGGCCGATGTTCTGACCGGACATAACCCTTCCATTCAGGTCAATGTCGATGCGACGGCCATGACGCAGGCTGGAAACGGCGCGGTTTATGCCCAGAGCATCATTGCCGCTGAAGTTGCCCGTTTCGTGAGGCGGAGCGAGGGCGAGCAGGAGGCTCCGGTGCAGGTTGTGGTGCGTGCGAAGTTCAATCCGAACCTTAAGTCTTCATGGTTCACATCCGCGATGCAGGTCATCAACAACATCACCATGCTGTCAATCATCCTGACAGGTGCCGCCCTGATCCGCGAGCGGGAACACGGAACAGTCGAGCATCTTCTCGTGATGCCGGTGATGCCGGGCGAAATCATGCTTGCGAAAGTTCTGGCGAACGGACTGGTCATCGTCATTGCATCATTGTTCTCACTGATCGTCGTGGTCGAATGGGTGCTTGGCGTGCCCATTGCCGGTTCAATTCTTCTGTTCCTGCTTGGCACTTGCCTGTACCAGTTCTCGATCGCTTCGCTTGGCATATTGCTGGCAACATTCTCGACTTCCATGGCTCAGTTCGGCCTTCTGGCGATTCCGGTTCTCGTGGTCATGAACCTTCTGTCGGGTAGCTCGACACCGTTGGAGAGCATGCCGGTCTGGCTGCAATACACGATGCAGCTTTCACCTGCGACGCAGTTCGTCGCCTTCTCCCAGGCGGTGCTTTATCGAGGGGCCGGATTCTGGATTGTCTGGCCGCAGCTCCTCGCCCTGATAGCTATCGGAATGTTCTGTTTCGCTATATCCTTGAAGAGATTCCGGCGGGTGATTTTCAATGCTTGACCTTGCCATCGTGGGAAGCTTTAACTTCGAGAAATGGGTAAGGAGAAAAACATGAGCCTTGAATTCACTGTACCGGATATGTGCTGCAATGGTTGCGTCAACGCGATCACCAAGATCGTTCAGACGCTGGACAGCGACGCGAAGATCAATGCCGATCTGCCAGCAAAAAAGGTCAGCATAGAAACTGCCGCTACGAAAGAAACAATCATGGCTGCTCTCGAAAAAGGCGGCTTTCCGCCGGAATAGACAAAAGAGCTTCTCTTTCTGCGGTCTGCCTTCTCGTCACGACTTGACAGCGACGGGATAACCGCGCCATCAGGCGTTGATATTCCGTTGCCGCTCCAGATATCTTGCGTTTCGGCTGAATCACAGGATATGCGGAGTTTTTTTGTTTGCTGCACTTTCCGGGCAGCCGGATTTGCACAGAAAGGGCCCGTGAAGGGCTTGTACCAGACGACATGACAGAGACCGCCAATCGGCCGGCATTCGATCCCGTTGCACGCCGCCGGACCTTCGCCATTATTTCGCACCCGGACGCCGGCAAGACGACCTTGACCGAGAAATTTCTGCTGTTCGGTGGAGCGATTCAGTTAGCCGGTGAAGTCAAGGCAAAGCGCAACCGCATTTCCACCCGTTCCGACTGGATGGGGATTGAACGGGACCGTGGCATTTCCGTGGTCACTTCGGTCATGACTTTCGAATATGGAGATTGCGTTTTCAATCTTCTCGACACGCCGGGCCATGAAGACTTTTCCGAAGACACCTATCGTACTCTGACTGCGGTCGATTCTGCGATCATGGTGATTGATGCGGCAAAGGGTATCGAGGCGCGCACGCGCAAGCTGTTCGAGGTTTGCCGCCTGCGCGATATTCCAATCATTACCTTCATCAACAAGCTCGACCGTGAGAGTCAGGATCCGTTCGAGCTGCTCGATGAAATCGAAAAGACACTTGCACTCGATACCTCACCGGTGACATGGCCGATAGGGCGCGGCAAGAGCTTTGCGGGGACCTATGCGCTGAAAGAGCGGGAGGTTCACCGGCTTGAAGGCTCCGAGGGTGCAATCTCCGTGAGCGGGCCGGAAGATCCCCTGTTCGATACATTGTTGCCTCCACAGGATGTCGAAGCGTGGCGTGAAGAGACCATGCTCGCAGCCGAGGCTTTGAAGCCATTCGACATGAAAGCGTTTCGTGAGGGACATCTGACCCCGGTTTATTTCGGAAGCGCACTCAAAAGCTTCGGTGTTCGGGACCTTATGGATGCCATCGCCGTACTCGCACCTCCGCCTCGTGATCAGGAAGCCGATACCCGGGTGATTGCCGCAGATGAAAAGCGCATGGCCGGTTTTGTTTTCAAAATCCAGGCCAATATGGACCCCAATCATCGCGATCGGATCGCTTTCATGCGAATCTGCTCCGGCAAACTGACACGCGGAATGAAGGCCAAGCTGGTTCGTACCGGCAAATCGATGAGTTTGAATGCACCGCAATTCTTCTTCGCCCAGGACCGGGCATTGGTTGAAGAAGCTTACGCCGGCGATGTGGTCGGTATTCCCAACCACGGGACGTTGCGAATCGGCGACACTCTTACCGAAGGCGAAGATATCCTGTTCCGCGGCGTTCCGAGCTTTGCACCGGAAATCCTGAGGCGGATCAAGCTTCAGGATGCGATGAAAGCCAAGAAGCTGCGTGAAGCTTTACAGCAGATGGCGGAAGAAGGAGTTGTGCAGTTATTTCTGCCGCAGGATGGCGCTGCCGCGATTGTCGGTGTCGTCGGAGCGCTCCAGCTCGATGTGCTCGCCGAGCGGTTGCAGGCTGAGTACAGCCTGCCCGTTGCCTATGAGCCGGTTCGCTTTTCCGTCTGCCGCTGGATTACCTGCGATGATCAGGGTGAACTGGACAAGTTCTGCAACGCGCACGGATCATCCATGGCGGTGGACCTCGACGGTGCCCCCGTCTTCATGGCGACAAGCCCGTTCTCTTTGCAATATGAAGCCGACCGTTTTCCGAAGATCGTGTTCTCGGACGTGAAGGACTATCAGAAGCGTGATGCGAAATAGGCGAATAACCGGGTTGCCGGTTACCCTCGTCGGCAGTTAAAATGAAGATGTCATTGAGAATAGCCCGGGGGACGATCGGCTGATCGTATTTCCGGCTTGAGAAAGCGCAGGAATGGCATAGTTTTCGCCTTTCTTTCTGGCTTTTTGCTCTCAATCCTATAATAAGGACAGCGATTGGCCGCATGTGCCGCGGTGGGTATGTTCATTCGAAGCGCTGGAACGGGCGCGGAAGGTAATTTATGGCGAAGGAAGAACTTATTACATTCGAAGGTCTTGTGACCGAAATTCTGCCCGACGCCCGATATCGGGTGCAGTTGGAAAACGGCCATGAAGTGATCGCTTACACGGCCGGAAAAATGAAGAAGAACCGGATCAAGACCCTGGCAGGTGACCGCGTCACCGTCGAGATGTCGCCTTACGATCTCGAAAAGGGACGCCTGATTTTCCGCCACAAGGACGATCGTGGCCCAACCGGCCCCCGCCCGCCACAGCGCGGCCAGATTCGTCGCCGCTGATTTCCGCCGCGCGGGAAAGCTGGAAGCTTTTCTGCAAGGCACATCTGCGACGCAGAAGCGGCCTTCCTTTACAGAAGCCATACGGGAGCGTTTTCCACCTCATATCGAGACGGAAGCCGCTCTTTTTTAATTTTGGGATGCTCGTGGGTCACGCTTTTTCGCGTTCGATCGCGCGCCAGCCGATGTCGTGACGGCAGAAACCTTCCGGCCAATCGATCTTTTCAATTGCCGCGTAGGCAAGCCCCTGCGCTTCACGGATGGTTTTTCCAGTTCCAGTCACATTGAGTACGCGGCCGCCTGTTGCGATCAATCTGTCACCGTCCTGTGAAGTTCCTGCGTGAAAGACCTGGACGCCCTTGAGCGCCTGAGCCTCTGAAAGCTTTCGAATCTCGGTGCCCTTGACGACAGTGCCCGGATATCCCCTGGCTGCCAGAACGACGGTGAGAGATACTTCGTCTTTCCAGGACGGATGGACCTCTGCCAATTCGCCGTTGCAGGCTGCAAGCAGCACCGAGACGATATCCGTCTCCAGCCGGGACATCAGCACCTGGCATTCCGGGTCACCGAAGCGGACATTGTACTCAATCAGTTTCGGGCCATCGGCCTCGATCATAAGACCTGCAAAGAGAACGCCGACGAATGGAGTACCACGTGATTGCATGCCGGCCAGCGTCGGGAAAATGATCTCCTGCATGACGCGTTCCTGCATTGCATCATCGATAACGGGTGCAGGAGAATAGGCGCCCATACCTCCCGTGTTCGGCCCTTCATCGCCATCGAAAACCCGCTTGTGATCCTGCGCTGTTCCAAACGGAATTGCCGTTGTCCCGTCGCTGATTGCAAAGAAACTGGCTTCTTCGCCGACAAGAAGATCCTCGATAACTATTTCCGCCCCGGCCGTACCGAGACCACCACCGAGAATATCGGTTATTGCTGCCTCCGCCTCGGAAAGCGTCATCGCAACGACGACACCTTTTCCGGCGGCAAGCCCATCGGCCTTGATGACGATCGGCGCACCGCGCTCGCGGACATAGGCGAGGGCATCCCGTTCCACAGTGAAACGGCGAAAGGCGGCAGTCGGGATGTCGAACTCGGCGCAAAGCTCCTTGGTGAAGGCTTTTGATCCCTCCAGCCGGGCTGCTGCCTTGTCGGGGCCGAAGACGCGGATTTTCGCAGATTTCAGGGAATCAGCCAATCCGGCAACGAGAGGGGCTTCCGGGCCGACAATGACCAGTCCGATGCGCTGGTCATGGCAGAAGATGATGACGGCCTTATGGTCCATCGGGTCCAGATCGACATTCGTGCCGCAGGCTGCGGTGCCCGGGTTGCCGGGAGCGATAAACAGCTTGTCACACAGAGGGGATTTACTGACAGCCCATGCCAATGCATGTTCGCGTCCGCCGGAGCCGATAAGCAGGATGTTCATGGTTGTCCCTCTTGTTCGATGCCGGAGGTCATAGAGCACTTTCCAGAAAGTGTGAACCGGTTTGCGGAGGGAAAGCCCGTGCTTAACCGCAACAAGCCTTTGCAATAGTGGGCAGGACTGACTAATTTCGGCAAATGAATCAGGATATACCTCCATCCAATGCCGCCGAATGGTCGGTTTCCGAGCTTGCGGGTGCGCTTAAACGCACTTTGGAAGATTCGTTCGGGCATGTGCGGCTGCGGGGGGAAATTTCAGGTTATCGTGGACCACATTCTTCCGGCCATGTTTATTTCAGCTTGAAGGACCAAAGCGCCAGAATTGATGCGGTTATCTGGAAAGGCAGCTTTTCGCGGATGCGATTCAAGCCTGAAGAGGGGCTTGAAGTTATCGCCACCGGCAGGATTACGACCTTTCCGGGAAAGTCGGCCTATCAGATCATCGTCGAGGCCCTGGAGCCTGCTGGTATTGGCGCATTGATGGCTCTTGTCGAGGAGCGCAAGCGCAAGCTCGCCGCGGAGGGGCTCTTCGACACAGAAAGAAAACGCCTGCTGCCTTATCTGCCGGGAGTGATCGGTGTGGTGACTTCCCCGACCGGGGCGGTGATCCGCGATATTCTGCATCGCCTTGAAGATCGGTTTCCGCGCCGGGTGCTGGTGTGGCCGGTGCGGGTTCAGGGTGAAACTTCTGCTGCGGAGGTCGCCGCCGCGATCCGTGGTTTCAATGGGCTTTCTCGTGAGGGAGCCATTCCGCGCCCGGATGTGCTGATCGTTGCACGTGGTGGTGGTTCGATTGAGGATCTTTGGGGGTTCAATGAGGAGATCGTGGTTCGTGCCGTTGCAGATGGCACGATACCGCTCATCTCGGCAGTTGGTCACGAGACGGACTGGACGTTGATCGACCATGTTGCCGACGTACGTGCGCCAACCCCGACTGGAGCCGCAGAAATGGCGGTGCCAGTGCGAATGGAGTTGATGGGCGCTGTCGACAACCTCTCCAGTCGTCATGGCGAAGCTTTGCTCAGATTGTTTGAGCGGCGCAGGACGGAACTCCGCTCGGCTGCCCGTGCCTTGCCTCAACCGGATGCATTTTTATCGACGCAGCAGCAGAGACTTGATCTCGCAACGGCGCATCTCAGGCCGGCATTGGCGGGCAATCTGCGCAGTTTTGAAATTCGTTTGACCCAGCTTCAACACAAATTACAGCGCTTCTCACCGGCAGAGCGGCTGGCCGGTATTCGTGCGCGTTTTGAAGCAATCGGCCATCGACCTGTCGAGGGTATCAGGCGTTTTGTTTTGCAGAAACAGGAAGCGTTACGTCAGACGGGTGAACGTCTGCATGTTGCACGAGGCGCTATCTGGCGTGCCGAGCGGGTGCGGGTTGAGCAGAGTCGGGAACTGGTCAGGCGCGTAGAGGAGAGACTATCGCCTGCTGCGCTGCGAGCTATCGGACGCAAGACTGAACGTCTTCAGGCGTTGATATCCCTGTTCGACAGCCTGAATTACAAATCGGTTCTGGCGCGCGGATACGCATTGATCAGAGACGACAAGGCGCAGCCCGTTCATTTTGCGGCGGCAGTTGCTGCCGGGCAGAATCTGTCTGTCGAGTTCTCGGATGGTACAATTGCGGTGACCGTGAATGGTACGGAAGGGAATGCCGAGCTCCGTCCCAAGCCCCGGAGAGCGGCGACGGTACCGGAAAAGCCCCGGACCGATGGTCCGAAGCGGCAGGGGTCGCTGTTCGATAACTGATATTCCATGTCACTGAACAATGCTGAAAGCGGTAGAATATACCGCTAGAGTTCGTTTGGAAAATCACATGCTTATGTAGAAGATTGAAATCATTAAAAAGAGAAGTTTAGATTGTTTCTTATCTTTGTTTTGTAAAATTCTAATCTATAAAAATTCTATTCTACGTCTTTGTATAATATTATTTTTCAAACTATTTACTTACTGAATAAATGGGGATAGTGAGGACATTCAATTTTATTGCTGGATTGGCCTCATGGTCAGGAATTTTTGCCTTACTCTACTTTTCTGTCTGTTCTCATTTTCAGCGCTGGCTGCGTCCGGTGACTATGAAGGGTTTATCAGGGACATAGAGGGTCGGCTTGAGAGAACGGCAGAAGCTTATCGTCTCAAGCAGATCGAAGAAGCAAAAACCGCTGTCCAGATGGCCTATTTCGAGGTTTTTGAGAACCTTGAAGGGCCGATCCGCATCAATATCTCTGCTAAGAAAAGCTTTGAGATGGAGGCTGCTTTCGGCGAAATCCGTCGCATGATCATGCAGGACAGGCCGTTTGAAGAAGTCGAAGCCCGTATCTCATGGCTCAAGGGACAACTGCGCGAAGTGCAGCCGGTGATCGAGGCCGGGCATGTTCTAAGCGGTGAGAGTGCCCACGGTGCTTATGATAACTCGGACATAGCTGCTTACTGGCAGGATTACTTCCGCCTCATCGATGACCTTCTGGCGGAGGGCATCACGCTTTATCAGGAAGGCAAAACCACTGAAGCCCGCGCTAGAATCCAGAAGGCGCAGTTCGAAGGCTTCAAGAATTCCGAAATGGAAATCGCCATCCGCCTGAATAGATCCGCGAAGGATACTCAGGCGTTGAACCAGCAATTCTCAGCTCTGTTGACGATGGCCGAAAAGCCCGGTGATGTCAGCAAGCTCGGATACCGCGTTACCACTTTGCTACAGGACATTGAAGATAAACTGAACGGCCTGCCGGTTCCCGCCGAGGCGAGCGGCAGCGCGATGGTTGATCCCGTTGATGCCGCTGGTGCAAAGAATTGGAACAGTGTCGTTGCGGATATCAATGCGTCTATCGGCAGAGCCATCGCTCAATATGAAGCAGGCAATACCAGTGCCGCGATTGCGCGGGTGCAGGATACCTATTTCGACCATTTCGAAGCGACTGGAATGGAAAATCGCGTCGGGGCGCGAGATTCGTCGGCAAAGGTTACGCTTGAAGGATATTTCACCAAGCTGGCTGGAATGATGAAGGTGGGACGGCCTGCATCGGAGCTTCAGGCTCAGGCTCAGGGGTTGGCGCAGGACCTTGCCAAGGCGGCTGCTCAGCTGGGTGGAGCCAGCCAGACGCCCTGGGATCTGGCGCTCATGAGTCTTATCCTTATCTTGCGGGAGGGATTGGAAGCACTTCTGATCGTTGCGGCAATCGTTGCCTATCTCGCCAAGAACGGACATAGCGACAAGCTGCCTCTCATTCGGCAATCGGTGATTGTCGCCTTGGTTGCCAGTGTGCTCACGGCCGTGGCCTTCTATTGGGTCTTCGAAAATGCCGGTGCCCAGCGTGAATTGCTGGAAGGCTTCACGATGATTGTTGCGGTGTTCGTGTTGTTCAGCATGAGTTACTGGCTGTTGTCGAAGGCGGAAGCCCAGAACTGGAAAGCTTATCTGGAAGGTAAGCTATCGGCCTCCCTCTCCCGTGGATCGATTTTTGGATTGTGGTTCGCCAGCTTCCTTGCAGTCTACCGGGAGGGAGCGGAAACCGTTTTATTCTATCAGGCGCTGATTGCTGATGCGAATGGCTTTGCTGATAAAATGGCGCTTCTGATCGGGTTTGTGGTTGGCTGTGTCCTGTTGGCTATCGCCTATTTCATCATGCGCTTCTCAGTGGTCCGCCTGCCGCTTAAGCCCTTCTTCGTTTTCACTGGCTCGTTCATGTATCTGATGGCGTTCATTTTCGCCGGCAAGAGCGTGATGGAGCTTATCGAGGGCAAGCTTTTCCAGCCGACGCTGTGGTCGTGGGTTCCGGAAATCCCGATGCTCGGCATCTTCCCCTATCGTGAGACCGTTATTCCGCAATTGATTTTGATTATCGCAGCGATCATCGCGGCGATCGTCATGAGACGTAACCGTCCGAAAGATACCTACGTCACTGCATAGGTCGGTTTCACTGGCCTTAGTTCACTTCCAAGGAGTATCCGATGAGACTACGTACCCTGTTCCTTGCCGTCAGCGCTTATGCTCTCGCTTCCACCGCCTACGCCTTTGAGGAGTTTCCTGCGGGCGAGCCGGTCAAGATCAACGAGATGGAGATTGCAGCCGTTTATCTCGCTCCCATCGATATGGAGCCGCGCGGCATGGGTCTGCCGGCAGCAAAATCCGATATCCACCTTGAGGCCGACATTCACGCCATAGAGGGCAACAAGAACGGGTTCGGGGCCGGTGAATGGATGCCTTACCTGACGATCTCCTACACTCTGGTGAACACGGACACCAACGAGAAGCAGGAAGGCACCTTCATGCCGATGGTTGCCAGCGATGGCCCGCATTATGGCCAGAACATCAAGATGATGGGCGTCGGTAACTACAAGGTAACCTACCACATCGAGCCGCCCTCAGCCGCCGGCATGCATCGCCACACTGACCCGAACACCGGTGTCAGCCGCTGGTGGAAGGCTTTCGATGTATCGTTCGATTTCAAGTATACCGGCCTCAAGAAGTAAGAAGTCGTTTTATGAATATCTTTCCGGCAGGTGGCCTCCGCAAGCCGGAAAGATTTGAGCCAACGAACGCTATTTCAGAGTGCTGCGTATCATCTGCTCGTTTCGGCATTGCTCCGTATTCTGAATATTGTAACAAGGCGCGATGAGTTATTTCTGGGCATCCGTTCTTCCCGTTTTTCTGCCTGTGGTTCTGTTGCTGGCAGGGCATTGGGCTGTGCGGCCGACATACGGTGTCTGGTTTTATGTTTTGTCCAGTATAGCGGCATTGATCGCCGGTGTACTGGCAAGTTTTGTCCTGCCGAAAACTCAAGTTTTTTCATTGAATTTTTCGTTGTTGCAGGCGGTTTTGATTATCGCATTCCTGCTGTGGCAATTCACCAGCAGGCGAGAGCCTTTCTGGCAGTTCATCCTGATAGCGGTTGCTGCCGTCCAGTGGGGAAACTCTCCGGCGCTGATGGCGCTCACCACGACCCACATCATCAACACCGAGCTGCTGCTGAATATCGCCAGCGTCATTGTCATTCTGGCATTGTGCATGTTGCTGGGGTGGCTCTTATATCTGAGCTTGAAACTGCTGCCCCGGACGCGTTGGCCTTTGCTGCTGGCCACGGGTGTTTTGCTACTCGGGCCGATCAGTGGCAACGTGCTGCTGTCATTGATGAAACTTCAGGTTCTCGATCTGACGAAGCCTCGGCTCAGTTATGCGGCGAAAACGACCAAGCTTGAAAGCGAGATCACCTATACCATTCTGGCGATAGTGCTTGCTCTGACGCTCATAGCCGTTGTCATACTGGTCCGTAAACGCAGGAGCGTGTGGAAGCAGGCTGAAGGTCTGATTTCGCGGCGGATGGCTCAGGCTGCGTATCGAAGGGTTCGCGCCCTGCAGGCAGGAGTTGTTGCCATTGCTTTGGTCATGTTTGCTGGGCAGGCCTATTGGGATGCGATTGCTTCTCAACCGCCAAGTCTTTCCAAGGCGACGCGGGTTCAGCTATCCGCTGATGGCGAGGTGCGCCTGACACTGCAGCCTTTGATGGACGGCAACCTTCATCGTTTCGCGTGGATTGCGGACGATGGCAGAGTGGTTCGGTTTTTTGTAATCAACCGCCTGCCTGACAGGATTGCCCCTGCTGCCGTCTTCGACGCATGCCTTCTGTGCGGCGACAAGGGATATGTGCAGCAGGGCGATCAGGTGGTTTGCATCGCCTGCGGCGTCTATATGTTCAAGCCTTCGATCGGCAAGCCCGGTGGCTGCAATCCCGTTCCGATAGACGGTTGGAAAGTTATCGGCGAGGAACTGGTGATTTCCAGGCCTTCTCTGGAGCGTGGTTTATCTTTGTTCCGAACAGTGATGACGATCTCCGTCACTGATCCGGTAAGTGGCAGGAAGCTTACCAATACCGATGCGCCGCATCGCTATACATATGCCGGAAAGACCTACTTTTTCGCCGATGAGCATTCTCTGGAGGCTTTCCGCACGGAACCTGAGAAATACATGGCGGGAGCCGGACAATGATCATTCGCATGATCAGGCAATCCTGGCTGCACAACACGCGGCGCAAGTTGCTGGCGGTTGTAACTGTCTTTCTTGCATCCAGCCTGTTGTCTGCGCTCATGGCGGTTTCGATTGATATCGGTGACAAAATGGCCAGGGAAATGAAATCCTATGGCGCCAATATCCTGATCGAACCAGCCGAACAGGCAGTGCTGCCGTCTTTGTTCGGTGCAGGAGAAGATAATCCGCTGGCGGGGCAGAGTACGCTTGATGAAGCAGAACTGCCCCACATCATGAATATCTTCTGGCGCAACAACATCGTCGGTTTCGCCCCTTTGCTTGCTGGCGACGTTGAGATAGCCGAGCATAAAGTCCGGGTCATAGGCACGTTCTTCGATCACAAGATTGCCGTCCCGGATGATCCGGCTTACCGCACAGGCCAGAAAATTGTCAGTCCTTACTGGCAGGTGACAGGCCGGTGGCCGCAGGACACGGGAGAAGAGGCGCTGGTGGGTGTCCAGTTGGCGCGTCAATATGGTTGGACTGCGGGAACGAAGCTGATCGTTGGTATGCGGACGATTACCATTACCGGCACTCTCGCATCCGGTGGTGAAGAGGAGGGTGTGCTTGTTGTACCCCTGAAACTGGCGCAGGAACTGCTGAAACAGCCTGGAAAGGTCCAGGCCATCAAGGTTTCCGCGCTGACTGTTCCGGAGAACGATCTTTCACGCAAGGCAAACCGCGACCCGAGCTCGCTGGACGCCGAAGCTTATGATCTATGGTACTGCACCGCCTACGTCTCTTCCATCGCGCATCAACTGGAGGAGGCCGTGTCTGGAAGTGTTGTGCGCCCGATATGGCAGGTTGCTGCCTCGGAAGGCGTTGTGATCGGTAAAATCCAATGGTTGCTGATGATGGCAACCCTTGCTGCATTGATCGCTGCTGCGATGGGCATTGCATCGCTGATGACGAGCACGCTGATCGAACGTGCCCGGGAAATCGGGCTGATGAAAGCGCTGGGGGCCCATGACTGGCAGGTCGGGCTTCTGTTCTATATGGAGGCCTGCCTCAGCAGTCTGGTCGGCGGTTTGGCCGGGTGTCTTGCCGGCTGGGCATTGGCGCGTATCATCGGTTGGCAATTGTTCGGCGAACCTCTCCAATTCGCCTGGATCGTCGTCCCGAGCGTTTTGCTGGTCTCTGTCGCAATTGCGATTATCGGCACGTGGTTTCCGGCGAGACGTATAGCGCGTCTTTATCCGGTAGAGGTGCTGTATGGCCGTCAATAACATGCGATGGCGGCTTCTTGTCCGCGCGTTGTCGGTGCGCAATCAGCGGGTGCTCGTGGTTTTCGTCGCGCTCATGGTGGGCGCAGCCATCGTCAATGCGCTGGCCTCGGTCTATTTCGATATCAATATCAAGATGAGCCGGGAGTTGCGAACCTTCGGGGCCAATTTCTATGTCGGTTCCGCCTTCGAACATGAGGTGCCAACCTCCGTGTTCGAGGCGGTGGAGCGGGAGGCGCCGGCTGGTTTGATCGAAGCGGGAAGTCCTTATCTTTACGGGACGGCCAGAACCGAGCTTGAAAAGGTCGTACTTGTTGGTGTGCAGTTCGAATCCCTTAAATCACTGGTTCCTTACTGGCAGGTAGAAGGACAATGGATCGGCGTCAACTTCGATGATCGCAATGCCATGGTCGGGCGGACATTGGCGCAGCGGCTCAATCTGTCAGTAGGCTCGGCGTTATCGCTGGTGAAAGACGGCGAGAAGAAATTACTCCGGGTCAAGGGGATCATCGATGCGGGCGATACCAGTGACAGCCTGCTGTTCGTAAACCTGCCGCTTGCTCAGGATTGGCTGGATAAGCCGGAGATTATGTCCCACGCCCTGTTCAGTATGCTTAATACCAGAGGCGAGGTGGAGGCATATGCCGAAACTTTACGCGAGGCCCATCCGGATTGGGCCGTGCGCCCCATCCGAAAAGTATCGTCCAACGAGGGTGATGTTCTTTTGAAGATACAGGGGCTGATGGGATTGGTATCGGTGGTGATCCTGTTGCTGTCGACCTTGTGCGTGAACACGTCCCTCACTGCGATCATTGGAGAACGCCAGAGGGTGTTTGCGCTGCAGAAAGCATTGGGAGCCTCGAACATGGCAATCGCAAAACAGGTGTTGCTCGAAACCCTGGTGATTGCCTTGGCAGCGACTCTTGTTGGCTGCGTTCTCGGGTTCGCCCTGGCTCAAGTACTTGGACAGACCGTCTTTTCCGCGAGTATCGGCCTGCGCGCTCCAGTTATTCCTATCACGATTACGCTTTCGATGACGGTGGCACTTGTCGCAGCCGTCATTCCATTGCGGCGCATCATGCAAATCCAGCCAGCATTGGTGCTGAAAGGCGAATGAGCATGCCGGATACTCCCACGAATGTTATCGAAACCCACAATCTGACCAAGCAATTCGGTGAAGTGGTGGCATTGGAAGACGCGAACGTCACTATTAAAACGGGTGAGTTCGTTGCGCTTATGGGTGCTTCGGGTTCGGGCAAGACAACGCTGATGAACATTCTGGCATGTCTGGATACTGCGACGTCAGGCGACGTCTGGCTTGACGGGGTGAACGCCGCACAGCTGGACGAAGAGGGACGCCGGAAATTCCGGGCGCATCATATCGGCCTGGTTTTTCAGCAGTTTCATCTGGTGCCGTTTCTGACTGCCCTCGAAAATGTCATGCTGGCCCAGTATTATCATAGCGTGACCGATGAAACATCGGCGCGAAAGGTGCTGGAACAGGTTGGTTTATCCCATCGCGTCGAGCATCTGCCCAGCCAGCTTTCAGGCGGCGAGCAGCAGAGGGTGTGTATTGCGCGCGCTCTGGTCAACGAACCGCCGCTCCTGTTCGCCGATGAGCCGACGGGTAATCTCGACGAGCAGAATGAATTACGTGTGCTGGAGCTTTTGCAGCAGCTGCATGCCGAGGGTCGAACGGTGGTGATGGTGACCCATAATCCGGTTCTGGGGGGATATGCGCAGCGGATCATCCGGCTGCAGCATGGGAAAATCGTGTCATGACAAAATATTTCCTGATTGCTCTGGTTCTATTAGTTGGTGGTTGCAAGGAAGAAACTGCTCGGCTGTCAAAACCGGCACCGGAACTCGCCGCCGTCGACATGCAGGGAGAGCCGATCAAACTCGCGCACTGGAAGGGGCAGAGCGTCTACCTCAATTTCTGGTCTACAACCTGCGGTATCTGTCTGGCCGAGATGCCGGGTCTGGAAGCGTTGGGGAAGAGGTATCAGGACAAGGTGGTGGTCGTTTCCATCAACATCGACCCTGACGGTACACCGCTGGATAAAGTGCTTGAGAAGCAGGGTGTATCTTTTCCGGTGATCCGCGACTCCCTTGGCATGACGCGTGAGCGGTATCGTGTGGTGGGAACGCCAAGCGCATTCCTGATTGATTCAGATGGAATCTTGCGAAAGATGTTTCTTGGTCGGCAGGAACCGGAAAAACTGGCAGCAGCTTTTAATGATGCGGCGACGGGAATGCTGCGTTGATTTGAGAATACCCGTTGTGTTCTGGCCAGATAGATATCAAATATTGCCGATCATGCTTCACATGGCCTATGTCGTGTCATGAGCCGAAAATATAAGCGAAGCTGGGATACTTCGTGTAAGGACCAACGGAATGAACATGTTTGAAAAAAATGCCGGCGAGGCTGTCGTTCAGTATCTCGACGGTGACCTGCGCGTGGTGAAGCCAGGAGCTTATGTCCTGTGCTCGGTGACCGGTGCGAAAATTCAGCTTGATGAGCTGAAGTACTGGAATGTCGAAACGCAGGAAGCTTTCGCTTCCTTCAACGAGGTTGCCGAGCGCATCGGATTGAAACTGCGTTCTTCTGATAAAAAGGGAAGTTAGCAGGCAGACAGAACCGGCGTCTCCCGTTTCTGCCTCGCTTCAGCAAGATGGTGCTGAACAAGCCCTGTAATGGCCTTCTGCTCCGGCAATGAGAAAGACATCTCGACCGGCAGTATCTCCAGGCCCTGCCGGAATGAGCCTGCGTTTTCCGGTATGCGGGCCAGATCTTTTTCCGTCGTAATGAGAAGAAGATTGCTTTCTTTTGCTTCCTCAATCAGTTCATTCATCTCCGTGTCGGAAAAATGATGATGGTCGGGAAATTCGCGCTGCCGTATTACCAGTGCGCCACATTCTCGCAGGCTCGTGAAAAATTTCTCCGGGCGTCCTATCCCTGCGAAAGCCAGGACGCGCTGTCCTTCAAGACGCTTAGCCGCGTGCTCATCCGGAACCAGAGAAGTATGCAGCACAAGTTTCGATAACGAGCGTGCCTGCTCAGCGGCCTGCCTGCCAGCATCGCCTGCGCCGACCACGACAACGGCGTCAACCAGCGGCCATTGCTTTTCCATTGAAAGACGCAGCGGTCCGGCGGGAAATGGCAGGCCGTTGCCGGTTCCTGTCTGGCCATCAACGACCGCAATTGTCAGGTCTTTGGCAAGGTAGGGGTTCTGCATGCCATCGTCCATGATGATCACACTTGCACCGAGTTGCGCGCAAAGTCGCGCTCCGGCGATGCGATCATGCGCGATAACAGTTGGTGCATGTTGGGCCAGAAGTAATGGCTCATCTCCGATCCGGGTTGCGTCGTGGCGTCCTGATTCTACCACAAGCGGCCCTTTTTCCGAGCCTCCATAGCCACGGGAGAGAAAATAAGGTGTTTCTCCCAGCTCTCCTAATATCCGGCAGAGCCGGATGGCCGTCGGAGTTTTGCCCGCTCCTCCAACGGTGAAATTGCCGATGCAAATGACAGGGATGTCGGCGGGCCTTCCTGCGATTTTCAGCCTTCTTGCTGCAAGGAAATCATAGAGCCATGCAAATGGCATCAGGAGCCAAGCGATGAATGATCTGCCGTTACGCCACCAGAAATCCGGCGCGCGCATTATTGCCTCGATGCCAGTTTCAACTGGGCGATGAAAGGCTCGACTGTCTGCATCGTTCTCTCCACCGCACCTCCAAAACGTTCAACGGAATCGGAGGCGGTGCGGGCCATCTCGCGCATGAGGCCGGTATCCGCCAGAAGGTCTGCAACCATCGGGGCGAAGGAACGCTCATCCTTCACGCACAATGCTCCTCCGGCTTCGTCCAGAACGGAATAGATATCGCTGAAATTATGGACATGCTGTCCATGAAGAATGGCACAGCCGAGCTTGGCAGGTTCTATCGGGTTTTGCCCGCCATGCTCGACCAGCGAACCGCCGATGAAGGCCAAAGGCGCCAGACGGTAGAACAGGCCAAGTTCCCCAACCGTGTCTGCTATATAGATATCTGTCGCCCTGTCCGGCTGCATGCCCTGTGATCGCAGCGCGGAACTCAATCTCACCTTGCCGCAGAGTTCACTGATCGCGACACCTCTTCGAGGGTGACGGGGTACAATGATGGTCAGGAGATGAGGATGACGTGCGGTTACGGCCTGGTGAACAGCAAGAATCTTTTCCTCTTCGCCGGGATGAGTGCTTGCTGCAATCCATACCGGCCTGCCGGAGATTAAACCGGACAGACGGGCAAAAGCCTGCGGATCGGCGGGCGGCGGCGGAGCATCGAATTTCAGGTTGCCTGCTACGGCGACGCGGGGGGCTCCAAGACGGGTCAGGCGTTCAGCGTCGACAATCGTCTGGGTCATGCACAAGGCAATCCGCTCCAGAACAGGAGCAATGAACCCGGGAATTTTCTTCCAACGCCTGAACGAGCGATCGGACATGCGGCCATTGACCATGATCAGCGGAATGCCCCGCTGATCGAGTTCAACAATCGTGTTTGGCCACAATTCCGATTCTGCGATCAGGACGAGATCCGGCTGCCAATGGTCGAGGAACCGGCGCATGTAACGTGGTATGTCGAGGGGAACAAACTGATGGAATGCGCCCGGCGGTAATCGGCGCGCAACCAGGACAGCGGAAGTTCGTGTACCTGTCGTGACCAGCACGCTGAGCCCCCGCTGCGTCAGCCGTTCGATAATGGGCAGCAGTGAGAGAGCCTCGCCGTTCGAAGCGCCATGAACCCAGGCCAGATCCCCTGGAGGGCGTGCTTTCCCAGGATACCCCTGCCGCTCCGCCAAACGTGTCCTGTCCTCAAGTCCGCGTTGGCGGCGCCAGATGAGAAGGCTGAGAGCCATTGGCTCCAGAACGCTGAGACCCCGGCGATAAACATTCAGCAGAAATGGCAAAGATCGTTTCATTGCCGCTCTCCGGGTGACGGGGAAGCTGAAGACAGCAAGCGAGATGTTTCCTTTTTTCCCGGATCGCGGGAGCCGATCAGGTTGTAAGCACGCTCATGAACCGAGTCGAGGCTTGCTTCCACTGTCAGGCGCAATTTCTCCATCATTTCGGCGTCGGCGTCCTCGGGTACGAAAACCGGATCACCAAGAACAATCGCTCCTTTACCGAACGGCAAACCGATGCTGGCCTTGTCCCAGCTGTTGAAGTCAATCCTCCGGCTGGTCACGACCGCAACAGGTACGATCGGTCTACCCGACATCTGTGCGAGGGTAATGATACCCATGCCGCATGTGCGGGATTTTTTGGGTACGTCTGCGGTCAGAACCACCATCTGCCCGCGCTTGAGCGCACGAAGCATCTTGCGCATCGCTGAAATTCCGCCCTTGGCGCGAATGTCGCGCCCCCGCGCGCCCGATCCCCTGATTGCCCGGATGCCAAGGTGGCGAAGCGCAACAGCGTTCAACTCCCCGTCACGAGAGCGGGAAATGAGGCTGGCAGCACGGTCCTCCGGTCGTTTGGCGAAATGGATCATGAAATGCTGACCATGCCACATGGCCGCGATGACAGGCATCATGGGACCAATGTGATCGTAGGCGTCTGCCGGTTCCATGACGAAGGAATTTGTTCGCCGAACCAGTCCGAGATAGCGTGCGACCAAAAACCCTACGGTTTCCTGAAAGGCCCGCGACCGAGAAAATCGCTTGATCAGACCCATGCCGGCTTCTTTACCTGCAAAGAACTAAAGAAGAATGGAGATCGAGGTTTAAAACGCATTTACGCATTGCCGTCCAGATTTTGGTTCCTCGTTACAGGGCCCTGCATTTGACAGGATGCCGCGCGGATCGAGACAGCATATACCCGATTCTGGCGATTCGTTGAATTCAAACAAATTTTTGATAAAAAACGGTCATTTTGTCGCGGAAACAGGCGCTTTTTAAGCGGCAGGGTCCAGCAGACGGTGAAGATGCACAATGAAGTAACGCATATGGGCATTGTCCACCGAACTATGCGCTTTCGCCTTCCATGCTTCGTAAGCTGTTTTGTAATTTGGGAAAATACCGACGATATCGAGAGCTGAAAGGTCCTTGAAATCGACTGCGTCGAGGCTGGTAAGCTCTCCTCCGAAAACCAGATGAAGAAGTTGTGGCTGTATACTTTCGCCCATGAGTTTCGTGCTCCCGTGATTTTGCGCGATGTCGCCATCACAGGGATGGCTCAGCTCAGCGCTTTGAGAGCCGACGAATGCAACACTTTCGAAGAAGCGACAAGCTCGCCATGTGTCGGGGTTGGATTGTTATAGTGAACGGGTTTTCCTGCCAAATCTGACAGCACTCCTCCGGCTTCTGCAAGAATCACATCGGCTGCTGCGATATCCCAGTCATGTGATTTTCCGGAAACAAGGCCGATATCTATCCTCCCCTCGGCGACACGGGCGAGGCGAAGCGCAAGAGAAGGAATGCGCTCCAGTGCTATGGTTTGGCCTGAGCGATCCACCGCTGCGATCATAGGTTTCGGCCCGGCGATCCGGGCGTCTGTGAGTAAATCGTGCGTAGATACGTTGATGGACAGTCCATCACGCCATGCTCCTCCGCCTCGCCACGCCAGGTAATGCGTGTTCAGAGCCGGCGCAGCGATATCGCCGATCAGCGGGATGCCATCCTCGAGAAGGGCAACCGATACGCACCAGTCCGGATGTCCGGAGAGAAAAGCCCTCGTGCCGTCAATGGGGTCAACGATCCAGACGAGCTGTTGCGAAAGCCGGTCGGCATTATCGATGGTTTCTTCGGATAACCATGCCGCCTGCGGCAGCAATGCCTGGAGGCGGGTCTGCAAAAAGTCGTTCGTCGCAATATCGGCTGCGGTTACGGGAGAGCCTCCGTTCTTGAACCAGACATCAGAGATTGTCCGTTGCCCGGAACGAAATGATCTGTTTGCCAGAGCGCCTGCTTCTGCGACAATGGCATGGATCGCGGTGGCGAGCTCTTGCAACTGCATGAATTTAACCTGCTGTTGTTATCCTGAGGAGATGCGCTCTGGTGCCGCTTTGAGTGTCAGACCAACGCATCCAGAAATAATCCGGCTAAGAGAATAAGACCCGCATCTCTGTTAGAGCGAAACAATCTGAGCGAGAGATCTCCATTGTGACGATCCAGCCGGATAATCTGCCAGATGAGATGCATGGCGAAGCCGGTTGCGCCAAGATAGGAAATAATATCGGCGTCAGCGGCTGACAGGCCCCCAAAGAGCAGAACTACGGCCAGGAGATAACAAGCCCCGACCGCAGGCTTGACATAGGCTCCGAAATAAAGCGCCGAAGACTTCACTCCGGCAATCTCATCGTCATCGATATCCTGGAGGGCATAGATCGTGTCGTATCCTATGGTCCAGAAAACACCGGAAAAGTAGAGCAGGAAAGGCGAGAGGGTGAGACTGCCGGTATGGGCGGCCCACCCCATCAACGCTCCCCAGGAAAAGGCCAGTCCCAGTACCGCCTGCGGAATCCAGATAACGCGCTTCATCAGGGGATACATCGCAACGAAGCCAAGCGATGCAAAACCCGTGAAAATGGCGAATCTGTTGAATGTCAGCAGAATTGCCAGGCCCACAAGGCACAGGATTGCAAGAAAGATTATGGCCTGCGTTAATGAGACCTGCCCTGAGGGAAGAGGACGCATGCGCGTGCGCTCCACCCGTCCATCGATGTTGCGATCAAGAATATCGTTATACGCCGATCCAGCTCCGCGCATGACGATGGAGCCGACGAAGAATAACGCCATATTCAGCAGATTCGGATATGTGTTCGGGGTCGCTGTTGCGGCAAGGGAAGCCGACCACCAGCATGGCAGCAACAGCAGCCACCACCCGATCGGCCGCTCGAAACGTGCGAGCCGCATATAAGGCCTGAACTGCGCCGGTATCCAGGTATCGGCCCAATGGCCTTTCACAGCGTCCGGCAACGGGTTGCCGGACTGCCCTTTGTCGGTCACAGCGCGCCTTTCGGCATCTTGTATTCTCCGCTGAGACCGCCGCCGCCGAGGAGACCGCCACCGCCGCCTTCCCGAGCCCGCTTCTCAGCCTGGTTCATCTGGGCGGCAGCTTTGCAAGCCTGACCTTTCAGGTCGGAGACATGCTTATGGTCTTTCACGAAGCCCTCGACAAAATCTTCCGGGACCTGACACCAGGCCTTGTTCTCATCAAGCCACTTGCTGGCTGTCTGGCCATTCGTCGTCATTTTCGTGAAAAGGGTGCAGGCTGCACGGGCATCGAGCTTCTTTCCGCCCGAGCCCATCTTGTTCAGTTGGTCGACGTAGCCCTTCCGTTCTTCCAGTATTTTCTGGATATCCTGGCAGGACGACGTTTGCGCGCTGGCCGGGACCATTGCTCCGAAAGCGGAAAAACACATAAAACCAGCCAAAAGAAATTGTTTGGCAACGCGCGACATCAATCCGTTCCTTTCTGTCCCGGCAGTCGAATACCTTAAACGACAGGTATGCCGGAAAGATTTAACTCATTCAAACATGCTGATACGCCATTTTCCATAAAAGGTCAGCACCCGGCTTGAAAAGTCTTTGCTGAATTTTTAGTTCGACCCTGAATTCCGATGTCGACAGCAAGATATTATTCTTTATGAAAAATATGGTTCTTTGCTGAATGCGGACACTTTTTTTAATTTCAGTATTTCTTCCGGCGTTTCAGTTCGGAAGAAAAGACACTTTTTTGTGAGCGACAGACATGGCCCGTTATGATTTCAGCGCCCCGCGATTGTTTATTGATACGCCTCTCGCAAAAGAAGCCCGCTGGGACCTGGACAGAGCCCAGAGCAATTATCTTATAAACGTGCTGCGTTTACGTGCGGACAGCAACGTTCTGGTTTTCAATGGCACAGATGGAGAATGGCTGGCAAAGGTGGTTGTCGAGGGCAGGAAGTCCGCCACGCTTGTCGTTGCGGAGCAGACCCGACTCCAGACATCCGCCCCCGATCTCATTTACCTGTTTGCACCCATCAAGCACGCCAGACAGGATTACATGGTGCAGAAAGCTGTCGAAATGGGCGTTGGCGGCATGAGGCCCGTTTTCACCCGCAGGACCCAGAGCGGTCGTGTCAACATCGAGCGAATGCGGGCCAATGCCATTGAGGCAGCCGAGCAATGTGGAATCCTTACAATCCCCCAGATATTGCCCGAGCGGCAATTGGGCGCCGCGCTGGCGGAGCTGGAAGCTGATCGGCTGGTGATCTTTTGCGACGAGGATGCTCCGGTCGCCGATCCGGTCGAAGCGTTGCGGGTGGCGAGGAACCACACGGGAGGAACTGCAATTATCATCGGACCGGAGGGAGGTTTTACCGATGAGGAGAGGGCGTTGATCAATGCGCGCAAGCCAAATCTGCGGATATCTCTCGGGCCACGAATTTTGCGGGCGGATACTGCAGCGGTGGCGGCTTTGGCCCTTGTGCAGTCTGTTTTTGGAGATTGGACGCATCATATAGAAAGGTAACAAATGGTATTATTTTTATTGTCACATTCCCATCTATGATTTGTGATAGCAATATAAGCAAATAATTCAAGAAATTCTATTTTATGTCGATTGTGGGGGCTCTGACTAAAAACATCAGAAAACGGAGCCCGGGTTTATGATTGGAAATTTCCGCTTTGGAATCGAAGAAGAATATTTCATCAATGACAACGCTAAACGCAATGTTGCCCGTTCGAAAGTGCATGACTTTTTTGTCCGGTGCAGGAAGCATTTTCCGGAAGAAATTCAGCGCGAGATGCTTGAGCCGCAGTTGGAGATCGCGACTCCGCCAAGTGTCGATTTTGCTGAGACGCGCCTGAAGTTGAATGACTTGAGGCAGGGCATTGCCGCGATCGCTCGGGAGAGCGATCTGTCTATCATCGCATCCGGAACTCATCCGCTTGCGGTCTGGTCCCGTGTCAAGGTCACCAATCAACCCCGCTATGACAAGGTGATGCATGACCTGCAGATGATTGGAAGCAGGAACATGGTGTGCGGCATGCACGTTCATGTCGAAGTACCGGAGCCTGACCGTCGTATCGATCTCATGAACAGGATGCTGCCGTATCTGCCCCTGCTTTCGGCATTGTCGACTTCTTCACCATTCTGGCAGGCCCAGAGAACCGGATTGCTCGGTTACCGTCTGGCCGCCAACCGCGAAATGCCGCGAACGGGGTTGCCCGAATTTTTCAACAGCGCAGCCGATTACGATAATTATATCGAGACCCTTGTTACTTCTCGCGCCATTCAGGATTCGAGTTACATATGGTGGGTTATCCGACCGTCTCTCCGCTATCCGACTCTGGAACTGCGTATCGCTGACAGTTGCACGCGCGTCGATGACGTATTGGCCATTGCCGCACTTTATCGCTGCCTTGTCCGTCACCTTGTCCGGTATCCCAAACTGAACGCCGAGCTTTCAGGGGCCAAGCACGCCATCATTGCTGAAAATTGCTGGCGCGCGCAACGATATGGAATCCATGGCAGTTTTGTTGATGAAGCGTCAAAAAGTGCAAAGGATGTCAAGGATGTTCTGGCCGAGGTTCTCGCCATGGTCGAAGAAGAAGCCGAGGCGCTCGGCTGTCAGGATGAACTGGACCTTTCCCGATGGATACTGGCTCGCGGTACGAGCGCTGACAGACAGCTCAATATTTACACGGAGGCACTTGGACGCGGCTTACCCAAGCATGATGCACTTGTAACGGTGGTAGACTGGCTTGCGGCAGAGACAGGAGGGCAGGGGAACGGCCAGTCATAATAAGACTTATATATTAATATAATCGTTATAAATATACGTAATATCAGTTAAATTTTTTACTATCTCATTGTTTTTTATGAGCTATGATGGTTCGCATGTGCGTTGCTGCACAAAAACCAATCATGGCAACATTGCGATGAGAGCAGCGTGTCATTATCTTCACCATTCCTGCAAAGCGGGCGCGTATGCGCTTGAATTTTTTCTCACGAGGATGCCATGGCGCGCGACGTTTCCGATACGACACCTATCCATTCTAAGAAGGATCTTGTCGATTGGATTGCAGCCGGAGAGAAGCCTGTCGAGGCTTGGCGAGTCGGGACAGAGCACGAGAAAATTCCATTCTTTAAAGCTGACTTCACACCTGTCCCTTATCAAGGTGACAATGGTATCGGAGCTCTGCTGGCCGGGATGGCCAAACTGACGGGCTGGGACCCCATTATCGAGCGCGGTAATGCCATCGGCCTGTTCGATGAACATGGTGGAGGAGCTGTATCACTGGAGCCGGGCGGGCAATTTGAGCTTTCCGGTGCACCGCTTGCAGATATCCATGAAACCATGCGTGAGCTGGATGTTCATCTACAGCAGTCAAAGGCGGTAGGTGATGCTCTGGGTATGGGGTTCCTTTCCATCGGAGCCAGCCCGAAATGGTCGCGTGAGCAGACGCCCGTCATGCCCAAGGGACGCTACGGGATAATGACCCGTTATATGCCCAAGGTCGGCTCGCTCGGCCTCGATATGATGTATCGGACGTCAACGGTACAGGCTAATCTCGATTACTGTTCCGAGCAGGACATGGTCGCCAAGTTGCGGACGTCGATCGCCTTGCAGCCGATCGTGACCGCTCTGTTCGCGAACTCACCGTTTCTGGATGGAAAGCCGAACGGATTCCTTTCGATGCGCTCCGAAATCTGGCGTGACACCGACGCAGACCGTTCGGGTATGACGCCGTTTGTTTTTGAGGACGGCTTTGGTTATGAGCGTTATGTCGATTGGATTTGCGATGTGCCGATGTACTTTGTCAAACGGGGCGAAACCTATCACGACGTAGCGGGTGCTTCCTTCCGAGATCTCCTTGCAGGAAAACTGCCGCAATTGCCCGGAGAAATGCCGACGCTGTCGGATTGGGCCAATCACGTTTCGACAGTCTTCCCCGAAGTTCGTTTGAAGCGCTACCTTGAAATGCGCGGTGCCGATGTCGGGCCTCCGGAACGGATTGCCGCCCTCTCGGCATTATGGGTCGGTCTGTTGTTCGATTCCGTGGCGCTGGACAGCGCGTGGCAATTGGTGCGGAACTGGTCCGATGGCGAGCGTCAGCAGCTTCGTGACGACGTTCCCCGTCTGGCTTTGAAAGCCTCTGTAGCCGGACGCTCCGTGAAAGATATCGCGATGGATATGCTGACTATCGCGAGGGATGGCTTGCGCCGCCGTAACCGGCTTGATGCTTCGGGTGCTGATGAGACGAAATATCTCGATCCGCTTTTTGAGATCGCTGATTCCGGTATCACCTCCGCGGAACGGCTTCTGGAGCGCTACCGGGGCGAGTGGCGCGAAAGTGTTGATCCCGTATTCACGAGCTGTGTTTTTTAAATCTGTCGCCTGCGCTGTTTCCACGTGATACGACCCGACGTATGTGTTAGAGCTTTTTCCGTTTAATCGACATCGATTAAACGATAAGAAAATGCGTCTTAACAATATGTTAGAGCGTTGCGGCGATTCATGTTGAACGCAAAGCGCTTTAGGTGAACGCGGCCTGTAAAAGGCGGAGCGGGTGTTACGCTATGGATAGGCCGGTTTCCAAAGATAAGGTAGCGCCGCAATTCGGCCTGGAGGAATTCGGGCTTTTTGCGATTGTTATCGTGGCATGGGGCTGGAGCTGGTACGCCATCCGCTGCCAGCTTGGTGTCGTGCCGGTTGAGGTCTCGGTCTTCTGGCGTTTTGTCCTTGCCGGAATTTTGACCTTTACATGGGTCTATTTCCGCAAGGAACCCATGCGGTTCGGATTTTCCGACCACTGGCGTCTGGCGGTTGTCGGCGCCTGCCTCTTCTGTTTTAATTTCATGATTATTTACAGTGCCGGATATTTTATGCCTTCCGGTCTGGTCGCCGTTATTTTTTCCCTGTCGTCGATCTTCAATCTGCTGCTGGCTGCCATTTTCCTTCGATCCGGTATTGAAGGTCGCGTTGCCATTGGTGGGATTGTCGGAACCGTGGGCGTCGCCTTCCTGTTCTGGCCGCAGATACAGGGTACGGAATTCGGTCATATGACCTTGTACGGCCTCGGGCTGGCGGCTACCGGCACCCTGATTTTCTGTTTCGGCAATCTCTTCTCGACAATAGTCCAGAGGCGCGGAGTGCCGTTGCTGGCGGCTACAGCGTGGTCGACAGTGTATGGCTGCATACTGCTGTTCGGGCTGTGTCTGGTCCGTGGGCGTGAGTTTTCCATCGACTGGACATTCAGTTATATCGGCGGCCTGCTCTATCTCGCCGTTATTGCTTCCGTGGTCGGATTTTCAGCATATCTTTCCCTGTTACGAAGAGTTGGAGCCTCCAGGGCAAGTTACAGCACTGTCATCACCCCCATCATCGCCTTGACAACCTCCACCTTCCTCGAGGGGTATCATTGGACGATGTTATCATTTTTAGGTGTTGTTCTGGCCATTATCGGGAATATCATCGTGATCGGACGTCCGCGCAGCAAGCCAGCAGGGCTTTAAGAGCGTGATCTTCGGCCGATATCGATATCGTTTTTTACACCGGGCAAATTTAGGCCATGCTTGACAGAATATTTGTTCTCCTTAACAGCGCAGAACCATGACGAAACCTGTTCTAGATATCCTGTTATGTTCACCACGCGGCTTCTGCGCCGGTGTGGTCAGAGCTATCGATGCGGTTGAAAAAGCGCTTGAGCTGTACGGACCACCTGTCTTTGTCCGCCACGAAATCGTTCACAACAAATACGTCGTTGAGAATCTGCGCGCCAAAGGTGCGGTATTCGTCAAGGAACTGAATGAAGTCCCGCCAGGGAACGCACCGGTCATCTTTTCTGCTCACGGGGTGCCAAAGCAGATTCCAAAGGAAGCGGAAGATAGAAAGTTGCTCGCTTTCGATGCAACGTGCCCGCTGGTGACCAAGGTTCATCGTGAAGCCGAGGTTCACTACAAACGCGGTCGACACGTGCTTCTCATCGGGCATGCAAAGCACCCTGAGGTCGTCGGTACGATGGGCCAGTTGCCGCAGGATGCAATGACTTTGGTTGAAACCGTCGAAGACGTGCACAATCTCCGCTTCGAAAACGGCGCGTCCCTCGCATATGTGACCCAGACAACCCTTTCGGTGGACGATACCCGCGAGATCGTTGAAGCCCTGTGCAGTAAATATCCCGATATCTTCGCACCACATAAGGAAGACATCTGTTACGCGACCACCAACCGCCAGGGTGCGGTCAAGGAAGTTGCGCCGAATGTGGATGCAATGATCGTTGTAGGTTCGCCTAACTCTTCTAATTCGCAAAGACTGCGCGAAGTTGCGGAGAGGGAGGGGTGCAAACTGGTTCGTCTGTTGCTGCGTGCCGAGGAAATCGACTGGGATGCCTTTGGAGCGATCCGCCGTCTTGGCCTGACAGCGGGGGCGTCGGCACCTGAAATTCTGGTTGAAGAGATCATCGATGCATTTGCGGAGCGGTTCTCGGTGAATGTTCAAACCGTTTCCACCGCCGACGAGAGCGTTTTCTTTCCGCTTCCAAGGGAGCTGCGTGGATAGGGAAAGGATTCTGTGATTTCCCCTTAAGTTTTTTCGAACCCATGGCCTCACGGGGATTGCCTTGCAATCCAGTATGGATCAAGCAGCCATGACGAGCTTTGTGGCAGCGCTTCTTCATTGGCGCTGGCCCGGACATGCAGATGGTGGAGTGACGGATTGTGGCCGTTTATACAGATGTCAGCGATGAGGAACTGGAGGCTCTGATTGCTTCCTACGACATTGGCGAGGTGCTTTCCTTCAAGGGAATTGCCGAGGGAGTTGAAAACACCAATTACTTTCTGCATACCAGCAAGGCATCCTTCATCCTGACGCTTTACGAAAAACGGGTGAATGAACAGGAGCTTCCGTTCTTTCTCAACCTGATGGAATATCTCGCTGCCCGCGGCCTGAACTGCCCGCAACCAGTCCTTGATCGCCGTGGCGAAAAACTGGCGCGCATCGCCGGTCGGCCGGCGACAATTGTTACATTTCTCGACGGTATCGCCATACGCAGGCCGCAGGCGAAGCACTGCCATTCCCTGGGTGCGGCGTTGGCGCAACTGCATCTGGCCGGAGAAGGTTTCCCGATGCAGCGGGCAAACAATCTATCTCTCGGCGGATGGCCACCGCTCTTCGCAGCTGCGAAAGAGGGAGCAGACGGCGTTGCTCTCGGGCTTGTCCGGCGGATAGAAGAAGAGCTGGCTTTCCTGCAAAAAACATGGCCGGATGATCTCCCAACCGGAATCATTCACGCGGACCTGTTCACCGATAATGTGTTCTTTATCGGAGACAGGGTGTCCGGTCTTATCGATTTCTATTTCGCCTGCACCGACTCGCTGGCTTACGATCTGGCGATCTGTCTTAATGCCTGGTGCTTCGAACCGGATGGATCATTCAACCTGACAAAGGGTCAGGCGCTGATTGCCGGATACCAGTCATTGCGTCCGCTCGACAGCAAGGAAATTGTAGCCTTGCCGATATTGTGCAGGGGCTCGGCGCTTCGTTTCATGCTGACCAGGCTCGTGGACTGGCTGAATGTTCCTCCCGGAGCCCTGGTCAAACCGAAAGACCCGCTCGAATACGACCGGAAGCTGGCATTCCATCGCCATGTAAAAGCCACTTCGGAATATGGATTGAACCCTTGAGCAAACGGCTGACGATTTATACCGACGGGGCCTGTTCCGGTAACCCGGGCCCGGGTGGCTGGGGTGCTATCCTGATTTATAACGACACAGAAAAAGAGCTGTCGGGTGGAGAAGTTCTAACCACTAACAACCGCATGGAATTAACCGCTGCGCTTGAAGCTCTCAAGGCGTTGAAAAGGCCCTGCAGTGTCGACCTCTATACGGATTCACAATATGTTCGGCAGGGGATCACGCAATGGATGATCAACTGGAAGCGTCGGGGTTGGAAGACCGCGGACAACAAGCCGGTCAAGAACGAGGATTTATGGCGTGCGCTCGACGAAATGGCGCAGCGCCATGATGTTGCCTGGCACTGGGTCAAGGGCCATGCCGACAATCCCCTCAATGTCCGTGCAGACGAGCTTGCGGTAGCGGCATTGCAGCCTTTCAAGACAGGTGCTTAGGTCGGCCTAAGAGGTTTTCTGGTTGTTCCTGTCGGTGATCGACACAACGGACACACCGGCATTGCGATATTCTTCAGCGTTATCAGGCATCTTGTCGATGACCACCATGTCGATCTCTTCGATGGTGGCAAACTGGGCCAGAGAACTGTTGTTGAGTTTGCTGTTGTCGCAAACCACAATCACCTGATTGGCGTGTTGCACCATAATTCGTTTTGTCTGGGCCAGCATGACGTCGGCGACACAGGCTCCTCGTTTAAGCGATAGGGCGTTGGTCCCCATGAACGCCTTGTCGACATTCAGAGTATCGAGGATCGAACGGCCATCAATGGCAATTGAACAGTGATATCCTTTCTTGACCATTCCCCCCATCAGTAAAATCTGGATCGTCTCCACATCTTCCAGGGTCTTGGCGATCACCATGTCGTTCGTAACAACAGTCAGGTGGCGGCAATGGCGGATATGCCGTGCTATCTGCAGTGTTGTCGTGCCGGTATCGAGAATGATGATGTCGCCATCCTCGACGAGTTGTGCAGCCCGCTTGCCGATCTGTTCTTTCAATGGCTGATTCAGGGTTTCACGCAGATCGGAGCGGACTTCGAAACTGGCTTTAGTTCGCAGGAGGGCACCCCCGTGGGTACGGGTGATGAGGCCAGCTTCCTCCAACACACGCAGGTCCGCTCTGACAGTGGCGTTTGAAACAGCAAACCGTTCGCTCATTTCACCCACCGCTATTTTGCGGCTTTCCTTGAGAATAGCGAGAATCTTCTCCTGCCGTTCTTCTGCGTACATGCCAACTCCAGATACAATGCTCAATCTATTGCCCAAGGGCGAACATGGTGATCGGAGACGTGCAACCTGCACCTTAGGCCTTACGTATGCTTCCCGCTCAATCGCACCAGTTTCAGGGAAGTGTGGTCATGAACACGATTTCAGAATCACCCGAATTCCAGCTTATCACGGTTTACGAGCAACTTAAGTTGAATCTGGCTGTAGTTATATCCACACATCCCGCCATGCCTTACAGGCTCTGGGCAAATTCAACACGCTCGTTATCGGGACCGGCAATCATGAAGTACCGCACGCCTCTTTCGCCGCTTGGCAGCACCGTCGGTCCCTCGACAATCGCATGGCCGAGACCTCCAACCCAGTCCATAGCATCTTCAAGACTGCTTACATTGAGGGCGATGTGTTCGAACCCGTAACCGATAAAGGGCTTATCCGCTCTATTGGGTAACTGATAAAGCTCTACGACGATTCCGGCCTGGGCCAAAAAAGCAATCTCTACAGCTCCTTCTGCAGCGGGAACGCTCAGGCGCTCCTGCAAGACGAAACCAAGAGATTCATAAAATCGTGCAGAATGCTCGATGTTTTCTGTCCGCAGTCCAATATGAGCGAGGCTAATAACGGGATTAGACATTTTTATCTCCGATATTGTCGAAAGTCGCCATCGAAGCGGAGCAATCCGCTTCGATGCTATGGCAACGCGTGTTCGACAAGCGTTGCGGCAATCTCGTTCTAGATACCGCTGCGGGCGCAGAAAAAGCCGTAGAAGGCAACGTAGGAAAAGCACAGGAGTGGCACCAGAAAGCCGATCTGCATGTTGCCGTGATTGAAATCCGAGATCATACCCATGATCAGCGGAACGACGGCTCCGCCGACGATGGACATCACGACAATGGAGCCGGCAATCTGCGTATCTTCACCTAATCCTTTGATCGTCAGGCCGAAATTGGTCGGCCAGCATAGCGCCATGCAGAAGTTGACGCCCATGATCGCGACCACCGCGATGAGGCTTTTGACGCTGACAGCAACCAACAGCAACAGAACACAGATTGAGCAAAAAACTCCCAGCAGAAGAGCGGGTTCGAATCTCTTCATCAAGGCCGTTGTCACCACCTTGCCGGCTGAGTAACAGACCAGCGTGGCCAGAAGCCAATAGGTAGCGGAGTGCTCCGTGGTTCCCCGTTCGATCATCTGGACAAAGCGGATGGTGAAGCTCCACAAACCAACCTGTGCACCGACGTACAGAAATTGCGACAGCACGCCGAGGCGGAAGTGCGGGATGGAAAGCAGGCGCACAATAGAGCTGAATATTTCCTGTTTCGGTTCCGTTTTGGCGGTCTCAGCCGGTTTGCACGCCGGAAATTTCACGAATAGAAATACCAGTGCAAGACCGATCAGGATGGAACCAATGATCAGATAAGGCATGACGACCTGGGAAACCATCTGGTGACGGGCGGCTTCCGCCAGATCCGGCGCCATTCGCAGCAGGTCATCATGGGTCGGATCGTTTCTACCGAAGACCAGTTGCTGACCAATCAGCACGCCTGAAATCAATCCGAATGAATTGAAAATCTGCGAGAAGTTAATTCTCTGGGTCGATGTTTCGATGGGGCCGAGCAGGCTGGAATAAGTATTGGCGGAGGTTTCCAGAAACGAAAGTCCTGTGGCAATAACGCCGAGACAACCAAGGAAAGCAGCATAGGTCATGACCTGCGCGGCGGGAATAAACAGGAAGCAGCCGAATGCATAAAGACAAAGACCTATGATTATTGCCGCCTTATAAGAATACCGTTTGATGACCGCCGCAGCCGGGAGTGCCATGAAAAAGTAGCCAAGGAAGAAAATCGATTGCACCAGGGCTGTCTGGGTATCGGTAAGGTCAAAGCCTTTTTTGAACTGGGCGATCAGAATGTCATTCAGATTGCCTGCGACGCCCCAAAGGGCGAACAGGCAACATACCAGCATCAATTGAAGCCATGGCGTGGCTGGCAGATAAGCGCTGGTATCGAGATGCGTTTTCTTATCCTTGACGTCGAGTCCTGAAACAAGAATTTCACTCATGGTGACACTCCATTATCCTCGGCGAGAACAACCGTATTGAGGGCGTCAAGCCTGTCGTAAAACGGTTGTGCGGTTGTGTAGAGATCCTCGAACAGCTCGAAGCGGCGCATGTAGAGTTCATGCAGGCGAGGATCGGGAAGGATTTCCTGTTCGAATTGAACCGTCTTCGTGATGCCATCGACGAAATCGGAGAATAACCCGATGCCGGTGCCGCCGATTATGGCGCAACCGGTAACGCCGTTCTCCTGATTACGGGTCTGAACGATTGGAAGGTTATAAAGCGAAGCCTTGATCTTGAGCCAGAGAGGGCTTCTCGCTCCGCCGCCGGAGGCAATCATCTTTTCAACGCGACCTCCAGTGCTTTGCTGCAATTGCCGCAGGTTTCGGGTGGCGGCATAGGCAACACCTTCAAGGACGGCGCGGTAAAGGTGCTCTTCGCGATGACCGCGATGAAGACCGAAAAATGATGCTCTGGAGTTGGTTTTTCTGGCCAGCCGCTCTCCGGTCAAATATGGCAGGAAGATCAACCCCTCGGCTCCCGGTGGAGAGCTTTCCGCCTTAGTGAGGAGTTCCTGATGAGACAGCCTGTTGCCTCCCAGTGCCTGCCGCGCCCACCTCATGGCGTCGCCGCCGGCATCCAGGATGGTGAAGCCTCCCCAGGCAGTATTTGCCAGATGCAGGTTGTTGATCAGCGGGTGAAGTAACGGCTCTTTTGCCACGACCGTCAGAAGGGTTGAAGTGCCCGTGCTGTCCGATGCCGTGCCGGGTTGATAGGTGCCCGAGCCGAGCAGCGTGGCAGCCATGTCAGCGGCGCCTGCAACAACCGGAAGTCCTTCCGGTATACCGGTGGCGAGAGATGCCTCCCGCGAGACTTCACCAATGACATCGCTGGACAGATGGAGCTGGGGCAGCAGGTTCAAAGAAAAATCGAACTCTCTTAATGCGAGCTCCGACCATTGCAACGTCCTACAATCCATCAGGTAATAGCACGAAGCTTCACTATAATCCGTTGCACGAACACCGGTCAGCATGAAGTTGACGTAGTCCTTCGGCATCAGAATCGTTGCGACACGCTGCCAGACATCCGGAAGATTCCGACGCAACCAGTCCATCTTGAATGCCGGCCAGGCGGCTGTCGGCGGATTGTTCAATGTGGCCAGAAGGCTCGATACGTCACGATCGACGCTGAATTGCTCAACCAGCGGTTGGGAGCGCTTGTCATTCCAGAGCAGGGCGCTGTCGATGGCAAGCTGCCCGTCCGCATCGAGGAGAACTGTGCCGTGCATCTGTCCGCAGACCGAAACAACCGCCAGCCTGTCTCGGCATTCCTCATGCTGGGAAAGCACTTCCTGCACGCATTGGCACACGCTTTGCCACCATAGGGATGGCCGCTGTTCGGCCCAGCCTGGCTGCGGCGAAAACTGATCATATTCGCGTTGTGCGAAGCCGATGATCTCTCCCTTGTCGTTGACCAGTCCCGAACGTGTACTGCCAGTGCCGATATCAATGGTCAGGATGATGTCTCGCATGCTGGTTCCTCACGAAGTGTTGGAAGCGCTATCGCGCTGCTAGCGATTTCAGGTTTGGGAGAGTTCGGGGAAGGCCGAAGGGTCCTTCTCTACCTGTTCGAGGACTTTCAATGTGGTGCTGGTGCTGACCCCAAAACGACGCACGCCGAGTTTATAAAGTTTACGAAGGGTTTCTAGGTCTCGAATGCCGCCGGCGGCCTTGATCCCGATGCGGCCCTTGAGCTGGTCGGCAATGATGGAAACCGCCTCAACGGTAGCTCCGGTGGGCGCCCAGCCGGTTGAGGTCTTGACCCAGGCCATTCCTACCTCGATGGCAATATCACAAACCCGCCGAATCTGTTTTTCGGTAAGATGGTGAGTTTCCAGGATTACCTTTGCTGGTACCGGAGCAGCAGCTTCTACAACCTTCAGCAAATCATTGCGGACATAGTCGTAATCACCTGAGAGAACCTTCCCGATATTGACCACCATATCGACTTCTCGGGCTCCGTCGGCGATGAGTTGCCTTACTTCCTGGACCTTGATCCCGGTCGTATGTCCGCCAGAAGGAAAGCCTACCGGCCCGCCGATCATAATGTCGCCACCGCCATTATCCGGTAGCAATGTGCTGAGAAAATGAGTCCAGCACGGCAATACGTGAACCGATATGATTCGATATTTAGTAGCAATTTCAGCGCATAGGCGGATGTCTTCTTCGTTGCTCGTTGCCTGCACAGCACTCAGGTCGATCATACGAGCAAGGCGGGTGGCATTTGCGTTCATTTGGTGCCTTTTTCTTTCATATTTTAGCATTCATCGCTATATAGCGCTATTAAGATATCTTATCAATAATAAAAATTGTTAAATGAAAGAAAATGAAATTTTCATTTGCTGCTATTTATCGATTTGAACCCTATCAAATTTGCGCAGCGGAGCGTTCGCCACCCATGGTGCGTTACCTGTTAAGGAAACCGAACGCCCATCACGCTGGTGGTAAAGATTCCGGAATATGGCATTCCGGATAGCTGTTTTCGCTTTTTAGAGATGATGATTTTCTGTGAGCTCGCTTCACTGCATACCTGCTGCACTCGGAGAGAAATGCTTTTGGCAGCTTTGCCTGAGCGTTAATAAAATATAATAAATCAAATATTTAGGACGATCTCACAATTGAGAATGAATAAAAAAGTACTTGTCTCACAAAAAAACCTCACCGCGGGAACGATGAGGTTTTAAAGCTGGTAAAAATCGGCAGTCACAGTTGTTTCAGCATATTTTCAGCGTTCGAAACTTCTGCCTTGGATGGAATGTCTTCAAGATTGATTGCCTTGACGATGCCGTTGTCGACAATCATCGAATAGCGATGGGAACGGGTACCAAGCCCGAAGCCGCTGCCGTCCATGGCAAGACCTAAGGCCTTCGCAAATTCGGCATTGCCGTCTGAAAGAAATTCGATCTTATCGCCAGCATCACTGGCATCCGCCCATGCCTTCATGACGAACACGTCATTGACGGCTGTAACGGCGATCGCATCGACACCTCTGGCCTTGATATTGGCTGCATTATTAACATAGCCGGGCAGGTGATTGCGGTGGCATGTCGGGGTGAAGGCTCCCGGCACCGCAATGAGCACGACTTTCCTGCCCTCGAAGATGTCTTTGGTTGTCTTTGCAACAGGGCCATCGGGTCCCATGATGCGAAAGGTTGCCTGGGGCAGGTAGTCGCCGACTTTGATTGTCATCTGTTTCTCCTTGAATATACCACGACTGTCGTTTCGGGATTGCCCATGGGGCTGAAGAACATGCTCCCTTCACGCCTTTCCAGGCGCAGCCAGGGAGATAGTTTTCCTCCGTATTCGTCCGACAGATCAGTAGCTCCACGATACAGTTTGCAGAAGCATCAGTCGATCCGCAATTCCGTTTCGATGGACTGATCCCCGGCGGTGACTGTCAATCGAACCGGAACCAAAGCATAAGGTTTTTTCGGAGTTTCTTCGGCCTTGACAAGGAAGCTCCAAGTGCCTTCTTCAACGCCGGGTTGCCCTTCAGAAACCGTAAACAGCCACCCTTCCGGGCCTTCAGCAAAAAGCTCGGGCTTTTCCCCCGTGGGAGCACGCACGCTGATCAGGGCCTCGCCCTTGTCTTTCAGGCCTTGCCCGGACAGCACGGAAAGAGGAGCTTCGCTTCGGGCGGGCGTCGGCTTGGGCAGGGTGCGTATTGCACGTTGAACCGCTACCGCATCCTTTCCGGCATCTGTTCCGCCCAGCACGACGGTTGCGGTTGCGGTCGCGGGAATACAGATATCCTTGCACACGCCGTATTGAAGAGAGAGCTTGAGGCTAACTGTTCCAGGCCTCAGCGGAGAAACCCGCACCGGAATAATGACTTTGTCATGAAAGCCATAAACGATGCTGTCAGCTTCGCGTATACGTTCGGGAGCAGGCCAGTTTACCTCAATATCTCCTGCGTTTTGTGAATCCGACCAGTCCAGAACTGGAGGAACTCCGGCCTCCCCGGGAACGCGCCAGTAGGTCAGGAAACCTGGAGCAAGACTGATTTCAATCGCTGCAAGATAGGTCGAACTGTCGCTTCCACCATCGAGAAGACGAACATGAGATGTATTTTCCATTCCGCTCGCCGCACGACTTATCGTGGGAACAGAAGACGACATACAGGCTGCAAGAATAAGGATACAGGATATGCGTATGCTGCTGATGAAGGACACTGTTACCTCTTGATCGTACCGCACTGTAGGGCAGATGCTCTTATATGGGCAATGAGATCGTTTCGACCATCCAATTTCGCGTGATCGAAGAAATCAGGTATGGACATGGAACAGGGGAGGGGTAGCATATCAACATGGAAATCGAATTCAAAACGGGTTCCGGTGACAGGTCCGTCTATCTGGATGGCCAATTGCTGATTGCAATGCCAGGGCTGGAAGATGAGCGTTTTGCCCGTACAGTGATTTACATCTGCTCGCATTCCGATGAGGGCGCGATGGGTATCGTGGTCAACCGGCCTGCCGAGAATATCAGCTTCCAGGAACTCCTCGTTCAACTCGAAGTCGTTCCCGAACATGAGAGAATCTATCTGCCGAATCGTATGTCGAAGGTTGACGTGATGATCGGTGGCCCGGTGGAAACCAGCCGTGGTTTCGTGTTGCATTCTCCTGATTACTCCGTTTCGGAATCGACCGTCAGTATTGATGAAGCGGTTTCCCTGACGGCCACAATCGATATTCTGCGTGCGATCGCTCGTGGAACCGGGCCGCAGGACGCGCTCCTTGCTCTGGGCTATGCCGGCTGGGCGCCCGGGCAACTCGAAAGCGAGATACAAGCCAATAGCTGGCTGAATTGCGGAGCCGCTGCCGACATCATCTTTCGGACGGCGGTTGATATCCGCTACAATGTGGCAATGCAGCAGATCGGCGTCGATCTCGGCCAATTGTCCACGGCATCCGGTCGGGCATGACAAAAGTCGCGTGAGTTTCCACGACGCAAAGTAATTAAAATTAATAATAATGCAATGGTATAACTTTGTTTTCTTAACGACAAGAGAAGACAGGAAGCTCTCGTAGAGTTCATAGCGCTGCGAGATATTTTGACGCAGCTTTCTTTGAGGCTCGAACAATATAATAAATCTGTAATTCACAGTCGTAAGATATTGTAGTTAGTTATTTTTATCTGTTTTAAAAATTGTAAAATATTTTCCTAAATAGATTACCCGTGTTCGTTTCCCCACATGTTTCCGATGTTGTTCGCTTCGACCAACCCTGAAAATTCATTGACAGTTTTTGCAAGAGCGATAACATTTGTTTTGTTCTAGTTATGAACTAATGTTCGCCTTAAGAACTAATTACATAGTACTCTTATTCGGCAACCAAGGCGGGTGCCGGGGTTCACAATAATGCCGCGGTCTTGGTTGGTGGGTTCGATAATGTCGATATTCCGATCTGACTCATCGATAAGAAGATCACTCCAGGTGCCGGTCTGGACATAGCCCTGTAGGGCAGAAGCAGGCGTAGCCAATATTGGCTATTCCTAAATATAGAATATACATACAAACTAGTGTGCTGGCTTTATGTTTTATTTAAGTATTATGCTGTAGTAACGTTTTTGTATATGAAATAAATAGAAAATATTCTGCATATATTGTCATTTATACATAAATATTACCAATTAGTATTGGTTGTGCTTGCCTGTGTCAGGCAAGCGCCCTTTTCACTCGATCGTAAATGGAGGTTTTTATGTCACGTTTAGCACCTCTCGATACAACAAAACTTGATGCTCACCAGCAGGCTATTTACGACGCCATAGCCTCCGGTCCACGCAAGGGCGTTCGTGGTCCGCTAGCGGTATGGCTGCGGCATGCCAGCCTTGCCGAGCATGCTCAGGCTCTTGGTCGTTATTGTCGTTATGACACCTGCCTGGATCCGCGACTGTCGGAACTTGCCATCCTGCTCTTGGGCCGACATTGGCTGGCTGAATATGAATGGGCTGCGCACAAACCTTTCGCTCTGGAAGCAGGACTTGCGTTGCAAGTCATTGATTCAATTCGCGATGGAGTTCGCCCCAGCTTCATGAAAGTGGATGAGGAGCTGGTTTACGACTTTGTCACGACCCTGCACACGGAAAGAAATGTCGATGATGATTTGTATAAAAGAGCAGTGGCCGTGCTGGGAGAAGACGGGGTCATCGATCTCACTGCTGTCTTTGGCTACCACTCGCTTATCTCCGTAACCATCAAGGTGTTTGACATCCCTCCACATGCCGGAGGTGCACCTGAACTACCCACAAAGTGAAGTTTGACGGCTTAACGGCCAAGGAGGAGCTATGCTTGGTGTATCAGCTGCAGGAGTAGTTACTTTAGGTGTTGCCTATCTGATCGGTAAAAAAGGTTATGCGCCAGCCGTGTTATTGTTTGCAGGAGTCATCCTGATGACGGTCGGCGTTGTTTTTGGTCTCGGTAAATTTTTGCCTGCCAACCAATCCACGGGGGTCATTGTTTTTGATCTGTTCGATGCTGTGCGCCGGATGTTCGGTACCAGACTTGCAAGCCTGGGCCTGACTATCATGGCCATTGCCGGCTTTTCCAAATATATGGATCATGTCAAAGCCAGCGATGCACTTTTTTCACTGGTTGCTGCGCCTCTGCGTTACATACGCAGCCCTTATGCGCTCCTCATGGCAGCCTTTCTGGTGACACAGTTCCTGTCTCTGTTCATTCCCAGTGCTGCGGGAATCTCGCTGCTGCTCATGGTAACGATTTACCCGATTCTGATCCGCTCCAATATCAGCCGTCTTTCGGCACTCGCGATTATCGGAAGCGCCCGGTGTCTAACCATGGGGCCAGCCTCACCTAATGCGGTCTTTGGCGCCAACGTGCTGAAGATGGACCCTGCAACATACTTCTTGCAATACCAGTTGCCTATTGTATTGCCGCTTCTGGTTATCCTGTTCGTGGTGCATTTTTTCACCCAGCGCTATTGGGATAAAAAAGAAGGGCCAGATGTTGAAGGTCTGGAACTGCTGAACCAGATGAGTTTGAAAGAGAAGGAAGCTCCGCCGCCTCGTTTATACGCGCTTCTTCCCATCTGCCCTCTGGTTATCATCATTGCTTGCAGCCCGACGATCACTGACTATCTGGGCTGGCCCAAGATTAATCTGGATGTGGGCACGGCAATGTTCATGTCTATTCTTATTGCCATGACAATCGAGCTTATCCGAGTACGTAAACTGTTGCCGGTACTTTCCAGCATGCGCATGGTGTTTGACCAGATGGGCAAGCAGTTTACGGTTGTCGTCGCTCTTATCGTTGCCGGTGAGATATTCGCTCGCGGCCTTGTCACGGTGGGCGCCATAGAAACCATGGTCAAAGGTGCACAAAATGCAGGGCTGGGGGCTATGGCGCTGACCCTTGCTGCTTGCGCCATCATTTTTGTTTCCGCCATCCTTATGGGTTCCGGCAATGCGCCATTCTTCTCCTTCGCTGCGCTGATACCGGATTTGGCGACCACTCTGGGGGTTGCCGGTATCTCCATGATGATCCCCCTCGACCTGATGAGTGCCTTCGGTCGCACCGTTTCTCCTGTATTTGGTTCCACTGTGGCAATTGCGGGCATTGCCGGAGTATCGCCCTTCCAGGTTGCCAAGCGTATGGTCGTGCCTATGATCGCCATGGTTATAGCCTGTCCTATTCTGGTGTTTATGATCTTGTTTTAGGCGATGTGTCCGGCGCCGTCTGAGGGGCGCCGGGTATTTCCCGAGAAGGCGCGCCATCCTGTCCCTGGGTGGCGCGCCTTTATTTTTTTAGGACAGTAAGGGCGTGCTTGATCATCGGAGACAGATTGTCCTCGCCTCAAGAGACTAAAAATTAGCCGGCATTTCTTTTGAAGAGGGATGCTGCTTCACTTCGTAGCGCTACGGGATACTTTGTCGCAGTATTTGCCGGCGAGCGAGTTAAGGAACTCACTCGTTGTTTCTTAGCGATAACATGCTGCGATAGTTAGCTTTTATCGGAGATAATTCGTTTGGTTGCGGGCAGTACATGTCGCCATATTTCACCGCGCCATACGTCTCGTCTTTGCTGCGTAGCTCTAGAAAACTCATTGACAGTTTACATGGAAACGATAACATTCATTTTGTTCTAATTATGAACTAATGTTCGAGTGGAGAACAAAATGAATAAAATAGTTCCATCGGCAGGGGAAGCGGTTGCCGGTATTCATGATGGCGCCACGGTCATGGTTGGCGGGTTCGGTGACGCAGGTATTCCGTTTGAACTCATCGACGCATTGATCGAACAGGGTGCTAGGGATCTGACCATCGTTTCCAACAATGCGGGGGCAGGAGAGGTCGGTATCGGCGCTCTTCTAAAAGAGGGCCGTGTGCGCAAAGTCGTTTGCTCCTTCCCGCGTCAGGCTAATTCTCAGGTTTTTACCGATCTTTATCTGAGCGGAAAGCTTGAACTGGATCTGGTTCCCCAGGGCAATCTTGCGGAGCGAATTCGTGCCGCCGGTGCCGGCATCGGCGCGTTTTTCACGCCAACCGGATATGGAACGCCATTGGCGGAAGGGAAGGAAACCCGGGAGATTGATGGACGACATTACGTCCTCGAGTACCCGATCCATGCCGACTTTGCCCTTATCAAGGCGCACAAGGCTGATCCTTACGGCAATCTCGTTTATCGCAAAGTTGCGCGGAATTTCGGACCTGTCATGGCGACCGCCGCGAAATGTACGATCGCGCAGGTCACCGAACTTGTTGAACTCGGGGCTCTCGATCCCGAGGCGATCGTGACACCCAACATCTTTGTCCAGCGCGTGGTTCAGATCAGCCCCAGATCCCCTCGGGATATGGCGTGAGTACCCGGAGAACAGCTATGAATCCAAATATCGAACGCCTGACACGCCAGCAGATTGCTGCCCGCGTTGCCAAGGACATTCCGGATGGTTCTTATGTCAATCTCGGCATCGGGCTGCCTACCGAAGTAGCAAACTACTTTCCGACCGGAAGCTCCACGATCCTCCATACCGAGAATGGTTTGCTCGGCATGGGTCCGACACCTGCAAAGGGAGAGGAAGATGACGATCTGATCAATGCCGGGAAACAGTATGTTACGGCCAATATCGGGGCCGCCTATTTCCACCATGCGGATTCGTTTGCGATGATGCGCGGCGGCCATATCGATTACTGCGTGCTCGGAGCTTTCCAGGTCTCGGTCAAGGGTGATCTGGCGAACTGGCACACCGGCGCGGCAGATGCGATTCCCGCGGTTGGAGGAGCCATGGATCTCGCTATCGGCGCGAAGTCCATTTTCATCATGATGGACCTGTTGACCAAGAAGGGAGAGAGCAAGTTAGTCGAAACCTGTACTTATCCTTTGACGGGCATCGGTTGCGTCAAACGCATTTATACAGACGTTGCCACTTTTGACATCGCAGACAACGGCGTGGTCGCTCGTGATCTTGTGCCGGGGCTCGCCTTTGCGGAGCTAGAGCGGATTTGCGGCGTGAAGCTGCTGCGATCAGCCTGACGGGAATGGGAGTACACCACATGAGCCAGCAGGCATTTATCTGTGATGCCACCCGCACCCCGTTCGGGCGTTACGGTGGAGGATTGTCCGGAATTCGCGCCGATGACCTCGGTGCTATCCCAATAAGAGAACTGATGCGCCGTCATTCCAACGTCGATTGGGCGTCGGTGGATGATGTGTTCTACGGCAGCGCCAACCAGGCGGGTGAAGACAATCGCAACGTTGCGCGTATGTCTCTTCTGCTTGCAGGGCTTCCTGAGACCGTGCCCGGTGTTACCGTGAACCGGCTTTGCAGTTCGGGCATGGAAGCTATTGGCCAGGCCGCGCGCGCTATCCGTAGCGACGAAGGCGGGTTTTTCCTCGCCGGAGGTGTCGAGAGCATGAGCCGGGCACCCTTCGTGATGGGCAAGGCGACCAGCGCATTCTCGCGCAATGCGGAGATATTCGACACGACCATCGGCTGGCGTTTCGTTAATCCGGCGATGCAGGCTTTGTATGGTGTCGATTCCATGCCGCAAACGGCTGAGAACGTTGCCGATGATTTCAAGATATCGCGTGAAGATCAGGATCTCTTCGCCCTGAGAAGCCAGGAGAAGGCAGCAATCGCGCAGGAGAACGGCGCTTTCGCGGCTGAAATCTGCCAGGTGGAGATTCCTCAAAAGAAAGGTGATGCGATTATCATCGATCGCGACGAGCATCCCCGTGCCACCACCATGGAAACCCTCGCCAAGCTCAAACCCGTCGTGCGACCGGACGGAACCGTGACGGCAGGTAATGCGTCAGGCGTGAATGACGGCGCATGCGCACTCATCATTGCCAATGAGTTCAATGCGACGAAACATGGCCTGGCGCCCATGGCCCGGATCGTCGGAATGGCTTCGGGTGGCGTCGCACCGCGTGTCATGGGGATAGGTCCGGTTCCTGCGGTTCAAAAGCTTCTTGGCAGGTTGCATCTGAGCTTGCGCGACATTGATCTCATAGAGCTGAACGAAGCCTTTGCTGCCCAGGGGCTTGCCGTGATGCGCCAGTTGGGAATTCAAGATGACGATCCGCGCATCAATCCTTATGGCGGGGCAATTGCTCTTGGCCACCCGCTCGGAGCGAGCGGTGCCCGTCTTGTGACAACCGCTGCCTATCAGTTGCAGCGGACCGGTAGCCGATATGCGTTGTGCACGATGTGCGTGGGTGTCGGGCAAGGACTTGCGATGATCATCGAGCGGGTTTGAACCACACTCACGGTTCTTGAATTTTTGCTGCTTCACCTGACTCCGGTTACGACTGTTTGTCAGCCGGATTCGCTTGCTCAAAAACCTATGAGGAAAAACCTCAGGCGAAGAACGGGGTAACAACATGATACCGTTAAAAAACAAAGCAAATTATCGATGGCTGATCCTGCTTGCCTGCATGTTGATCTATTGTACTTCCCAACTCGTGCGCTGGAATTACGCCAGCATAACCACGTATCTGATGACGGATCTTAATATAGGCAAGCCGGAACTGGGCCTGCTTGGTTCGGCATTCTTTTATGCCTATGCCGTTGCTCAGGTTCCGTGGGGGTCTGCGGCTGATGTCTTTGGCGGACGCAGGGTGATACCGATCGGCATCGGCATTCTCGCCCTGTTTCTCGCCGGATTTGCGCTGAGTGCAACCTTTACGCACGCGCTCATCTGGCGTGCTTTGATGGGTGTTGTCGCCGCAGCCGGTTATGTGCCGATTACGTCAGTTCTTGCAAAATGGTTCACCATCAAGGAACGCGGCTTCGCTATGGAAATGTATTCCGGCGTTGGCGGCGGTCTTGGTGAGGCCCTGACATTCCTGCTTATTCCAATCATCGCCGTTCTTATGACTCATGGTGGCATTTTCGGAATGACCGGCTGGCGTGCTTCGACCATCGTGATGGCGTTTGTCATCTTGGCGATTGCAGGTATCGCTGCCTTCTTGCTCAGGTCGTCGCCAACCGATATCGGTCTGCCGTCAATCCAGCATGCCGAAGACAAAGGCGAACATAAGGAGGTCAGTTATCGCTCGACCCTGGCCATCATCGCCAAGGATCCGGCGCTCTGGGTGCTGTCGCTGGTCTGGTCCGGTTACATGGTCGCTACCAGGTTGCTGCCCGGTTGGCTTCCTCTCTACGCCACGGATTTTTATATTCAGCAAGGGGGCATGTCCAAGGAAGCCGCGATTATTGCGGGTGGCGCAATGGCCACGATATACGTGCTTGGTCGCGTTTTTGGTACACCAATGGTCGGGCATCTTTCCGATTTCCTGCTGAAAAGGGGAGTTCCGCGTTCCGTCGTCATCGGCACCGGCCTGCTTGTGATCGCACTTATATTCTACCTTTATACGCTGCCAATTCCGAACACGATCACACTTGGTCTTCTAACCTTTGTGGCAGGTATTGCGATTAATATATTCCCGTTGATCAATGCCTCGGCTGCGGAGATATGGTCAATTCGCTCTGCCGGGTTCAGCATGGGCATCATTAATACGGTCGGTCAGTTCGCGGGCGCGATGGCCCTGTCGGTATCGGGCTTCACGGCTGCCAGATTCTCGGTGGTCGGCGGGGCCTTCTATACCGAGTTCCTTGGAATCTGGTATCTGGGAATCATCACAAGTCTTCTTGGAGCTCTGGCAACTCTTTACGTGATTGTTCGCGAACGTCAGGCAGTCAAAGTTGAGGCATAGTGTTCCTCTGAGGAACAGGTGGACGGGCACTTCGGTGCCCGTTTTCCTTAGAAAAGGAAACTGAAGTTCAGCTCATGCGGCTATTCATCTTGAGATGGCATGTAACTGTGTCGTATGGAGATGGAGTTAACCATTGTCCGGGAACCGCATGTGTCGACCACTTCTGCCCTTATTGACGAGAATAGTTCCGGGAATAGCGAAGCGAAGAAACCGAGCGATTCCTACGTTCAATCCTTCGCACGCGGACTTGCGGTCATCAAGGCGTTCAGTGCCGAGAGACCGGCGCAGAGCCTGACGGAAGTCGCGGAAGCGGCGGGCCTGACACGGGCCGGGGCGCGGCGCATTCTCCTGACGCTGGTTCATCTCGGATATGTCCGGGTTGATGGCAGGCAGTTTCGCCTGACGCCGAAGATTCTGGATCTGGGATTTGCTTACCTCAGCTCGACGCCGTTCTGGAATGCAGCCGAACCGATTGTTGAAGCGCTGGCCGAAGAGGTGAGGCAAAGCTGCTCCATTGCCGTGCTGGACGGAAATGAAATTGTCTATGTTCTGCGCGTGCCGACTCGAAAGATCATGGCGCTGAACCTGTCGATAGGCAGCAGGCTGCCTGCGATCAACACGTCGATGGGCAGGGTGCTTCTCTCTGGTCTCACAGAAGCTGAGCTTGACGCCGTGATCAGCAGCTCCAAGCCAAGCCCTGAAACCGAGAGTACTGTGGTTGACGCCCAGGAACTGAAGAAGATCATAGCCCAGACGCGCAGGCAGGGATGGGCGCTGGTCAATCAGGAACTGGAGCTCGGCCTCATTTCCGTTGCTGCTCCGATCCGGGACCGGAACGGGCGTATCATCGCTGCCATCAACACCAGCGGTATATCGGATGGAGAAGGCTCAGAAGACCGGATGAAACAATTCATTGAGCCTCTCAAGGAGGCTGCGGACAAGATATCCGAAGTGATTGCGATGCGGGTTTGAGGCCTGCCTATGACGAAAGGACGGTTCCAGAAACTTCGATGTGCAATGGCCGAGGTCGAAGCAGTCGAGGCCGACTCGAGTCATACATTTTCAAAGCACACCCATCAGCAGTTCGGCATAGGCGTTATCTACCGGGGCGCGCAAAAATCACTGAGCGGCCGGGGTACGGTGGAGGCTCAGGCGGGCGATGTAATTACCGTCAATCCGGGCGAGGTTCATGACGGCGAGCCGGTAAATGAGGCGGGCCGTTTCTGGAAAATGCTCTATTTCGAGCCTTCTGTGATCTCCGAAGTTGTTCTGGATCTGAATGGGGGAGGAGCGCTGGATTACGAGTTCGCCTCTCCCGTTATTTCCGATCCGGGTATTTCGCATCGCTTTCAAGAATTGTTCTCTGCCATGACGGCCGAAACTTATGTACCGATTCTGGGCCAGGAAACCCTGCTGATGTTATTGGCGGATGTGCTGCACAGGCAGATGCAGCTCCATCATGAGCGCTTTGTTCCCAGGGAAATTTTGAAAGCCCGTCAACTCATTGATGATGATCCGACAGCAATGATCACATTGTCGGAGATGGCACGGGAAAGCGGCCTCAGCCGGTTTCAGGTTGTGCGTGGTTTCTCCCGTGCCACAGGTCTTACACCGCATGCTTATCTCGTCCAGCGGCGTGTTGATATCGCTCGGAAATTAATTGCAGCGGGAACACCTTTGGCTGAGACAGCTGTTACCTGCGGGTTTGCGGACCAAAGCCATATGACCCGCATATTCATCAGGAAATATGGCATTTCTCCTTCGAGTTATATGCGGGTGGTTGCCTGACAGTTTTTACTGCTCTGCTGCAATTACGTTCAAGACGGATCATTCACAACCGGCTTACCTGCGGCTTTCCCCTTTGAGGATGGATAGCCCGAGCATGTTAGCGGAATATGTTTTGACGTCGATCATCGTCATTCTTCTCCCCGGAACAGGGGTTCTCTATACAATCGCATATGGGTTGAGCGGTGGGTGGCGTGCGGGTGCGATGGCTTCTCTCGGCTGCACTCTCGGAATACTGCCCCATATAGTGGCCAGTATAGCTGGGTTGGCAGCCGTGCTTCATGCAAGCGCGGTGGCGTTTCAGGCCTTCAAGTATTTGGGAGTGGCCTATCTGTTTTATATGGCCTGGAGCGTCCTGAGAGATCGAGAGATTTTGCAGCTATGTGAAGGGAACGCATCCAACTCGCTCGTTCGTATTGTCACGAATGGCTTCCTGCTGAATATCCTCAATCCAAAGTTATCGATATTCTTCATGGCGTTTCTGCCGCACTTCATTCCGGCCGGTACCGTCAATCCAGGCTCTTACATGTTGATGCTGGCGATAATATTCATGTTCCTGACTTTTATAGTCTTTGTCGCCTACGGAACATTCGCTTCATTCACTCGCCATTACGTCGTTTCGAAACCGCACGTCGTGTCTGTGCTCAGATATGGGTTTGCTGGCGCTTTCTGCATACTCGGGCTACAGCTCGCATACTCGCGGCAATAGCCAATGAACCATGAATAATGGCTGTACGCACAGCTCAGGATCGCAGCCATCTGAGAACGTCAGTTGCGTTCTGATCAGGTGGAAAGATCGGGTAAAAAACGCGCGCGATCTTTGCGTCGTCGATAACGAGCGTAAACCGTTTCAGCAATGTCATTCCATCCGCCTGGAATGTCGGCAACCTCAATGCCTGCGTCATGTGAAGCATATTGTCGGAGAGCAGCGGAAACGGCAAATGCAGCCGCGCTGCGACCTCCTGCTGATAGGCCGTATTCTGTGTTGAAAGTCCGAAGAGGTGCTTGATACCCAATTCCTGAAGTTCAGAAAAATGATCACGGAAGGCGCATGATTGCGGCGTGCACCCGCGAGCGCCGGGGATCATATTCCATCCGTCGGGGAGCGGTACACCCGGCTCTCCCGTGCGCGGATAGGCATAGACGACAACGCGTCCTTTCAAACCCGAGAGGTCGACTCTGGAACCGTCCGTGGCAGATAAAGCCATAGGCGGGACAGTCATGCCGGGCAGGTGATCGACAGCTCCGTCATCCGACGGAGCCGGGATGGTTGACCAGTCAATCTCGAACGGAGTCGCCATTGCCAATTCCCTCTATCGCTTGTTCCACGTGGCTGCCTCTGAACCCTCATTTCAACTGATACGCGACCTGATGCTCGCAAGAGATGGCAGCTTTTTTACGGGCCCGATGGCGGCGAGTGTCATTTCACCGGTCATGGCCCGCTCTCCAGCCGAGCGAACCTCTTCCATGGTCAGTTGATCCACACGCCGCACCACTTCCTCTATGGGTATGACCCGATCCCACGCGAGCAACTGACGTGCAATGCGTTCAATACGTCCACCGGGGGATTCCAGTGCGGTCAGCAGCGCAACTTTCATCTGACGCCTGGCTCGGGACATTTCTATCTCATCTATATTGGTCGTAGCCCGGAAAGTGCAATCCAGTGTTACTTCGACCAATTCGGCGAGATCACGTTCAGAAGTTCCTGCTCCGATGCCGAATACGCCGCAATCGGAGAAGGGCCAGTGAAAAGCGTCGATGGCATAGGCAAGGCCGCGGGTTTCGCGCACTTCATGCCATAGACGTGACGTCAGCCCGCCGCCAAGAATATGTGAGAACAGGTGCAAGGCGTAATAGCCCGGGTCTTTGAACGAGAGTCCGGGAAGCCCGAGAACGATATTTGCCTGTTCCAGGTTGCGTGGAATTCTTCGTTCACCACCGTTATAGATGCCGGCCTCATGCTGGCTTGAGGACGTAGCGGGCATGTTGCCGAAGAGCTTTTCCGCCTGTTCCACGATGTCTGCGTGATGAACGGGGCCGGTTGCCACCAGCGCCATGCGTTCCGGAATATACTCGCGAGCCATAAAAGCCCTGATGCCGGTCTCGTCAAAACTTTCGATGGTTCCTGGCTTGCCGAGGATAGGCCTGCCGATAGGCTGGGCAGGGAAGGCCGTTTCCTGAAAAACGTCGTAGATCAGATCATCCGGCGTATCTTCAACAGCGGCATATTCCTGTAGGATGACCCCCTTCTCACGTACAAGCTCGTTTTTATCGAAAACCGAGCGGGTCAGGATATCGCCGATCACGTCGATAGCGACGGAGATATCCTCGCCGAGAAGACGGGCAGAATAGCTTGTATATTCGACCCCGGTTGCCGCATTGATCTCGCCGCCGACATTCTCGATGTCTTCCGCAATCTGCCTGGCTGAACGGCTTTCCGTTCCCTTGAATGCCATGTGTTCGATCAGGTGCGAAAGCCCGTGTTCGTGCGGCTGTTCATGGCGCGAACCTGTCCCGACCCAGACACCGACGGAGGCGGTGGCAACCTGCGGAACGGTTTCACTGGCGACAATGAAACCATTGGCGAGCTTTGTTATCTCGACGGGAAGCTCGCTCGGGAAATATTGATTCATATTGATGTTATTGTCCTGTTGGCCTTCAAGGCTTTACGGCCCGGGCGTTACCCCGGATAAACGTTTCGACTGCTGACTGATCATTGGCGATACGGGTCACTTTTTCCTTTCGCCCCATTAGATCAGCAAGATGTGGTGGCAATGAGGGGTGTTTCCCGGTTGCCTGCAGGACGGCATCCGGGAACTTGGCCGGATGAGCCGTGGAAAGAGCAATGACCGGAACCTCTGGTTTCTCCTGCAGGAGTTCACGTGCAGCCCTGACACCGACAGCGCTGTGGGGATCGAGAACATAGCCTGTGTTCTGCCAGACCTTTTTCATTTCGCTGGCAACTGCTTCCTCATTCACTGCATGAGCCGAAAACTCGGCCCTGATGCGCTCGAGAGCCGCCGGTTCTATTGTAAAGGTTTGTGACTGGCTCAATTGGGCCATGGCATTGCGGATAGCTTCGGGTTTGCGCTCATACGCATCAAATAACAGGCGCTCGAAATTCGAAGAGATCTGGATATCCATCGACGGTGAGGATGTGGCGACGACGCCGCGCGTTTCATAGCGCCCCGTCGTGACTGTACGAGCCAGGATGTCGTTCGCGTTGGTACCTATCATCAATCTGTCGACAGGCAGGCCCATTTTCTTGGCGGCCCAACCTGCAAAAATGTCACCGAAGTTTCCGGTCGGGACCGAGAAGGAGACTTTCCTGTGCGGTGAGCCAAGAGATACGGCCGATGTGAAATAATAGACCGACTGAGCGGCGACACGGGCCCAGTTGATGGAGTTGACGCCGGAAAGTCTGACCTGATCGCGGAACGCGGCGTGGTTGAACATCGCCTTGACCAATGCCTGACAGTCGTCGAACGTTCCATCCACTGCAAGTGCATGCACATTCGGGCTATCGACGGTTGTCATCTGGCGACGCTGGACCTCGGAAACCCGGTCGTGCGGGAAGAGAATGAAGACGTCGACTTGGTCGAGGCCCTTGAACGCCTCGACCGCGGCGCTGCCGGTATCTCCCGAGGTGGCGCCAACGATGGTGGCACGCTGGCCGGTGGTTTTCAGAACATGGTCCATCAACTGGCCGAGAAGCTGCATTGCGACGTCTTTAAAAGCCAGTGTCGGACCGTGAAACAGTTCGAGCAAAAAGAGATTGTCATCAAGCTGGGTGAGAGGGCAGACGGCCTTGTGACGAAAACCTGAATAGGCGTTTTCTATCATCCGACCGAGATCAGGCGCTGCGATATCATCACCGATCAGCGCACCGAGAACCTGCTTGGCGGTGTCGACGTAGCGCTGTCCGGCAAAGCTGGCGATATTCTCCCGCGAAAGGTGTGGCCATTGCTGCGGAACGTAAAGTCCGCTGTCCCGGGCCAGGCCGGTCAGGAGAGCATCGGAGAAGCCAATCGTAGGCGCTTCGCCGCGAGTGGAGACATGGAGCATATCATTACCTCTTCGGAGTGCTTTTCTCGTGAGCAACTCCATCAAGCAGTGTTTATCGCCGCAACGGCTTTCTGCGAAGAACCGCTGTTCTAGTTTTTCGCGCGTTGCTCTCAACCATAACGATGCTGATAGAAGCCTTGAGGCGATGCTGCAAGCATACACTGTCAAAAAGGGTGATATGCAATGCTATTCCTTCACTTCCGGAAAAGGGAATAGACACTCATGGCTGCCAGGACCAGAGCCAGCCCGAACCAGGTCAGAGCATATTGCAGGTGATTGTTTTTCAATGTGACCTCGCGGGTAACGCTGCCCTTCGGCCATAATGTGGGTGTACTGCCGGTTTGCGCCAGCGAATCTGCTTCCACATAAAAAGGCGCGAAGCGTTCAATATGGCGGTGAGACGCCATTTCGGCGATATCTCTGGTAAACCACTGATCATTGGCGGGCTTGTTCTCGGGAACGAACAAACCCCGCGTTTCCGGAGCACGCAAGATGCCGGTGATGGTCACTTCACCGGTTGGACGTTGTGCTTCAACGAGTTTGTTGTTTGGAACAAAACCGCGATTGATGAAAACAATCGCGCCGGTGGTCAGCTGCAACGGTGTGAACAGGTAGCTTCCCTGCAGCGCACCGCTCACACCCGCCCCGGCCTGTTCGGAGGGCAGCAGTCCATAGACCGGTATTTCGCGATTATGCAGGAGGGTACCGGTCAGCGAAACACGTCTGAACTCATCTTCTTCTGGATGCCAGGAAGCCCATGTGGCCTCATCCGGAATGGATGCGGCCGGGCCGTGAGAACGCATGTCGATCGAGGCGATCAGCGTCTCCTTCCATACCTTTCGCTGCAGCTGCCATATCCCGAGTGAGACGAGAATGGCCATTGCCGCGACGATGAGAAGACCTAAAGTCACCTTTCTGCGCAACGATTTCTCATGTGAGCGGGGAGGGTAGAGATTGCGTGAGGATGTCTTCATGACTACCTCTCCGGCTATCGGAAACGCTCTTCCTGGGCCTTGTGGCGATATTGCAGTGCAATCATCATGCCCTTGGCCGGGCGGATGAGACTGAGGCACAGGAAAATGGTGAGCGGAAACCAGATGGCGATATGCAGCCATAGGGGTGGTTCATAGGTAAACTCGGTCCATAATGCGAGGCCAACCACAACAAGCCCGACCATAGACATCACGAAATAGGCAGGCCCGTCCGCAGCATCAGTTGCGGAATAGTCAAAACCGCATACGGTGCATGAAGGTGCAAGTTCGAGAAAACCAGCAAACAACCTTCCCTTGCCGCAGCGCGGGCAGCAGCCTCGTAATCCGACGGCCAGAATCGAGGGTGGTTGCAGGGGAATCTCGTTCATGTCCGACTCCGAGCGCGGAACATCTTCAGCGCTCTTTTATATTTGTTCGCGAGTTTATAAGCGCATCTCTCAATCAAACGATTGGAAAACGTCTCCTGAAACAGGCAGTTATTCGGCTTGAATGAAAACCGTTTAAGCGCGCCTTACTCTAATGGCCGCCACCATAGCCCCAAACATAAATGCTCGCGAACAGAAACAGCCAGACCACGTCAACAAAGTGCCAATACCAGGCCGCGAACTCAAAGCCGAGATGTTGCTGTGGCGTGAAGTGGCCGATATAGGCGCGCCACAGGCAGACGATCAGGAATATTGTTCCGATAATGACATGGGCTCCATGAAATCCTGTGGCCATGAAGAAAGTCGAACCGTAGATATGTCCGGCGAAATCGAAAGTCGCGTGGCTGTACTCAAAGGCCTGGATGAGGGAGAAAGACACTCCGAGAATGATCGTCAGCCATAATCCGGTCTTCAGTCCCTGCCTGTCTCCTTCAAGCAACGCATGATGGGCCCAGGTTACAGTTGTTCCGGATGTCAAAAGGATGAGGGTGTTGAGAAGCGGGAGGTGCCAGGGGTCGAAGGTTTCGATCCCCTTGGGGGGCCAGGCGCCTAGAAGTTCTGCCCGTTGAAACTGAATCGGGGCGGTGGCGAACAAAGAGACATCGAAATAGGCCCAGAACCACGCCACGAAGAACATCACTTCCGAAGCGATGAATAAAATCATGCCGTAACGATGATGAATCTGGACGACGCGGGTGTGATAGGGACCATGGGTCGCCTCGCGGATCACGTCGCTCCACCAGGAAAACATGGTGTAGAGAACACCGATGAGACCGATTCCGAAAATGAATGGCCCGGGCCTGTGGCTGGAAATCTCCAGACCTTTCATCAGGAAGACGCCGCCTGCAGCCATGAAGAAGACGCTGATCGCACCGATGAGCGGCCAGGGGCTGGGGTCAACCAGGTGGTAATCATGTTGCTTGGCGTGGTTGGCATCGACGTGAGCCATGAACTTACTCTCCATCCCTGCTGTCTGCCCGATTTACCGGGCCGTTTTTAAATATCCGATTTTCCGCGGCTATCCGGTGCTTTCGCGACCGGCTCGCCGTTGCGGGAAGGGAAATACGTATAGGACAGGGTGATGGATTCGAGATCATGAATATCCCGATCCTTCACCAAATCCGGATCAACATAGAACACCACCGCCTGCTCCCGCTCTTCTCCGGGCTGCATCGTTTGTTCAGTGAAGCAGAAGCATTGCAGCTTCACGAAGAAGCTTCCCGCCATATCCGGCTGAACGTTATAGGTCGCGATGCCGGTGCTCGGCTGCGTGCTGTTGTTCCGGACTTTATAAAAGATGGTCTTGACCTCGCCGAGACGGACCTCGACCACGGGATTTACCGAGGAGAAGCGCCAGTCGAGGCCGGGAGCGACATTGGCATCGAAGCGTACCGAGATAGTCCGGTCGAGTACCTTCTCGCTGGGGATGGCGCTGATCAGAGGACGACCGTCGAAACCAGTTACGCGGCAGAACAGGTCATAAAGAGGCACAGACGCATAGGCGAGACCCACCATCGCGACCACGAGCCCGCCGCAGGCTAGCGCGATGCGCCTGTTTCCGTGGTTGGGGGAGGATGGGGTGGTGTTCATCTCGCGTTTCTCACATCGGCCGCTGCAAAACCTGCGCGCCCATCTTGAAAATCGTGACTAGAAAAAACAGCAATGCAAGCGCTCCAAGCGCAATACCAAGGGCATTCGACCTTCTGCGCCGCAATCTCAGCTGCTCCTCGGACATAGGGAGCGGGTCTGTTTCCGGAAGATTTGAGGGCTTGCTCATAGGTGTCCTCCTGAAAGGGAAACGAACAAGCCGAGGCCGTGCTCGGCCAGCAGGGCAGAGAATAGCGAAAACAGGTACAGAATTGAAAACCGAAACATATTCTGAGGCGCCTGTGTTGCTATCGGACCGCTGCCATGGCGGAATATCTGAACTGCGAAGGCTATCATGCCAGCTCCGCCGATTCCCGCGACTATCGCATAGATGAGGCCACCGAAACCGAGTGCAACGGGCGCAAGCCCCAGAGGCGCAAGTATGAGTGAGTAACCGAGAATGGCGCGTCGGGTTGCCTGAGGTCCGGCAACATTCGGCAGCATCGGGACACTGGCACGGCGATAATCTTCGGTTTTGAGAAGCGCCAGCGCCCAGAAGTGGGGCGGCGTCCACAGAAAGACGATCAGGAACAACACCAGCGATTGCATGCCGACATGCCCGGTTGCCGCGGCCTGGGCGACAACGGGCGGCAGCGCGCCAGCAGCGCCTCCGATGACGATGTTCTGCGGTGTACTGCGCTTCAGCCACATGGAGTAGACGACGACATAATAGAATATCGTGAAAGCAAGCAGCGCGGCGGAAAGCCAGTTGGCGATAAGGCCGAGAGCCAGAACCGAGCCAATCGACAGGAACAGACCAAAACTAAGCGCTTCCTCGCCGGAAATCCGCCCGGCCGGGATCGGTCGGGCACGGGTTCTGGCCATTTTTGCATCGATATCGGCATCCCACCACATATTCAGGCAGCCGGAAGCTCCTGCCCCGATGGCGATCATCAGCAAGGACGCAGCGGCGATAACCGGGTGAACGTTCGAAGGTGCGACGACCATCCCGACCAGAGCCGTGAAAATGACCAGAGACATCACCCGCGGTTTCAGAAGCGCGAAATAGTCGGAGACATCGCCACCGGAAACACGGGTGCCCTTCCGCATATCTGCCGACAGGATTGCAGTGCGGGTGAGAGCTTTTGGCATGGCATCACTTCTCGGGCACGGAGGTTACCAGTTCGCCATTTGCCAGCATGCGCGGCAGAATCTCAAACTGATGGAACGGTGGCGGTGACGACAACGTCCATTCAAGAGTTGTTGCGCCTTCACCCCACGGATTGGCCGGAGCGCGTTCCTTGCGAACGAATGCATAGATGACGCCGCCGATGAAGACGATAAGCCCGCAAGCGAATATGTAGGAGCCGACAGACGCGACATAGTTCCAGCCGGCGAAGGCATCCGGATAGTCGGCGTAACGGCGCGGCATGCCTGCAAGCCCCAGGAAATGCATCGGGAAAAACAGGATATTCGAACCGATGAATGCAATCCAGAAGTGCAGCTTGCCGATCCATTCCGGCATCATGTAGCCGGTCATTTTCGGGAACCAGTAGTAGATGCCCGCGAAAATGATGAAAACCGCACCGAGCGAAAGCACGTAATGGAAATGCGCGACGACATAGTAAGTGTCATGCAGGTACCTGTCGACGCCGGCATTGGCGAGAACGACACCGGTGACGCCGCCAACGGTGAATAGAAATATGAAGCCAATTGCCCAATGCATCGCGGCGGTGAAGCGTATTGAACCACCCCACATCGTCGCGATCCACGAGAATATCTTCACGCCGGTCGGAACGGCGATCACCATTGTGGCGAATACGAAATAAGCCTGCGTCTGCAAAGACAGCCCGACCGCATACATGTGGTGGGCCCACACCACGAACCCGACGACGCCGATCGACACCATGGCATAAGCCATGCCGAGATAGCCGAAGATAGGCTTGCGCGAAAATGTCGAGATGATGTGGCTGACAATTCCAAATGCGGGCAGGATCATGATGTAGACTTCGGGATGGCCGAAGAACCAGAACAGATGCTGGTAGAGAACCGGATCGCCACCACCCGAGGGATCAAAGAACGTCGTGCCGAAATTGCGATCTGTCAGAAGCATGGTGATCGCACCGGCAAGCACCGGAAGCGCAAGAAGCAGCAGAAATGCGGTGACGAGCATGGCCCAGGCGAAGAGCGGCATCTTGTGCAGCGTCATGCCCGGCGCGCGCATATTCAGGATTGTCGTGATGAAATTGATCGCACCGAGAATTGACCCGATACCGGTGACGTGCAGGGCAAAAATAGCGAAATCGAGCGCCGGACCGGGGTGCCCCGAAACCGACAGGGGAGGATAAACCGTCCAACCACCGCCAAAGCCAAGCGTGCCCGGTGCGCCTTCAACGAACAGCGAGCATACGAGAAGCAAAAAGCCTGAAACAGTTAACCAGAACGAAATATTGTTCATGCGCGGAAACGCCATATCCGGCGCACCGATCATCAGTGGAATGAACCAGTTCCCAAACCCGCCGATCAGCGCTGGCATGACCATGAAGAACACCATGATCAGCCCGTGCCCGGTGACGAAGACGTTGAAAACCTGCGGGCTTGAAAATAGCTGCATGCCGGGGTGCTGGAGCTCGATTCGCATGCAGATCGAAAGGAAGGCTCCGACAAGCCCCGCACTGAATGCAAAAATAAGGTAGAGCGTCCCGATGTCCTTGTGGTTGGTCGAGGCAAACCAGCGACGCCAGAAGCCCGGGTGACCGTGATCTTCAGCAGGGGATGCGGGGGCGGTGAAGGTAGGAGAAATCTGGTCCATGCTGGAGCTCGAATCTCGATTCAGGCGAAGCGAAAGTTAGCGGTTGGCTGCTACGGCATAAGGGCTGTCGATGACGGCGTATTTCTGCTTGGCTTCGGAAAGCCACGCTGTGTAGGCCTCATCACTGACAACACGTACGACAATTGGCATGAAAGCATGTCCGTTACCGCACAGCTCGGAGCATTGGCCGTGATAGACGCCCTCTCTCTCGGCCTTGAACCACATCTCATTGAGACGGCCTGGAACGCCGTCAATCTTGAAGCCCAGAGCCGGAACGGCCCAGGAATGGATGACGTCAGCGGACGTCACCTGTATGCGAACAATCTTGTTTACCGGTACGACCATTTCGTTGTCGACAGTCAGGAGCCGCAACTGGCCCGGCTTGAGGCTCTGTTCGTCAACCAGGATGGAATCAAATTTGAAGCCACCTTGGTCACCCGGGTATTCATAACCCCAATACCATGAGTAGCCGGTTGCCTTGACGACGATATCCGCCTTCGGAAGGATCAACTGATTGCGCAGGAGCCGGAAGGACGGAATTGCAATAGCGACCAGAATCAAGACCGGGATAATGGTCCAGGCAATTTCGAGGCCGGTGTGATGTGTTGTGCGCGCGGGCACAGGATTTCGCCTCTCGCTGAACCGAACAATGACAATTATGAGCAAAACGGCAACGAATATGCAGACGGCAGTCACGAGCAAAAGCAGGCCGTCGTGAAAAGCGAACATCTCGCGTCCGAGGCCGGTGACGGTTTCCTGCATTCCCATCTGCCAGGGGCGGGGAAGCCCGGGTACGCTTTCCTGAGCGTTAGCAGGCAACGTTTTTACGGCGAGTCCTGCCAAAGTTGCCAAGGAAAAAAGAAATGACCGAAATGGAGTTTTTCCGATCTGCATGAATTTTCGACCTCCCCTCGCTGGTCTGAAACGCTGACCGTGCTGATAAGATAACCGGTAACACGGGTGAGGGACAGCGCCGATACCCAGCGGCTCGATATAACGCGTTGTTAATTTTGATCTGAATCAAAAACCATGAACCGGTTTTTGACGCAATCACTCTCTGATCGGAAACTGGACCGTAATGAAATTTTTCATATGAGCAATTAGTCGGAGGTTGATGAACTGCACTGATCCGCTTGACAGGAAGCTTGTGTCATGGTCGGAAGTTGTGCCGCAGGAAAGCCGTCTATTCAGACGTGGCGAGAGAAAACTGGACGGGAAGGGAAATTCCATGTCGGTCAAGAAGACGTTTTGGACTCACCTGGTGATGGTGTTGTTGCTTGGGTGGGGCACGTCGTTATTCGCGAGCGGCCCGGCGCATGCGCAGGGAACGATAAAGAATACCTTTGGTGATTGGAAACTGCGCTGCGATAACCCGCCGGGCGCCAGCACCGAGCAATGTCTCATCATGCAGAATGTTGCCGATGAGGCCCGCCCCAACATCACTCTCGTGATGTTCGTTATGAAGACCGCTGACGGCAAAAGTCGGCTTATGAGAATCCTTGTACCGCTTGGCGTGCTGCTGCCGAACGGACTTGGCCTGAAGATCGATCAGGTCGATATCGGGCGGGTTGGATTCGTCAGGTGCCTGACTACGGGTTGCGTTGCAGAAGTCATTCTGGAAGAAGGGTTGGTGGCCCAACTGAAGAAGGGTCATACGGCTACCTTCATTGTTTTTGCTACACCCGAGGAGGGGGTCGGAATTCCGCTTTCTCTCGAAGGGTTTGAAGCCGCTTACGATAGTCTGCCTTGATTGGGAGAAACCTATGCACCTTCTGACAAAGTCATTTCTGGCCGCCGGGATGGCATTGGCTGTCGCCGGATGCAGTTCAACGCCCGATGCTCCTGGCACCGGAAGCAAATTGAGCAACCTGTTTTTCTTCAATAAAACCGAGGCGCCCGAAGTGGCGAAACCTGCAAGGGAGGCCGCTTATTGCCCCGCGGTAGATGTGTTTGAGGGAGGCGCTCACATGCAGACCGGGCGCGGGCAGATAACGCTGACTGATTTTGCACGCGAATGCCAGCTGAGAGAAGATGGCAGTGTTCTGGTCAAGGTTGGTGTCGAAGGCCGTGTTCTGTTGTCCGCTGGCAGCGGAGGGCGTTACAACGCTCCGGTCCGTTTCCGTATTGTCGGGCCCGATAGCCGAATTCTTTCCCAGAAAGCGCAAAGTGCTGCGGTTTCCGTTGGTAGCGGCGAGACATCCGGCACGTTTGCGCTTGTCCAGGAAGGGCTCGTCGTTCCTGCTGCATTTGCCGAAAACTTCGACATTGAGGTTGGGCTCGGCAATCGCTGAGTATTTTTTTCAAGTTTTCTCATCCGAGATGAGCCTCGAATCCGGCATTCGGGGCTCTTTTCATTTCAGTGACCAGCTTTCAAAGCATCAATGAGGACTCTCAGACCAGCAGAAAGGTTCTTTTTGCTGGGATAGTAGAGAAACAGATCGTTTCGAACAGGGCACCAGTCGTCAAGGCACCGGACAAGTAACCCTTCTTCGATAGGACGTCTGGCCCGGTAGTCCCAAACATAGGCGAGGCCGACACCGGTAATGGCCGCCTCAAGCATCAGGTCCTGATTGTCGAAGGTCGCCGGTCCTTCAACCTCAATCTTCAAGGACTGGCCTTCTTTCTTGAACTCCCACGGGTACATCACGCCACTTGGCAGTTTGTAGCGAATACACTGATGGCCTGTAAGCTCCTGTGGCTCTGAGGGAAGGCCGTGCCGGGCCGCATATGTTGGCGATGCGACAACAGCGAAACGCAGTGTGGAATTCAGGCGCACTGCGATCATGTCCTGGGAGAGCAGTTCCTCGAGCCGAAATCCGGCATCAAATCCCTCTTTCACGATGTCAACAAGATGGTCGGTTGCGACGACTTCAAACTGCAGGCCTGGGTTGCGTTCAAGAAGTGGTCCTATGACCTTTCCCAGCAATTCCGCTGCAATTGAACTTGGTACATTGAGCCGCACTTTCCCAAACGGCGTTTCGCGAAACTGATTGAGTGTTTCGAGTGCCCGCCTGATGTCCGAGAAAGCAGGCTCGAGAGCGGAAAACAACTGGGCTCCCGGCTCCGTCAGAGAAACGCTTCGAGTGGTTCTGTTGAACAAGCGAAGATTCAAATCGGTCTCCAACCTGCGGATCGCGTGACTTACGGCAGATTTCGTCATGCCACGGTCGATAGCGGCCTGGCGAAAGCTTCGGTGCCGCGCTACCGCCAGAAAGACGAGAAGTTCTGAAATATCCGAGTTTTTCATTGATGACTGTAATTCAACTATCTGTCTTAAATTGTTGGTATTATAAATAACTATCCCATGAGTTATCTCCTGTCCAGCAAACAAGGAGAAACACCATGCAGACGACCACACGACGTAACTTGATGAGGCTGGGTGGGGCGGCGGCCGCAACAGCCGCTTTGGCGTCGGGAGGCAATACGCAGCAGGCGAAGGCGAACGGGGCCCCTGAACAGACAGGGAGTAAAAGTCAGACGGATATCCGACTTTACATGCTTCAGTCCGGATCGATCAAAATGAAGCTGCACAACATCAAAATGAATCAGGGCAATTCAGATTATGTAATTCCGATCCCGTTTTTTCTGATCACACATCCGAAGGGTCACACCATCATCGATGGGGGCATGCCTGTCGAACTGGCTAATGACCCTGATGGATATTGGGGCGATGTCGCCAAGCTCTACAAGCCGATTATCAGAGAAGACGAGGGTGCTGTAAATCAGTTGAAAAAACTGGGAATTAATCCTGAAGACGTCAAATACGTCGTCCAGTCTCATCTTCATCTCGATCACACGGGAGCGGTTGGCCGGTTCCCGAATGCAACTCATATCGTGCAGCGCGCCGAATACGAATATGCCTTCACGCCCGACTGGTTTACGGCGGCTGCCTATATCCGCAAGGACTTTGATCGCCCCGGTCTGAAATGGGAGTTTCTGAATGGAAACGCGGATGATTATTACGACATTTACGGGGATGGAACGTTAATGACGGTCTTCACACCGGGCCATTCGGTCGGGCATCAATCTTTCCTTGTCCGCCTGCCTAAATCGAAGCCGATCCTTCTGGCTATCGATGCGGCATACACCGTTGATCACTGGAACGAAAAAACTCTTCCCGGCTCTTTTATCTCGGCGATAGATACCGCACGTTCAGTTCAAAAATTGCGCATGCTGGCAGACCGGACCGATGCCATGGTTGTAACTGGTCATGACCCTGAAGCCTGGCCTACTTTCAAGACAGCACCGGGGTATTACGACTGAAGTTTCTTCAGGAGCTGCCGCCTGTTCTCTTGGAAGGCAGCTCCTACCGTGCTCATCGATGCGGGAGTGACCATTATTCCGACAACGGGAAATGGCATCACCGGGCAGGTCGGCGATATCCGGTCCATCACGGATCTCGGGACGATCACGGCGATGAGCGGTGGTGGTATCGAGTTGCAGGCGACAGGCAGTGCTGTGACGAACAATGGCGCTACCATAAACTGGTGACACCCGATGCTCTGTCATGGCGGTACAATCGGTCGAGAAACTGATTTAGCCATTTGTCTATGGATAAAATCAGGCGTCGCTCGGGTTTGATGGGTATGAGACCGTTGACTTGAGCCGGAACAGTTATAAGACTGAACTCGTCTATGATCCCCGCGGAAGAGACCGGGTTCCTCGAATATTGGGGATGTCCCGGCGCCGAAGGCGCAACCGCCCCGGAAACGCTCAGGCCAAAGGACCGCGGGGAGCTGGCACTCTGGAAAGCGATGACATCCGTCTGCGATGTCATCCACCGACGGGGGTAACCTGTGGCCTTACCTGGCCAATTAGGGAAATCTCTCAGGTTCTCAGACAGAGGGGGCGCCAAAGCGGGTCTTCGATCCGCAGATTGACGCAACCAGGTCTGACCCGAGGACAGAATGGCTGATATGCCCGAGACACCTTTAAAAACACCGCTGCATACCGAACATATTTCCCTAGGTGCCAGAATGGTTCCTTTCGCGGGCTATGACATGCCCGTTCAATACCCGACCGGGATTTTGACCGAGCATCTTTGGACCCGTGAACATGCGGGATTATTCGATGTTTCCCATATGGGGCAGGCTTTGCTCGTCGGACCGGACCACGCTACCGTTTCGCAGGCGATCGAGGCTCTGGTTCCAGCCGATATTCTCAATCTCAGGCCAGGACAGCAGCGTTACTCGCAATTCCTGAATCCTGAAGGCGGAATCCTCGATGATCTCATGATCTCCCGGCCCGTCGATCCGGCAGAAGACGGCAAGCTGGCTCTGATAGTCAACGCTGCCTGCAAGGAGCAGGATTATGTTCATGTCGCCGCGAACCTGCCCGCAGGAGCAAGCCTGCAACGGCAGGATGATCGTGGCCTGCTCGCGTTGCAGGGCCCGAAAGCGGTGGATGTTCTGTCCCGTCTTGCTCCCGAGGCTGCTGCAATGACCTTTATGGCGGTTCGCAGGCTTTCCATCGCCGGTATCGACTGCCTCATCTCACGCTCCGGCTATACGGGCGAAGATGGTTATGAAATATCCGTTCCGGAAGCTGAAACGGTGGCATTATGGAAAACCCTTCTGGGCGATGACGAAGTCAAGCCCATAGGGCTCGGTGCTCGCGACTCTCTCCGGCTGGAGGCAGGACTTTGCCTTTACGGGCATGATATCGATACGACGACCTCGCCGGTCGAGGCGGGGCTCGTCTGGTCGATTCAGAAGCGCCGACGTGAGGAAGGGGGCTTTCCCGGATTTGAACGTTTGCGCAAGGAAATGGCGGATGGCCCGGCGAGAGTCAGGGTCGGGATTCAGCCTGAAGGCCGCGCGCCGGCCCGCGAAGGAACGATCATCACGGATAAATCCGGGGCAGAGATCGGCATCGTGACCTCCGGTGGATTCGGGCCAAGCGCTAACCGTCCGGTTGCCATGGGGTATGTGGCTCCGCAATTTTCAGCAGAGGGTACTGCCATATCATTGATGGTGCGTGGCAAGCCTCTGGATGCCCGCGTCGTTGCCATGCCGTTTGTCACCCATCGTTATAAGCGCGGCTGAGAGCTGCAAACGAAGACTGAACGAAACCTTACCACCAAAGCTATTCAAGAAAATTCGGAGACTTTTATGACAGTTCACTACACCAAGGATCACGAATATATCAGCATCGAGGGTAAAATCGGTACCGTAGGTATTTCCGACTATGCACAGAGCCAGCTTGGTGACGTTGTTTATGTCGAACTGCCGGCAACCGGCAAGATTCTCGCCAAGGGCGATGAGGCCGCTGTGGTTGAAAGCGTCAAGGCGGCAAGCGAAATCTACGCTCCCGTCAGCGGCAAGGTTCTGAAAATCAATAGTGAACTTGAAGGATCGCCGAGCATCGTGAATGAGGATTCAGCAGGTGAGGGATGGTTCTTTCAGATGGAGCTTTCTGACACATCCGAACTCGATGATCTCATGAGCGAGGAAGAATATCAGGCTTATCTCGCGGAAATTTCGTAACGATTTTAGCCGTTTATGTGACGACCTTAGAACGGTCCCGGCGGATTGCGGTCTCAACTGCCGTCAGGTCGGGACAACGATAATCAGGAAACGCTTGCACTGATAAAGGGTGTTGAATAATGCGCTACCTTCCTCTTTCCGAGGCTGACAGGGCCCAGATGCTGGCGCGCGTCGGTGTGCGCCATGTCGATGAATTGTTCGCCGATGTGCCGCAAAGCAGGTTGATCAAGCAACCGCTGGATCTGCCTGCACACAAAAGTGAAATGGAAGTCGAACGTCTTATGAAGAAGATGTCTTCCAGGAATCACACCGCTTCATCCGGCCCTTTCTTTCTCGGCGCGGGCGCTTACAAGCACCATGTTCCAGCGAGCGTTGACCATCTGATACAGCGTTCGGAGTTCCTGACAAGCTATACGCCGTACCAGCCTGAGATTGCCCAGGGGACGCTGCAATATCTGTTCGAGTTTCAGACGCAGGTAGCCACTCTCACGGGAATGGAGGTTGCGAACGCCTCAATGTACGACGGCTCGACCGCGACGGCGGAAGCCGTATTGATGGCGCATCGGGTGACGAGACGGCGCAGGGCGGTTCTAGCCGGTGGCCTGCACCCGCAATATGTCGATGTGGTCAGGACCCTCTCAGGGCTGGCAGGCGATGAAGTGATCGCGATGGAGCCCGATATCGCGGGAACTGCGGACATTCTCGGCCTGATAGATAGCAATGTATCCTGTGTCGTTGTGCAGACCCCGGATTTCTTCGGCAATCTTCACGACGTTCAGGCGATTGCCGACAAGGCCCACGAAAATGGCGCGTTGTTGATCGTTGTTTTTACGGAGGCGGTTTCTCTTGGGCTTCTCAAATCTCCCGGGCAGATGGGCGCCGATATCGTGGTTGGAGAAGGCCAGTCGATAGGCAACACTCTCAATTTCGGCGGCCCGTATGTGGGGTTGTTTGCGACACGGCAGAAATTCGTCCGGCAGATGCCTGGCCGCCTGTGCGGTGAGACAGTCGATGCGGAAGGGCGACGCGGCTTTGTTCTCACGCTCTCCACCCGTGAACAGCATATCCGTCGCGACAAGGCGACATCCAATATCTGTACCAATTCCGGGTTGTGCAGTCTTGCCTTCACCATCCATATGAGCCTGCTCGGCGGCACAGGGCTGACACGTCTTGCGAGGGTCAATCATGCCAATGCGGTGCTGCTCGCTGATGCTCTTTCCGACGTTGCAGGTGCTACAGTTCTTAACCGGAGTTTCTTCAATGAGTTCACTGTGCGTCTGACGAAACCCGCTGATCAGGTGGTCGAAGCTCTGGCCGTCCGGGGCATCATTGCTGGTCTTCCGGTTTCGAGATTGCTGCCCGCAGCCGGATTGGATGATCTGCTGCTGGTGGCGTCAACCGAAGTGAATACAGATGAAGACCGCGCCGCATTTGTCGCTGCGCTGAAGGAGGTACTGTGATGTTGAACCGTCAGGGACGCCCGTCCGGGGCAGGGGAGACGCACGGACGCGACATACATGCGACTTTCACCGGAAACAAAGCGCTGCAACAGATTGAGCCGCTTTTGTTCGAGATCGGACGGACAGATATCACAGGCGTCGATATTGCCGAGCCTGTCGCATTCAATAGCCGCCTTGGTTCTGCCGGTCGAGATGTGGAACTGAAACTACCCGCGCTCACCGAGCCGGAGACGATGCGGCACTATGTGCGGCTGAGCCAATGGAATTTCGGTATAGATACAGGCCTTTTCCCACTTGGCTCGTGCACGATGAAACACAACGCGCGCCTGAACGAGAGCGTTGCGCGCCTGCCCGGTTTTGCGGACATTCATCCCCTGCAACCGGTTTCAACCGTGCAGGGAGCGCTGGAGCTGATGAATGAGCTTGGGCGCTACCTCCTGACGCTCACTGGCATGAAGGCTCTGGCGCTGTCGCCGAAAGCCGGTGCCCATGGCGAGTTGTGCGGCATGGCAGCAATAAAGGCTGCCATTGCGGCCAGGGGTGAAGAAAAGACACGCAATGTGGTGCTGGTTCCAGAATCCGCTCATGGTACCAATCCGGCGACTGCCGTCGCTATCGGGTTCAAGGTGAAACCCGTTCCCGCCCGCGACAATGGCATTGTTGCCGTCGAGGACGTGAAAGCACTGCTCGGCCCGGATGTGGCTGCGATTATGCTGACGAACCCGAACACCTGCGGCCTGTTCGAGCCGGAAATTATCGAGATAGCAGCGGCAATTCATGAAGCCGGTGGCTATTTTTACTGCGACGGGGCCAATTTTACCGCCATCGTCGGCAAAGCCCGTCCGGGAGATCTAGGTGCGGACGCCATGCACATCAATCTGCACAAGACTTTCTCGACGCCGCATGGCGGAGGCGGGCCGGGTGCCGGGCCGGTGGTGTTCTCTGAACGTCTCGCGCCGTTCATACCGGTGCCGCAAGTTAAAATGGATGCCGATGGCTTCATCCTGTCTGAGCATTGTGAGGGAGGGGAGAGAGAGGCACTTGGCCGTTTGACAGCTTTCCATGGGCAGATGGGCATGTATGTACGGGCATTCGCCTATATGCTGTCGCACGGCTCGGATGGCATGAAGCAGGCATCGGAGGACGCGGTGCTGGCAGCCAATTATATAAAGGCCTGCCTGAGCGATCTGTTTTCGCTGCCCTTCGGGGATAAGCCGTGCATGCACGAAGTGCTGTTCGATGACGCCTGGTTGAAAGACACAGGGGTGACCACTCTCGATTTCGCCAAGGCGATGATCGATGAAGGTTATCATCCGATGACGATGTATTTCCCGCTTGTCGTGCACGGCGCGATGCTGATCGAGCCAACGGAATCGGAATCGAAAGCATCGCTGGATCTGTTCATTGCGACCTTGCGGGATCTGGCAATGGCGGCAGTGAAGGGCGATACCGAACGCTTTACCGGTGCCCCCTACCATGCACCGCGCCGCCGCCTGGATGAAACACTTGCCGCCCGTAACCCGGTTCTGAAATGGACTGAGAGTGATCCTGTAGCCGAAAATATCTGAGGCTTATGCCTTCAAGACAAATAAGGCGCTGTGGATAGCGGCGCCTTTTTTGCATCATTCACTTTTATTCGGCCGGATTTACCATCGGGCTCTGAAGCCTATGCCTCCGCTGACGACATTGCTGTCTGCAAATTTCTGCAGGCTCGTACTCACATTGACCTTACCGTAAAGCGAGTACTTATCGTCATTCCAGTTGTAGCTGGCCCCCGCGCCGATACCGCCCCACAGACGCTCATCGCGATTGGTAAACCTCACATCGGAAACATCAATCCGGCTTCCATTCAGGAACTCATTGTAGAGATTGGCAACCCCATAGACATGAGTACGGCTCTTCGTGTCGTCTGTGGCAATCCACGCCGTTTCCTTGTCCAGTGAGACACCCAGCCGGGCCTTCAGGCTCTCGCCGCGGTCCAATCCGACTTTCGCGCCGAAGGAATCCGTAAAGCTGTCGAAATCAACATTGGAGTATATCAGCTGTGCCTGCGGGGTGAGGGATAAACCGTTCCCCAGCATGATGCGTTTGCCTGTTTCGATTGAAAAGGCATAGCCGCTTCCATCATTGTTTTCAGTCCTGCCAGTGCTTCGAGATTTCAGATCGCTTTCATACCAGTTGTGATGTGCCTGCCCATCGACATAGAAACCATTGGCTCCGTACCAGGTGAGCGCTGCGCCAATTCCATAGCCGGTCGTATCGATGCTACCGCGCCCATAAACAGACGTGATATCCGCCGAGGCCTGACCATAGTGCAGGATCATGCTGCCGACGAGCAGGGAGCCGTCCGGACTCTGGCGCAGGACGAGATCGAGACCCGCCTGCGCTTTCCACAGATCGACATCGCGCGAAGCTCTGCTGGTGGAGTGAGCCGGGTCAAACAATGCATGTGCGCCTTCTATACGCCCCCACATTCCCGTGCCGTCCGTGTAGGCTGCATCAGCTCCGGAAGTACCTGGCGTGTTAAATTGGTTTCCGAAACCGGACCAGTAGCGATTGCCGACGCGTTCCTGCAAAGTGGAAACATTATTGAGCGCCAGAAGCACCTGGGGATAGCTTTCGTAGAGCGGGACGCTCGGGTTGAATCTCTCAGGCTCGGTCGCCGTCATCTGGGAGCGGAGATACCAATTGCCGTCGGCGGGACTAGAAACTCCATTTTGATGCAGGGTATAGGCATAAGCGCCGCCGATGACTGCCTGCTGGCCATCTGGAGTGACATAATCTCCCACCAGCGAAAATTGGCCATTTGACGCGCCGCCGACCTCGATGATTCTGATTCCTTCGACTGTCTGAGCGCCAATGCCGCCGATATTGGTAACCACCACCGCCGAGGTTCCGGATGTATTGCCGGTGATGATGAGTTTGTCTGTCGGCGAAGCGTCCGTACCGAGAGCAGCTTGTATCCAGACTGAGCTTCCCGCAATGCCGGTGTAGTTGCCGGCAATTGTCAGTGTGCCGATGGATCTACCCGGGGCAATGACACCGGCATTGACGGTGTTGCCAACCCGCCCGCTACCTTCAAGCCTTCCCCCGGAAAGAATTGATACGGTACTGTTCGAGATGTCACCGTTCACCTGCAAAATGCCTGAACTGGATTGAAGCTCACCGGTGAAACCAGTGTGACTGTTTTCCAGGATCGTACGCCCCGCAATGGCGTTGATGATCCCATTGCCATAAATGCCGTCAGAAATGGCAGCATCGAAAACATAGTCGGTCGAGGTGTGATTGAAGTTGATGATGCCCTGGCCGGAACCAAACTCTACCCGGTCAGCCGTGATGGTTCCGGGGGCTGTCGCTGTACTCCCGACAGCGCCGCCGATATTGAGGACACCCCGAGACTGCACCCCGTTTCCGGCCGTCATGGCAGCTATTGCCAATGTCGCAGCGCTGGCTTTACCGCCATCGTGCAGTGTAAGGGTGCCGGTTCCAAAATATCCAATGGCCAGAATATCTGTCGCCTTGATGGACGCGCCTCCGGTTACCGTCGCGAGACCATTGCCCGTTGTAAAATACCCTATGGCAATATCATTGGCTTCATAGGCACCGTTGTCCGAGATAAGGGCAATTCCCTTTCCATCCCAGCCGATGGTCGAGGTTTGCGTATTCGTAATCTTTGAGCCGGCTCCGGTCAGGGTGAGAAAAGCAGTCGACGTTCCTCCGAAGCCGCCCAGATCAAAATCGCGTCCCAGCGAAATGGTGCCGCCGTTGCGGACTACGACACTGGTATCGCCCGTCTGCCCGACGACAGTCAGATCCTGCCTCAGGTTGACATGGCCACCGTCAACAATGAACTCCTCAGAGCCTCGGCCATTGCCGATGATGACATGCTGGGCAGTGACGGTGGCGCCGTCAGACACCACAAAAGTCCCGTATCCACCTGCAAAGCCTCCGACTTGAATATAGCCGGCGTTTGAAAGCGAAGTAAGAGCCAACTCTGCCGAACTTCCCGAAACGACAAGGCTGCCCTGGCCATAGTTTCCAACCTGAACGGAACTGCTGGCTGATACCTGCGAGTTATAGATATTGAGAGAACCGGTTCCTGTATTTCCCACAGTTAGTGTGCTGACTTGAAATACCGAGCCGTTTTGAAGAGTTAAACTACCTTGGGAACCGGCTGTTGATCCGATGTTGACAGCGAAAATCGTTGCCGGTGGGTAAACCACGCCGTCGGCGAATAACATCCGGAAGTTACTATTTACAGCCCGATATGCACGGATGTTGAAAAAGCGTGGCTTCCGGATGGTTGAGGTCGGCCGGTGGCCCTTGATCTTGCGGAAAGCGGAAAAACCCGGAGCTTCGGAAGGCGTCCCTGCCGCGCCCATGCAAAAGCCGCCTTTTGGAGGCGGCTTCAAATCTTGGTAACGAAAAATAATGCTATGCGAGGCTTAAGCGTTCAGCTTGGCCTTCACGTCTCCCAAGCCCTTAGTGACAAGGCCTTCGGCTACTTTGCCCTTTATCTCGTCGCGCAGGACAACTTCAGAAGCTTTTACGGCAGCCTCAATTGCAGCGGCACGAACCTCCGCAGCCGCATCCTGCTCCGCCTGCGCAATCTTGGCTTCGGCGGCGGCCGTTCGGCGTGCTACGAAGTCAGCCATTTTTTTCTGCGCATCCTTGGAAATCTGTTTCGCCTCAGCCTTGGCATTCGCAACGATTTCCGCAGCTTCCTGATCGGCGGCGGCGCGCTTGCTTTCATATTCCTTCAAAAGTTTTTCCGCGTCTTCACGCAGATGTTTCGCTTCGGCAAGCTGCTCGGCGATACCGGCTGAACGTTTGTCAAGGGCACCTGTGATGACTCTGGGGACACCATAATAAACAAGGATTCCCACAAAGATGAAAAATGCGACGGCAACCCAAAATTCTGCACTGGCGAGCATCGTCTTCTCCTCAGGCCTTGATCTGATCGAGCGCAGCCTGAACGGCAGTGTCCGACGGCGCTTTTTCGAGAATGTGCTCAACAAGGGCTGAGGTTGTTTCCGCGGCAATGGCGCGGACATTCTTCATGGCCTTGGCTTTGGTCTGGGTGATAGTGGCATTGGCTTCATTCATGCGCGCCATCAGATCTTCCTCGAGCGCCTTGCGCTTGGCTTCAGTCTCTGTCGTCAGTTTGGCCTGGGCCTTCTGGGCGAGAGTCTGGGCGCTATGCTTGGCGTCGGCAAGAGCTTTTTCATAGGCCTGGCCTGCCTCTTCGGCCTTCGTCCGAGCCTCCTGTGCCTGCTGGATATCCCGATTGATGACGCTCTCACGCTCACCGTAGATAGCCTTGATGCGCGGCAGGATTACCTTCGACAGCATATAGTAAAGTAGCCCGAAAGTGATCGCGAGCCACAAAAGCTGACCGGGGAAGGAAGTGGAATCGAAAGGTGGGAAAGCTGCTCCCCCAGAGCCATGAGCATCTGCGGGCACTTCCGTTCCAGCGTGTGTGTTCGAAGCCATGCGATAAGATCCTGAAAATCCGAAGACGGCGGAATGCCGCCGTCACGGTTGCTCAAAGGCGGGATATATTCCCCGCCTCCCGACCATCGAGCGGACGATTACACAAACAGAAGAACGAGAGCGACGACGAGACAGAAGATGCCGAGACCTTCGGCAAGAGCTGCACCGATGAAGGCGCGAGCAAACTGGCTGTCCGCAGCCGACGGGTTACGCAGAGCGCCCGACAGGTAGTTGCCGAAAATATTACCAACACCCATGGCGGCAAGACCCATGCCGATACAAGCGAGGCCAGCGCCGATATACTTGAGACTAGACATATCCATCGTGATCTCCTTCAGAATTTGATGGTCGGTATTTCTGATAATAAGCGCTAGCGTTCAGTGTCCTGGATGCAGCGCGTCATTAAGGTAGATGCAGGTCAAAATCGCGAAGACATAGGCCTGCAGGCAGGCGACGAGAAGCTCGAGCGCCATAAGCGCCACGGCCATAACCAGCGGCAGGGGAGCCAGGATTTTCAGTGGCACCATGCTTGCGGCACCGAGTGCAACGACAAATCCGGCAAAAATCTTGAGGGCGATATGGCCAGCCATCATGTTTGCGAAAAGACGCAGGGAAAGGCTGATTGGCCGCGAAATGAACGAAATGATCTCGATCACAACGATGAATGGCAGCAACCATGCAGGCACACCGGACGGCACGAAGAGATGCAGGAAGTGCAGCCCGTGGCGCAAGAAACCGTAAACAATCACCGTACCGATCACGAGGATGGCGAGGGAGAAAGTCACGATGATGTGGCTGGTGACCGTGAACGAGTAGGGAATGAGACCCACGAGATTAGCCGTCAGCACGAACGTGAACAGTGAAAAGACCAGCGGGAAGAACTTCAGGCCTTCCTTGCCAGTCGAATCATGCAGCATGTTGAAGACAAAATCATGCAGGGTTTCCGCAAATGCCTGCGCTCTGCCGGGTACGATAGCCCGTGAACTCGTCGCCAGAAACAAACCGCCTACGACGATTGCCAATGCTATGAGCATGAAAAGGGAGGCATTGCTGAACAGTATTTCGGGGATGAAATACTTGATCTCGAATTGTTCAATAGGACTATGCATTTCCTACGCTCGCGCCGGTAAAACCGCTGCCTGGCTTCTAAAGGAGATTCTCATGATTTGCCATCCCGCCGAACAGATTTTACCGCGCCTGATGCCCGCAAAAGATTGAGCATGCCGGCACAAAAGCCAAGAAGAACACAAACCACAAGCCCCCACGGAAACCAGCCGAACACCTGATCGACAATCCAACCTACGATTCCGCCGGCGATAACTCCGGAAACAAATTCAGCCGAAAGCCTCAAGGCCTGACTGATCGCCCCCCGGTTATTTTCCGGTTGATTGCGAGGTTTTTCAGCTTCCCTGCGTTGCGCGTCGACTTGGTCTAAACGCGCGTCGAGATCAGCCAGCCTCGCTGACAGGTCGGCGTTGTCGGAGCCGTCCGGTTTCCTTCCCTCATCGCCGTTTCGCTTGGATGAATGCGCCATCACGCCTTAACCTCAAACGACACGTGGTGAGTGTTGGAAATCTGGTTCCGAAAGCCGGGGGCACCATATTGGCGGCAACCGGGGGTGTCAAGGACGTTCGACGAAGGTATGGTGGGTTGAAAACCAAGGAAAATATAGAGGTTTCCCCAAAAATTTCTGACTGGGGCAGAAAGTAGCGCCGGTAATACCGCAGTCAGTCAGCATCCACGAGTTGCCCGGCAATCTCCAGATCCACCGATACCATTTGCGAAACCCCCTTCTCAGCCATCGTCACTCCGAACAGCCGGTTCATGCGCGCCATGGTGATGGGGTTGTGGGTAATGACCACGAAGCGGGTTTCCGTGCTGCTGGCCATATCATCGAGAAGGTTGCAATAGCGCTCGACATTGGCGTCATCAAGAGGAGCGTCGACTTCATCCAGGACACATATCGGCGAAGGATTGGTCAGAAACACCGCAAAAATCAGTGCGATGGCGGTCAATGCCTGTTCGCCGCCGGAGAGGAGCGTCATGGTTTGCGGCTTCTTGCCGGGAGGTCTTGCAAGAATGTCGAGACCTGCCTCCAGTGGATCATCCGAATCAACCAGGGTCAACTCGGCTGTGCCACCATCGAATAATGTTGTGAACAGGTGCTGAAAATGGCCATTGACGATATCAAAGGCAGCCAGAAGCCTCTCCCGGCCTTCACGGTTAAGATTGGAAATTGCCTGCCGTAACCGTTTGATCGCTTCCTGAAGGTCGTCACGCTCTGCAACGATGCCGTCTCTCTTGCCCTCTATCTCCTGCAACTCCTGTTCTGCACGAAGATTGACAGCGCCGAGCCGCTCGCGGTCGGCTTTCAGGGAGGATAATCTCTGCTCGATTTCATCCGGGTGAGGGAGAACTGCATCGCGTTTCAAACCTGCAAGTTCAAGAAGCCCGGATGGGGTTGTTTCCAATGTTTCCGCTATCTGGTGGCTGGTTTCGGCAACGCGCCGGATTGCAGCTTCATGCCGAGCTAAAGAACCCGCTCGTGCCTCTCTCGCCTGTGATAGAGCTTCCAGCGCTTGCCGTGCCGTTTTGTCCGCTTCCATCTGTATGGTTTCAGCGTCGGACCGGCGATCTCCTGCCTCTTTCTGTCTTGCTTCGGCGTTGACGATCTCTCCGATCAACGTTCTGCGGCGCATCAGATAGGTATCCGGAGCCTCCAGCAGTTCCTTTTGTTCCTTGCGCGAGCGGGTCAGACGTTCGTTCAGAACAGAAGCCGCCTCCTCAGCCCGCTCCATACGTTTTGACCAGGATTCAATATCTGCTGCCAATGTTTCCTTACGGCGGTTCCGCAGCCCCGTCTCGTGGGCCAGACCCTGGATGGCAGCATGTGCCTTGGTAGCCCGGGCCCTTAATTCAGCGACGACGGTTCGTTGGGCGAGCAATTGCGCTTCAAGATGGGGAGGAGGGGTAACTGCCTCCAGAGCTGAGCGCGTTTCGTCCAGCCGGGATCGTGTTTCGTCTTCGTCCGTTGCCAGCCGCACCAGTGCAGCCTCCAGGGAGGAACGGCGTGCATTGATCTCTGCGTCATGTTTTTCTGCGGTTAACAGTTGGTCCCGGGTTAGATCAAGAGCTTGCCTGATGGAACGCAAGGCCTCCATGGAGGCATTCTCGGTTTCCGCTGCATGTTTGACATTTCCATGCCTCGTCTCCATTTCGCGCTGCATCTCTTCAAGCGTCCTCAGAGCTTCGGCGGCTGACACTTCTAACTCGCCGAGCCGGTTCTTCTCGGCAAGCCGGCGAGCTGCCGTACTCGGGGCATCAGCCGCGATAGCCAGACCATCCCAACGCCATAGACCGCCGTCTCGAGAAACAAGACACTGGCCGGGCCGAAGCTGCGGCAGGAGGGGGAGCGCGTCTCCGGGCTCGACGATGCCGATCTGAGCGAGACGTCTATGCAGGGCAGGGGGAGCATTAATGAACTCGGCGAGAGCAACGATGCCGTTGGGGAGAGGGAAATCTCTTTCTGTCGGCCAGATTTCCTGCCAGTGAACCGGCGCCGAAGTATCCATTGACGCTTCGAGATCGTCGCCAAGAGCTGCCCCAAGAGCAATCTCATAGCCTTTGGCTGTCCTGACCAGTTCAAGGACGTTTGGACCGTATGCGCCAGCAGCCGGAGCCAGGAATTGTGCAAGAGTTCTTATTTCTGTCTCAAGGCGCTGGGCATTTCGTTGCGCTTCGGTCAGGGGAGTCCGTAACTGGCTTTCCCGGGTTCGGGCCAAGGCCAAAGCTTCTCTTGCCGCGCTCTGGTCCTGTTCAGCTTCTACAAGCGAACGATTAAGCTCAACTAATTGTTCGTTAAGGGATTTAACCGCTTCAAGGTTATTCGTTCTCTCAGCGAGCTCCTTAAACTCATTCTCTATTTTTTTAAGGTCGGCGACCATCTTGGTCAGACGCTCCGTTTCATCTCGGATCGCGCGTTCCAGACTGGTGCGCTGGGCATTGAGATCGGAAATCTCTCCCTGCAGTATGATAAGGGTGCTTTCCGCTTTGATGAGGTCGGAATTATGTTTTTCGAACTCAGCCTCGGCGATGTTACGCGCGGCTGAAGCGTCTCTCTCTTCTGTAGTGAGGGCATTCGCCTCATTCTTGAGACGAATGATCGTGGCGGCTGCGTCCGTTCGCTCGGCACCGCTGCGGGTTATATCCTGTTCCAGTTCCGCGACATGTCGCTCAAGGTCCGACAGTCGTTCCTTCGTGCGCCGTTCTTCCGTGTCCAGTTCGGTGCGCGCATGAACAAGACGTTGCAGGGTTGCGGCAGCGGCGGCCTCTGCCTGCCTGAGGGCGGGCATCGTATGTGCCGCGACGGCTTGTGCCGTAGCTGCTCTTGACTGCTCCTCAGTTCTTTCTGCAACGAGTTTGAGGTCCTGGTCGGTCTGTACCCGGGCCGCCTCTGCCTCTTCTCGCGCATGAGCGTATGCAATGGCATGCGATAAAGCCTCAAGACGCCTGATCTCTGCGGAGAGTGTCCGGTAACGTGAAGCCTGCCTGCCCTGGCGTTTGAGACTTTCAACCTGGCTTTCTATCTCACGAAGCACGTCCTCAACGCGCAACAGGTTATCTTCCGAGGCTTTCAGCCTGAGCTCGGCTTCGTGCCGTCTTGCATGCAGCCCCGCCACGCCCGCCGCATCTTCCAGAATACGTCTGCGGGCCTGGGGCTTGGCCGCGATGATTTCGTTGATCTGACCCTGGCGCACGAGGGCGGGGGAGCGTGCTCCGGTGGCGGCATCCGCAAAAAGGAGCTGAACATCTCTGGCGCGAACTTCGCGTCCGTTGATTCGATAGGTCGACCCATCATCGCGTTCGATGCGGCGCGAGACTTCCAGCACATCGCTGGTGTTGTGCCCTGCGGGGGCGGTGCGATCTGTGTTATCGATGACAATCGTCACTTCCGCCGTATTGCGTGCCGGCCGGTGAGCACTGCCGGAAAAAATGACGTCGTCCATGCCGGACGCCCGCATGCTTTTGTAAGAGCTTTCGCCCATGACCCAGCGGAGCGCCTCGACAAGATTCGACTTGCCGCAGCCATTCGGTCCGATCACGCCTGTCAAGCCAGGCTCGATCAGAAAATCCGTAGGCTCGACGAAAGACTTGAACCCGGCGATGCGTAGCCGCGTCAGTTTCATCGATCAACCTCGACCGCAGGCATGCGCCCTTGGCAAAAACAAAGAGCCGCCTCTTATGAAGCGGCTCTCCATCGGAGAACGTACCTGTTTTATTGAAACCAGCACATTCTTGGAAGATGAATTTTCAGGAATAAGGAAAAACGCAATCATTCCCCGAGTGCGGGCTTGATAAGCTTTTCAAACTCTTCGATCGGCTGAGCGCCGGTAAGTCTCTTGCCGTTGATGAAGAAAGTCGGGGTTGAGTTGATTTTCAGGTCATTTGCAGCGCGATTCTTGACGGCCTGAATGCCCTCATATGTCTTCTGGTCTTTCAGACATGCGTCAAACTGCTCTTGGGACATACCCGTCTGACGCATCAGAGCGCGAAGCGCATCCAGAGGCTTGTCGGTGAAGGCCCAGTTCTTCTGCTGCTCATAAAGCAGCTCGGCAACGGCATGGTATTTGTCCTTGCCCGAACAGCGGGCCAGAAGCGCACCACCGGTGGCGAGGGGATCGAGAGGAAATTCGCGCAGGATATAGCGAACCTTACCCGTGTCGATGTAGCGCTTCTTCAATTCGGGATAGGTGTGGGCATGAAAGTCCGCGCAGTGGGAACATGTGAAAGAGGAATATTCGTAAATCGTGACTTTCGCATTCTCAGGGCCGAGGGGAATATCGCCGAGGGGACCAGGAACAGCCAGTTCGAGCATCGAAACATCTTGCGCCCTGGCGCTACCGAGGGGCGAAAATGCTGCTGCTCCGGCTGTGAGGCCGATAAGGGCCATAGCTCCGCGCCGAGTTATCATGTGGGAATGCTCCATACGAAAGGGTGTTCTTATAAACTTATCAGACAACGATCAGGTAAAACGTGGCAGAGATTATGGCAAGAAGCCTTTTATTCACTCTTTTGTGGGGGCTTATCTCTTTTTTGACTGGGTAATCGCTTCACCTAGGCGATTGAGAGCGAGGCGCAGAGCATCGTCATCAACCGTTTCAATCGCGTCGCTGATGCGCTGTTTCTCGATCTGCGTCAGGGGCTTTGGAAGTGGTGGGTTCGCTGCCTGTCGGCGGACAGGACCCTGCTTCATAATTATTTTTCCAACGCAACGCCAACCGAAGTAAGCATTTATCCGGTCTATCACGACCGGAGTAAGGTGCTGTAATTCAAGAGCGAATGCACTTTCAACTCTTACGACAAGACGGGCTGGTTCCGGTTTCGCTTCGGGGTCAAGGGGGGCGTGCTTGCGCTTCCATTCGAGGCGGACAGGCTGCGTGAATTCAGCCATTTTGCTGCCGACGATATCCGACCAGGCGACGATAACATCCGAGGTGGCAAACCCTTGTGCAGCCAGCGCCGGACCGAGGCATCGATCGATATATTCCGCCAGCGGCTTGGCTCTCGTTCTCGCAATTCTCGCCATGAAACGCCTTGCTCGCTGTCTGGACAAAGTTGAGGTTGGTGGTTTTAGAAATGCTCTGGCAATTTGTGCGGATCAGGTTATGTGGTGTCAATCATGTTAACGCAAACCGCAAGCGCGACAAACCCGGAACCTTCGGATTTGCTGGAGTGGTATGACCGTCACCGGCGCGATCTTCCTTGGCGTGCCAAACCCGGTGAGGGCGCCGACCCATATCGCGTCTGGCTCTCGGAAATCATGTTGCAGCAGACAACCGTGGTTGCCGTGAAGTCTTATTACCTGAATTTTCTCGCGCGATTTCCGGATGTTTTTTCACTGGCAAATGCGCCGGCCGAGGCTGTAATGCAATCCTGGGCCGGATTGGGTTATTATTCGCGCGCCCGAAATCTGCATGCATGTGCTCAGACTGTCGTCCGTGATCATGAGGGACGTTTTCCCGATAACGAGGCCGGTCTGCTAGGCTTGCCGGGAATTGGCGCCTATACGGCAGGTGCTATTTCTGCAATCGCGTTCAACCAGCCGACCGCTGCCGTCGATGGCAATGTCGAGCGGGTTATCTCCCGCCTGTTCCTGCTGGCCGAACCGTTGCCGAAAATAAAACCGCAGGTCCGCAACCACGTTCTGGCACTTATACCACATGATCGCCCGGGAGATTTTGCACAGGCGCTGATGGACCTTGGCGCGACGATCTGCACTCCGAAACGTCCCGCCTGTTCATTATGTCCGTGGATGATACCCTGTGAAGCCCGCAAATCGGGACTAGCGGAAACACTGCCGGTCAAATTGCCGAAAGCAGCAAGGCTGATACGCAAGGGCGCGATCTTTGCCGTTGAACGGGAGGATGGCGCAGTGCTACTCAGGACGAGGCCACCGACAGGGTTACTTGGAGGGATGAGTGAGCTGCCTACAAGCGAATGGTCTGAAACCTACGATGCCGTGAATGCGATGCTTGATGCGCCGCTCGATCTGAGATGGAAGAAGATACCGGGCATCGTGCGACATGTCTTCACGCATTTTCCGCTGGAGCTTACGGTGTTCTATGCTCGAACCTCGATGGCGACCGTTGCCCCGCAAGACACACGCTGGGCTCCGGGACATTCCCTTGCAGGGGAGGCCTTGCCTACTGTCATGCGCAAGGTACTGGCGCATGCAAATATCGGCATCGGTCATAAGGGAGCCGGAAAAGCGAGCTGAAGCGGGCAGCCCTTTCGCAGCCCGCTTCGGTATTTCACGTGAGATCAATCTTTGTCTAGGAGAGACTCGCGGGCAAGGCGGATCTGCTCTTTCTTGGCATCATCTACCTTGGGGTAATCGATATCCATTGAGGCAAGCTGATCGACGATGGCGGCAGCGACCACCAACCTGCTGAACCACTTGTTGTCAGCCGGTATGACATACCAGGGAGCATCTGGCGTGGAGGTTTCTCTGATGACCTCCTCGAAAGCCTTGTTATAGTCGCTCCAATACTCCCTTTCCGTCAGGTCGGAGCTTGAAAATTTCCAGTTCTTTTGCGGATTTTCGAGCCGTTCGAGAAAGCGTTTCTTCTGCTCTTTCAGGGAAACGTTGAGGAAGAATTTCAGGACGGGTGTACCGTTTCGGACAAGGTGTTTTTCGAAATTGGCAATGTCTTCCAGCCGCTCGTCCCAGATGTGCTTGGTAACCAGTTCTTTTGGCAGCTTCGTATTGTTCAGTAGTTTATCGTGGACGCGGACCACCAGCACATCCTCGTAATACGAACGATTGAAGATGCCGATCTTGCCGCTGGGAGGAACTTTGCCTGAATAGCGCCACAGGAAGTTGTGGCTGAGCTCTTCCTGGGATGGTTGCTTGAATGAGTAGACTTCGCAGCCCTGCGGGTTGATGCCGGACATCACGTGTTTGATCGTTCCGTCCTTGCCTGCGGCGTCCATTGCCTGGAATATGAGAAGAAGCGACCAGTTATTTTGCGCGTAAAGCTTGTCCTGCATCGTCGTCAGCCATTCGACGCCGCGGGCGAGCATTTCCTTCGCGACAGGTTTCTCTTCCGAAGAGATATCTCCGGTGTCACCGGGGTCAAAATCCTTCAGCTTGAAACCCTTGCCGTTCGTTATCTTGTAAGGCTTGATGAAATTACGAATTCCCTTGAGTTTTTGCTTGTCGCTACCCTCTAATTTCATAGTTGTCTCCTCGCCGCCTTACAAACGAAACGGCTAACGTCACCGGGTCAGAAGGAGAAAATTATAGCTGAGCTATAAGGTCTCTTTATCCAGACGCATTGATGGCCGTTCTGATTTCCGTTCTGAAACTGTCGATCACTACAAGTTTATTATTTCGTTCGACATGCCAGAAAGTCCAGCCATTGCATGCAGGCAGTCCCTGGGCGAGCGCTCCGATCTTGTGTATGGAGCCGACGATGCCCGTCAGGGACAGCGTTCCATCGGCGCGAACCTTGGCGCTGAAACGCCGCTTTTCGTCAGTGAGAGTTTCCCCGGCCGTAATGTGCCCGGCCTCTATCAGCGACAGGAAAGGCACGCGAACTTCCGTTCGCTTTGCCGGAGCAGCCGCGACGGAATCCGGTGAAAGGGGAATGACAGCTTCGATGCGCCGTCTGGCCGCTTCAGCATAAACCTCCTCCCGCTCCAGGCCGATAAAATGACGACCCAGTTTCTTGGCCACTGCACCGGTGGTACCGGAACCAAAGAAGGGATCGAGAATCACATCCCCGGGATTGCTGCACGCCAGCATGATACGACCAAGCAGCGCTTCTGGCTTCTGTGTTGGATGGACCTTCTTGCCACCACCGTCTTTCAGGCGCTCTTCGCCCGTACAAAGAGGAAACAGCCAGTCCGAGCGCATCTGGGCGTCTTCATTCGATGCTTTCAAGGCTTCGTAATGGAACGTATAGCCCTTGGCTGCCGAGTTCTTGGAAGCCCAGATCATGGTCTCGTGGGCATTGGTGAAACGCCGACCGCGGAAATTAGGCATCGGATTGCTTTTTCGCCATACGACATCGTTCAAAATCCAGAATCCGAGATCCTGTAACGCTGTTCCGACACGGAATATGTTGTGGTACGAGCCTATCACCCACAAAGTGGCGTTCTTCTTCATGACCCGCTGGCAGGCATTGAGCCAGGCGCGCGTGAAAGCATCATACTCGGCAAAACTGGTGAACTTGTCCCAATCGTCGTCGACAGCATCGACGAGGCTATGATCCGGACGGATCAGCGCGCTTTCCAACTGCAGATTGTAGGGAGGATCCGCGAAGATGACATCAACGCTTTCGGGAGGAAGTTTTTCCAAAGATGCGATGCAGTCTCCGACGAGAATTTCATCGAGAGGAAGGAAAGCCTGTTCGGAAACCGGGCGCAGATTACGCCCTATCCGAGACGCCGACGCGACTTGCCCGATACGCGAGACATTATTCCGGGCAGTAGCGGCGGCGGCCCCGGTACGCAAGGTACTCATGAATTCACACCGATTTACGCAACTGAATGCCCGAACAATGCCTTGTTAAGGTAAAGATCAGGTTTCCAAATAGGAAACAAATCCCTAATTTTGGTTCTTATTTCGTGGTTTGGTGCAAAATCTGTGAGTTTTGGATGAGGAGGGAACTCATGTTCAGTTATGGGAAAGCCGCGTCTTTTTTCCTTGTACGCATTGGTTTTCCGTCAGACTTCGACTCAACACACCTGTCTTCAGGCTGCTCATAGCGAAAACGGATGGAACTGTCCGCCCGTTAATTTCAGAAACTTGCCGTAGGGATAGATTTAATTGCTCATTTCTCCCGCGAGGTGCTTAATTTGTCGCGGAACGTTGATTGAGCTTCAAAAAGCCAGAGAGCCCTGTCGAAGGGGAGAAAAACTCATGCGATGGAACGGGCAGGGGCCGTGCTTCTCCAGCGCGTCCAGATGCTCTGCGGTACCGTATCCGGCGTTGCGTTCAAATCCGTAGGCTGGAAAAGCTGTTCCCATTCGCGCCATCATCCGGTCGCGTGCAACTTTGGCAACGATGGAGGCCGCGGCGATGGAGGCGATGGTTGCGTCGCCCTTGATGATGGAAATAACCTTGCATGGCAGGACGGGAGGATCATTCCCGTCGACGAGCGCTATATCGGGCCGCAGGGGAAGCGCCATGAAGGCCTTTGCCATCGCCGACAATGTTGCCTGCCGGATGTTGATTCTGTCGATCTCGCCATGGGATATCTGAGCTATCGCAACATGCGAGGTTTTGAGAATTTCCTCATATAGAATTTCCCGCTTCTTTGCGGGCAATGCTTTTGAATCGCCGAGACCCGTCGGGACGTTGTCCGGGTCCAGCACGACGATTGCTGCGACGACTGGCCCGGCAATAGGCCCTCTGCCAACTTCATCTATCCCCGCGATGCATTGGAAGCCTTCCGCAGCAAGCTGCCTCTCCCTGTCGGGGAGGAGAAAGCCTCGTTGAGGAGCATTTATCCGCGACATGAACTCAACCTGCCCGAAAGTGCGGGATTCTCCCGTCTTAAACTGTACGGACGTTCATAACGCGGAGCACTCTTCAAGACAATCCGGCTCGCAGCTAGCGTTCAGTCTTGTGTTCGTTGAGACGTGGCAGCAGCTCCACGAAATTACTCGGGCGGTGGCGGGAATCGAGCTGGCATTCAAGTATTCCGTCCCAGGCGTCCTTGCAGGCACCGGGCGAGCCGGGGAGAACGAAGATATAGGTGGCGTTGGCCACTCCGGCCGTCGCGCGTGACTGGATGGTACAGGTGCCGATGGTATCATAGGAAATGCGATGAAACAGCGCCGAAAAGCCATCCATCCTTTTCTCGAACAATGGTTCTATCGCTTCGGGGGAGATATCGCGCCCTGTGAGGCCGGTGCCGCCGGTTGTAATGATGACTTCGATGCCCCTGTCATCAATCCACGTTCTGATCTTCTCCCGAATATCATCGATATCGTCGCGCGTTATTGCCCGCGCTGCTATCTTGTGTCCGGCCCTGGTTATCCTCTCGACCAGGGTATCACCGGAGCGATCGTCAGAAACGGAGCGCGTGTCGGAAATCGTCAGTACGGCTATCGACAGGGGCACGAAATTGAGAGTTGGGGCACTTCCAGTCAAATCGAATTCACTCCGCGATCGTGAGTAGCGGAATCTAACCCTCCACGCTTCGAAAGAAAATGTGCCACGTCAATAAACCGGTGCAATACGGATTGCAGATCAAAGGCGGGTAGCGTTGGAAAACGTATTGCAACTCTTTATATCGCCGCTTTTCAAGCCTTGGCTGAGCCAGCGAACCCTTTGCTCGGAGGTGCCGTGGGTGAAAGAATCCGGCACCACATAACCCTGTGACTGTTTCTGAAGCCGGTCGTCACCGATCGCCTGCGCGGCAGCGATGGCTTTTTCCACGTCCCCCGGCTCCAAAGACCGGTAACGTTCATTCGAGTGGTATGCCCAGACGCCGGCGAGGCAATCAGCCATCAACTCGATCCGTACTGAAATCTGGTTGGCTTCGGCTCCTCCAACCTGCCGCTGCCGCTGTTGAGCGCGGTCAAGAATGCCGAGTTGTTTCTCGACATGGTGGCCCACTTCATGGGCGATGACATAGGCGTAGGCAAAATCTCCGCCAGCGCGAAATCGATTCTGCATCTCCTGAAAGAAGGAAAGGTCCAGGTAGACCGTTTGATCGAGCGGGCAATAGAAAGGTCCCATCGCCGATTGCGCAGCACCGCACCCTGATCGGGTTGCGCCTGAGAAAAGCACCATCTTCGGAGGGGGGTATTCCGCATTGAGCTGTTCAGGAAAAACAACTTTCCAGACGTCTTCCGTATTACCGAGGATGGCAGCTGCAAATTTTCCGGTTTCGTCTTCAGGAGTTCCCTGTTTGACGGTTTCCTCCTGGCTGGAAGAGCTGCCTCCCGACAGCATCTCTGCTCCGCCGATCAGCACCCGCGGATCTATGCCGAGAAACCAGCCGACCAGGCCGAGAACGACAATAGTCCCCAGCCCCAATCCACCGCGCCCGCCCGGGAAGGAAGAGCCACGCCGGTCCTCAACGTTGCTGGATGTCCGGAAACTGTCCCATTTCATCTGGCATCATCCTCAGTATGCAGGCCAAACATGGTTACGATCTAGGGCGAGATGCGTTTTCGTGGAGTGGCGATGTTACGCTTGGGGCGATTTCACGAGCCCCTGCGTGCTGCCTCTTCATCATGGGCCTGTTTCAGAGCCTGAAAATCCCGCCATGCCAGTCTTTTCTGCAAGGGCTGGCGCAAAAGATAAGCCGGGTGCAGCGTTGCCAATGCCCTGATCGTGCGACCTGGCAGGTTATATGAAAACCAGCGTCCGCGGGTGCGCAGGATACCTTCCCGCACATTCAGGAGGTTTTGAGTCGAAGGGCCGCCGAGACAAATCAAGATGTCAGGATCGACAAGCTCAATCTGTCGCTCGATGAAAGGCTTGCAGATCGCAACTTCCTGTGGTGTCGGGGTCCGGTTGCCCGGTGGGCGCCAGGGCACGATATTGGCAATGTAAACGCTGCTGCGATCGAAGCCGATTGCGGCGAGCATGCGGTCAAGCAACTGGCCGGAGCGTCCGACGAAAGGCTTTCCGATACGATCCTCCTCCGCGCCCGGGGCTTCTCCGACAAACATGATGCGTGCCGTTGGCGCGCCGTCGGCAAAGACGAGATTCTTGGCACTGGTACTCAGGGCGCATCCTTCGAACACACCGAGTAACCGTTCGAGTTCAGCCAGACTTGTCGCATTTTTTGCCTGTTCACGAGCGGCGATTGCGACCTCTTCAGGCGCGATTGCTGCACCGGACATCACTGCACGGGGTGCTTCCGCTTGCCGGCTCTCCAAAGCGGGGACGATTCTGTTGGGGATAGGCATTCCCCCTGAGCGGATCGGCGGGCTGTTTTGACTATCAATTAGATCTAGGGAGAAGCGATCCTGAGGCTGTTCGTCGAGCGCGCAATCGACACCTGCTTCGACATGAAAGTCGAGAAGGGCATACCAGGCCGATTGTTCTGTCGCATGATCCAGCATGCAAACCATTTAATAGGTAACTTGCAGCTAAACAATGTCATGATACGACCAAGGCTTGCTTTTCTCATAAAAGACAGTGCAAACGATAAAGCCATGCTCCGGGCAGGGAGTGTGCTCAAAATAAAGGGGAGAGAAATGAATTTACCCGAACGGGAGTTCATGGACTTCGATGTCGTCATCGTTGGTGCAGGCCCATCCGGCTTATCTTCAGCGATCAGATTGAAGCAACTCGCCAATGAAAACGGTTTGGAGCTGTCGGTCGTTGTGGTCGAAAAAGGTTCCGAGGTCGGTGCCCATACTCTTTCCGGCGCAGTTATCGACCCGATCGGCCTGGATCGGCTGATTCCGGAATGGAGGAGTGATTCGACCCGTCCGCCGGTAACCGAGGTCAGCCGGGATGAATTTCATTTCTTGAACTCGTCGATGGCTTTCCGTCTGCCGAGTTTCCTGATGCCGAAATTATTGAGCAATCACGGCTCTTTCATTGGTTCTCTCGGAACAATAACCCGCTATCTCGGGCAGAAAGCCGAAGAGCTTGGAGTGGAGATTTATCCAGGATTTTCAGCCACTGAAATTTTATTCGATGACGACAATCGGGTTATTGGCATTGCGACCGGTGACATGGGGATCGGGCGGGATGGTCAAATCAAGTCTGAATTTGCTCGGGGAATGGAATTACGCGCTAAATACACCCTTTTTGCGGAGGGAGTGCGCGGTAGTCTCAGCAAGCAGGTGATTGCCCATTTTGCCCTCGATCAGGGCCGTGAGCCTCAAAAGTATGGTCTCGGTGTCAAAGAGTTATGGCAGGTAAAGCCTGAGAAACATCGGCCCGGTCTTGTGCGTCATTCGATGGGTTGGCCCTTGCCAAACGATATAGGCGGTGGTTCCTGGCTCTACCATTATGGTGATAATCTGGTTTCGGTCGGCTTCGTCGTCCATCTCAATTACAACAATCCTTCCCTGTCGCCGTTCGAGGAAATGCAGAGATTCAAAACGCATCCATTCGTGAAGGATATTTTTGAAGGGGCAGAACGCATCGGATATGGTGCCAGAGCTATCGCGGAGGGGGGATGGCAATCCGTTCCCCGGTTGAGCTTTCCGGGCGGTTGTCTTGTCGGTGACAGTGCCGGCTTCGTCAATGTGCCGCGAATTAAAGGTACTCATAATGCGATGTTGTCAGGTTCTCTCTGTGCGGAACACGTTTTTGCAGCCGTAAGCTCGGGAAGGGCTCATGACGAGGTTTCCTCATATGAAGACGCCTGGCGTGATTCCGTGATCGGGCGTGATCTCCACCCCGTTCGCAATGTCAAACCGCTCTGGTCACGGTTCGGGACATTACTCGGCATGGGAATGGCTGCGCTGGATATGTGGACATCCGAACTTTTCCGCTTTTCGTTCTTTGGAACCATGCGCCATGGCAAACCGGATAACGAGTGTCTGAAACCATTGGCTGAGGTCAAGCAAATCCGATATTCCAAGCCGGATGGTATCCTGACGTTCGATCGCTCGTCGTCGGTGTTCCTGTCCAACACCAATCACGAGGAAGACCAGCCCTGTCATCTCGTGCTGAAAGACCCGACAATACCCGTCTCCTACAACCTTCCGCGTTACGGCGAACCGGCGCAGTTTTACTGTCCGGCGGGAGTCTATGAGATTACCTATGGTAACGAAACGGAAAAAAAGGATCCGCGTTTTGTAATCAATGCTCAAAATTGCGTGCACTGCAAGACTTGCGATATCAAGGACCCGACCCAGAATATTAACTGGGTTGCGCCCGAGGGCGGGGGCGGCCCGAACTATTCGGGGATGTGATGCAACCTTGTTTTAACCTCTTCCCATGAACGTGAGAAAGAAAAGTGGTCTGAAGCCACCTTTCTCCTTGCCGGACGGATAAGAAGCGGACATTCTGCGCGACGGTTTCGCAGGCTGAACGTCAGGCAGGAACTAACTGGTCTGTCTTGTGTGACGGTTCATGGAGCAGGCGAAATCTTGGAGCATGATGCGAAAGAGGGATCACCGGATTTTCGCGATGATCATGCGGTTATAAAAATGGGGCGGAGTGCGGCTTCTTTGCAATGCACGACGCTCCATATTGATGCCACGGGCCGGGAAGTCGAAAGACATGCAAGGCCAGGCGATTTGGAGCCGGATAAGTGCCCAGGTTAAAGTTGAATATTGCCTCACGGGGCCTCGTTGGTGTTGTGCTGTCGGCGCTGTTGCTCCTTCCGTTTCCCGCTCACGCCAATACGGAGGTGTCAGGTGGGGTGGCGGAGAAATATAAGCCTGCTCTTAGTCTGGGAGGCAATTTTCTGGCCGCCTATATCGCCGGTATCGGACGGGACACCGCAGCCGCGGCTGCCTATTACCGGGAGGCGGTTCGGGATGACCCGCGCAATGTCGAACTGGTCGAGAGGGCCTTCGTGGCTTTTCTTGCCAATAACGACATGTCGGAGGCCTTTCGTCTGGCTGAGCGCCTGATCGCAAACGATCAGAACCACAGTCTGGCGCAACTGGCTCTTGGCGTTCGTGATTTCAAGGCGGGAGAATATGCTGCGGCGCGCAAGCATTTTGCAAAGAGCGCCCGTCCGCGTACCGTCGATCTGACCTCGATTCTTCTGACAGCCTGGTCATGGGCGGGAAGCGAAAATACGAAGAAGGCGCTTGAAGTTGCCGGACAACTGAAAGGCAATCGTGCCTATGTTGTTTTCAGGGATTACCATGCTGGATTGATCGCTGAGCTCGGAGGTAACAACGCAGAAGCGGAAAGGCGTATGAAAGCGGCCTATGAGGCCGATAGCAATACGTTGCGGATCGTGGAAGCCTATGCGGAGTTGCTGTCACGCCATGGTAACAGTCAATTGGCGCAATCCGTTTACGAGGCGGTCGAGAAGGTAGCGCCACAGCAGCCTCTGATCCGCTGGTCGTTGCAGCAGCTACGCTCGGGCAAGGCTTTGCCGCCACTGGTACGCACCGCGAGTGAAGGAGCCGCCGAGGTGCTTTACGGACTTGGCGCTGCCGGAAATAGTCAGGGTGAAGAACTCCCCGCCGTGATCTATCTGCGCCTTGCGCTCTACCTCAACCCGCAACACGCCATGGCGATGGTCACGATGGCTGAAACCTTCGAGCGGATGGGGCATATTGAACAGTCGGTCGAAGCCCTGAAAATGGTGCCGCAGGATTCATATCTGCATGCGGAAACCGAAATTCAGGCGGCCTACTCGCTCGAGCAGCTCGGGCGCGGTGAAGAAGCCATGAAACGTCTGGAGGCTCTCATCGGGAAATATCCGAAAGACAGCCAGGCTCTGATGGCGCTCGGCAACATTCAGCGCACGCGCAAATTGTTCACCGAAGCTGCTGAAACCTACACGAAAGCCCTTGCGGTTATGGGAGATGAGGGCAGGGTCAGTTGGCCGATCCTGTTTTATCGTGGCACTGCTTATGAGAGATCGAAGCAGTGGGATAAGGCAGAGGCTGATCTGAAAAAGGCTCTGACCATGATTCCTGAAAACCAGCCCGCCGGCAGAGCTCAGGTTATGAATTATCTGGCTTATTCCTGGGTAGACAACAACACGAATATCGATGAAGCCTTCAAGCTACTCCAGAACGCGGTGGAGCTGTCTCCCCGGGACGGGATGATTATTGATAGCCTGGGTTGGGCCTATTATCGACTTGGCCGCTATGACGAAGCCGTCAAGGAGCTGGAAAAAGCCGTTGAGATGAAACCTGGCGATCCCACCATCAATGAACATCTTGGTGATGCTTATTGGAAAGTCGGGCGCAAAGTCGAAGCTGGTTTTCAATGGAACCATGCCAGGGATTCAAGTCCCGAGCCTGAGGATCTTCCCAAAATTCTGAACAAGATTGAACACGGCATGGACGAGGCTGGCACTGAAGCCTCGTCTGCCAACTAGAGCATGCCGCGTGACACTTCCCCTGCATGCTTTCGCACCGGCCAAAATCAACCTGACGCTGCATGTCTGCGGACGGCGGGATGACGGCTATCACGACCTTGAAAGTGTCGTTACCTTCGCATCCGAGGGGGATAACGTCAGCCTGTTTCCCGGGGACGATCTTTCGTTGACATCTTCCGGTCCAACAGCCCATTTTTTGGGTGTTGCCGAGGAGAACCTTATTCTCAAAGCGGTAAAGGCGTTGCTGGAAAGGCGCGAGGGCCTCAAGACAGGAGCCTTCAGGCTGGAGAAGCGTTTGCCGGTATCTGCCGGTATAGGTGGCGGCTCATCGGACGCGGCGGCGGCCTTGAGGCTTATCGCGCAAATAAATGATCTGCCTCTGTCCGAGAGTGTGATTCGCGATGCGGCTCTTGCCACGGGAGCGGATGTTCCGGTTTGTCTGGAGCCTCGGGCGAGGGTTATGCGCGGCATCGGTGAACATCTGGGTGATCCGCTACAATTGCCGAAGATTTATGCCGTTCTGATCAATTCCGGTGTGCCAGTTGCAACTCCGTCCGTCTTTAAGGTCCTGGGTCTGAGAAATGGAGAGAAACCGAAACTGGCATCGCATACCCCTGTCGCCCCTTCGCTGGACATGCAGGAACTCCTTACGTTGCTTCGGAATAACCGCAACGATTTGGAGGAGGCGGCTTGCGCCGTTGCGCCGGAGATTCTTTCGGCGCTTGAAGTGCTTTCTCAGACAACAGATTGTCAACTGGCACGGATGTCCGGCTCCGGTGCGACCGTGTTCGGCCTTTATCCGGATTTCGACAGGGCGGAGCACGCAGCCATGGTGATCAGGGGCCGTTGGCCGCACTGGTGGGTGAAGCCGGTCTGGCTGCGTTAGAGCTTTTTCTGTTATTGAACGCAAAACGCTTTGAAGTAGCGCGCAGAAAAGCGGGAATCGGTTTCCTGCGAAAAGCAATGCGGCATACGATACAGGCAGGTTTCAGTATGCCCGGGCGATACAAAAATCGACCGTGTTGAGAAGGGCATTCTTCCAGGGAGTATCTGCAAATTGCGCAAGCGCCAGACGCGCTTTCTCTCCGTATAGAATTGCCTGGCCCAACGTATCATCAAGCGCGTTGCGCTGTCTCAGGATCGCCAATGCTTCTTCCAGATCGCCATCCTCGCGGATGCCCTTCTGGAGCGTACGCTCCCAGAAGGCCCGTTCAGTGTCATTCCCGCGTCCATGGGCGAGAATCACGGGAAGGGTGATCTTCCCTTCGCGAAAGTCATCGCCGATATTCTTTCCCAGTTGGGCTGAACTGCCACCGTAATCGAGCACATCGTCAATCAACTGGAAGACGATCCCCAGATTCATCCCGAATTCCCGACAGGCTACCTGTTCGGTTTCCGGTCGGTTGGCGATAACCGGTCCGACCTCGCAGGCAGCGGCAAAGAGTTCCGCTGTCTTACCGCGAATGATATGCAGATAGGCATTCTCATCGGTCTGAATATTCTTGGCGGCGGCGAGCTGAGCCACCTCTCCCTCGGCGATTACGCTTGCCGCGGTCGAAAGGATATCAAGTGCCTGAAGCGAGCCGACTTCAACCATCATTTTGAAAGCCTGGCCCAGCAGAAAGTCTCCGACCAGGACGCTGGCCTCATTACCCCATCGGATGCGGGCTGCGACTTTGCCACGGCGCAGATCGCTTTCATCGACAACGTCGTCATGAAGCAAGGTGGCCGTGTGCATGAACTCGACGCTGGCCGCGAGCTTGATGTGCCCGTCACCCCTGTAATCGCACAATGCAGAAGTCGCCAGCGTCAGCATGGGGCGCAGGCGCTTGCCACCTGATGAGATCAGGTGATTGGCAACCTCCGGAATCATCGTGACTTCGGAACCGGTCCGCGACAAAATCATCGCGTTGACGCGCTCCATATCAGTGGCCACGAGCCTCACGAGGTTTTCGATACCAGCCGTTACCGGCTCAGCTTTCACTTGAGGAACGACGACGCCCACGCCTCACATCCCTATCTTTTTTCCGATGTTGCCGCTTTTCATTACGGGCATTACCGTGACATGTGGCAAGGCCTAACGCAATGTGCGCAGGATTGCCAGTTCAAGATGGGAGTTTCTGCCCCTATGAAGGAAATTATTCGTACCGACGATCGTCTGGTTATCGGATTGGCCCAGGCTATGCTGAAGGATGAGGACATCATCGTTCTTGTTCTTGATGATGCGGCCGGCATGATTCTGGGGAAAATCTCCTGCCGTTTGCTGGTTTCCGACGAACAGGAGGCGAGGGCGCGGGAAATTCTGACAGAAGCCGGAATGGGAAATGAATTGCGAGATGCCTGAATCCTGTGATCTCACTGAAGATACTCTTCTGGCAGGCAAAGTCCGACTTGTTCAGAGGCGTCGAGGACATCGTGCCGGTACCGACGCGGTTCTTCTGGCAGCCGCTGCTGCAGCGATCGATGCGGAGGTTGTTGTCGATGTAGGAGCCGCAACAGGGGCGGTTGGCCTGATGATAGGGGTCCACAGGCGAGACGTCCATGTGGTGATGATCGAGAAGGATCCCGCACTGGCTGAGCTTTGCTCCAGAAACATCGAACTGAATGGCATGTCGGCGCGGGGGAGGATGATCATAGCGGATGTGCTTGACGGTGATGCGAGAGCAGCGGGCATCGAGCGGGCAAGTATTGACCTTGTCGTCAGTAATCCGCCTTTCATTGAGGAGGGCAGTGCACGCCTTTCACCCGATGAAGGACGTAGAAATGCGCATGCTTTGCCACCCGGGGGCCTGGAAGCGTGGATTGGTTTTTGTGTCAGCCTTCTAAAGCCGAATGGTACGCTTGTTCTGATACATCGGGCCGACAGATTGCCGGACTGCCTTCGGATGATGCCCGCCGATATGGGAGCTTTCCGTATAAGGACGATACATCCCCGCGAGGGAGAAAACGCAACGCGTGTCCTTATCGCTGCAACCAGGGGCCGGAAAACGCCCACGATCATGGAAGCGCCGCTTTTCCTGCATGATCGCGAGGGAAACTTTACCGCGCAGGCTGCTGCGTTGCATCAAGGGGAATGGTGAAAGTACACCCTGGAAAGTCTCGCCTCTTCAGGTTTCAATGAGGCGCTTGTTTCAACGCGACTCTGTAAAGAGAATGTGCTCTTCTATCCAATGTTATAAAACTGCGGTCGCCGCACCTTCCTTCAAGGAGGCAAAAACTGCTTTGGAGAAGCACGCGCCATCTGTGCCGGAATGCTTCATGAAAACGAGGGGTAGTCATGATCAAGAAAATATTTCTGTCGGGTATTGTCTGCTTCGCCCTTACCGGTGTGGCTCAGGCGGAGATTTTCAGCTCCGACAGCAATGTCATTACCTTGAACAAAGAAGGCGCAGGCGGGGGCAAAGGGACTTTATACGGAAAGTACGCCTTTACCCGGGACATGCCTGCTGAAACCGCTGCAATTCGCGAACTTGGCTTTCTTACCCTACAGCCAGGGGATTCCGTAGGTTATCACAAGCATGTTGATAATGAGGATGCCTACATCATCATTTCGGGAACCGGATTGTTCGTGGACGCCGATGGCAAGGAATACCCGGTCAAGGCTGGTGATATGACCATTGCGCGAATGGGCCAGTCTCACGGCATCACCAATAATGGCACTGTGCCTCTGGTATTCATCGCAGTCATTGCAAAAAAATAATAAACTTCTTGCAGAAATCGGGACTATTTTTCACGATGCTCGAATGAAAACGTGGCGGATCATACCCGCCACGTTTTCTGCATCCGTCGGGAGTTGCCTCAACGGCAAATGCGTTGCGATCTTGTCACCCAATGACGGCCATTCCAGACCCGCACCGGGCGAACAACGCAACGCGGATGATGCCAGCGGCGGCTGTTATGCCAGTGACGATGCGGAGGTGGGGCCATACGAGGCGGTGGTCCGGGTCTGCGGTAACCGTGAGGAAATGGCTGGGCCTGAGCCTCCGTGATATTCGCCGAACCTAGGAAAAGCGTGCAAGCGCCTACCAGAATGAAGAAAAATTTTCGCATTGTGACCTCCTGATCCAAATGCCGGGAATATTTCACCCTAAGGAACACACGGTTTGTTTAAGCGATCTCTGACACCAACACCCAATAACCGTAATCTATCCATTCAATTCTGAATAAAGTCATATATCTTGCAGTTGGCTTATGTTCATATTTACTAACAAGCTCTTAACGGGGAGAATATCATAGTGGCTTACCTATCCAGCGTGATCGACAGAGTGCGCCAGTTCCTTCCCGAGCGTTTTCGTGTCGACAGACCATCGGTTGCGGTGATCCGGCTCAGCGGGGCTATCGGTATGTCTCAACCTATGCGTCAGAGTTTGACATTCGCCGCTGTTGTCCCTGCTTTTGAAAAAGCTTTCTCGATGAAAGGAATTGCAGCCGTTGCCCTCATCGTGAATTCTCCGGGCGGATCACCCGCGCAGTCGCACCTCATCTACCAACGAATTAAAGCACTTTCGGTCGAAAAAAAGGTGCCGGTCTTCGCATTCGTCGAGGATGTCGCAGCGTCGGGTGGTTATATGATTGCTTGTGCTGCCGATGAGATTTTTGCAGACCCGACCTCCGTCGTGGGCTCAATTGGGGTCGTTTCCGCCGGATTCGGTTTTGACCGTTTCATCGAGCGCTTCGGTATCGAACGGCGGGTCCACACGGCGGGTGAAAGCAAGGCAATGCTGGACCCCTTCCAGCCGGAGAATCCGGATGATGTCATTCGTCTGAGAAATTTACAGGAAAAGATTCATGCTTTCTTCAAAGACCTGGTGCGTTCAAGTCGCGGGGAGAAATTGAAGGGCGACGAAGCTTCCCTGTTTTCAGGTGCGTTCTGGGTTGGCCTGGAAGCGCTCGAACTTGGTCTGATCGATGGTTACGGGGATATCCGGGCGGTCTTGCGCAAAAAGTTCGGTGAGAAGGTCAAGCTGATTCCCATTTCCGTAGGACGCGTACCCCTGTTGTCGCGTCTGTTTGGACGCGGCCAGTCCGGGACGGTGCTACTGGACCCTCAGGCTGCAATAGCCGCTGTTGAGGAACGGGCGTTATGGGCTCGTTACGGCTTGTGAGTCTGGTAGCCTAAACGGGTATTCAGTTCAGTGATCAGATCGTCAGCGGCCTCGGAAATGACGGTTCCCGGCGGAAAAATGGCACTTGCTCCGGCTTGATAGAGTTCCTCGAAGTCCTGAGGCGGGATGACCCCGCCGACAACGATAAGGATGTCCTCACGTCCTTGTTCCCGCAATGCCTGCTTCAATTCCGGCACCAGAGTAAGATGCCCTGCGGCGAGCGATGAAACGCCGACGATATGGACGTCATTTTCCACTGCCTGCCGTGCCGTCTCTGCTGGCGTCGCAAAAAGTGGCCCGATATCCACGTCGAAACCGAGATCGGCAAATGCGGAGGCTATGATTTTTTGCCCCCGGTCATGCCCATCCTGCCCCATTTTGGCAATCAGGATGCGTGGTCGGCGCCCGTCATCCCGCTCGAATTGACCAACGCGCTCCAGAATGCGTTCAATGCTGCCTGCCATTGCCCCCATCTCCCGCTTGTAGACACCGGAGATTGTTTTGATCTCGGCCCGGTGCCGACCCCAGACGCGCTCAAGTGCTTCGGATATTTCGCCAACTGTCGCTTTTGCACGTGCAGCCTTGACGGCGAGATCCAGAAGGTTGCCATCACCGTTTGCAGCAGAAGCTGAAAGATCGGAGAGCGCTTTCAAAACATCGGCATCATTGCGCTCCGCCTTGAGACGCTTGAGTTTTTCCAACTGCTGTTCCCTGACCGCACGATTATCGACTTTCAGGATGTCGATTGGTTGTTCGGAAAGCGGTTTGTAGCAATTAACGCCGATTATTTTCTGCTCTCCACTATCGATTCTAGCCTGTGTCCGCGCCGCGGCCTCTTCGATGCGAAGTTTTGGCAGACCGCTCTCGATAGCCTGGGCCATGCCGCCGATCTCTTCGATTTCCCGGATATGCCCCCAGGCTCGTTGTGCCAGATCATTGGTCAGGCTCTCGACATAATAGCTGCCGCCCCAGGGGTCGATGATGCGACACGTTCCGCTCTCCTGTTGCAGAAAAAGCTGCGTGTTGCGGGCTATCCTCGCCGAGAAGGGAGTTGGCAACGCAAGCGCTTCATCGAATGCGTTCGTGTGCAGAGATTGAGTATGCCCCTGCGTCGCAGCCATCGCTTCGAGGCAGGTACGCGGAATGTTATTAAAAATATCCTGCGCCGTCAGGGACCAGCCAGAGGTCTGGCAATGCGTGCGCAGGGCCAGTGATTTCTCGTTTCCAGGATCGAACTCCTTGACGAGCTTGGCCCACAGCATACGCGCTGCCCGCATCTTGGCCACTTCCATGAAAAAATTCATGCCAACCGCCCAGAAGAAGGACAGGCGAGGCGCGAACTCATCGATGGTGAGACCTGCCTTGAGACCGGAGCGGATATATTCAACGCCGTTGGCAAGAGTATAGGCCAGTTCAAGATCCTGTGTCGCACCCGCCTCCTGCATATGGTAGCCGGAAATCGAGATGGAATTGAACCGCGGCATATTCTCGGCGGTGAAGGCGAAGATGTCGGATATGATCCTCATCGAGGCCTTTGGCGGATAAATATAGGTGTTGCGAACCATGAACTCTTTAAGAACGTCGTTCTGGATCGTTCCCGAAAGCTGGGCTGGAGCGACACCCTGTTCTTCGGCCGCGACGATATAAAGGGCCATGACCGGCAGGACTGCGCCGTTCATGGTCATCGACACGCTCATCTCATCGAGCGGGATGCCCGAAAACAGGGTGCGCATATCATAGATTGAATCAATGGCGACACCGGCCATGCCGACGTCACCGCTCACCCTTGGGTGATCGGAATCATAGCCACGGTGGGTTGCAAGGTCGAAAGCTATCGACAGACCTTTCTGGCCGGCGGCGAGATTGGCGCGATAGAAGGCATTGGAATCCTCCGCAGTGGAGAAACCGGCATATTGGCGTATGGTCCAGGGCTGGTTCACATACATGGTCGGGTAAGGCCCTCGTAAAAAAGGAGCCTTTCCTGGAAAGCCGCCGATATGGCCGAGATTGGCCGTGTCTGAAGCAACATAGCTTTCTTTGACCATAATGCCTTCCGGCGGAAGCCACGATGTCGATTGTTTTTCGACAGATGGCGAGAGGTCGACACATTCTCTGGAGAAATCGACTGTCGCGAAATTCGGGATGATTGGCATGGTCAATGGCTCCCGCAATTTGGACCGGGCGGTGGGGTTATATCCGTTGAGGAGGTAACCGAAACCACTGCTCGTTTGAGGGTGGCAAGGGCATTGCAATCGGGGAAAATCGCCTCGCCGAAACCGGAAGGCATCCAGGATTTGTCGGCAGCTTTCCCGGTCGTTACGAAAACGAGGCGGCATCCTGCGCTGGCAAGCGCTGCAAGCATTGCTTTTCCAGTTGTTGCATAATCATCATCTGACGCTGCAAGACACACCAGGCTGGCCCCTTTTTCGACGAGAACGTTGTGAATGGTCTCGGGTGTCACCGGTTGGTCGCCGCAAACGGCTTCGATGCCCGCGACCTCGAAAAAGTTGCTCGCATATGTAGCGCGAGCGGTAAAAGCTGCCGGCTCCCCCATGGTCGCAATGAATATGCGAGGGCGTTTTCCGGTTCGGGCCGAATGAGTTTCGATTTTATCGCGCAACCGCTCGAAGGGTTCCGCGTCTCTTTGCGACGAGAAAGGCAGGATAGTTGCCGATCTGGCTGGTGAATCGGTGGTTGCCGGTTGCAAAAATGGAGCCAGAACCGAGACAGATTCCGCGCGGATATCGGGAAATTCGCTAATCCCGGTGATGGGGCGCTGTTTGACGAAGATATCTTGCTGACGCTCCTGGCGGGACCGGGCGATGCGTGATTGCAGGAGACCCTGTTCTAGGCTGGAGGCTATGCCACCTTCGCGCTCTATTCGCTGGAAAAGCTTCCAGGCTTTCTCGCAGAGGCTGGACGTCAGTTCTTCGAAACCTCCGGCTCCGGCAGCAGGATCGGCGACGCGCCATAGATTGGCTTCATGGAGGAGTATTAATTGCGTGTTCCGGGCGATGCGTCTGGCATTGGCGTCAGGCAGGCCGAGAGCATTGGTAAACGGCAGCACCCCGATAATATCGGCGCCCCCCGTAGCCGCCGAAAAGACCGCTGCGGTGCTGCGGAGGAGATTGGTCCAGGGGTCGTATCTGGTCATCATCCGCCAGGCTGTTTCGGCGTGAATGCGGATCGGCTGCGGAGGGATATCGCAAGCCTGTTCGATACGCTGCCAAAGGCGACGCAGAGCCCGAAACTTGGCAATGGTCAGAAATTCGTCGGCATCGGCAACCAGAAGAAACGACAACGTGCTGCGCGCCGTTTCAAGGTCTATGCCGTGGCTGGCGAAATAACGAAAATAAAACAACGCAGTTGCCAGAACGGCAGCCAGTTCCTGTGCTTCGGAGGCCCCCGCCTCATGATAGGGACGGCTATCTGCAAGAAAAACCCGTGTGTCGAAGCCGCGAGCTCTGGCGGCACTGAAGAGGTCAGCGCAGCGATGCAAAGTTTGTTCCGGCGGCTCTTCGGCGTAACCGCGACTGGCAAGTGTCCCTATCGGGTCGCAGGCAATATCGATAACCAATGTCGACGGTGCAATCTTCCGCTCTTCGAATGACTTCAGAATATTTTCGGAAAAAGCGAGTGCGCGCGGACCGGCATCTATCCTCAAGTTCATTGTGTCTGGATGAAAGCCTTCGAGAAGTTGCTCGACCCGGTTCATGTCACTTGGGGACAAGCCAAAACCTCTGGAACTGGTCGCTTCTGATCCAACCAGGATAAATCCATCAGCGCCACCACCAGCGTCTTCACGTATCTGCGCATTTGCAATGGTCAGGTCGGTCAGGTCTATCCGCTGATCGATACGCCAGGGGCGCGCGCCTTTACTCAGAATTGGCGCTGCATCCCGTGCCTGCTCATAAAGTGGCTCGATGCGGATATTGTCGTAAGTCTTTGAGACGAGAATTCGTTCAAAGTCTCCGCCCTTGATTGCTTTCTCAACGGATTGAAGCCATTGCTCGCGAGTGGCACGTGGGAAGGTGGTGTCGAACGACAGGGCATCCATCAAATGCTTTCCTCGAATGTTTTCTCAGGCTCAAAACCCTCACCCTTTTATCACGTAATTTATTAGCGCCAATATGCGCCGCCTTCCCCTTTCGGACCAATTCACTATGACAAGGAATTGAAATAAAAAGATAAATTTATATATTAGACGAAGTTAGAAAGACTCGGAATCGCACTTGCAAGCCTTGAGATTCCCTCGTTCCCGAGATGAGTGCGACCGTGGTCGAGAAGTTCTCTGGCGATAGTCTCTATCTGACTGAATGAAAGCCCCTGCGCCATCAGGGTGCTCCCCAGAGCCATCACACCGCCGGTACTTCCAAGCAGGGCACCAAAAATGCCACCTGGTTTTCCGTTGTTGGCTGCAGCCTGTGCAAGAGAGGTTGCTTCTTCAGCACCGGGAAGCGAGTTCAGCAATGCTTCCGCTTCAGCAGGAGCTTCTTCTCGTATAAAATTTAGAACAGTTCCTATCGCAAGTCTGGCTGCGTCTGCCTCTATCCTCGCGGCCAGCGCGATGCGAGTGATCAATTCATCCATGACGGTCTCCCCAAGTCGAACCCTTGCTATAAATCCCTACCGGCACGATCCAGCTTTTCTGAAATGCGTTACCTTGCGGTTCTGTGACTTTCGGCACAGGATCAGGTAAATATCCGCAATAGTGGTTTCGTGGCAATGTGCCGGCGATTGTCGAATCGAGGATTTACCAGATGGTCGAGGAAGGAAGAGTTCTGATTGGCAAGAGCGATAAGTTTGAAGCTATCCTCTTGAAGTATGCCAACCGACATGGATTGGTTGCCGGAGCCACCGGAACAGGCAAGACGGTTACTCTTCAGGTTTTGGCAGAAGGGTTTTCCAACGCGGGTGTTCCTGTCTTTGCAGCGGATATCAAGGGAGACCTGTCCGGAATCGCGGCGCCCGGCGATGGCAAGGCGCCTTTTGTCAAAAGGGCTCAGGAGATAGGCGTTGATTACGTGCCGGATCGTTTTCCGGCCGTGTTCTGGGACTTGTTCGGCGAGCAGGGCCACCCCACCCGTGCAACGATTTCAGAAATGGGGCCGCTGCTCCTGTCCCGATTGCTGGAACTGAACGATACTCAGGAAGGTGTTCTCAATATCGCTTTCAGGGTTGCTGACGACAATCAGTTGCCGGTCATCGATATGAAGGATTTGCGGGCTCTGCTGAATTTCGTTGCGGAGACGGCGGACACGATCAAGACCCAATACGGCAATGTTACCAAGGAATCGGTCGCTACCATTTTAAGGCGCCTGCTGGTGCTGGAGAATCAGGGAGCACAACATTTTTTCGGCGAACCGGCGTTGGACATCAATGATTTCATGAAGCTGGATCGCGACGGGCGAGGTGTGATCAATATCCTGGCCGCTGACAAACTCATGACCAGGCCGAGGCTTTACGCATCGTTTCTGTTGTGGATGCTGTCGGAACTGTTCGAGCAACTGCCTGAGGTCGGTGATCCGGAGAAGCCGAAACTGGTGTTCTTTTTTGACGAGGCGCATCTGCTGTTTTCGGACGCTCCGAAAGCGTTGCTGGATTCCATCGAGCAGGTGGTGCGCCTGATCCGCTCCAAGGGCGTTGGCGTCTATTTCGTTACCCAGAACCCCATCGATATCCCTGAGAGCGTCCTGGCGCAGCTTGGTAACCGTGTGCAGCATGCGCTTCGTGCCTTTACGCCACGTGATCAACGTGCCGTGCGCTCGGCGGCTGAAACATTTCGCAAGAATCCGAAGTTCTCGACGGAGCAGGCGATTACGGAACTCGCTGTTGGTGAGGCTCTGGTCTCTACTCTTGATGACAAAGGAACGCCGACTGTTGTCGAGCGCACACTCATTGCGCCGCCAAATGGCCGTGTCGGACCTTTAGTCGAGGCGGAGCGTGCCGAATTGATCCGCAACAGCCCGTTGCGAGGAAAATATGATGAGGCGATCGACAGCGAAAGCGCCTATGAAATACTTGCTGAACGAAAGAATATCGATCAGGCATCAGCTCAGGAAATAGGGGAGGCTGGTGGTCTTGGCGGGTGGTTGGGTTCGCTTTTCGGCATTAATGCGCCCGGTACTGCTGGTACGCAGAAAACGCCAGGGCGAACGCGGATGAGCGTGCCGGAAATTGCCGCCCGCTCGGCAGCAACGTCCGTTGCGCGCTCCATTGGCAATGAGATAGGAAAGGCGATCACCGGCAAACCTTCGAGAGGAGGGCGCAGTGTAACGGATGTTGCCATCCAGTCTGCGACGAGTTCCGCCGTGCGGGCGCTGGTCCGCAACGTTCTCGGTGGACTGACCAAAGGTGGCAGATGAAGCGTCCGGTTGCGAACCCGGCGTATCTCGATTGTCCGCCCATGTCTGGCACCTTTTGTCTTAACTTGGTCCAATTCCTTTGAAATCAAAGTATTGTTCCGCTTCGTTTCTGCGGGACATTTCGTTTTTCTCCGAAGAACAGAGGGTACTCATGCTCGGTATTGCGGAATTGCTGCGAGGAGTGGGGCTAGGATTGGTGGTCCTTCTGCCTCTTGCCAACCCGCTCACCACTGTTGTCCTGATGCTCGGCTTGTCCGGAAAAATGACGAAGGAGGAGCGTGATCAACAATCGCTGTGGGCCTCCATCTATGTATTTCTCATAATGACGGTCGCCTTTTACGGCGGTCAGCTCATCATGAATACATTCGGAATTTCCATACCGGGCTTGCGGATTGCGGGCGGGCTCATTGTCGCGTTCATTGGTTTCAGGATGCTTTTTCCTCAGCAGCAGATAGAGGAAGCACCGGAGTTCGAAACAAAGACCAAGGAACTTCAGAAACGGCATTCCTCTAATATCGCGTTCGTTCCGCTTGCCATGCCGTCAACTGCCGGGCCAGGCACGATCGCCATGCTCATCAGCTCGGCAGCAACCCTGACGAGCGAGCGGGTTCCGACCTGGGTTTTCTATACCGGACCTATCCTGACATTCTTTATCGTCAGCGTGATCCTTTATATCAGTCTTCTGAGCTGCGGGCCTATCATGCGTGTGTTCGGAAAATCCGGTATTGATGCGATTTCGAGGCTCATGGGATTTCTGCTGATCTGCATCGGAATTCAATTCATTATCAACGGCGTTCTTGAGATCGCCCGGACATTTCAATCTGTATGATGACTGACTACAAATCGGTGCTTCAAGGTGGCGAATTGTAACACTGATCTTGCATGCATCCGAATTTCCGGTTTTGATAAATATTCGTCCGTCAAAGAGCGGTTTCCCGTATTCTCTCCAAAACCATTAAGCAGGGTTGCAATGTCCCAAGCCAAACACGTTCTCGCTCAGGTGTTAGACAGGGTTGATGCCGATCTCGAAACCTCTCTCGAGCGGCTGTTCGAGTGGCTGAGAATACAGTCGATATCGACTGATCCGGCCTACAGGGAAGAATGCGTGAAGGCAGCCGAATGGCTGAATGGTGAACTTGCCGAAATCGGCTTCGAGAGCAGCCTGCGGCCGACCGGTGGACATCCTGTCGTGCTCGCTCATTCCAGGCGACCGGACAGGCCGCACGCACTGTTCTACGGGCACTATGACGTTCAGCCGGTCGATCCGCTGGAGCTATGGGATCGCCCGCCGTTCGAACCCGCGTTGGTGAAGCTGCCCGATGGCCGTAAGGTTATCGGAGCTCGCGGTGCCTGCGATGACAAGGGCCAGGTGATGACATTCATCGAAGCCTGTCGTGCCTGGAGAAAAGTGACCGGTGAGTTGCCTCTCAGCATCACAACGCTTGTGGAAGGCGCCGAAGAGGATGGTTCGAAATTCCTGCCGGAATTCGTTGCAGCCAACAGGGATGAGCTCAAGGCTGATATCGGGCTCGTTTGCGATACCGGGATGTGGGACAGCGACACGCCTGCGATAACCTCGTCGTTACGCGGGCTGGTCTATGAGGAAATCATAGTTCGTTGCGCCGCCATGGATCTGCATTCCGGCAGATTTGGTGGTGCAGCACAAAACCCTATCCGGATTCTGTCGCAGATTATTGCTGATTTGCATGATGCCGATGGCAGGGTAACTTTGACAGGATTTTATGATGGTGTTCATGAGACGCCTCCAGAGGTCCTGAAGCAATGGGCGGCGCTCGGCCTGACAGCCGAGAGTTTCCTCGAGCCGATAGGCCTTAAATATCCGGCAGGTGAAAAAGGCCGCATGGTGATCGAGCAGATACAGTCTCGTCCGACCTGCGACGTCAATGGCATCATCGGCGGCTATACCGGGGAGGGCACCAAGACAGTGATCGCATCGGAGGCGCGCTGCAAAGTTTCATTCCGCTTGGTTGGAGATCAGGACCCGGCGAAAATATCGGAAGCCTTCGAAGCTTTCGTACGGGAGAGGATTCCGGCTGATTGTTCGGTTGAGTTCATCCATCACAAGGGCTCACGGGCTCTGTCGCTGCCTTATGACATGCAGGCGCTTTCCGCTGCAAAATCGGCGCTCAAAGAAGAATGGGGCGTCGAACCGATCACCATTGGCTCCGGCGGTTCCATTCCGATTGTGGGCAATTTCAAGCGGACGCTTGAGCTCGATAGCCTTCTCGTTGGTTTCGGCCTTGACGACGACCGCATGCATTCGCCAAACGAAAAATACGACCTGAAGAGCTTCCACAAGGGGATACGCTCCTGGGTACGGATTATAGCGGCGCTTGCCGAATAGAGGATGGGCGCGCGACGGCATTGACGCCGCCGATAAAAGGTTCGAATACAAGACAGCTGGCGCGACAACCTCGGAAAGAGTCATGGTCGTGCGTTTCAGAGGATGCGAAAATGGCTTGGTATACACAAACATGGAACTGGGTTGACGGTGACTGGATCGAAGGTAATCCACCGCTTATGGGGCCGCGCTCGCATGCTTTCTGGTTGGCTTCGACAGTATTTGACGGCGCGCGCATTTTTGAAGGAGTTGCCCCTGATCTCGATCGCCACTGTGAGCGTGTCAATCGCTCGGCTGGCGGTATCGGATTGAAGGCGACACTGGGCGCGGAAGAAATTGCGGCTCTGGCTCTCGAAGGAGCGAAAAAGTTTGACAAGGACGCCGCGATCTACGTCAAGCCGATGTATTGGGGCGAGGCTGACGGTCTGGCGACTATTGCGCCGGACGCTGATTCGACACGCTTCTGCCTGTGCCTGTTCGAGGCGGCAATGCCTGCCCCGGATGCAGGCTGGTCCATCACCAAATCGATCTATCGCCGTCCGACGCTTGAGATGATGCCGACGGACTCCAAGGCAGGCTGCCTTTATCCGAACAATGCCCGCGCTGTGCGCGAGGCGCGCAGTCGCGGTTTTGATAATGCCCTCGTCTGCGATGGTCTCGGCAATATAGCCGAAACCACGACCTCGAACATTTTCATGGTCAAAGGCAATACAGTGTTCACGCCTGCGGCAAATGGCACTTTCCTTAACGGGATCACGCGTCAGCGAGTCATCGGCCTCTTGCGCCACGCAGGACACGATGTGGTTGAGACGACATTGCGCTACGAGGATTTCGAGACGGCCGACGAAATATTCTCGACCGGTAATTACTCCAAGGTTGTCCCGATTTTGAAGATAGACAGCCGGCCCCTGGCGGTTGGACCCGTTACCAAGAAGGCCAGGGACCTTTACTGGGATTTTGCCCATAGCAAGGGTTGACAGGTTCTGGAGGAGCATATGAAAAGGACGGTTGTCTGCCGTCCTTTTAAGTTGCGAGAATGCCGGAAATTCTATTTTCTCGATAACTTGATACCGAATGCTTTCAGCCCCGCGAATAGGGCGGCGCCGTAAATGATGGCGCCGGCTGACCCGAGCAAGACCAGTTCGATTTCCTTATGCCAGCGTGACAGTGAAGCTGTGAGCGTCACTACTGGAGCTCTTCCAAAGAAGGCAAAGACAGCGAGCAGAAGACTGGATACGGCGACTGCCAGAAGGATGCGGGCAAGTGTCTTGCTTGGCGCCATCCATCCTCGCCTGCAGGCGAGGAATGTCAGGATAGCCAGATTGAGCCAGGCTCCGATGGCTGTGGCGAAGGCAAGCCCGGCTATGCCGAAAGGCCCCATCAGAACAAATTTCAGGGCGACATTGACAGCAACCGCCGTCATGGAGGCTATCAATGGCGTCACCATATCGAGCCGGGATCGGAAGCTCGCAACTGCTGAGCGGATCAGGACAATAGCAGGAAGGCCGAAGCCGTAGGCTGCCAGAACCGAGGCGGAAAGAGAAACGGCTTCCGCACCGAATTTGCCACGCATGAAAGCGGCGGCAACGATCATGTCGGGGATGACGAGAAAGGCAACGAAGAACGGTGCTGTCAGAGCAAGCGCAAAAGCGATGGCCCGGTTTTGTGCCCGGTGAGCATCGTCATTCCTCCCCCCCGCCACGAGCCGGGTCATTTCCGGCAAGAGGACAGTGCCCACCGCGATGGCGATGACGCCGAGCGGAAGCTGGAACAGTCGGTCGGCATAATAAAGAGCAGATAGAGAGGCTGCGGGCAGAAGCGTGCCGATGATCGTATCGGCAAAGAGCGCGATCTGGGTTCCAGCGGAACCGACCACGGACGGTAGCAGAGTGCGGAAGAAACGCCGCATGGCTTTATCTAGTCGTGGCCAGGCGAGCGGAGGCGCGATGCCTGCCCGTGCCGCAGCTCCCCAGACAAGAAGAAATTGCAATACGCCGGAAATACTGACGCCCCAGGCTGCGGCATAGGCGGTGTTGGGAAATAGCCAGGCAACCCCAAGCGCTGCTATCATTGATAACGATAGCAATACCGGGGCGGCATTGAATGCCGCAAAGCGACCATGCGCGGCAAGAATGCCGCCAAGCACCGTCAATAATGCGATGAAGAGCAGGTAAGGGAAGGTAATTCTCGTTAGCGAGACCGCAAGCGCGAAACTTTCCGGATTATCTGCAAATCCCGGTGCCAGTGTCCTCACGACCCAGGGCATAGCCAGAAACGCTGCAACCAGAATGATGATCTGGATGGCCAGCATCAGGCTGAAGACCCTGCCTGCAAAGGCTCGTGCGGCTTCTCTGCCCTCCAGCTCCAGGGCACTTGCATAATTGGGCACAAAAGCGTCGTTGAACGCGCCCTCGGCGAATATCGCCCTGAAGTGGTTTGGCAGTCGGAAGGCAACGGTAAAAGCGTCGGTGAGCGGGCCGGCTCCCATCACCGCCGCCATGATGACATCGCGCAGGAAGCCGGTGATACGGGAAACCAGGGTCCAGCCACCTGCGGTGAGAATTTTTCGATACACTTCAGACTCCTGGAAGTCGGCGCATATCGCGCACAAGACCCTCACCGGAAGCCGATGCGCCACCGATTCGTTCCGCAACCACGTAAAGCGGTCTCCGCTTCACTTCAGCAAAAATACGTCCAATATATTCACCGATGATGCCAAGCGACATCAGTTGTATTCCGGCAAAAAACATCACCGAAACAATAAGTGACGGATAACCTGGAACATCAGCACCGAAGAGCAGTGTGTGAACGACGAAGTAGAAAGCAACAACAAATGAGACGAGTGAGATGAAACCGCCGAGATAGGTCCATATCCGCAAGGGTACCGTAGAGAATGATGTGACACCGTCAAAAGCAAAGCGAAAGAGCTTGCGAAAGCTCCATTTGCTGGCGCCGTGCTGCCGGTCCTGAACGGAAAAGGGAACGCCAAGGGACTTGAACCCGATCCAGGCGTAAAGTCCTTTTGAGAAACGCGCCCTTTCGCCGAGTGTTTTCAGAACCTCGACACCCTTGCGATCAATCAACCTGAAATCGCCTGCACCGGGCGGCAATGGCATTTCGCCAAACTGCCGAAAGAGTCGATAGAATAACCTTGCTGATCCGCGTCGCATCGGAGTTTCATCTGATCGGTCGGTTCTCTGGCCATAGACCATGTCGTAGCCGTTGCGCCATTGCGCAACGAATTCTTCGATCATTTCCGGCGGATGTTGCAGATCGGCATCCATGATGACGACAGCCCGGCCAAGGGCATGGTCCAGCCCCGCTGCAATCGCGATTTCCTTTCCGAAGTTCCGACTGAAAGAAACGGCTCCAAGACGCGGTTCCTTGATGGCAGAGCTTTTGATCGCCGTAAGAGTGGCATCGGAAGAACCGTCATCCACGAAAAGAATCTCCCATAGCGGGGTGATCTTCTCCAAAATGGGTATCAAACGCTGACACAACGGCGTGATATTGGCCTCTTCATTATAGACCGGAATAATGATGCTGAGTTCGATAGGTGAGGCCACGTCCAGCTTCCTTTAAAAAACGCAACCATTGAAAGCAAAAAAAAGCGTCTGCCTCAAGAGTCCCTCTGTATTCCTTAACCGGTTTGACGTACTTGTCGCCGATCCTTTTAGTCGCAAAATGCGAAGATAGCCTTTACGCTATCTTTTTGAGGGAGGCAGGTTTGCCGTCGCACTCCATTATTCTCTGCGCTGATGATTTCGGTTTTACCGAGGGAGTATCGCGCGGCATCCTGGAGCTGGCTGCGAACAGCCGGATATCCGCAACGGGTGCGATGACCAATTGTCGCTGGTGGCCTGTGTTCGCTCGCGAGCTTGCACCCATGCACGACAAGGTTTCGATAGGGCTTCATCTCAACCTGACGGCGGGCGCGCCGCTTGGGGAAATGAGCGTTGTGGCCCCTGCCAATGCATTCCCCTCTGCGGGCAAGCTGGCACGAATGGCTTTTTCCGGCCATCTTGACCGTAACGAAATCATCGCTGAGATCGAGCGACAGATAACCTCCTTCGAACGGGCAATAGGTTTCTCGCCGGACTTTATCGATGGTCACCAGCATATTCATGTATTGCCTGTGGTGCGATCGGCTTTGCTGGAGGTAATCGCTGCCCGTTTCCATGAAACGAGACCATGGCTGCGGGATCCCTCCGACAGCCTTACCGCGATTACGCGACGACGCGCCTGCCTTGCAAAGGCATTGGCGGTCAAGGCGCTGGCTCTCGGATGGCGCCAGGCCGCGAAAAATAGCGGTTTCCAGACCAACGAAGGTTTCTCCGGTTTCAGCGCCTTCAGTGCCTCGGTTGCGGCTTCAGGTATCATGCAGGCCGCGTTCACCGCTATGGGTCCCCATCATCTCGTGATGTGTCATCCCGGCTTTGTTGATGAGGAATTACTCAATCTCGATCCGGCAACCGATTCGCGCCGGATGGAATTTGATTATTTTATGTCGGATAACTTCACCGCATTGCTGGAACGAAAAAAAATCGAACTGGTTCGCGAGTTGAAGTGAGGTTCTGTCACAGGTTTTCTGCGTCAGAATGAGCAGATTATTTTCCCTTACCGGATACCCAGCTTTGGCCAGAGCGCATCGACACGATTGATAACATCCGGAGCCATCTCAAGTATCTGTCCCCATTCACGATCAGTCTCGGGCGCTATTTTTGTAGTTGCATCGATGCCGATCTTGCCACCGAGCCCGGGTTTTGGAGAAGCGAAGTCCAGATAATCGATCGGAGTATCGGCAACCGTGACGATATCCCGCGAAGGGTCGGAACGGGTTGAAACAGCCCACATCACGTCTTCCCAGTCGCGGACATTGATATCTTTGTCGACGATGATCAGCATCTTCGTATAGGTGAATTGCGGCAGCATCGACCACAGGCCCATCATCAGTCGGCGGGCCTGACCGGGATAACGTTTGTCGATGGAGGCGATAGCGATACGGTAGGAACAGGCTTCCGGGGGAAGCCAGATATCGGTGATTTCAGGAAACTGTTTTTGGGCCAGAGGTCGGAAAAGCACATTCAGCGCTTCGCCGATGCGTGACGGTTCATCCGGTGGCCTGCCGGTAAAGGTCGAGAGATATACGGGTTTTTTACGCATGGTGATGGCGGTAACACGCATGACGGGAAAATTATCGACCGAATTGTAATAGCCGGTATGATCACCATAAGGACCTTCGGGAGCGGTTTCTGTCGCTGACACATATCCTTCTATGACGATTTCTGCATTGGCCGGAACGACAAGCGGAACACTTGCGCAGGGAACGACCGTTGGCCGCTCGCCTCGCAGAAGGCCCGAGAATTTCATCTCTGACAGGGTTTCAGGCAATGGAATGACGGCTGAGAGGATTGTCGCCGGGTCTGTTCCGATGACTACTGCGACAGGCATTTCTTGGCCGAACTTCTGCCATTCATGGTGATGCTTGGCGCCGCCTCGATGAGCGAGCCAGCGCATGATCAGCCTGTCCCTGCCGAGCACCTGCATCCGATAGACACCGACATTATCGGCCTCACCCGGTTTGGAATCCGGCGAGCGGGTTACAACCTTGCCCCATGTGATCAGGGGGGCTGGCTCCCCGGACCAGGGAGTTTGAATGGGCAGCCGCGTCAGATCAATTTCTCCGTCGCGGAAAATAATGTCATGAGCGGAGCTTTTCCGGGTTTCCTTCAGCCGCATCGTCAACGCCGCGCGTGCCAGCGGCAGCTTTGACAAAGCGTCTCGAAAATTCTTTGGAGGTGTGGGTTCACGCAGGGCGGCGAGGGCTTCACCAAGTTGGGGCAGCGCATCCTCCTCCACACCGAAGCCGCGGGCAACGCGCTTCACCGTTCCAAAGAGATTGGCCAGAACTGGCATATCGAAAGGTGAACCATCGGGAGCCACAGGGGTCTCGAACAACAGCGCAGGACCTCCGGCTTTCAGGACACGCCGGTGAATTTCCGTCATGTCATGGACGACACAAACCGGTTCGCGAATTCGCAGCAGATCCCCATCGGCTTCGAGGAAAGCCATGAAAGCCTGTAAGTCAGGGAAGGATGGCAGGGCACGGTTGATCACCGCATGTCCTTTCGGTTGGTAATGCTGCTCGCGACATATCTGGTCATTCCTTGTGGCGCGATCTTTGAGGTACCGCAATATGCTCTCGCTTATTATGTTTAGCGGCTTGAGATGGGGCGGCGTAAATGCGACAAATCGGCATTTGAAGCCTTTCCCGAGTTACTTATTCGGTGAGCTGTTCGCGTTGAAAAGGAATATCGGCTTTTCATGAAAGGTTTTTTAGCCTTATTGTCCCGGCAAACGGGGCCAACCTCCCGACACCGCTCGAAAGGTCGCATTATGTCTGCGTCAAAGCCGTCAATTCCGGTCGTTCCACCGCTGGTGGCGCTTGGGATCAGGCCTTTACCGCTCCTGCCGCTGCAACCCGTATTGTCCGCATTGATCCAGGCCGTTCTCAAGCGTCACCCCGATGTGTTCGACCGGTTGGGGGATTATGCCGACAAACGTTTCGGTCTCAACCCTACCGATCTGCCGCTGGCTTTTGTCTTTGAACCGAAGACAGACAACCCGCGTGCTTATGCGGTTCGCGAGTTACCGGAAGGGCTGGATGCCCGTATTTCCGGTCCCATGGCTGCCCTGATCGGCCTCCTGGATGGCTCGTATGACGGAGATGCATTGTTCTTTTCCCGTGATCTTGTGGTCGAGGGAGATGTCGAGGCTATTTTGGCCCTGCGTAATGCGGTGGACGATGCGCAGATCGATTTACCGGGAGATCTGTCTTCTTATCTGGGGCCATTCAGCATTCAGGCGGAAATGATAATGCGGAAGCTTCTGGCTGTGATCCAGCCGGCGAGGCAGACGGAAGTGCCGCAATGGAACTGATTTGCCCGGCGGGAACGCCCGCCGCCTTGCGCGTCGCTGTCGATGCGGGCGCGGATGCCATTTATTGCGGTTATCGTGATGAAACCAATGCCCGCAATTTTCCAGGCCTTAATTTCAGCCGCCCCGAGCTACGCGACGGCATCGCCTATGCCCATGCCCGCAATTCCACAGTCTATGTCGCCATCAACACCTTTCCGCGAGCCGGAGCCCTGGAGTTATGGCATCAGGCTGTCGATGATGCGGTGGCGCTCAAGGCCGATGCGCTGATCCTTGCCGATATCGGATTGCTGGCCTATGCCGCTGAAAAGCATCCGCAACAGCGGCTTCATCTGTCCGTACAGGCTGCGGCGTCCAACCCCGATGCCATCCGGTTTTATGTCGAGAGTTTCGGTGTGAAACGGGTGGTTCTGCCTCGGGTTTTGAGTGTTCCGGAAATAAAATCTATCTGCAGACAGATCAATTGCGAAACAGAGGTCTTTGTTTTCGGCGGGTTGTGCGTCATGGCGGAGGGACGTTGTTCGCTATCGTCCTATGCTACCGGGAAGTCGCCGAACATGAACGGGGTCTGCTCCCCCGCAAGCCATGTCAGCTATCGCGAGGATCGCTCGGGGATGGTGTCGCGGCTGGGTGAGTTCACCATCAACAAATTCTCCAAGAACGAGCCGGCAGCTTATCCCACCCTTTGTAAAGGGCGCTTCACTACCGAGCAGGGGGCCGGTTATCTGTTCGAGGATCCCGTCAGCCTTGATGCAGCGGTGCTGTTGCCAGGGTTGCGCGATGCCGGGGTGACCTCTCTCAAGATAGAGGGGCGTCAACGCGGTCGCGCTTACATTGAAGGCGTGGTGCGCTACTTCCGCAATGCCCTCGAGGATCTCGAAGCCGGCAGGGAAATCGCGGTGGCCGGTCTGACAAGAATGACCGAGGGGCAGACAACCACGGTGGGCGCCTACCGCAAGACCTGGCGTTGAATGCGGCTTCCATGACTGACGAGAAGAGAAAACCGATGCAGCTCACCCTTGGACCTGTCCAGTTTAACTGGGAGCCGGAGACGTGGCGCGATTTCTATTTCAGGATCGCCGATGAGGCGCCGGTCGACACGGTGATCGTCGGCGAGGTTGTTTGCTCGAAACGCAAGCCGTTTCTCGATAAATATCTGCCGGAGGTTCTGGAACGTCTTGGAAGTTCGGGAAAGAAGGTCTTCGTCGGATCGCTCATACTGGTGACATTGGAGCGTGAGCGCAGGCAAGCTGCAGATTTGGCTGGACAGGACCTGTTTCCGGTCGAAGTCAACGATATCACCTGTCTGGTGAATATGGGCGGCAAGCCGCATGCGATTGGCCCCTTTATCAATACATATAATGAGGCGACGGCATCATATTTCGCGCGCAATGGTGCGGAACGGATTTGTCTGCCACCGGAGCTTCCAGCGGCGTCTGTTGCAGCCATCGTCAACGCTGTGCCTCAAGCGGCAATGGAGGTTTTTGCATTCGGCCGCGTTCCTTTGGCCATCTCTGCCCGGTGCTATCATGCTCGCCTGCACAATCTGACCAAGGATAATTGCAAGTTCGTATGTGACCGTGATCCTGACGGACTTACGGTGGACACCCTGGATGGCGAGCATTTCCTTGCAATGAACGGTGTCCAGACTTTGTCTTACACCACAGTCAACCTTCTCAATGAGGCACGCGATCTCGCACGCATAGGCGTGAAAGCGCTAAGGCTTTCGCCGCAGCATTGTGACATGGTTGAGGTTGCAAGAGTGTTTCGCAATGTGCTCGATGGCAATATGAGCGCTGCCACGGGCAACCAGGCACTGCGGGAAATCTATCCGCAGGCTGTGTTCACCAATGGTTTTGCTCACGGCATTCCCGGTTCTCAATGGGTGGAACAGCGCCTTGCCGCATTGACTGGTGAATGACCTGATCAGGTGCGGTGGATGCGATGGGGTTCAGGAATGGAGAAGCGGAGGCAAATCTCTCTTTGTCTTAAAAAATATCCGCGGATTGTCTCCGCGGATATCAGGTAATTCCATAAATTTATTACAGTTTTCCGCTCAACGGGCGGCTTCTTCGAACAGCTTTTCGGCATATTCCCAATTGACCAGATTATCGACAAACGCCTTGAGGTAGTCGGGGCGACGGTTGCGATAATCTATGTAATACGAATGCTCCCAGACATCGCAGCCGAGAATAGGCTTGGCACCGTGAATGAGCGGGTTTTCGCCATTCGGAGTTTTCAGGATAACGAGCTTGCCATCCTTGAAGGCCAGCCAGGCCCAGCCTGAGCCGAATTGGGTAATGCCAGCCTGGATAAAGTCTTCCTTGAATTTCTCGACGGAACCGAGGTCTTCGATGATCTTCTTTTCCAGCTTGCCGGGAATGGCTCCTCCGCCGTTCGGTTTGAGCCAGTTCCAGAAGTGGAGATGGTTGAAATGCTGGCCAGCGTTATTGAACAGTGCCGGGATCTTGCCATGGGATGCAACCACAATCTCTTCGAGGGTCTTTCCTTCAAGTCCTGAATCTTTCAGGAGAGTAGTGCCCGTGTTGACGTAGGCTGCGTGATGCTTGTCGTGGTGAAACTCCAGGGTTTCCCTTGACATGTATGGTTGCAGGGCGTCGTAGGCGTAAGGAAGGTCGGGTAGGGTAAAGGCCATAGCGGCTGCTCCTGTTGAAAAAGGGTTTCGTATCTCGCCGTCATCAAGATAACAGAACAATGAAAGTTGTCGTTAAATGATATGCGACTTTAGACAGTTCTTGCGCGAAGCAAGTGCCGGTCCGCACGAGTAGTATGCGTTGGTCGCATGAACCTTCCGCGAAGCTCAAGATATGCATAGGTGACAATCAGGCATTTCTATACGGGTTGCCGTGCTGTGTTTTAAGGTGTTTTTCGGGGAAGACGCGTCGTTTTGAAGGCCTAAAGCCGTGACTCGGGTTGCATTAACCTTTCAAGCCTTTAGTATCGCGGGCTTTAGTACGTTTCAATTCAAGGACGAATAATGGTCGCAGCTCTATATGCCATCGCTATCGCAATGATTGCCGGTGGCAGTTATATAGCCAATGCCGGTTATGAGATAATTTTGGTTGAACGCGGATGGAGCCAGGTCATTGCCGGTTCAGTCGTTTTCACCGGAGGTTTCATTCTGCTGGGTGTTGCTACCGTCGTTTGCCGGTTGGGGAAAATAAACAAAACGCTTCTCAATCTCCGGACTATCTCATCTGCATCTCATATGTCGCCAACGGTTCTGGCCGGGGAGACTGCTTCTCGACTCGTTCCACCCGAAGCCAGCCGGCCCGAAAACAGCTTTTCTTCCAGGAATCCGTTCGAGCCCGAGCAGGAGACCATATCGTCTTACGCCCTTGAAGAGGAACGTCTGGAGAAAGTTGAGCAGGAGAAGGCGGTTGAGCCTCTGCCTGTTGTTGAAGAATCCCATAGCTTGGAGGAAGAAATCGCTCGTGAAGTGGCTTCTCGCCATGCCGTCACGACAGAGAGTTCGGAGCCGATTGTAGCGGCTATCCATGTTGAGGAGACCGAACTTGCCAATGAGCATATCTCCGTGGAGGAGTCTGCCGGGGCGGAGCAACCTTCCGGGATATGGCAGGAAACCGCCGCAGAGATACCGGAAACTGAAGCTCTCCAGCCTGCTGAGGATTTCCATGAGCCCTCCCCACCGCACATTGTCGTTGAGGAGGTTCTTCCGGAGCCGGAAGTGGAGGTGCCTCCGCCAACGGTGGTTGGGAGCTATGATTCCGGTGGAAACCAGTATGTAATGTACTCGGATGGATCGATTGAAGCGCACTTGCCGAGCGGCCTGCATCGCTTTGGATCTCTCGAGGAACTGAAACAGTTCATCGGTAACCTGAAAGCATCCTAAGCTCTTTCAGAGTAAGGCTTTCTTGCGTTTAATCGGATGATTAACCTGTATTACCGTGCCCAACGATACAGGCTGGAATATTGCGATGATTTCCTATTTTATTAACGCGGACAGCGCCTTGAATTGAGGGCTTCCAGCTTTTTCCAGCCATTCGAATACAGCCATTTCAGTTGTAATCCAGTGGCCGCCCGCTGCAATGAAGCGGGAATGGGCTGCGGCCACGCTGTCCGGCGAACGGCTGGAAACGGCATCAGAAACCATGAAGACATCGTAGCCGGCATCCAGAAGGTCCATCGCAGTCTGAAGTACGCACACATGCGCCTCAACCCCGGCCAGGACAATCTGGCGACGATCAGCTCTGCCACTATCGCAAATAGCATTGTAAAAATTTTCTTCCCTGAAAGCTGAAAAGGCAACCTTCTCAAAAATTCGCCCCTCGGGGACTTTCTCCGCCAGAACCTCAACAGTTTTCCCCAGCCCGCGAGGATATTGCTCGGATACCGAAACGGGAATTTCCAGTGCAAGTGCTGCCTGCAAAATGATCGACGCATTTCTTAGCGTCTTTTCCGCATCGCATATCGCAGGTATCAGGCGTTCCTGAAAATCGATGAGTGCAAGATGAGAACGTCTGGCATTCAAAAGCATTTTCTATTCCTTTGTTCTGCACAAGCGGGACCAGATTCTCGCGGTGAGCAAATTCCTTGTCGAGACCAATATGAGGCCCGCTTTGTTCCAGGCGCAAGCGCGATTATCTGAAAAAGCAGGAACCCTTATGGATGATGCTCCGCTTGAAAGTCTGTTGCCCAGCATCATTTTCCCTGGAACGATTTTCTTTTTAAAGCCCAGTTTCAGTCATAATCCGCAAACATTTACTGCTCCGGCCATGTGCCGATACCAGTCCGATGCTGAGGCCTCTTCGGTTGGAGAATAGCGGTGAGCTTGCGGCTGGCACGAACCTTGAAAGTTGAAATATGGCCATCAGTTTTCGATATCTGGAACACAAGGTTGTTGTCGGTGTGCTGGCCTGGTTTGTGACGCTACCCGTGGTTTCTGGTGCGTTGGCGCAAAGTGGCCCTAAACAGAAGCCTCAAAACTCTCCACAGATTATCAGGGCTGAGCAGGATAAAACCGATAGATCGATTTCCTGGCCACGAGTTTATTCAGAAGGCGATCTCAACATAACGATTTATCAGCCTCAGATCGATTCATGGAATGGCAACATCCTCGAAGCACGGGCGGCAGTTGCCATCAGGAACGCCGGAATGGCACAGCCCAGGTTTGGAGTAGCGTGGATTCGGGCACGCACTGACATCGATCGTGAGAGCGGGTTTGTAGCCCTCGATAAAGTCGAATTGACCAAGGTAAACTTCCCCTCCGATGAGGGGGATGCGGGCGATCATCTAACGGTCTTGAGAAAAAACGCTTCGCTTGGAATTCCCGGCCTTTCTCTTGCGAGCCTGCAGTCCAGTCTTGCGGTGGCTGGAGCAAAAGAAAGTGGTGCTCATAAAACCGTCGTCGCCAAAAATGATCCTCCGCTCATTCTTTTCAGCCAGACACCGGCAATGCTTTTGCGTATTGATGGCAGGCCGGTCTTGCGCAAAGTTGCAGGGTCTAACCTGCTTCGCGTCATAAACACGTCATCGCTTCTGGTTCTGGATGAAAAGAGCAGCTCCTATTATCAACGAGCTTTCAATCGCTGGTACTCCACTAAAAATCTCGATGACGCGGCCAAAACAGGAAGCTGGACGAGGGTTGAGCAACCCTTGCCGGAACTCGCCCGGGCTCTGGATGCATTGGGAAATCAAGCTGCGTCGTTTGAAGAGCCACCGGCTGACATTGCCGATGCGGTGGCAGCCGGGCAGGATCCGGCCATCTATGTCAGCACCGCACCTGCCGAACTTATCCAGACCAACGGCGATCCGGAATTTGCGCCGATACCAGGAACTGGACTGCTTTTCGTAAAAAATACTTCGGGTCATCTGTTCGTCGATGAGAAGGCGCAGGATTATTACATTCTTGTCTCAGGACGTTGGTTTCGAAGCAAATCGTTGCAGGATGGAAACTGGACATTCGTTGATAACAATACCCTTCCCGCCGATTTTGCCAAAATCCCGGATACTCATCCGCAGGGAGCAGTTCTTTCCTCGGTCAGCAACACACCGCAGGCAAGGGAAGCATTGATTGACAATACTATTCCGCAGATGGCGACCGTAATGCGCAGTAAGGCCAAACCCACCGTGAAATACGATGGCGACCCTCAATTGCGTCCGATCACCGGCACAAACCTGCAATATGTGCTCAATGCTTCGGCTCCCGTCATCCGCGCCAGCTCCGGGCGGTTTTATGCCGTTGAGAAGGGAGTCTGGTTTGCTGCTCCCTCGCTCAAGGGGCCATGGAATGTCGCCACTGACGTACCAACGGAAATATATCTGATCCCCGCAAGTTCGCCGTTGCATTACGTGACTTATGTCCGAGTTTACTCCTCTACGTCGTCTGAAGTCATTGTCGGATATACGCCGGGCTACCTCGGCACTGTAGCTGTTCCCGCTGGCGTTGTGGTGTATGGGACAGGTTACGCATATGATCCCTGGATCAGTGATTACTGGTATCCGGCACCTGCAACTTACGGTTTCGGTTCAGGTTTTAGCTGGGGAGCGGTAACAGGCTTTGTCTTCGATACGGTTGCCAGCAACGTCTGGTATGGAGGAGCCTGGGGCCGGGGATGGCGCGGAAATGGAAGTGTATCAGCCAACAACTTCAACAATGCAAATATCTATAACTATTGGCAGGATAGCACCGTTCGTATCCAGAATCGGATCGATGGCAATAGCCGAAGCTTTTCGCCCGAGCACAGGCCAAACATTGCAAACCAGGTCCGCGGCCGTGCGGGCAATCTGACGATGCAGCAAAAACAGGCAGTTCAATCCAAAGCTGGAAATCTGATAGGGCAGCACGGTCGTCCTAACAATCTTTACGCAGGCCATGACGGACAGGTTTATCGTCGCAGTTCGCGAGGTTGGGAGCATACCGACGGCAGAAACTGGATCGCGGCAGGTGCCGATATCGCAAATCTTTTGAACCATGATCAGGCAGCCCGATTCAAAGGCAATTCCATTTATGATTTTCGCAGCTTCCATGGCGGCAGTTTTCATAGAAATAGCTTTCGCCGCTAAATCGAGTAATCAGAGTTTCAGCGGATACCCCGAATTCTGAGACAGCATCGAACCCGATGCTGTCTTTTTTTCCGCCTATGGTAAGCTTTGCCGATGTTAACGCGAAGCTTACATTAGTTATTTTTCTAAATTTGAAAGATAGTGTTTGTTGAAACTGAAACGCATGGTTATGCGTTGATGAATAACAAGCTATTTATGTTTTGGTAAACAAAAATCAAAATTATGTTTTTATAATTGAGAACGGTTTCTTGAACACAGATATAGCCATGTTAACGCTGGAGGATTAAAATGACTGGGAAATATAATTTGTCCATCCACGGATTTTTTGGTGCTGTAATTGCTGCGGTCCTCATGAGCGGTCCGGTTCTCGCTCAGACCGTGCGGGAAAAGCCATCCGGGCGAGTGGTGATCGATCAGGTTCAGGTTGCCTTCGTCGTCAGCGGCAATGCCGGGGGCGGCAGGTTGATGTTCAATGGCAGAACCTACAAGTTCAATATCGGCGGCCTTGGGATTGGCGGAATTGGCGCATCGACGCTGCACGCGACGGGAACGGTATATCGCCTGAAAAATGTTAGAGATTTCGAAGGGGCCTATGCACAGGCCAGCTATGGAGCTGCGGTCGGTAATGTCGGCACGGGTGAATTGATGCTCCAGAACGACAAAGGCGTCTATATGCGGTTACGGGCACAAAAGAAAGGCATTGCACTTTCTCTTGGTGGCGATGCCGTAATCGTTGATCTCAAATAACTGCGCCATCGTGAGCGTGATGGGCTTTCTGGGCCCATCACGCTCATCACTTCATTCCTTTAATACCGTTGCTATGGCGAAGGCGTAAACCAGGGCTACCTCTTCCAACCGGTCAAATCGCCCCGAGGCGCCCCCATGTCCTGCATCCATGTTGGTATGAAGCAGCACAGGTCCTCCCCCTGTCATGTGGGCACGTATCTTCGCGACCCATTTCGCAGGCTCCCAATAAGTCACCCGGGGGTCTGTAAGCCCGCCAAGCGCCAGGATGGGTGGGTAAGCTTGGGCTTTTATATTGTCGTAGGGCGAATATGACAGAATAGTGCGAAACTCGTCTTCGCTAGCCGCGGGATTACCCCATTCCGGCCATTCGGGCGGCGTCAATGGCAGATCAGCATCAAGCATGGTGTTAAGGACGTCAACGAACGGAACCTCGGCGATGATCCCCCCAAACAGGTCCGGAGCCATGTTGGCGACGGCACCCATCAGCATTCCACCGGCACTGGCACCATGAGTGACGATGGCTTTGCTGGAGGTATAGCCCAATTCTATCAACTTCTCCGCGCAGGCAATAAAATCGGTAAATGTATTCACCTTCCTGTCACGTTTACCGTCGAGATACCAGTTCCATCCCTTTTCCGTCCCACCCCTCACATGAGCAATGGCGTAGACGAAGCCTCGATCGACGAGCGACAGGGGATTGGTCTTGAAAGCAGCCGGAATGGCATGGCCGTAAGAGCCATAGCCATAGAGCAGGCAGGGCGAGGAGCCATCCCGCACGAGATTGCGCCGATGAATTAGTGAAATCGGCACCATCTCGCCATCAGGCGCAGTGGCAAAAAGGCGTGCTACCTCGTAATCGTCGGGGTTATGGCCGCTCGGGACTTCCTGACGTTTACGAAGGATGCGTGATCGGTCTGCCATGTTGTAGTCATATATTTCGTGCGGTGTGCGCATCGAGGAATAGCGAAAACGTAGCGTTACCGTGTCGAATTCACGTCCGGTTTCCATACCGAGTGCGTAAGCATCATCATCAAAATCAATACTGTGCTCAAGTGATGTTCTCATATCCCTGATAATGATCCGCGGCTTTGCGTCCTGTCGCTCCAGCCGGGCAAGATGGCCGGAGAATGGTAGTATCGACAAGATCATCACTCCCGGGCGATGAGCGACAAGATCCCTCCAAAGGGATTTCTCCGGGTTATCAAGCGGGGCCGTGACAATCTTGAAATCTTCAGCGCCATCGGCGTTGGTCAGAATAATCAGGTTATCGTCCAGATGTTCGACTTCGTACTGAAGGCCAACCTGCCGTTTGACGACTAACCGTGGTGTTGCATGGTTGTCATAAGCATTGAGAAGCCATGCCTCAGATGTTTCGTGGTCACTTGCAGCAATAACTATGAAGGAACGAGATTGAGTGCCGGAAATATCTATGAAAAAACCTGGGTCTTGTTCCTCATAGACGACAAGGTCGCTCTCGACAGGTGTACCGAGAAGGTGGCGTTTGACGCGAACAGGACGATGTTTGTCATCGAGTTCGATGTAATAAAAACCTGAATTGTCCTCTATCCAGACCATATCACCTGAAGTTTGTGAAATCGCAACAGCTCTGTCCTTGCCTTGATCAATATCGCGTATGCGGATCGTATAGTATTCGGAGCCGGTCAGGTCTGCGCTCCACGCAAGCATCTCGTGGTCTGGTGACGGAGCAACCTCGCCTAAATCGAAGAAAGGAAGGCCCTGTGATTCGCTATCAGCATCAAGGAGAACAGTTTCTGTTTTTAATTGGTGGTCTGTCCGACAGAAAAGGCCATGCTGCCCATCTTGTACAAATCTTGTGTAATAGGAAAACAATCCGTCACGTTCTGGGACTGACGAATCGTCTTCTTTCATACGTCCTCGCATTTCCGTCTGTAACTGGTTGCGTAACAGGGAATAATCGCTCAATACCGATTCCGTGAAAATGTTTTCCCCATCCAAATAATCACGGATATTTTGCGGCAGTGTGTCCGGGTCTGAGAGAACATTTTGCCAGTTTGCTGCCTTTAACCATGAGTAATCGTCGAGAAGTTCCTGTTTAAATAGCGAAGTTCGTTTTGTGCGAATTGGCACGACAGGAGGATGAAGGTCTGCAATCTTTTTTATGAGACTTTTGTTCATTCTTCTTTCCTTAATTAGCCTTTTTTCTTCATATTTGTTGTCGAATTTCGATTCTTTCTCGCCAAGTTTAAAGCCATCATTCGAGATGGAAATATATGTAGCCACTTCTTTTTTTGTTTCTTGCAAGAAAAAGCACGATCGCCTTATTGGTACTGCCTGCCGGTTTTTATGTGCAGAAGTGCAATTGGTTTTTAGCTCTAGATTAACGAGTTCTATCCCGAATATTTTCACAATATTAACTTGCGAGGAGAAATGAATTGCCGTATTTAGTGCATATCCTAGTTTCAAATAGAGATGCGCTTAAAAAGCGAATAACAACATCAGGTGGTTCGATAGTGGCTCGCATATAAGCATATGTTGGGCTGGTAAGGTCATCGATTTTAAATAGAACAGCAAAAGGAACGCGTTCACAATGAGCGATAATTTTACTTCCGCAACTTATATTGAATTGGCGGCCGACATTGTTTCCGCCTATGTCAGCAACAATTCCGTTCCTTCCGGAGATTTGCCTTCTCTGATCAGTGAGGTTCATGGCGCTCTCCTGAAAGTTGCCGGTGGCGCTACCGAGCCGCCAGTCGAAGCGCCGAAGCCCGCTATTTCGGTAAAGAAGTCTATTACTCCCGACTATATTATCTGCCTTGAAGACGGAAAGAAATTCAAGTCTTTGAAGCGCCACCTTCGCACGCAGTACAACATGTCCCCAGAGCAGTATCGTGAGAAGTGGGGCCTGCCGGTCGATTACCCGATGGTTGCGCCGAATTATGCCAAGGCACGTTCGGAACTGGCGAAGGAAATGGGTCTGGGACAGCAGCGTCGTAAGCGTCGCGCTGCTCGCTGATCCGGGTTCTCCGGGCGAAAAATTCATCTCGTCCAGAGAGTTCACAGCATCTGAATTCAGCGAACCGCCCTGAAAAGGGCGGTTTTATTTTGTCTGTTTCTCTGGTGAAGAAAAAGCTACCTGTCTGCTTTACGCTACTACGCTTGCAGGGCAGCCATCGCAGCCTGAGTATCATGACGGATACGCTCCACCATGGAGCGGAGACCGTTGGAACGCTGCGGCGTGAGGTGCTGTTCCAGCCCGATTCGGGCGAGGATACCGACAGGGTCTATGGCCATGGCTTCCGGTAATGTCCTGCCGGAATATAGGGCGATCATCAGAGCTACTAGCCCGCGAACGATATGAGCATCACTGTCTCCACGCAGGCGCAATCTGGTTTCTGCTCCGTCACTCTCGACCGTTAGCTTGAGCCAGACCTGGCTGGCACAGCCAAGCACCTTGTTGGCGGAATTATGTTCGTCTGGCGAAAGGGGGTCCATTTCTTGCCCGAGCTCGATGAGATAACGGTATCGCTCCTCCCAATCATCGATGAGTTCGAAATTGGAGATGATTTCTTCTGCGTTCGGCATCGTGTCAAATTTATTTTCCATGATACTGAGATGATATAAGCTTCAAACAACCTTCTGGCGAGGATATTTGTTATCACATGCATACCGCAGCAAGATGTGATGCGGTATGCGACAGTTCATCGGTGTGCCTTGGGCGTTTCTTTTGTTTGTTGCTGCAGAGGGACAGGGGCAGGCGGCGGTTTTGGATCAACCGGTCCCGGTATGAGGCTTTTGCCGGCTGTTTCTATGAGTTGCTTTTGAAACTCGCTGGTTAATGTTTGTTTTGTTTCTGCCGGTAATTGCTGCCAAAGGGCATTGGCTGTGCCTGACAGCGAAATGCCTTCAGAACTTTGCTGTGACCCGGAGGGCTTTGGCTCGTTCCGAACCGGCGAAAGATAAAAAATGACACCGATGATAACGGCGCTACGCAAAATAACTCCCATGGCATCAAGCCTAATGATTTTTGGTGGCGAAATCATTAACCAGCCCGGCTGTGGCAGGAGAATTCGGGCAAATGTAACTGTCATGCTTAAGATTGAGTAAGGGCAACATTCAGAGCGGGTTAACCATAGATGGTATCTTTTTTTTGCCCGCAGAATGGCTGCTTCAGCTATCTTTATGAAAAAATAAGAGATTTATCAGTTTTTCCGCAATTCGTTCAGGGCCGACTTTAGTTTTCGCTTAAGCGATATATGCAAGGATGAACCACGAGGAGACTGATAGTTCGTGACATTCGCGAGAGACATAACGTCAACTGCTGTTGGCAGGCCTGCCAGAGAGGCGGACAACTTCGCACGCCTTCGATACTCTCCATCAGTATCTGGTGGAAGGATCGGTGTGGAAGGAGGTTGCCTTGTAACAGGGAGGCGAAGTGAAGCGGGCAATGCTTCAACACAGGCCGCTCAGTTTTCTTCGTTAAGCTTTCGTCATAAACTCGGGGGAGCTACGATCAGTCTATTGCCTGATGCGGTTGAATATTTCGGGCAGGAGCAGAACCAGCTCCTTGGGGATGGTCTTCTACAGCGTATTCATGTGCAGGATCGTCCGGTTTTTCTCAAAGCGCTTAACGATTCATTCCATAACGATATTGCCATTCAAGCCCGCTTTCGCATTCATATGGGAAAAGCTGAAACGGGCATGCCCGAGGCTGGCTTGCTCTTGGTGGAGGCGTTGTTCTGGCCCGATGGAAGTGGAGCGATCGTAAAGTCTTCTATGCAGGAGGTCCGAAAAGACTCCGACCGTAGTCAAAGTGATGGCACTTTATGTGATAACTTTGCAGGAGATGGCAACCGCCAAAGGCTATTGCGATTGGCGCAAGGCGAGTTACTCGAACTAGCCTCTTCTTTTTCGGTTCTATGCCAGTCAGCCATAGGTGGTGCCGATGACGATATCGCCCGCCTGCAAACGTTGCGTTATCTCTCAGAACGCCTTGCCACTATTGGCAATTTACTTTGCGATGTTGGTTCAACCGATATATCCCCGATTTCTGATGCTGGCTCTTCCAGCCTTCTTTGCATGGTGCAGACTGCGATAGTATTGCAAGGTGAGAAGGTATCGGGCAAGAAACCAGCGATATCTGTCGATGTTGCTGCCGCCGTGCGGGAACCGGTCTCGAACTCCTTTGGCCCGCTGATCGAAATGTTGCTTTCCTGCGCTATCTGTGCGGTGCCCTGTTCGGGAACTATTGATATAACGACACGGCGGGAGGGACGGGCCGCCACGATATCGCTCATCCTATCTCCGGCGCCTTGTTTGGCGGATGATACGGGTTCATTCGCTCCGGATATGGCGATTATCCGTAACCTCGCCATTCGCAAGAGTGCACATTTTGCGGTCAGCCATCGTTTAGCTCCCTTACAACAATGGATTCTCCGGCTGCCGCTGATCATCGACAACAATTTCACCAATGGGGACAGACGGTCGATATCTCCGGTTGCCTCTCAATGCCCTGACGGCGATATCATCTTTACAAAACAGGATAAGTCCGTTGCGTAACGCTCATTACTCTCCTTATGAAGACGATTTTGCTGCGACAAAGCCGATGCGTCGTCGTTCGAAACGCCATGTACCGATCTGGAAAAAAGCCCTGTCGGCCTTGATAAGCAATCCGAAGCGGCTGGTGGTCGGGGCCTTATTCGCGGGGGTGGCGTTATCGGTAGGAGGGAACGCCCTCATGATGCAGTCCTCGCCTCATCCTGCGCCGATGTTCTCTCCACGCCTTGCAGCGAAGGAACAGGCCCCCCATATACCGCCCGCGCGTCCGGCAGCCGAAGTGCCGCGGGTGGCCGTTGCCCAGGTGCCGGTCCCTGTCCCGGTGCCGGCTCAGGTTGCAGCCCCGACCGGTTCGACGAGCGCCACCAGCACGGAACGCGATGTGATCGGGGATATCATACGCACCGGCAGCACTGCACCTGCGGCAGCTCCAGCCCGGCCGGTTGCGACGGCGGCCAAAGCACCTTCAAACGATGTGATCGGAGATTTGATCCGAATGAACGGGGTACCGCCGACACGTCCGGGCGAACAGCGTGCCGCAGCCTCCGCGGCCGATGCGAATGCGGCGCATGCAGCCAGCGTGATCGCTGCCGGTCAGCAGGCGCTCAATAAGCTTGGATACGGCCCGTTGGACGCAGATGGTGTTCTGGGTGGTGGCACAAAAAAGGCGATTGAGCGTTTTGAATTCGACCGTCGTCTGCCGGTGACGGGGACTTTCAATGCGCGAACCGTCAGCGAGTTGTCTTCCCGGTCGCGGTTGGCGATCAGGTGAGCAATGGCAAGGTTACGATCTGACTTCTGGGTTTCCGCCTATCTGCGGCGATGCAATATGGAAGGTGCAACCGCCGTTCTACGTCGACGCGGATCTGCCGAAGCAGGTGCTATTTTTATCAAGGTCGATCGGCTCGATGGGTCTGCCGATCTGTATGGCCCCGTTCCCCAGGCCGGTTTTGATGACAGCCTCGATGACGACAGACAGTTTTCTGCAATACTCTCCCAGGTGGAAACGTTTGCGGTAGAAGATCGTATGAAACGTGAAATCAGATTCGATTCCGACCTATGGTTGGTGGAAATCGAAACCCGTGGAGGCGAGCATTTTCTATCCATCGCCAATGATGAGTGATTCCGGTTTTCCCCTGGATCATGGGAAGATCGCGCCCTTAATGCAGTGAACCACAAGGCTTATTGCAGAAATATCCCGACCTTGTCCGTAGCCTGCGTTAATTTGTCGACCATATCGTTATGGGCGGATGTGAAATAAATGCTATGTTGAATGTGTGGAGAGCGTGCGACAGCTTCAAGCTGGTAACAGTTCGTTAACCACGATGCGTTTCCTGGATATCAGTCTGATACCGATGCTGGTGCATCCGAGGAGGACAGGATTATGAACGAGGCGCGTAAAAGAACTGCGTTGATCATACCTTTCCCCGTCGAACGGACGCGGGAGAGTGAACCCACCGGTGGTGAGGAAGGGAAGCTGGGCCGGATATTACTTTTTACCGGTGTTCGTTATGAGCGGCTGGAAGAGATTGATATCGAGCGCACAGATGACCATCGCCCCCCTCGCAGAGGCGGAGGACGTTCATGATCGCCGGCTTGATGTCGGTTGTGGATTACACCGACCGTCCTTGATTGGCGGCGGGGTGTCTTTTGCTCTTATGAGATATTTGAATTCCAACATTACTCCGTAAATTCAAACCTCCGGCAGTCGGCCAGTGCGGCTGCATTTTCCGCTTTTATTTTGAAACTCGGTGATGGCGCCAATGAGCGTAAGACGACCAATCCTTCCATGGAGGGAGCTGGCACTCTGATATACCGGGAATAAAGCTCTTCGTAATCATCCATTGCCATGATCTGCTCCATCTGGTCGTCGGTGGCAATGATGAAGTCAAGCTCTCCGCGCACCTCCGCTCGGTCCGTCACTGCAAAGAAGATACCTCCACCTCTGGCGTGAAACGATACGGATTGAAAGGGCGCATCATTATGAACCGAAATTATGTAAGGCCCTTGATCCAGACGGTAGGGACAAACTGCCATGGAAACAGCCGGATCTGAGAATTGCAACCATGGCAATCCCCCCTCTGTCGATTGCGACAGGATGAAACCGGTGGGTTCATTGCCCGTAGAAGATTCCAGAAGAGCGAAGGCGTCCCGCGACGAAAGAACGGGCATCATCAAGATGACACCGAGGTGAATGATCAGGCCGAGGATCAAACCGGCTGCGGTTGCGAGGAAAAGGCGTGAAAGGGCAGTCATGATGAACACCCAAGCTGGTCAATCGTCGGCAACAGACGGTGATCTACGGTGGTTTTATCGATGCTCGCCGGAATGTCATAAAGCCTCAGAACCAGGCGGAAGTTGCTATCTTGCGGCAGTTGCAGCCAGTTACCCGGTTTGACCTGTTGAGACAGGTAGATGGAAAATTCACCGTTCTCACTGCGGACGATTTCACGGGAAGAGATACCGCTACGCTGGGTGGCGACCTGAACCGGAAGCCGGCTTTTGGGATCATAGAGGGTGAGGGTCCAGTAGCGTGCCATCGGCATGGTAGGACCGATGCGATAATCGCAGGAAGATCGCAACGGATTATCGGCGCTATCGAGCACCGTCGTGAGTTCCAGCCCTTCCCCGATAGCCAGAGGAAGAAAAGCGTCGCGTGCAATCATCGCCCTGGCGTAGGGGTCGGTGTTTGAAGAGCCGATATCGGGCCAGTACTGCCACGGACCCGTTCTTACTTCATTCAAGGGGAACGGGCCACTCGTCATCCAGTAGGATGACCCGAAACCAATGGCAAGTGCGAGAACGAGAGCGTAAACCAACAGAGCGGCAAACGAGCGTGGGTAGGGCAAGAAATCACGAAATGAGCGTCGCCTGTGTCGAGGCGAGCGAATTTGCAACTCCTCATTGTATCCCCGTTGACTGGTCATGGCGCCGCGATCCTTTCCCCTGTGAGCGGACCAGGAACTGAGGCTGAGTTCGCAGGAGGCTCAACAGCTTTTTCCGTCAGGGCGCGGAAAGAGGAAATGGCTTCGAAAGACTGACGCGAGAGAATTCCGGTTGGAGGTCTCTGTTGTTCCGTTGGCGCAGCGGCTTGAGGAACTGGTTTGGAGACGGGTTTCTCTGCCACAAGTCCCAGGATAGGCTTGGCTTCAACATTTCTATGGGCAACATCCATAACGTCGTGCCAGATCATCGCAGGCAGGGTTCCGCCGGTCATATTATTGGTGGAAGAGTGATCATCGTTCCCGAGCCATACCGCTGCGCTCATGTTGCCTGTAAAACCGATAAACCACGCATCGCGATAATCATTGGTCGTTCCGGTTTTTCCTCCCATCTGGATGCCTGTAAGGAGGGCTCTGCGGCCTGTACCGCTCTCAACGACTTTGTTTAACATAAAGTTCATGTTGGCTGTGACTTGCGGGTCCAGAACCCTTTTGGGTTCGGCGGCATAGTCGCGTCGGTAAACTATGTCTCCTTGCGGGGAGAGTACCTCACTGGCAAAAAACGGCGTAGCCAGCTTGCCTCCGTTCGCGAAGACTGAAAAAGCCGAGGCCATGTCTATGACAAGGACCTCGCCGGAACCGATTGGCAGCGAACTGGAATCCTTCAATTCCGTTGTCAGTCCCATGCTGTGAGCTAGCTTGACGATTTTTTCCCTGCCGAGCTTGGCGTTTCCTCCACCGATTTCGACCGAAAGCCTTACCGCAACTGTGTTAATGGATCGAGCCAATGCCGATACCAGTGGCATCCTTCCTGAAAAGGATCGCCCATAGTTTGATGGACACCAGTTGCCGAGACATATGGGGGCGTCAACAATGGTCGATTCCGGCGTGAGTTTCGGATTGGCAATCAGGGCTGTGGCGTAGACAAACGGTTTGAATGAGGAGCCCGGCTGCCGTTGGGCATCGGCGGCCCGGTTGAACTGGCTCACACCATAATCGCGCCCGCCGACCATCGCCCGGACCGCTCCGTCGACATCCATCACAACGATGGCTCCCTGAGAGACGCGGTATTGTTTGCCGTATTGCCTCAAGGTGTTCTCCAGAGCCTGTTCCGCGGCATTCTGGATAACCGGGTCAAACGGTGTCCTGATGACGAGAACACGTTGATCCTTAAGCAATCCCTGACTGACCATGCGTTTTGTCTGTTCATAGGCCCAGTCGAGATAATATTCAGGTGCAGTATCGAGCTTCCGGTCGATGGGGGTGGCGGGGTTGCGGAGTGCCGTCTGTATCTGCCCTTCGGTCAGATATCCTGCATCAACCATGTTGAGCAGCACGTCATTCGCCCTTGCGCGCGCCGCTGGCAGGTTGATATGCGGTGAATATTTGCTCGGGGCTTTGAAGAGACCCGCAAGCATTGCAACTTCGGCTAGGGACAATTCCGGCAATGTCTTGCCGAAGTAGAAGTTTGCAGCGGCAACCACGCCATGCGCTCCGCCACCCATATAGGCCCTATCGAGATAGAGTTTGAGGATTTCCTGCTTGCTGAAATGAGTTTCCAGCCATATCGCCAGAAAAGCCTCCCTTACTTTACGCTCAAGAGAACGTTCATTTGACAGAAATAGGTTCTTGGCGAGCTGCTGGGTGATGGTGGACCCTCCCTGCACCACGCTGCCACCGCGCGCGTTGGCGGCAAGAGCTCGCAACGTGCCGACCGGGTCGATCCCCCAATGAGAGTAAAAGCGGCGGTCTTCGGTTGCCAGAACAGCTTTCAGCAGAATATCAGGGAAATCTTCAAACTTGACTGAATCATCAAATCTCGTCCCCCGGTGTCCTATTTCAACACCGAAGCGATCAAGATATGTCGCCGTGACATCCTGCGAAGTACGCCAATCATCGGAGGCATCGCGAAAAGTGGGAATAGCAAGGAGCAGCAGAAATAGGCCAGCCGCAATACTGAGGGTCAACGCCTCATCGGTTATATCCAGGATGAAGCGACTGATCCCCCGGACACGCAATTTGCCTATCCGGTCTGAGTAGCGGCGCCAACCACCTCGAAGGTTCCTCCAGCTCGAAAACAGAAAATCGTCGAGCCATGCGTCGATGGCCAGGGCCATGCGTCTGACTTTCTCGACGAAATTTTGCGACGGAGGGAGAGGCATAAAACGCTTAACTCCAGTCTTGCGGAACCTTAGTTTTGCCGATAGGGGCTATCTTCCATGCGAAATGGCCCCTGAAACTTCAGATGTATTTTTAAGAGCAACTCCTTTGTCGCGACATAAGTTGCATTCTGGCATATAGGACGCAATTTACTCGGAAAAACTGCAATAAGAGTTAAGTGATAGAGTTCCGATTGAGTCGTTTTAAACCTGAGCAAGAGGGCCGGAAGCCTGCAACCTGCATGGAAGCTGCCTTGCTTCGGGATGTTACTGAAGGTATGCCACGTGGATAACGAACCTTGTCCGATCTCCGTTCCGTTCTGGCGTGTTAAAACGCTCGAAGAAATGACGGCCCCCGAATGGGAGAGCCTTTGTGACGGTTGTGGCCGTTGTTGTCTCGTCAAACTCGAAGATGATGATACCGGTGAAATCCATTATACCGATGTTGCCTGCACGCTGTTCGATGAGCGGACCTGCCGCTGTAGAGACTATGCAAATCGACAGAAGCTGGTGGCCGACTGTGTCAGGCTGACACCGAAGGAAGTCCGTACCCTATCGTGGCTGCCGCCTACCTGTGCCTACAGGCTCCTTGCCGAGGGCAAAGACCTTCCACACTGGCATCCATTGATTTCCAATGATCGCAGGAGCGTCCGCAGAACAGGCATCTCAGTTAACGGGCGGACCGCCGGATCGGAGGACGATTATTCGATTTCCGAACTTCTGGAGAGGATCGTCAGCTGGCCGGCACAGGAAGATGGGGCTTGACAAAAATAGGTTTATAAGGCTCAATAACAGCAACTCAAGGATGGAGGTTAAAAAAATGACTCCGCCGGGCTCTGTAAAAAAGCTCTAACGATCTTTGCTTTAGCAGCAATAACGTACGAGCTTGTTTCCCCTTACAATTTGGAATACTTAACCGGTTTTCCGGTATTCATATCACATCTTGCGATGTGTGGCTTAAAATAGCCAGAAGGGCCTTCGCTTAAAGAACGAGGGCCCATTTTTATTTTAAAAATACTTTGAGGGAGGATACTTCCTCTGCCCGATTTACCGCGAGAAAGAAGAACTTATCTAGCATCGTGCAGAAAACCGGTTTCCACTTTTCTGCACGATGCTTTAACTTATTGTTAAAGCACATTTTTTGACAATATAGATTGAACGGAAAAGACTCTAGCCCCCTTTGGCCCGGGTTCTGATCATGAAGTTGTCATAGCTGTATTCGGCAATCTGGAACCAGAGATATTCCTCATTCCGGAAGGCTTTGATGTTTTCTATCGTCTTTTTGAAATCAGGGTTTTTAGCCGAGATTTCGTCGAAGACTTCATTCGCTGCTTTGTAGCTCGCCTCAAGGATGTCCTGGCTGAAAGGACGAAGCTGGGCGTTTGCACCAACGAGACGACGAATTGCCGCCGGATTACGTGCGTCATATTTTGCCGTGACGTCGCAGTTGACGGCTTGAGCGGCGGTTTGAATCATTGCCTTATAGGTTTTCGGCAGCTCCTCCCACTTTGCCTGGTTGAAGAACATGTGGGTCATTGCGCCACCCTCCCACCAACCGGGATAGTAGTAATAGGGGGCAACCTTGGCGAAGCCGAGCTTTTCATCGTCATAGGGACCGACGAATTCAGCGGCATCGATGGTTCCGCGTTCCAGTGAGGGATAAATATCGGCAGCGGGAATTTGCTGTGGCAGAACACCAAGTCTGGCAAGAATTTCACCGCCGAGACCGGGTATCCGCATCTTGAGCCCCTTGAGGTCCTCAATGGTTTTTATCTCCTTGCGAAACCAGCCGCCCATCTGGGTACCGGTGTTGCCGGCAGGGAGGGCGTAAATGCCAAGTTTCCCGTAAAACTCATTAGCTATCTCATTGCCGCCGCCATGATAGAACCACGCATTCTGTTGTCGGGTATTAAGCCCGAACGGCGCAGCGGTGAACAGGGAGAATGTCGGGTCTTTTCCGACATAATAATACGATGCGGAGTGGCTCATCTCGATTGTGCCATTAACGACCGCATCGAATGCCTGGGCGGTACCGACAATCTCGCCGGCTGCAAAGGGCTGAATTACAAATTTACCGTCGCTCATTTCTGATATCATTTTTACAAATGTTTCAGATGCTCCAAAAAGCGTGTCGAGGGATTGCGGAAAGCCCGAGCTGAGGCGCCATTTGATCTGCGGCATCGACTGCGCGATTGCAGGTTTGGCAATGATCCCGGCGGCTGCGCCGACCGTGGCAGCGGTAATGAATTGGCGACGCTTCATGAAAAACTCCCAGACCTTGTTAGGACGACCTTGTCGAGCTGACCATCTCAGGCTCAATGTGCCGGAATTCCGCGCTCGCTTGAAAGCTCAACCTTAGACCAAGCGATAAATTTGTTTGAGGGCACTGTATCTTTGGTTTGAGCAATAATGAAGCGCGACTTGCGTCGGGATAGGGATATCCTCGGGAGCTCGGTGCTGAAATTTTTCGGGAAAAAGCAGTGGGTTGACGCACCACCACTGCTGCCTGGCTGATGTGGATGCACAGGCGCTTAATTTTCCCTTTAAGAACATAAAAACCAATAAGAGCGATAAAAACCCTATATAAGTCTTTGAATTTTTTATCTTTTTCATTAGCTGTTGGTTATGCCGCTGGGTTTTTTAATGCCGCGCAGCAGCGCTGCGATATCCAGCTTAGCTTGTATTGAATAGTAAAACGATCGGTTAAAAATTCATGACAGGTCGTGAAGTAGAAAAACATTGACCAATACAGGAAGATGGGGAAAAATTAATGTTAGCTTTAATTGGCTTCTTGATGGTGGCAGTTATTGTTTACTGTCTTATACAATCGAAAACAACACCAGTACCTATTTTTGCACTTGTTCCAGTTGTTGCTGCGTTTGCTGTCGGGCTTGTTCCTGGCCAGACCATGTTCACACCCAATGAAGTGGCGGGATTCATAAGCAAGGGCGTGACGACGACATGGCCGGTCGCTGTGCTGTTCGTCTTCTCGATTACTTTCTTCGGCGTACTGACCGATGCAGGTATGTTTGAACCAATGGTCAACTTCCTGGTCAAGAAGGCCAAGACAAATGTCGTCATGGTAACCCTCGCTACGGGTATCATCGCCACGATCGCCCATCTCGACGGCTCGCTGGCGGTGACGCTTCTGATTACCGTGCCCGCCATGTTGCCGATCTACAAGAAACTGAATATGCGGCCGATCACCATCCTGATCATTGTCGGCGCCGCTATGAGCATCATGAACCTGCTGCCATGGGGTGGACCCGTTGCACGTGTTGCCGCCATCACCAAGATGGACATCAATCTCTTGTGGCATCAGCTCATTCCACTGCAGATCGCTGGTGTGGTTGTCGTTATCCTTTTCTCCATCTTTCTGGGTGTGCTCGAGAAGAGGCGTGGCGCTGGTCTTGCAGCAGGAGCTGACGGCGAAGTCATCCTCAAGGAAGAGGTGGTCGACGAAAAGAGAAAGGCTCTCATGCGGCCGAAGCTGCTGTGGATCAACGTGATCATCACCGTTCTGACTCTCAGCCTGCTGGCCTTCTTCCCCAAATTCCCGCCCTATTACTGCTTTATGGCCGGATTAGCGGTGGCCTTGCTGGTCAACTATCCGGATCCCAAGCAGCAATCTGCCCGTATCAAGGCCCATGCCGGTGATGCGCTCTCTATGGCTGCCATCCTGCTTGCGTCGGGTGTGTTCCTCGGCGTGCTGACCGGCACCAAGATGATTGACGAGATGGCGAAAGCGATCATCTTCGTGATTCCGCCCTTCATCGGCCCGTACATGCATCTGGTCCTTGGCGTGCTGTCGATTCCGATCGGCATGGTTCTGGGCACGGATTCATTCTTCTTCGGCTTGCTGCCGATTGCCAATCAGGTAGGTGCGCAGTTCGGTATCGATCCGATCAACATGTCCAAGGCGCTCCTGATCGGCAAGAATTACGGCGTCATCGTCACGCCGCATGCGGCGACCACATTCCTGGCCATCGGTCTCGCTGGTGTCGAGTTGAAAGAACACCTGAAAGTTGTGACCATGTGGATGTGGCCATTGGGAATTCTCTCGTTGGTCATGGCTATCATGCTGGGAATTGTGACCATCTGATCCTGGATATCTATTCCAGTGGCTTTTCTGTCGATTGCAAAGCAGGCGTCACGCGTAACATCGCGTGGCGCTTTTCTTCAGAATTGGTTTCTTGATAAAGCACAGCAGATTATGGAACACAGGTGGTATAAGTTTCCTTATGCCGCATTGTTCTTCGAACAAAATCGAGACCACTTTTCTGCGCGATGTTATAGAAGCGCGGCTGTGGTACTCGATGTCGATTTTGAGAGCTGAAAAATTTGTAGCCTCTTTTTCGCCAGCTTTTCTTAAATCATCAATGACGAAAAATTCATAAGTTCCAGATTTCGTGCTATCTCTTGTCCAATTCCGATCTTCTGCAAAAGAACGCGAGTTGCAATAGCAAAATAGCGATGCAGAAGGGGGTAAGATTGTATACTGCGAAGCTGAACGTGGCTAAGGGTCAAATGACCGAAAAAGTGCGAAAACGGATTTCCCAGTTCAAACGCCTTTCTTTCAGTACGCGGTTGTTCATCGCTCTGTTCGCTTTCTCCTGTCTGATGTTGGCGGTTGACGGCTGGTATACAAGCACCAAGATCAAGGAATATCTTTATAGCGAAATCGGCAAGCGTGCTTTGGTTCAGGCCAAGCAGATTGCCGTGATCCCCTCTCTTTCCGACGCAGTGGAGCGTCGTGACACTGAGACGATCGCCGTTCTGGTGAAGAGCCTGAAGAAGAGAACCGATGCGGATTACATCGTCATCGGCGATATTGAGGGCACCCGTCTGTTTCACACGGAGTCGGCAATGCTACTTGGTGGGGCAATGGTTGGCGGTGACAACAGTGCCGTCCTCCTTGGCGAAAGCATCATTTCCATCCGACAAGGCTCCCTTGGTTATTCCTTGCGCGGAAAAGCTCCGATCTTCAATAAGAAAGGCGAGGTCGTCGGCATCGTTTCGGTCGGCTATCTCCAGGCTGAGCTGCAAAATCTCTACATTCAGCAATTCATGCCGGTCATCCTTCTGCTCGTAGGCATTTTTGCAATGCTGGTTTGTTTTGCCTGGCTGTTCACCCGCAACATCAGAAGACAGACATTGGGATTGGAACCGGAAACGATTCAATGGCTGGTAAGACAGCAGGAGGCGCTTCTCGAGTCCATCTTCGAAGGTGTCATCGCTATTGATACGGAATTTCGGGTTACCGCCATCAACCGTGCGGCGCGGGAAATGCTTGGCATCAAATCTCCGGCTACAGCATTGGTTGGCAAACCCATTTCGAGTGTCGTGGAGCAGCATGCCTTCTTCCGAAAAGGAAAAGAGGCGCTTGCGGATCGGTATGACGAGTTCTGCCTGTTCAATGAGTTGCAGGTCATCGCCAGCAAGGTACGCATCATGCTGGATGATAAACTGCAGGGCTGGGTCATAACGTTCAGGGATCGCAATGATATCAATACTCTGAGCACCCAGCTCAGCCAGAACAGGCGCTACGCAGAAAATCTGCGGGTTCTGCGTCACGAACATATGAACTGGATTTCGACGCTTTCAGGGCTTCTTCATATGAAGCGATATGATGAGGCTATACGGCTGGTCGAGACGCAGTCGGCACAGAATCAGCAAGTTCTCGATTATGTTTCTGATACCTTCAAAAATCATGCCATTGCCGGGCTGTTGCTGGGCAAGTTCTACCGGGCCCAGGAACTCGGGCTCCAGCTTGAATTTGACCCCGGTTGTCGTCTCGGTTCTTTGCCGGAACGGCTTGGCGAAATTGAGCTGATGTCAATTCTTGGAAACTTGCTTGATAATGCTTTTGATGCTGTTCTGGCTGCCAAGAGGTCTAGGAAGATTGTTCTGTTTCTTTCAGACTCGGGTGACGATCTTGTCATCGAGGTTGCTGATGAAGGAGGTGGCATAGCACCGGATGTGCGAGAACGCATGTTTGACCGTGGCATCAGTTCAACCGGTGCGGCTGATCGAGGCATTGGTCTTTATCTGGTCCATGCTTATGTCAATGAAGCAGGAGGAGTGATTACAGTCGAGGACAACGAACCTCAGGGAACCGTTTTTTCGGTTTTCATTCCAAAGAAGTCGGGATTGCATCCCTCGGACGATATCAAAATCGGAGATCGGACCCTTGCAAACAATTGATGTTCTAATTGTCGAAGATGAGTCGCGTCTTGCCGAAATTCATGCGGAATTTATCAGGAATCATTTTCAGTTTCGAGCGGTAGGAATAGCCAGCAGCCTGGAAGAGGCTCGCAGGATGATGCAGACGCTCAAGCCGCGTCTCGTCCTGCTTGATAATTATCTTCCAGATGGCAGGGGGATAGAGTTGATGGAGGATATCGTATCCTTCAATTATAATTGCCGCGTCATTTTCATAACCGCTGCCAGCGACATGGAAACATGCGCCAAGGCTATCCGGTTTGGCACTTTCGACTACATTATCAAGCCGGTGTCTTATGACCGGTTGCGCAGAAGTCTTGAGCGTTTTGTCCGCGTCCTCAACGCCCAGCAGGCATCTGATCACGTGAACCAGCACCGTGTCGACGAAATGTTCAATCTGCACTCAAAGAATTTCCAGTACGAACGCCATTCAAAAGGCATTGAGGAACTGACCCTGAAGAGGATCATGGATATCTTCTCTGGCGAGGGAAAGACCCATACGGCGGACAGTGTTGCCAAGGAAATCGGTACAAGCAAAACGACTGCGCGACGCTATCTGGAATATTGCGTCGAGACACGTTTTCTTCTCGTCGAAATATCCTATGGGAAAATCGGGCGCCCGGAGCGCATCTACAAGAAGAATGCCTGATCTCAGGCATATACCGTCATTCATTTGAAATAGATACGGATGAAAGAAACCCCGCGATCATGATCGCGGGGTTTCTTTATTTTTCCAGGTTATTCCTTGATCTGTCGGACGACGTCGATGACGGAACCATCGCGATACCGGATGACGCCGACGATGCGGTCGTGGAACTCCAGCGGCTGTGGTTCGCCGGAAAGCGCCATCGCCTGATCATAAAGCTTTTCGATGCTTACGATCGGCAGCCCTGCCGCGATCAGCCGTTCGGTGAGCTCCTTGCGGCGCGGATTGACCGCGATGCCATGGTCG